>Ga0210043_1001572_pt1 | contig 18168 bp, 11 predicted proteins | sample CryGeymet201501t_FD_183990 | JGI IMG/M metagenome (GOLD analysis project Ga0210043, IMG submission 183990) | Groundwater microbial communities from Crystal Geyser aquifers in Utah, USA - Crystal Geyser metaG 2015-01t (SPAdes) (version 2) | ecosystem: Environmental > Aquatic > Deep subsurface >... | reverse complement strand
GCTTATAGCGAAAGATTCTGGGGGAAGAAAGCAAACCACGGGCTTAACTACGACTTCGGCTATAAGTCCTTCGCCTTCATGTATGAAATACCTGAGGCGGATGCGAAGTTTATAGTCGACAAGTATCATAACGGCTATCCTGGGGTTCGCAGATACCACCAATGGGTAAGGGAGCAGCTAGGTAAAAACAGAACGCTTACGAATATCTTCGGCTGGAATAGGATCTTCCTGGATAGGTGGGACGACAACCTCTTCAAGGAAGCCTACTCCTTTATCCCGCAGAGTAGTATCGGCTGCTTAATGAATTACTCAGGAGTATCCGCGACCTACTATGATTGCCCGTATAAGGCGGTGGAACTCCAGAATCAAATCCATGATGCTATATGGTTCCAGATCCCCATAAAGCTTGGATGGAAGTACCACGCGCGAGCCTTACTCTGGATAAAGGCTTCCCTCGAACAGCCGCTGACGTATAGAACGTCCACCTTCTCTATTCCCGTCGATACAGAGATCGGCCTAAACTACGGCCACGCCGGGAAGGATAATCCAAAAGGACTTACGAAGGTCAAGTTCTCCCAAGGAACTTCCGTCGAGACACTAGCTCTCGCCCTCGCTAATATATATAATAAGATGCAATAGGAGTAGGTATGCGACAGTTACCTAATTGGCTCGACGCTTATATGGAATACACAGATAATCAAGAGTCGCCAGACCTCTACCACAAATGGTGCGCTGTTCATGTAGTAGCAGCGGCCCTCCAGAGGAAGTGCTTCCTTAACTGGGGCTATATTACCTTCTATCCAAACTTCTATATAGTCCTAGTCGGGCCGGCCGGGAAGTGTAGGAAGGGGACAGCTATGGGCCCAGCCTATAACATGATGCGAGATCTTTCTATCAAGATGGCGGCAGAAAGTATAACACGGGAAGCTCTTGTGCGGGAACTCAAGCAGTCTTCCGGCACGCAGATTGACCCGGTAGATGGTAAGATGTACCTTCACGCGTCCCTCTCTATATTCTCCCCAGAGCTTGTCGTCTTCCTTGGACATAACAATCAGCAGCTTATCAGCGACCTTACCGACTGGTATGACTGTAGGGAGCGTTGGACTTATCGCACGAAGAACATGGGGACAGATGATATAACAGGAGTCTGGGTTAATCTCCTAGGTGCTACAACGCCAGACCTTCTCCAAACAACTCTCCCGCTAAATGCTATCGGCGGCGGTCTTACAAGCCGCATGATCTTTGTCTTCGAGAGGAACAAGCGAAAGGTAGTCCCAATACCTTTCGTGTCTAATAAGAATAAATCCCTCGGGGAAGTACTAACGGCAGACCTGGAGAAGATAAACATGATCTCGGGCCAATACAGGATCACCACAGATTTCTTAGACACGTGGATAGATTGGTACACCGCACAGGAAGGGAACCCTCCTTTTAACGACCAACGCTTTGCCGGCTATATAGAACGGCGCCCAACTCATGTACTTAAACTAAGTATGATAATGAACACCTTTCGCGCCGACGGAGATCAGATGATCTCAAAGGAGGATCTCCTATCTTCAATCGCCCTAATAGAGGCTACAGAAAAGAATATGCCGCATACCTTCGGCGGGGTAGGTAAGTCACAAACAGTAGACGTGACAAACAAAGTCTTAATATGCCTAGCAGAGAAGAAGTCCATCTCTATGCAAGAGCTTATCGGAATGTTCTATCATGACGCCGATAGGGATACAATGGATAAGGTAATCTCAACCTTACAAGGAATGGGAGCAGCGCGGCTCAGAGTATCTGGCACGACAACTTACATCGACTATACTTACCACGACCATGCTCAGTGGGACAATACAGATAATAGCCCGTTAGAGGTTATGCGAAACCCAGATGATGAATGATCCGCTCTGTTGAAAAAATCAACAAAGCACATAACGGAGAAACTATATGAACAGGGATGAGACTTCGAGAGTAGTACTTTCGCTGATGCACTCATTCTTCTGTAAAGCATCGCATGATGAAGATTCCTGCGAGTTCTACGAGGAGATTGAACTAGCGGATTGCTGGGACCTTCCGGCCACGCAGACATGGGTTACGATTACTATGATCGTCCTAGGGAAGTTGAAAATAGAGGAGCGAGACCTACTCATTGCCCTTCAAAAGGTGAGTAAGCAACTTTCAAATCTCGCCGCTCTTAATAACGCAGAGAAGAGGCTCTTTGATTCTATATACCGTGAAGCCGACCTGTCGTACGTAATACCTGAAGAATCTCTCGTTGACGAAGTCCCGATTCCGATAGAGACGAACGAAGAGACTGACGACTTATCGCGGGAATATCGAAAGCTCGTCTACCTAGACGATCACGCTCGTAAGAGATAATATCCTGGGCGGCGGCGGACACTCCGGCCTTATCCCCAGTACGCACGGCCTTAGAGAATTTTGTATAGATATTCTGCCGCCTGTCTGCCCAGTATTTATCTTCAACAGTAATCGCTTTCTTAAGGCGATAGGCTTTGGCTTCCCGAGTTGGATTAAAACTAAAGACTTTCTGAATAAGCTCACCGTCGGTATACTTAATCTGCTTCCCTATTAACCCTTCCCTAAGAGGAGTTCCATATGAAGATAGAACCCCGTGCTCCCTACCTTGAGCCGCTTTATATAAATTACCTGCGACGGTGGGTAGAGCTTTCCGAGCAAAAGAGTCCCAATCCCCGTGTGCTATGGCCTTACCTGAGGCTACTATGTCAGAAGCGGTTGATCCGGCAACTCCAGCAATCAACTCTCCCCAAGTATCATAAGCCCCGACTTGCAGACTTCCGCGAAAGGTCGTACCGAGCAGTCCTGGTAGACCATCGGAGAACATTTCGCCAGCAAGTTCAGACGCTCCCATCTTATGCAAAGTCGATAGAACCTCCTGCTCAGGATCATCGCCAGATATAGCGCCAAGAGCTTTCGACAGAACCATGAAGAAGGGAAGCGCAGGAACTCCACCTAAGGCGGCCAGATAGAAGAGGCTCTTAGCGGCTGCCTTTTTCCCCTCTGTCCCCCTACCTTGAGCTAGGTCTCCTAACATCTGTACATAGTTATGCTCGAAAGCGCGGAAGGTATAGAATACGCGTAGCCACTTACCAATCCCCTTCTTATTAAACAGGTTAGGAATATTCGGCTTGCCGTATAGGAAGTGTGCGTCGTTAACTACGTCTTCTGCATTAAGGATGGCACGGTCATAGTCATACCGCTTCTCCTTCCGGAAGACCTCATAGGCTGCGTGGAAAGTACTAAGCCGATTAAACGTCTCCACATTCACGAGCATCCAGGAAGACCAGTTAAAGACCTTATCCATTCCAATACTCGCAAGGTCCATATACTTCCCATACTTAGTAGTCCGATCCTCGTTCCCTATCTCCCAACTCGTAGCCTCCCTTTCCATAATCTCAGGAACGAACTTAGCGGTACTTGTCCCAGAGTCGAGGCTCCATACCATGGCGTTTATAGTCTCTTCGTTAAATCCCTCTGGAATAGGAATCCTCTTAATCGCCTCCTCTCGAAGAATACCTTCTGTATTCGCCAGCTTGTTAACCTCCGAGAACCACTTCATAAACTTCCTGGTCTCTACCATTGACTTAATAAGTTTCTTCTCAGCTCCCTTGGTGTAAAGACCTAGGCGAGACGGCGCATTAGTTATCTTATCCGCGAAGACGACCATCGCAGTCTTCACATTAAAGCCGAGGTACTTTAGGAAGATCAGCTGCCGAATCTTCCCGGTGTAGTTATCTACAAGGTCCCCGCTTTGCAGCATAGAAGAGAACCACTCTTGGGCGTAGTTATAGAGGCTTGGGTTACTACGAATCTTCGTAAGCTCCTCTGTCCCATTCTTAGCGAACTCTACCTTCGCCAGCGCCGCCCCGTAGTCACGCACCCGCTCTTGCATAACCTTCTGGATGCGGTCGTCAAAGCCAGGAATATCCTGCCTACTCCCGAAAGCCGAGAACATACCATGGCTCTTTATAATCGCAGCGGTGGCGTCGTCAAGAGCTTGCTCGACGGCTCTTGTTGTCACGGAATCTCCAGTAACCGCTGCTATATCGGCCTTCGCAATAACCTCTTTAATCGAAGTAATGAGGTCAACACCTCCACCATATTGGTACTGGATCTTATCATTAGGATCCACCGGCCCCACGTATTGTCCTGGGTTCTTCGCTCTCAACCTAGCTAGCGCCCTCTTCTGGTCAACAGCCCTCTCGTACATCCCGAAGTAAGTTGTCTTCCCTTCGGCGTCCTTAACAACTACTCCGTACTTCCCTCTTCGTGAGTGCGGGAAGTATCCAGGGATATAGCCCTTAGGGTAAAGTTGTCTCATGACTCTCCCTGCCCGCCCAGATCCGAACTGTTTCTCTAAGAGTTGATGGAGCTTAAAGTACATCCACTCTAATGTATCTTGCACCTCTATGTATCCCTTAATTACCGCGTCAATCTCGCTAATTGACAACCTGACGTTTCCGGAAGGCGTCTTGAATCCGACAGAAGAGTTGACAGTAGAGATCGTTTCCCGTACCTCTTCAGGCGAGTACCTCTTTTGATTCTCATCCCCTTGAAGCAGAAGAAGTTTGAGGGCAGTGTAAGCGCCACTGCGGCTATCTATCCCAGTGAATGTCCTGAGGCCGGGCTGACGGACTTCGCGCTTCTGTAGATTCCCCTGCAAATCTGTATACTCAATAACCTCAGCCTGGCTCCCTCCGTTCAAGATGCTATTCGTCATTAAGGTTGCTTGCGTAAACCTTACCGTACTCCCAAGTCTATATAAATCCCTGAGAATAGGGAACCTCCTCGACATCCAGTGCATAGTCATCGTCGCCTTCCTCAACATCATGGCGATGCTATTGCTCCCTGCCGACTCCGGGATTATAGGAACTTCGCGCTCAGCCCAGTTCCATAGCTTATTTAGCGTGCTATCAGTCTTACCCGGCTCAAGCATATCCCCGTGACCTTCATCCTCAACTTTATCGTGCCACTTCTTGATCGTCGTATAGAGAGTATTAACCCTCTCGTAGCTCATAGCCACTTTATCATTATCAGATACGTCGATCTTCTTCGTCTCCAGCTGCTCCTTGATCTCATCCAGCTCATGGAAAATATTCGCTATGTAGTCACGGATAGTAGCTGTCCCAACATCTCCGCGAAGTCCGGAGAGATTCTGTAGCTCTACCTTTGAGATAATCTCGTCAAAGCGCACCTTCCCGCCCTTATCAAGAACATTGGAAAGTCTCTCAAGCAGGCGGAAACTCTCGTCCGTCATCCCTGCCATGACCAAGATACGTTTCTTCAAACCGGTAGGATGATTCTGCGCTTCTATAACCTCCTTGTTTACCTGAGTGATAGGTTCGACGCTTGGAGTTTCTGTATCATAGAGGTCTTGCCGCTGGTCTCTTACAATAATCCGCTGCTCTATAATCTTTCTACGCGGCTCCTCTTGCTTTATCGCAAAGTCATACGCCCGCTGGAAGTAGATATCGCGGCTAACATGAGGAGCTATGACGAAAGAAGGTACGGCCTTCCCATCTTCAATGGCACTAACTACCATATCCGCGTGTTTCTGGAGAAGGAAGTCCTCTTTCGTCATCGTAAATGAACCCTTCTTATCTAACTGATCGATAGAGAAGAAGTCCGTCTGGTCACGTCCATTCTTAATCCGAATAGCCGCTATTCCGGAAAGGTCAGTTAGAACCTTCCCATATTTATTCTCACGGGCAACGCGATAGATAACGCCATTATTCCTATGGACATATAAAGAAACTGGCGCCCCCTCCTCAGCGCTCATCTCTTCTTGTAGCGCTAAGAGGCTGTCACGAAGAGGAGTCCGCGCATCTCTGTGCATCTCTATATAACGTTCCTGCTCTTTTAGATAACTCAAGAGGGATTCGGCAGAGTTCTTCTGTTCCCTATTAACCGCCCGTCCTTTAAGCTCCTCGGCTGCGCTTATAAACTCTGCGACACTACTCCTATCGGCAAAAGAGATATTAGCGCGAGTGCTAACGACCTGAAGTATTCGGAAGAAAATCTCATCCGGGGAAACTTTACTTTGATTAAGGAAGTCCGCCTTCTCCATTAAGGCGAGCTGGGTACTAGCCTGAGTTTTGGTCGCGTAGAATATATTCTTCCTCAGGTTGCGTAATAGCCTAGAACCTGGGGCAGCATTCTTTATTGCATACGAAGTATCGGAGACTCCATAGCTCGCGGCGATCCCATTCCCGTGAACTTCTTTCCACGTGGCATACGTCATCTCATGCTGCTGAAGTTTAGTCGGCATACCTCCTGGAGTGAGTAGACGATCGAAGAGCTTGACCATGCTCGGGTCTAGGTCAAACGGAAGAGGGCTATCTTTAAGAATCATATACACATTCCGGATAGCCTTCTTGATAATCTCAAAGACCTTTTTAAGTCCAGGTGCATTAACAGGGGCTTTACCGGAATATAAGTAACGCTCAAATGTACGTGCTAGAAGTTCATCCCCTTTACCTTCTACATTCATCTCCCAACTACTTACTGGAGTATCCGGAGCATAACCTAAGTACTTATTAACAATAGCTAAATCGGCAGGACCTAAGTCTTCAGAGAACAGGTGCATAAGCTCATGGAAAATAGTAGAAGCGTCCTGACTCTCGAAAAGGCTAATGACATTAAAGGCTTCGTTGTCTACCGAATAGCTAGAGAGGCTCCCCGAAGTTACGACGCCCTTTCCTTGCTTCCTTACTCTCATATCCTCTGCGGGAATCTTAGAGAGGGGAATATCTCCTACCTTCCCCGTCTTATTAAATACTATAATATCTTCGTACCCCACAGTTTTAGCCCGGTCTCTTTTATGGGAACTATTTATCGCCCTACCCTCAGGAATTATATAACGTTTTTGAGGGGTAAATCCAAGCTTTTGTAGTTCATTACTATGCCACTCCGTAGTCTGTACTATCTGATCTACTACATTAACAGCTGAACCTTTCTTAGGTATCCATGAATTCTTGGCCCTAGAAGGGAAGTCCTTCATATTTAATATAAAGTGTCCACCATCCTTAACAACTCGCGAAGCTTCTTTATATATCTCTTTATGAAGCTGTTCATACTCCGGCCCCCATACTAAGCCGCCTGTATTACCTTCTGACAACTCTCCAGCGAATGCTTTATAAGTATCATCACGTGAAGGAGATTGCGCCCCCATGAGATTGCCGTATGTAGGAGACGTAGCTATAGCATCAATAGAACCATCTTCTAGCGGAAGGTTACGGGAATCGCCTATAGTAGAAATATCTACCCCATTCGCCGCGTGAAGGGCCTTAGTATCCTTCCCTCTCCATTGCGGCTCAAGCTCATTGGCCATCACAGTACCGGTAAATCCAGTTTCTTTAATCTTACCTATGCGCCCAATGCCTCCGAATATGTCAAGGACATTACTTACATCTAAGGAGTTGAGAATACTTCCTATCTTATCTATAATATTCCCTGGGTACGCGGCAGGGTGCTCCCGAAAGTCGTTAGCCTTAGGCTTAACTTGATTCCTAACAACTCCAGCAGTTCGGTCGAAGCCGCCTACATTAACAGCAAGACCACGTCTGAAGATATACTGATCAATACTCTCTCTGGCACTCTCTGCCCTAGCGCGGATAATCTGCATAGCGGCATCAGCTAACCTCATATCAGAGTTTTTAGTGCTGAAGACGGAGGCTTTTAGCTGATTATATAAAGTCTCTTCAAGAGTACTTCCGGTCTCATATCTTAGACGTTTAGGAAGAGGTTCGTTCTTATCACCTACAGGAACAATAGGAGAGAGCGGAATAGACTCAGTGCCTTCTTCCTCAACCTTCCCATTCAGCCCAGCCTCGGCCCTTGCAGCGTCCCATCCAGGACCTTCGTTAACGACATAGTCTGGTTGCACAGGGCCTATGAACTCAGCCGGAGGTTCCTGCGCCTCATCTTCAGGGAGAACCTCTCCGCCGTCATCAACTGGATTTAATACAACCTCTTCTGGATCTATCGGAGATGCTGTTTCAGGGTTAGTTACTTCCGGGTCAGCTTGGCTGGATGTTAAAGGAGGCGAGGTCTCCCCTCGAACCCGCTTCCCAGTGATCGCTGTGATAAGAGCGTTAGCGATAAAGCCTACCGCGCCGCCTACCTCACCCGATTGCTTGAGATCTTCAACAATGCTTCTACCTTCGTCATATCCCCCTTCTTTCCCGGCGCCGAAGTTAAGGATCCCCTGCTGTGCCATCTCCTGTAGAGCTTCCTCGAGCCCGCCGATACCCCCTTGGACTAAAGCAGCTATAGCCCCATTCTTAACTTCTTTCCCAAAGCGATTAAGAGTACGTAGGACTGGGACAAACTCAGTACTCCCAGAGAGTGCCCCCCATCCTATAGCCTCCCGCGCTTGTTCTGGGGTAGCTGCGTGCCGAAGAGCATCTTGGTAAGCCTCATCGACGCCCATACCTATACCGGTCGCCCCAGCTACTGCGCCCTGAGCTAAGAGGCTCGTACCTCCAGTTAAATACGCAGTACCTATCTGCGCAAGAACTTGCCCTAAGCCTCCTGATATCTGCACTGGGAGGGAGTTTATAGTAGCTGGATCTGGAGGGAATAGCGTATCAGCTACGTCTGAAAATACCTGACCTGTCTGGTAAAGAGGCTTAGCAATAGGATTGGTCTGCGGATCTACTCCCGCGATACCTGCGCCTAACGCAGTAACTCCTTTGATTGCAGAGCCGGGGAGGTTAAGCGCTTGCCGCCCAAGCTCTTGCGCTGAATCTATCACATAATCACCTACGCTTGGCTCCTCTTCTGAAGCCCCAGGAGTAAGGAACTCCCACCCTTCTGGAAGCTCTCTCTGCTTTACGTCACTCCAACCGTCCGGAAGTTCGCTCATTTGTGGATTACCTCCCCTTTAGAATTAACAATAGTACCATCTGGTTGGAAATACCCAGTCTGTTTACCATTACCTACAGGACGCGAAGTGTCAAATGAAGTCCTTGCGTTTGGATCTAACCTATCCGCAGTCTTGGTAACCCCGTACTCATTAAGGATAGCTATGGCCTCTGGAAGAAGTTCAACATCCTTTGGGTTCTCTATAGTAGCAGTCCCGGCGTTTAGCATCTCCATTAAAGCGCTAGTATTACCGGACTTTAGAATCTCCTCAAAGTCATACTTTGGAATAGATTTCTGGAAAGAGGTTAAGACGTCCCTAGCCCATTTAACCCTTGCTTTATCTCGATCACTCCAGTCGCCAGTTAAGGAGCCTAGCTTAGATAGAGATATACCAGCCTTAGCCTTTAAAAGCTCTTTATATTCAGATAGCTTCGCCGCAACTTGAGCATTACGCATTCTATTCTGCTCCGGAGTTTCAGCATTGTTATAGTCAAAGACGGCCTTCTCTAATCCAACTTGATTGGAGTAGTCGATAAACTTCTGAGAGAACTTACGCGCCTCTCTCTCATCCATCCCTCCTGCCGTGGCGAGCGAAGTAATACGGTTAGCGAAGTCTTGCTGCTGAGCACTTTGCTGCGCCTGCTTGTAGGCGAGGTTAGTATTAAGCGCATTACCTATCTCCCCAGGAGTCATGCCGAAGCTCTGCCATTGACTTATCTGTGGGAGGCTCATGTCTACAGACTGAGGTCGAGCGAGGTATTGCGCGAGTTCTTGACCGCCCATCACTTGACCTGTATAATCAGGGCTGTTAAACTGACTTAGGTTCCCCTGAGTCAGCGGGCTATTAGATGAAGCCGGCACAGTAAACTCTGGAGCATCTCCTGTTGAGAGGGCAGAGATAGCGGCTGAAGTTACTGGCATCCCTCCTGAAGGAGGAGGTAGTTTGGGCTCCTTCTTCGCCGGAAGAGAGATCGGGCCGTGAGAACTTAAGGGAGATATAGTATTAGGAGAGCCTAGGGTCGGAGACGTAGGAGGTGCGGAGGCCGGAGAGGCTCCCTGCTGCCCTCCTTCCTGAAGCATCTTTATTAAAAGAAGTTGTTCCTCTGGAGATCTCCCAGGCAGCTGTGGATACTGTGTAAGCTGACGGCTCCTAGGAGCGGCCTGATTATAGAGGTCGCGAATCCCCTGGTCGGCATAATATCCTAGGTTGGTATTAGGATATACCGGACTATCTACAGGAAGCCCCGCAGGCGGGAGAGGGCTAGGCGCAGGAGGAAAAGCTCCGCCGGCCTGAGCAAGTTGCTGCAAGAGGGAGTAGTATTCAAGCTGCTTCGCATTACCCGGAGCGTTTAAAGGAAGTACCTTCTTATCCATGTTACCTCCTTACTTCCCAGAGAGAATTTGATAAACCAGTTGAGACGCATCAGGACTTTGTGGCGCGTTAAGACCAGCGGAAGAAAGAGGGCCGAGAGTACCTAATGTCCCTAAGCCTTGGGCTGGGGGAGCTTGAGGAGCCGAAGCAGCTGGGGCTACCCCTCCTTGAGGCGTTTGCTTAGGTGGGCCGGCAAGAGCATTAAAGAAACCTGCTACATTACCATGCTTGCCCATATCCTCTGCGAGACCGCCAAGTTGGTATTGCCAAGAGTCTTTATCCCGGGCAGAGAAGGCTTTCCCAAGGCCGCCTAAAAGCTGCTGCATATTGTTGTTAGAGAACATAGAGTCAGCCGGTTTATCTGACATGAAATTCTTTACGTTATCCCATAGCGCCGATGCGGCAGACTGCGGGCCGACCCGAAGTCCGGTAGCCGAAGGATTAACTCCTGCTAAGGACTCTGCATTTGCAAGACTTGCGACACTCCCTCCCATTGTAGGAGTGCCTGTTACTCCTCCTGAGCTAGCAATAGCATTACTAACGCCCTCTGCTGTGCTCCCCGCGATAGGGCCTACTGGGTTTGTCCCAAGTCCACTTAACAACGACATAAAATCAATAGCCATCTTAAATCTCCTTTATCCTAAAAGTCCGCCGAGGCCACCTAAAACCCCACCTGCTGCTGCTCCCCAAGGTCCTAATGCTGCGCCAGCTCCAGCGCCAGAAAGTGCGCCGGATAGAGCGGAGCCGACTTTCCCCTGACCTTTGGGCACTGAAGTTCCACCGCCAATAGAGGCCATAAAGTTACCTGCGTAAGTGAAGGCCTCGAATTCCCAAGTACCTTCGAGTTCCGCTAACTTAGCCTCTTGCTCTACCCCTTCCCTCGAAGAGATTATCTTAGTCTTCTTTACATCCACAGAGAGCTGAGTAGCTACCTTACTTGCGTCAAAGACCCTCTGATACCAGTTAAACTGCCCCTCGTTTAGTTTGAAAGAGAGTTCATCAGAAGAGATTTTCAAGGACTGCTTCTTTAACTCCAAGTCGTTTCGATGTATCTTAAGAACCTCCTCGCTCTTTTTCTTTGCAAGAAATGCGGCATGACGTATATCGGCGTCGTACTTAGCAATCTGCGCGTTGCGGCCTTCAACTATGAGAGCCTTACCTACTACAAAGGCGGAAGACATAACCGCGTTAATATCACGCATCCCGACCTCAAAGGCGGGATAGGTCTTGGAAAGCAAGTCGTTGTCCAGGATAGTAGTGAAAGCCGCAGTCTCTGCGTCAGTAGTATCTGTACTATAATCTACGTCGGTTAAATCTAACGCGGAAAAATCAAGAGCTGTCTGCAACGCCTTGGTTACTGTATAGTTCGTGGCCCAATCACCTTTGTCAAACGATAGAGAGAGGGCATTAGTAAGCGCCAGCTGATTCTCCATATATAAAACATCTGCGGTGCCATCGTAGTAGATAAGCCCCGCATAAGGATTAACCGTATTAGCTAGGTTTACCAAGTCGGCCATTGAAGTTGTGATTAGATCAACTCCAGCGTTATCAAGCGCTTGCGTATGAAAGGCTTTCATATGCGGAGGATAGTCAATCGTACCGCTACTTCCCCCGCCTTTCATGTTGATAAGAGGGAACCCTTCCAAGAAGAACTCAGAAGAGCCGAGGTCCATATCTATATAAGGCATCTCAATTTTTGTCATAGTACCTCCACATTCGCTTTGTTGAAAAATTTATCAAAGCGGATTAGTCGGGAAGGAGCAGAAGGTATATCTCGTATCGCCGCCAAACTTATGCGCCAACTCTAGCATCCGCGGACTATCAGTATAAGCGGTCATTCTGGAACAGCCGCGACTCTCAGCATACTTCCTGAGGGTGATAAAATGCTCTAGCCAGAGCTTCTCTTCCAGCGGAGCAAAGTTGAAGACAGAGTACATAAGGAAGGTCTTCGTATTACTCGAGTCGTCATGAAGGATCTTCGATGTGCCTATACTATAGATCTTCACGCGATCATCTTCCTGCACATATCCAACCCAGCACTCTAATCCGCCGGCAAGGAGGGACTCAAGAATCCGGTTCATCCTTCCTGGAACCTCGCCTACTATAGGCGGAAGGGAGTTTTCAATGGCATAGCTTATCGTATCCCAGTTCTTAGTAATATCCTTTGGCAGCAGCTTAATCATCATTTCGTAGCTCCATACTGGCCTCTTATTGACCGCTTATCTGTTAGCTTCCATCTTATATTGGCGGAAGATATATTCACCTCGCCTGGGCCTTCTACTCTCACTGCCAGTCGAAACTCAATACCAGCGACAATAAGAGTAGCGATACCACTAGGTCCACAACGAGTCCACTTAGACAAACGAAATCCTTCATTGACATTGCTCCTCCAGTATACGGCAACTTCGATAGGCGCCTCAGCGTCGGCCTGAAGTTCTATGGCATATATAGTCTTCTGCCCGCGAGTACCTAAGTCAAACGTGTCAGTTGTTACAAGGAACGCCTCGGAACCCGCACTCCTGGCCATTGCATAGAAGTCCCCCTCGAAGATTCCGCCGGAGGTAATAATTGAAGAAACTTGCCCAAGGCCATTAGAGGAATATATATAAGTCCTAAGACCGTTACTAATATAAAACTCATCGTCAATAGGATTATAAGTAATCCGCACCTCTTCAAAAGAGTCAAAGAACTCCCCAAAGCCGATGTACTTCTTCCCTTCCGAAGTAATTTCATATAAATCTCCATTAGTCATAAGAGCTAAGTGCTTACCGTCGCCTTTACATACGGCGCCCTTCGACGGGATACCGAAGTTGAGAAGACGCCGCTTACCGAAGGTAGGAGTAGGAGCGTTGACTGCCATAAACCAAGTGACCGCGTTCTCTGAATAGACGACGAAGCCTCCGTCGAGAGAGAGAACGTTCCGAACTAATCCGCTCCCTTCTATCTCCGCCCACCCAGCGATATTACTCCTATCTACCGTGAAGTCCTTAGAGCCGATCTTACTCCATGTTACGCGAGAGGGCTTGAGGGAGAAGTCTTCAATATTCCCTATGGTAATCAGCTGGCCGTTGAAGTTTTCTATAGACGTACAGAAGGGGAAGGCAGGATCCACCTCGTATTCCCCGGTATCTATATTCCGCCCCCAGACTACGCCGATATTAACTATGAGGATATAAGAACCAAAGTCCAACATCTCCCATGCTTCGCTTACGTCCTTCGTAATAACCTGAAGCCAGGTCCCGTCATCTTGAAGCTCATAAACTCCAGCCCGAGTACCTATTAAGGTAAACTCCTTAAAGAAGAAAAGCTGAGGGAAGGGGAAGTCTATTGAGATAGAAGGGAAAGCAGAGTTAATCGGAACCTGTCTCCGTAAGCCGCCCTTCCCAGGCGCTGCGTTAAGGCTCTCTACGAGGAAGTCAGAAGTCCGGGCGGTTGTAATCTCCGGGCGAAGTCCTTTACTGAACGAGTTTAACGGAAACTGATATTCCTTCATCTTACACCTCGCTAAGAAGTACTTTCCTCATATCGGCGGCCTGGGGATCTACGGCGAATAAAACACTTAGAGAAATATCCAGCGGAACCTCCGGTGCTGGCATTGTCGAAGAGGCAGCGGACATAAAGGTGACGGTTATAAAGTCCCCGGCAAGAACTGGGTATTTCACCTTCTCATTACGCAGACCATCTCCGATTGTGAGAATCTTATGGGCGCCGCCTCCTGCACTCTCCACAGATACTTTAATATCTACGTTTCGCCTCCCTACCATCCGAGAATAGACGGAGGTAAGCTCTCCATTACAGGGAGAGAGGAAACGGATAAAGGCTTCCCCGGCATCTGGGGATATTACAGAGCCGAAGATAGGCACCACGCAAGGGGCTACGGCGACCTTCTTAATAAGATCCCTCCTCTGGTAGGAAGCTAGGACAGCGTCGATACTCCTGAGCTGCTCCTCTACCGTATTGCCGCGAACTACTTTATTTCCAATAGCCATTTAACCCTCCATCTGGTTTACGTCAACTATCTGCTGAGCGACGTGATCGAAGTCAAGTTGCTGCACTTCCAACTGAAGCGCTGAGAGCTGGTCTCGATAGCCTTCACTATTCCGCATGAAACCTTCGAGCCGAAGAAGAGCGGCTTGGATAAGAATTTCGGGATACTTAGCCGACCAGAAAGACCTATCATTATCCTCAGAGAGGGTCGGGGAATAGAAGAGGCCGACAACCTCTAAGATCATATCATCTGAAGGCGCCGGGAAGATACGGATCACCTCTATATCCTCGTCATCAGCTACGATATCCATCATAGCGCTCGCCACGTCTATTGGCTCGGAAGTAACCTGCCCGTGCCTCACGATATAAGGCGTCCAGTAAGAGGGGGAGCCGGTCTCTTGTAACGTCTCATCCTTCGGGAAGTTATAAGAATAGGAGGAGTAGGACTCTTTACAAAGTTCCTTTTTATTATCTCCGTCAATATCCGAGATGTAGACTTGCTTAACTACCCGCGCACGTAAGAGACGGACTAAGCCCTCTCCAGCCGACACCTTCCGGGTATATCTAGCACGAAGCCTATCTATATCCAACATCCGATCTAGGAACTTCTGCCCTGCGTTTATGAAGAAGTTTGCGCCGTTATCTTTCCCATCCATAGTCTCTAAGTCATACCGCCCAGAGAACTCGCAAAACTTCTCGCGGATAAACGCAAGATTCCCGCCATCAGAACTTTCTTCCTGACCTACTACGACTACTGGCATAAGATTCTCCTGTTTCGCTTTGTTGAAAAATTACGCAAAGCGGATACTTTAACCTCTTACCTAATCCGCGAACCGAACCAGCTACTATTGTTTACTATGATACTTCCACGAGTACCTGCATCAAGGATACCTGGGTCTAGCATATCGAGCGCCAGGAGAATGAAGCCGATGACTACGCTCAACGGCCTAATACAGGAGCGAAGATCGATAACCCACTGAGAAGGCATCCCAATAACATCGCGGTTGAACCACTTAATATCCGCCTCTGTCAGCCCAGCCATAGACTTCATATACTCTGGAAGGATCTCAGGCTTCGTGGTCGCCAAAGTTGCGGCTGTCGCCTGCGCGGTGTCCCCACCCTTGACAAACTTCTTCTTGATGAAGTCAAAGACTGGAGGGATAACTAAACCACCTAAAGCTAATATCGCGTCGATTCCCATAATGTAACTCCTTTAACAGATACCGTCCGGGGTAGCCAAATTGAATCGTAGCAGCAACGTCCGCGGCGGGTAGATGTTCCTGCACCTATCCGGACGCTCACTCTTCTTCTCTGTTGCTAAAAAGCGATGAAAAAGAATCTGCTAAACAACTTCCAGCAAAAACCGCTTTTTCCCCTCAACGTCTGCTGGGTTCGGGTAGCTGCGCATATCCGTGACCGGCGAACCTTTGGCGAAGTCAACGCGCCCGGTCGCCCGTGGGTCGCTCTGTAGTTGCGGGTCTAAAAACGCGATCATGCTGGTTATCCATTTAATCGTGATGACGTCTCCTGCCTCGGCTTGCGGGCTTTGCAGAAGGATTGTCGCCTCGCCTTTGGGTTTGGTGAGTGTCCCACTGCTAAGGTCACCGTAAAGAGTGCCGTTGTCGTACTTGTCGTATGCTTGGTAGGGCGTCCCGCCGTGAGACCAGTTGAAGTACAGTGATAGCATATAAAACAGGCCGAAGCTTACGCGCGCGCCGTAGACCGTGGCGTCTGCGGCAGTGTCGATGGTGATGGCCGTCCCTACGACGGCGGTGACCCTCTTCACCCCGCCGACTCCGGCGATGCGGAGCAGTTGGCCGACTACAACTTTTGGCGCTCCAGCGGCCAGGGTGAGGGAGGTAGTCCCGACCTCGATATCTCCGGTGGTGGCATAAGTATTGAGATTCAGCCGGTAGCCCTTCCACCACAGCACCTTCCCGGTGAAGGTTGCCGTTGCCGTGTGGGTGGTCGACCAGGCTCCCCCGCCTTGGTCGGCGACCAGTTCCCCCTCGGCGTGGAGTCCAGCGCCGTAGGCGTCCACGACTCTGAATTTCCGTCCAGGCAACGCCCCGATCCCGTCGAGGAGGTAGCCGACAAGAACATTGCTCCCGGCGGTCATCGCAGCAGTTCTGTTGTAAGTGAAATATTCCGTATCGGATTCTTGCAGGGCGTAGTCAAACTGGATCTCCTCCCGGTCAGCGAGGTTGCCGACTATCTGCCCAGGGTAGGCGGCTGCCAGGGCCGCCATAGTTAAATGAGTCACGCTCGGACGGATACCGGAAACCAGGCAGTTGACCATGCGGATGCCTGCGATTGCCTGCCCTCCAGGGGGCTCGGCCCCGTTACCGAACAGACTGTTGAAGTGAAACGTGGTGCCGACCATGCAAATGGCACTCCGCTCAATGTCCAGGGTAAGCGCTGGACTGTAGCGGTTAAAAAAGAAGGATGTGGCATAGCCTGAGGTGGCGTCACTTTGCCAACCCCAAAAAAGGCAAGAGTTCCTGACTTTTATGTTCTGCGCCTCTCTGGCCTGCGCCCAGAAGCCTCTCGGCCCGTCGGTCATGATGATGGTGTTGCGGATCTCGACCTCTGCGGCATCGCTCAATCCCAGATATCGGGTTCCTAGATTGTCCCCGGCCTGGCTTTTGCGGCCAATGAAAGTGCATCCATCCACAAGGAGTTTGCGGTTGTTCACTCCGGCAAAAATCGTGTAATCGTAAACGAGCGTGGAAAAGGGGTTGTAGAAATCAAACCCCTTGCAGTCCTTCAGGGCGACCGTGTGAACATCGGTGAGTCCAAAACAGGTCGAAACCTTGATGGCGGTGCAGCCTTCGGCGGCGCGCCCGGCGATCAACTCCCCTCCGTGAGTATAAAATCCGGTGCCGATCAGTTCCCCGGTTGGCCCCTCGCCGCCGATAGCCAGGCAGTTTTTCCAGAAATAGGGCCGCTCCGGGTTGGCGACCGTTCCGCCGTTGTGGGCGTGAAAGCAAGAGGCTCCGGTGCGCGGGCCTAAAAAGGCGCTGACGCAGTCTTCCATGAGCCCGCCACGGGTTATGCAGCCGTGGGCACCAATTTCGGTGATGACGCAGTGTTTAAAATTTACCGTGAAAGTGTCCAAAGCCCCGTTATGTTGGGCGCTGCGCTTGAAGTGGATGAACGAAAAACTGGCTCCGGTATTGCGCCCATCGTCTTCCCAGACCATGCGGCCAGCCAGATCGTCGGCTGGGGGGTTTTTGACCTCGTAGAGTTTGCCATTGCTGTTAGGGTCGCCGCTGCCGGTCGGGTGGATATAATAGGTGCATAACTGGTAGCCGCCAGAAGGGGCAAGGATGGTGCAAAACGTCCCAGGGGTGGCGGCGACCGCCTCGATCGTGGCAGCGTCCGTTGCCATGCCGTCATCCCCGGTGCGGTATTCAGTCAGCCAGACATTGCTCTCGAAGACGGCGGGGTATTTGCGGCTGATCTCCCAATTTCCGAGGACGGGGAATTCGTAAACCGTGGCGTGGGTAGCGTTTTGAACGAAAGAACCGGCGACCACCGAGCCGTCGATCTGCGGCAGGCGACCCCGCCCGTAGGGGCCGACCTCTACCCCCCGCCAGTTGTCGCTCCGCAGGTCGAAACCCTGCTGCCGCCAGCGACTCCCACGGGCCAAGAAAACCTGATCAAATGGCCGGATAACAGCGGGCAGGGCGGTAAGGTTCTGGAACGCTGCCGACGGGCTACGGCCGTCGTTGGCATCGCTGCCGGTGACGCTGTCGACATACCAGGGGGCCCTGGCATATTCTATAAAAACCCAAGCACCAAGACTCCCATCTTGCCCTGTTGGTGCAACATAAATACCGCTAAGAGTATCACTTGCAACTTCAGTAGATAAGTCACTAGAATCCCAATAGAAAGTACCACCACCTCTATCACCA
>Ga0210043_1001568_pt1 | contig 18196 bp, 20 predicted proteins | sample CryGeymet201501t_FD_183990 | JGI IMG/M metagenome (GOLD analysis project Ga0210043, IMG submission 183990) | Groundwater microbial communities from Crystal Geyser aquifers in Utah, USA - Crystal Geyser metaG 2015-01t (SPAdes) (version 2) | ecosystem: Environmental > Aquatic > Deep subsurface >... | reverse complement strand
GTTGGATGTTTCCGAATCTACCATTTCCCTTATCCTATCGGGCAACCGCCGCCCATCCCCAAAGTTGGCGCAACGGATGGTAAACGAATCCGGCGGGAAGGTATCGCTGGAAGAAGCCCTGTTCCCTACGAGATGACGGCGCTTCATCCGGGAGCACCGGCGCGGAGATGGGAAAGCGGCGTGAACCATTAACCGAAAGGGGGAAGAGAACCATGAAGGCGGTCATCGACAGCAAGCGATACAACACGGACACAGCGGCGACCATCGCGGCGGATGCCTATGGAAATATTGGCGATTTTAATCATTGGCGGGAGTCCCTTTACCAGACGAAGAACGGCGCGTTCTTCCTGGCCGGATCGGGCGGCCCCCTGTCGAAATACGCCCGCTCGCCGCGTCTAAACGAGTGGACCGGCGGCGAGGGTATATTCGTACTGACCGAGGCGGAGGCGCTTCGGTGGTGCGAAAAGCACGACGTGGACGTCGGCGTGATCGTGGAGCACTTCACGATCGAGGAGGCCTGACGATGGATGATCGAACACTCACCACGATCGAAGTATAGCGGCCCGACCTGTCGGAACTGTCACACGCGGGGATGAACCGACATAGGAGGTGCGAACGATGACAACTCCCGCTCAAGCGATCAAGGCCGAGTGTCGCCGATGCAAGGGCGGCCAACTGTTCCGCTGTGAATCGAAGGTATGCAAGCTGTCGCCGGATGCCTACACGTGCCGATCGAGCGTTCGGCGCATCGGGGCGCATTGTCGGGACTGCAACGGCGACGACCACCCTCGCGAGTGCGTCGGGCGATACCTCGACGGAACGACGTGTGGCTTGCACCCCTTCCGACTCGGGAAAAACCCGGAAAGGCCGAAACGGACCCTCTCGCCGGAACAACGGGCGAAGATGGAGGCGACCCTCGCGAAAAACAGGTCCCGAATCGTGGGCCAGATGCGTTTTCAGGCCGTAGGATCGACGATCTCCTCCGGGGTAAGGGGATAGTGCCCTCCTCTCCCCGCGGCTGGTTCTGCAACAGGCGAGGCCCTTCTCCTGCAAGCTCGAATACGACGGATGGACGGATCGGCGGATGAACGATTCACGCGAGACGGCGCTGTCCGTCAAGATCATGGCGGAGCGGGCGTCCGCGAAGTGCTCCGGGAACGGCGGCGGGTACGAGCTGCTGATGCGGTTCTATGCGGGCGATGCATCCTGGTACTCATTCACGGAACCGGAACAGTTCATCCTTCGGAAGACCATCCGGGACTTCTCCCGGCGGTTCCGTGAGGCGGGATTCCTTCCGGAGAGGGGCAAGGGTACCCCGGAGGGAGAGCGGAGCGAGGCGGTGAACTGATGATCCCCGACGTGCTCACTCACGCATCCGACCTACAACCCCATGAGGCGGGAAGGTTATACTCGCGCGGCGGTCCGGTTCGAGATACCCGAGGGGGCCCGCCTAATCTCTATCCGTCCCAGGTGAAATGACGCACCATTTCGTTGTAGGATATTTTCTCTCTTGACATAGTTTGTTGCAGATCGGCATACTTGCACCATTATGGCGCGGTCTCTACAGCCTGACGACCTCCAACCCGACGACACGCCCGCCACTCCCACCCCCAAGGAAGCCAAATTCCTGAATATGTACCTCGACCATGGAGACGTGGCCAGGGCCGCCACCGACTCGGGAATCTACAAGCCCAGGGGAAAGGGGAACAGGCCAAAAGCCGTCGCCGCGGGTTCCCGCGTCCTCGAGAAGTTCAAGCCCGAAGTCCGGAAGATGATGGAGCAGAAGGGGCTCTCGTTCGTCCAACTGCTCTCCAAACTCAACGACGGACTCAATGCGGAATCCCCCTACCTGGTGGGAAAAGGTGAGGATCGCCACGTCGAAACGCACCCCGACCACCGCTCCCGCTCGAAGTATCTCGAAATGGGATTCAAACTCCTGGGCGCCTTCCCCTCCACGCCGGCCGTCATCAAGATCAGCGGAGACACAGGCGCCGCGCCGATCGCCGTCCAACACTTCGAGACGATCAAAGCCCTCCCGCTGGAGGAACGCAAGCGCCGCCTCGACGAGATGATCGAGACGGTCAAGCGGACACCTGTGAGGATCGCCCGATGACGCCCGACGAACGCCAAGAGCGCGCTGAGAACCGCTTCCTGCTTCTCAACACGAAGCCCGCGGCCCGGAACTTCGAACTGTCCCTCTGCGCCGAGGATCCCGCCTACTGGATCTGGAACGATCAGCACTACGTCTGGACCCGGGACGAATACGATCCCGTCTCCCCCGTCAAGCCCTTCCCGGACGAGCCCGGGCTCCGCAACCTGCTCGATGAAATTCACAACGGCCAACAGCAGGTAACGTGCATCGGAAAGTCCCGGCAACTCACCGTCACCTGGCTCGTCGTCGCGTATTTCGTGTGGTGGGCCCGGTTCGTGCCAAACCAACTCCTGTTCATCCAGTCCAAGAAGGAGGAGGACGCCGCGAACCTCGTGTTCAACAAGGAAACCGGCATGGGCCGCGCCAGCTTCATCGAGGAAAACCTGCCGAAGTGGATGAAACAGAACGTCAGCCCGTCCTACGGGATCCTCCTGTACCCAAACGGCTCCAAACTCTGGGGCATCCCCCAAGGCGGGGACATTATCCGGTCGTACACCGGCTCGGGGCTATTCTCCGATGAGGCCGCCTTTCAACCCTTCTGCCGTGAGGCCTACCGAGCGGCGAAGGCGTGTTGCAGGAAGATGATCATGGTGTCCTCTGCCGAGGGCGGATCGTTCTTCGGTCAACTGTCGGGGTTTGAACTCGATCAGGTGGGAACGTTCGGAGGCACCGAATGACCAAGGGGATCCAGAAATGGACGACTCCCTCCGGCATCCGGACGATCCGGCTCCACTACAGCGCCTTCCTCAAGCGGGATCCGGACACGGAACAGGGCCGCGCCTGGATGCAGAAGGCCCTCGAAGGGTACGTCGGCGGAGCCGAGAACCCCGCCTGGAAGATGGAGCAGGAGATCGACTTCTCCATCCACTCCGGAGTGCCGATCTACAAGATCTTCCTCGAAAAGCACCACGTCGCGGCTCTGCCGCTCAAGCCCTTGAAGAACGTACCGATCATCCGGGGGTGGGATTACGGGCTTACTCCGGCCGTGGCACTCGCCCAACTCACCCCGCGGCCGCACCTGAACATCTTCCCGTCGATCTTCACGCCGCAGACGAACAGCGTGGGCATCAAGCGGTTCACCGAGCGGGTCATCGAATACTGCAACGTCACCTATCCCGGCTTCCGGTTTATCGACTATGGGGATCCAGCAGGGGATCAGCGGGCCCAGACGGACGAGAGGACCTGCTTCGATATTCAGCGGGATTTCAAGGACCCGCAGGGATACCCCCTCGTGCAGGTCGAAGCGGGGGAGATCTCCTGGACCGGCCGGCACAAGGCGATGGAGGATGCCCTCCGCAGGATCGAGGACGACGGAGTGCCTTTCGTGCAGATCGACCCGCGGGAGCGGTTCCTTATCGGAGCTTTTAAGGGCGGGTACCGGAAGAAGAAGATCGCCAACAAGGAACTCTACCTGGACGAGCCCGAGAAGAACGAATATTCGCACCTGATGAACGCCCTCGAATACCTCGTCTCCCGGTTGCAGTACGGCCGGCCGATGGTGCGGAAGAAGCCCGTCGAGGATAGCGTCGCGATGACCTACTCAGCGTAAGGAGGATCGAATGTGGCCCTTTGACGGAAAGAAGATCGAACCGAAGCCAACCGAGTTGGTGGGTTTCCAACGGATCCCCAAGGACGGCCGCACCAACACGGGATTCGTCAAACCCAAGAACGGGACGATGGGCAACCAGAACATGAACAAGATGATGAAACAGATCGAGGACGACGAGAAGGCGCGGAGGTAGGCCATGACGACCATCATGAAGCCCGCCTACACCACCATGTCAGCGAATATTGCGGCGGCCGGCTTCTCGACCCTGGCATCGGCCGCGATCCACACGAGCAACGCCGTCGATAATTCCGCGAACCTCTACCAGGACTATCTGATCGAGGTGAACGCGGGCGGGACGGCGGCGGCTACGTCATGGCTCGACGTCCGGGCGGCCATCTGCGAGGACGGAACGAACTATGGTACCTGGGAATCGGCGATCCCGCTCGGGATCATCAACTTCTCCGTACAGCCCCAGAAGGCGCATTTTTCCCTCTGTGGCCACGGGGGACTGTTCCAAGCGCCTCAAAGGTTCAAAATCATGGTTCAAAACAACTCCGGTGCGGCTCTTACGTCAGGTACGATCTACTGGCAGGGCATCCAGATTCAGAGCGTGTGACGTGATCCCTCACGCCCCGGAATCCCACGTTCGGACGGTACTCCGGATGCACCCGGCAATGGTAGGACATTACCCGTTGCGATCCGGAATCCCCACGGTGGATATTTCTGGAAAAGGGCAAACCGGCACGATCACCTTGATGAATCCAAACCGCGGGAAGTATGACCGGGAACCTGGACTCTACGGCGCATGGGACGACACCCATGAGGCGTGGTTCGATTCCAATATCGCAACGATCCTTCAAGCCTTTACCATGGGAGGGTGGGCTTTCTGTCTTGGTAAAGCAGATGGTTCCAATGAATTATGGAGTAAGCGACAGTATTATTCTTCGGCGCATGCCGAATTTCCTTTTGCCATTTATCTCGACGCGGCCGCAACTTCCATCAGTTATATGTTGGATTCAGGAAATGATTACACGCCAGATCATCGTATTACAACTGCCATCCCAGGTGGGTTAAAAGACCGTTGGTTCTTTTACTGCCTCACAAGGAACGGCAACAATAACATTCTCAACATCAACGGCATCCCTGTGGTTGTGTCCTCCTGGGCGGGAACTATGGCGGCCGGAAACAAAACGAAATATCGCTTTGGGTCCCCGAATGGAAATGGTCCAGGACAATACACGGCATCCTTCAATGGATATTTTGGGGAACATTTCATCATGAACGTCGGGATCGACCAGACACAAATAGCCCATATCTACCGTCAAACAAGAAATCGCTACCTAACAAGGGGCGCCTACATCCTCGATTCAACTCCTGCCGCAGGTGGTGAATCGGCCGTTCCGGTGTTCCAGTCAAACTACTCCCGCAGGAGAAGGGCGGCGTAGATGAAATATCTGAAAGCAGGGACGGCCGCGGTCATCCTCATGGGGCCTGCCGTCGACAAGACGGATGGCGTCACGGCAGAGACGGCCCTCACCCCGACCGTCTACCTCTCGAAAAACGGGGGAGCCCAGGCGGCCCGAAACGACGCGACAGCGATCACCCATGACGCCCGCGGGTACTACCTCGTCACGTTAAATGCCACGGACACCAACACGGCCGGCAGGCTTCGGGCCTTGTTCTCGTCGGACGCCGATCATCTTCCCGTCTGGGAGGATTACACCGTCCTGCCTGCCCAGGTCTACGACTCGATCATCGCGGGAACGGACAAACTCGACGTCGCCGTGACCGAACAGGCGAATATCGACTTCGGTGCCTTGCAGAAGGCGTCCCTCGACGCCGCAACCCCCGCCTCGGTGGGATCCGTAACGGCCGGCGTCACCCTCGCGGCCGATGCCTTGGACGCCGCTTCCCTCAAGGCAGACGCGATCGCGGAGATCGTCGCCGCGGTACTGGCCGCCCAGGTAGAAACCGAAGGCACCTACACCGTCCAACAGGTCCTCTCGATCACCCTGGCGGTCCTGGCCGGCGTGACGGCAAACGGCGGGGCCTCCCTCAAGACGCCGAACGGCATCGCGGTCCGTGTCGCCGCGACCATCAACACTTCCTCGGAGCGTACAGCGATGACGCTGACGCCGAGCGCGTAGGAGACCGACGATGGAAAAGATCGACTTCCTGGCACGTCAGCCGAAGCAAATCCTTTTGGGAACGCCCTGGCAGAAGGATCCCTTCGATTGCCGTCATACCCTCATGGAATTCAAGGGTACGGCTTTCGTGGATGGACTCCATTCCCATCAGATCGTGCAACTCTTCCAATGCCAGGATTGCGGGCTCGTTCATAAGGTCCCTCGGTCGGTGAAGGAAGCCGGAGTCTCCGGCGCTGTGGATATTGACGACCCGCGCGTGAAACGCACCCTGCGCCTCACGCCCTCCGTCGTCTCCCGCCTGTTCCCGTTCAAGGAGGGCAGGGGAGGCACGAAGGAATGCATGGAGATCTTCCAGGTCCCGAGATCCTGGGGTGCCCCCCGCAGGGGTGCCCCCCGCAGGGGTGCCCCCCGCAGGGATGCCCCCCGCAGGGATGCCCCCCGCAGGGGTGCCCCCCGCAGGGGAGGGACCCGGGGATGACGAATCAAGAGGTCGTTGACTTCCTGAACGCCGCTCTCAAGGAATCCGCGGATACCTTCGGCGGCTTCCGGAAGGTCATGACCGAGTGTTACGACCGCTATCGGTCGTTCCGCGACTACTCGAAGAAGAAGTCCTGGCAACACAAGATCGTCGTTCCGTCCGTCTATCCCGCCATCAAGGGCGCCTCCGGACTTCTGAAACGGATCCTGATGAAAACCCCGGAATTCTTCGAATTCGTCCCGGAGCGTCAGGACAACGCCCCGCAACAGATGGATCCTGTGACCGGCCAGCCGATCGAGGACCAGATGGACAACTTCGCCCGGGCCTTCACCCGCAAGGTCCGATTCCACCTGGACGAGGCTGATTTCATCGAGGCATTTGAAGAAGGAGTCGAATCCGCTCTGGCCGTCATGATCGGCGTCCTCCGGTTCACCCCGCAGAACGTCGAGGACAACAAGGTGATCTGGGGACCGATCCCCGTCATGGATCCCGCAACGGGGAAAGCCGTCCTCGACCCTATCACAGGGGAGCCCGTCGCCTCGAAGTTCGATTTCGTGAAGGAGACGACCCAGCGGGCGAAATTGAAATGCACCGTCGTCAACCCGCTCCTGATGCACTTCCCCCTCGATCGCTCCTGGATCGTCGAGGAAACCCGGGTCCAACTCTATGAACTGCTCGAAAACGCCGAGCAGATCCCCTGGGAGAAGAAGGAACTCAACCGCCTGAAACGGGAGGATTACGAATCAGCCGCCCGGACCTCGGCCGACATTGAACGCCTCGCCATGCTCAAGATCGCCGAGCCCAAGAACCGCTTTCGGAAGGAAGTCGTCCTGCACACCTTCTGGGGAACGGTGACGGACCAAAAAGGGAACGTCATCGTCAAGGACGGCCGGTTCATCGTCGCCAATCAGAAGTACCTGCTCCTGAAACCCTCGCCCTCCCCCTACTGGCTCCGGAAACACCCGTATGTGTTCATCAGCCCGCTGAAAGTCCTGTTCCAATGCATCGGCGCCGGCATGATCGACGGCATCCGGCCGATCATCAACGCCCTCGACAACCTCATCAACATCGCGGGCGACAAGGCTCTGTTCGCGCTTCTGTCGCCGTCCGAAGTGAACGTCGATGCCCTGAAAGACCCGCAACAGGCCGAAGGCGGCTTGACCCCGGGGAAGTTGTTCAAGACCAAGGGACCGCTCGGCCAAGCCCTTCGCCAACTCACGGCCGCGGATATTCCGCAGGGAACCTTCGTCCTCGCGGATTTCCTGAAAAACAGCGTCCAGAATTATACCGGATGGACGGAATTCATTCAGGGAATGCCGACGAACAAGGGCAAGGTCACCGCCACGGAAGTCAACCGGAAAACCGAGGCGTCCTCCATGTCCTTCGAGAACATCGCGGCGTCGATCGAGAAGGGCGGCGTCCTCGAGTCCATCGAAGTCGCCCGGGACTTGACCGTGCAGTATTTCATGGACCCGCTCTTAAATCCAGAAACCATCGACATTTTCAAGCAGGAGGGCCTCGACTTAAATGCACTCCCCGAGGCCGAGAAGTACGCTTTTCTGAACAAGCGGTATCCGATCAAGGCGAAGGGGCTGACGGCCTTCTTCGACCAGGAGAAGGAACGCCAAGATCTCCTGGGACTGATCGAAGTGTTCTCCAAGGTCCCCGCCCTCGTTCAACACCTGAATATCGAGGAATTCCTCAAGCGGATCCTCCAATCGTTCGAATGGCAGAACCCCGACTTGCTCATCCTCCGCGGCCCCATGCCTCTCCCGGGCGCCGTGGATCCCGTCACAGGTCAACCGTTGCCGGCCGGCGCGACGACGGGTATGCCCCCCGCAGGTATGCCCCCTGCAGGTATGCCCCCCGCAGGGGTGCCCCCCGCAGGGGCGCCCATGCCGCAAGAGGGACCGATGGATCCGAACGTCGTCATGGAAATGCTCAAGGCTGCAGGAAGCAAATTCAGCCAGTAAGGGGGGAAGGGAATGGATCAGATCGAAAGGGAGTTGGCGTTGCAGTTCCGGATCCAGAGGGGACAAGCGGTAAAGGATTTGCTCGCGTCTTCCGCCTGGACGGAGCACATCTCGAAGTACCTCACCGTTCAGAAGAAGTTGGCAATCACCAAGTCCTACCAGGTTCTCGGGAGCGAAGCGGAAGTTGCGTTCTGCCTCGGCGGCCACGCCGCGCTCGAGGCCTTCGAGGACGCCCTGAAAACCACCGTACAAGACATCGACCTCACGTTGGACGACCTGCCGGAGGATTCCTCTCCGGACATTACGCAGTAGGGAGGACAGAGGACAAATGTTCAAAAACCTTCTACTCACCCTGGCCGAGCCCGGGTCAGAAGGTGGCTCCGGGGGGGGTGGCACTCCCACGGAATCAGGACCTCCACCGTTGCCGTCTGCTTCCGCTCGGGAACGCATCTATGAACACGCCGATGCGTCCCCGAATTCCGGAACCGATGGCACAGAAGCCCCACCCGCGGCCCCCGAGGCCACGCCCAAGCCCCCGGCAGGACTGCCGTCCGCAGGACTGCCGTCCGCAGGACTGCCGTCCGCAGGACTGCCGTCCGCAGGACTGTCGTCCGCAGGACTGTCGTCCGCAGGACTGTCGTCCGCAGGACTGCCGTCCGCAGGACTGCCGTCCGCAGGACCGGATTCGGCGAAGGCGAAGGACTCGGATTCGGCTCCGGCGAAGGGTGAAGGAACACTGGACCCCGTTGCGGAGAAGCGGGTGAAGGACGCACAGGCGGCTTTCACGAAAGGCCAACAGGACCTTGCGGCCGAACGGAAGGCGCGCAAGGAAGCGGAGGCCAAAATCGCCAAGGTGTCGAAGTACGTCGATATGGAAAAACTCGACGCCCACGACGCCGAGGAATTGGACAAGGAACTGGATCAGCCGGTAACGAAGCGGGACCTCGAAGCCCTCAAGGCCGCCTCGCCTCCTACGGAAGATGCCCCCTCGGCATCCACGTTGGATTCCGAAACCCGGCAGAAGTTCCTCGACGATTACTACACGAAGAACGCCCACGTCAAGCCGTATGCGGATTCAGGAGAGGCATACGGGGTGTTCCTCAAGGCGGCCGAACGCCTGGGTCCGGAGATCGCGGGCCTGTCCGAACTCGATCAACTCGCAAAGATCGGTGAGGCCGTTTCGAGTTACTTCCGGACTAAGGACGCGGAACGGGAGAAAGCGATTGCGGAACGGCTGAACACCAAGCGGTCCAACATCAGCGTCGGCGGGGGCCTGGATTCAGCGGGCGCCCCGGGAACCGGGGAAGCCGAGGACGTGGGCGACGATCCGGCCGCGGAAGTCGCGCACCGGAAAGCCGCGCAAAGCCGCGCCCTCCGGCCGACCCTCTAACGATCTCAAGGAGGCCAATGGAAAAATAATGCCGATCGCTTCCAACTGGGTCAGCCAGGGATCCTACCTGGCGAATCCCAAACTCAGCCGTACCACCCGCCACGCGGCGCAAGCGGAGATGGTCTTCCGTCAGTACGCCGACGTGCAGGAGGAATTCGGCAAAGGCAAGGGCGATTCCTGGAACTTCGACCGGTGGGGGAATATCTCCACCAAGGGCGGGAAATTGGTGGAAACCGCTACCATGCCGCGCCACTCTCACACCCCGTACAAGGGGACAGGATCCGTCGATGAGTACGGCAACGGCCACGCCTACACGGGGAAACTCGAGGCCCTGTCGCAGTTCGACGAGTCCCAGAAGATCAACCGCATTCTGAAAAACGACATGGTGGACGTGATGGATTGCGAGGTCGAGGCGGAATTCGCCAAGACCAAGATCGTGTACGTCGCGTCCTCGGCTTCGGCCTACAACATCTACACCGACGCAACGCCGGTGGAGACCTGCTCCGTGTCGTTCGACGACTTCCACGCGAAAAACATCGTGGATTACCTGTACCAGACGATGAAGGCGGCGAAGTTCTCGGGCGGGTTCTACCACGGAATCCTCTCCACCCAGGCGGCCCGGGGGTTGCACGACAAACTCCAGGCCATCTGGCAGTACACGAAGTACCCTGTCAACGGCGAGATCGGGTCGTACTACCAGACGCGGTTCTCCCGTTCCAACAACGCCTTATCCAACGCCCAGGGAATCTCCGCGGCGTGGGGCGAGGCGTACATCTTCGGCGCCGATACGGTCATGGAAGCGATCGTGATTCCCGAGGAGATTCGTTATGAAGTCAAGGACGTGGGCCGCGACAAGATGATCGCGTGGTACGCGCTCCTGGGCTTCAAGATCTTCTGGGCCGGCGATCCGGACAACTCGATCGTCAAGTTCGGAGGTGCCTAATATGGACGCTCAAGGACGGTCCTACTCGGCGTTCGGGCACCAGCAACTCATCAACCTGGGCCATGACGTTAACCTCTTGGTCAACGACGGCATCAACGCCGCAACAGTGGCCATCACCGGCACCATCTTCAAGATCCCCTCTACCTGGAACGGGGTCCTGAAGTCCGTCTCCGCGTACATCAAGACGGGCGGGACGGTCGCTTCGGCCGGCCACGTCGGGCTCATCCAACGGTCCCTCGCCGGGACCGGCGCCTACGCTTCGATCGGAACCCTCTCCTTCCTCGGGACCCACGCCGATGGCGCCGTTCTGGCCGGGGCGGTGGATTCCTCCGTCACCGTCCTGGGCGGCGATATCCTGCGTCTCGCGGTGGGCGCGGGAACGAACTCGCAGACGCTCACCGTCACCGTCACGGCCGCGTTCCAGGAAGCGTTCATCTCCGCGTAAGCGGGGAAAACACAGCAACTACCGGGCGGGGGAGCACTCCCCCGCCCACCTTGGGAGTCGCATGAAGTCGATGATCTTACGGTACGGGGCCTATGGGGATCTGATCTATCTGCTCCCGCTGATCGACCGGATGAAGGCCGATGGGAAGGACCTGTACCTGCACACCGGCATCCGGGGGCTCGACGTGTTCCAGGCCGATCCTCGCTTTCAGTCCATCCTCGCTTGCAACCCCGCAACCGCCGAGGATTGGCAGGAAGTCATCAATAAGGACATTGAAACCGTCAACCCGGACGAGATCGTAAACCTCACCGACACGATGGAAGGGACGCTCATCCCGGGAAGGGAACAACCGTCCTTCCATTGGCCGGTGGAGAAGCGCCGGAAGGTGACCCAGGGGGAGAGTTTCTACTCATTCGGGCTCAAGGTCGCGGGGTATTCCCGGGGGGAAGGATGCGGGACCGTGGCCTTCACGGAGGAGGAACTGACCTGGGCCGATCGGTGGAGGGAGACCTACCGGGACGAGTTTCTGGTGATGATGCCCGTCTCGGGATCCAACGCCCAGAAGCGGTTTCCGATCGCCAAGGAGTTGGGAAGGGAGATCCTTTCCCGTTACCCGGACGCGATTCTCTATCTCACCGGAGGGCCGAACGAGAAGCATCGGTCGTTCTCCTTCGGGGACCATCGGGTGTATCCGGCCTTCGATACGTCCTTCCGGCAGGTCCTCCTGATGACGCGGTACGCCGACTACGTTGTGGGCCCGGAAACGGGGCTCCTGGCCGCCGCGGGAATGTGGGGCACTCCGAAAACGATGCTCTGTACCTCGTCGTCGGTCTTTCAAGCAACCGATGGCCACCGAAACGACTTCTCCCTGCAAGCGGAGATTCCCTGCTCCCCCTGTCTCCGGGCGATCTACAAGCCCGAGGACTGTTACCATTCGCACGTCGCCGAGGATGAAACGGTTTGCAACTACAAATTCAGAATGGAGACGATTCTTGAGTCCATCAACGTGGTTTACCGGACAATGCGCTATCGACGGGAGCAAGATGGAAAACTTCGCACCCAACCTATTCGAGTGCCCGAACTGCTCCCTGATCTCGGCAGATTACCCGGCGCTTCCGGAACTGTATGATGAATACTACCTCGAAACGTACCGGAAACTGGCCCAGGCACCCCTCTCCGACCTGCTCATGCGATGCCGGTGGGGGCTCGTCCGTCGCCATCTCAATGGACACAAGACCCTGCTCGACTACGGCACAGGAACGGGCGCGTTCCTCGAAAACGCCATGCGTCCTGGGGATCTCTCCGTGAAGGGATACGACGTCAATCCCGCGTCCCCGTTCAGCCGCGTCATGATCGACCACCTTCGCCCGGACGTCCTGACGATGTTCGATGTGGTGGAACACCTGACGGATCCCAAGGGAGTGATCGAGAAGATCCACCCCCGCCTCCTGACGATCTCGACGCCGAACGTCGATTTCGTCGACACAAAGAACCTCCCCACCTGGCGCCATTTCAAGCCGGGGGAACATCTGCACTACTTCGGCCAGAAGGCCCTCACGGCCCTGATGCGGTCGACCGGGTTCGCCGTCGAGGAAATGTCCTTCACGGAAGCCGCGAAGCGCAATCCCGACCGGCCCTTCGACATCATTACGATGGTGGGCGCCCGATGACCTGGGACATCAACGCGCCGTACATCCCGGAAGTGGAGAAGTGCCGGCACCGGCTTCTGCAATACTGCGAGGGCCAGGGACTCGATCTGGGGTGCGGGTCGAAGAAGATCAAAGATACGGCGATCGGGTGCGACCTGGGGAAGGGCCTGAATTCGGCCGCCGACTTTTCGATCGACCTCGAGGGGGGCTTGACCCTGTTCGCCTCGGATACGTTCGATTTTGTGTTCTCGTCTCACTACCTCGAACATACGAAGAACCCCGTCACCGTACTCCGGGAGTGGTTCCGGGTGATCCGTCCGGGCGGGAACCTCGTCCTCTACCTCCCCCACAGGGACCTGTACCCCAGGATGGGGCAGAAGGGGTCCAACCCGGACCATAAAAACGACTTCGAGCCCGGAGACATTCTCCGGATCATGGACGAGATCGGCTCCTACAAGGTCCTGGTCAACGAGATCCACGGGGAGGCCGACGAATACTCCTTTGAACTGGTGTTCAACAAGGTTTCCTCCCTCCCGGGGATCACGGCCGCCATTCCGAAGGTCCTCCCCGCGCCCGGGCAGAAAACCGCGTGTGTTGTCCGGTACGGGGGGATCGGAGACGTCATCTTCGCAACGCCCGTCCTCCGGCGCCTGAAAGAGGAAGGGTATCACGTCACCGTCAATACCTCGGAGAACGGCCGGGAGATGTTCAAGGGCAATCCGAACATCGACCAGATGATCTTCCAGGGGATAAACGAAGTGGCCAACGCCGACCTCGAGGCGTATTGGGCGAAACTGGCGACTCGGTTCGACCGCTTCATCAACCTCTCCGGGACTTGCGAGAAGGCCCTCTTGCAGATCAAGGGGGAAGGGTCCGACTACGACCTCTCCGACGACGAGCGGCGGGCGAAGTACGGGAACATCAACTACACCGACTATGCCCTGAAAATTGCCGGATTCGATGACCGGGGGTTGAATGGGGAGATCTTCCTCACGGAGGAAGAAGAACTCTCGGCGTCCGTGTTCCGGACGGCCCTTACCGGCCGATTCGTAGTGATCTGGGCTCTGGGGGGCTCGGGACCGCACAAGCGGTTTCCGTTCTATGCAATAGCGATGGCCGCCTTCGCGCGACAGCATCCGGAAGTGCTGTTCATCACCGTGGGAGGGCAACCGGAGAAACTGCTCGAACTGGCCGCCGACGACGATCCGAATTACCTCCACAAGTCCGGACGGTGGACGATCCGCAACGTCGCCGCGGCGGTGAAGTACGCGGATCTGGTGGTGGGTCCGGAAACCGGGGTCCTCAACATGGCGGGGTGCTTCGATACCCCGAAGATCTGTATGCTCACGCACTCGTCCTGGGCGAACCTCTGCAAGTATTGGAAGAACGACTACTCCATCCAGTCCAAGCAACGCTGTTCCCCGTGCCACAAGATGATCTACCAGAAAAACGACTGTCCGAAGGACGAGCACTTCAAGGTGTGCGCTTGCGCCACGCAGTTCGACCCGTCCGATCTCTTACCCAAGATGAAGGAGGTATTCCGAAAATGGAGGCGCACAAATTCAACCCTGATCGCCCTTCCGGGATTGGCGTCGATGGGAACCAACGATGGATCACCCAAGGCCCGTGGAAGTTTGATCCATTAACGAAAGAACTCCTGCCGGGGCAAATCCCCACGGAAGTACCGTCCGAGGCCCGGGTAGCCCCAGTTGCGGAGGGCGCCGCGGGAGTCGACCTCCCGGAAGGGGAGGACGAGTCGATCGCCTTCAAGATGTCCCGGGTAATGGAAACGTTCACCCCGGGGAAGAAGGGTAAGAAGGGTAAGAAGGGAAAAACCGATGGCTGAACAGCAGACGACCACTACGGGGCTATTCGCGGGGAAAACCCTCACCGAACTCGAGGATGGAGTCCTCTCCAAACTCGGGGAAACGGCGCAGACCTTCACCCGCTATACCCAGGCCGAAGTGGACGCCTACCTGAACCGCGCCCTCCGGGAATTCTGCTTCCGGACCCGGATCCTCAAGACGAACGCGATCACGATCTTGAAGGCCAGCATCCGGTACTACAAACTGCCGACGAACTTCCTCGATTTCGTGAACCCCCGATGGGTCGCACGGTACAGAGACGCCGGAGGCACCGGCTACACCCGCCTCGAACGGATCTCCGTGCAGAAACTGGATAACGTCTCCGGAACATGGCGAGACGAAGTGGGAACCCCGAAGGGGCTGTTCCTCGGGCCGGTGTACGGCAACACCCGCATGGTGGGGGTCTATCCGATCCCGGACGCCGATGGGGCGACCTACGACGTCTCCCAGGATACCGGCGTGGTGGTTTCCGGGTCGAACGTCTCGATCGGGAACAACGTTACCGGCGTTCATAAGACCGGCGCGAACTCGGTCTTCTACGTCGACACCGAAGGCCGGGACCTGGCCACGCTCGGCGTCATGGTGGGAATGGCCATCGAAAACCTGACGGACGGCTCCAAGGGAGCGATCACGGCGATCGGGGACTCGGAGGCGACCAACGACAAGATCTCCGTCACCCTGGCCGGAGGCACCGACAATGATTTCGACGTGGGGGATTCCGTCATCATCTACGCGGGGGAGTACGGCGTCCTGACCTCCTGGGCGACGGACACCGAGCAATACCTGTTCAACACGGAATTCGGGGTCCTGGGCACCGTCACCACGCCGAACGGCAACATCGAATATGAATTCATCCGGGACGCCGCGAAACTCTCAAACGCGAACCAATACCCGGAGATCCCGTGGATGTTCCACGACGACCTTGAGTGGTACGCCGCGGGGCTCCTGCTCGGCACCGATCACGACGGCCGGATCGACAAGTCCCTCGGGGCGAATTTCCTGATGCTCTGGGAGGCCGCGGTTACGAAGGGGAAAGAAATGTGCGGGGATAACCTCGGATTCCCCGAAACGCTCGAGCCCGATTCCGACTACATCGGAGAACTGTGAGAATGGCGATTCCCGCTCAGAAACAGGCGCCGAGAAAGCCCCAAGGGCCTCCGGAGATCAACTTCACGAAGGGGATCAACACCTTCCAGGTGAACCGGCTCCTGCTCGATCCGGGCGAGGCGGCAACCCTGCTCAACGCCGATTTCGACCAGATCGGAGCCCTGGGGATCGCACAGGCCAACACCGTGATCGCCACGGGCATGGGCCGGATCCACTCGATGTTCAAGACGGGGGATCATCTGTTCGTGGGGGAGGGGATCAACCTCGTCCATTTCCTCATCACGACGATGGCGAAAACCGTGGTCTACACCGATTTCAACGGCGACGATATCTCAATGTTCGCCTACGAGAACTTCCTCTATGCCACGGAGGGGGTCACGAAAAAGAAGGTCTACATCCCCACCCTGGCCGTCACGGAATGGGGGATCGAGAACCCGCAGGAGGCGGCCTCCGGGGCCGTGGGGGATACGGGGAGTCCTTCCGGTACCTACGCCCTCTATTACACGTTCGTTGCAAAATATCCGGACGGCACGGAGTACGAAACCGACCTGTCGCCCGTGGCGGCGGTGATCGTCGATACCGCCAAGATCAACTGGACCTACCCCGCAACGGCGCCGGATAGCCAGGTCACCCACATCCGGCTGTACCGGGACAAATCGGGGGTAGTCGCTACCCTGGCCCAGGCGCGGACGGCGATCGAAGCAAAGCAAACCGCCCTCGAACAGTCCTCGGGATCGCTTAAATTCGGGAATCTCTTCCAGTCGGTCATCCGTTCCCAGACCAACAAGGCCGTCTCGCAGAACATGGTCGCGGATCCGGACGTGATCGTGGGGCCGTTCTACATCGATGAAGTGGAGATCGGCACCGCCTCGTACACCGACAACGTTTCAGACACCGATCTCGTCCAGGCCGCACCGTTCACCCGGGAGCGGTATCGCCCGATCTTCGGAGCGTAAAACATGGCCCTGTCAATCATCGGACGGTTTAATGTGCCAGCGGGTTCCTCCGTGTACGGCCCCGCGCAGGATTTGGAAGATTACGACACGATTTATTTCGTCATGGCCGATGCGGCCAATAGCAATCACCTTTCCCTGCACAAATTCACCTGGCCGAACACTCTCGTCGTGGTCGCGGATATCCACACCCACCTCAGCGGGAAGCAATACGACACCGCGACGATCGCGAAGGATGTTTCCCTCACGATGGGGGAATTAAGCGCGGATCAGCATTATTGCATCGTTGCAACCGATTACTCCACGCAAGGCATATCGGTGACGGTCCTTGTCGATGTGAACCTCGCCACGGGTGGGATCACGACGTACACCCCAGGAGCGGCCCTCGGGAGCGCGGGGCCGTTTCAGCCATGGTCCGGGTCAAGAAGGACCTGGGCGGCGTATACGGAGACGGGAACGTACTTCTTCACGACCCTTTGGGGAAACGGACAACATCGGTGGATCCGGAAGCGGCTCGGAATGAATGCCGGGGACGTCGACACGGGAAATAACAACGCACCCGCCATGATTTATTGGACGGATATCTATGGGTTCTATGGAACCGGAAACGATTGGAGATTCGAGACGATATCCCTTACGACCTCTCCGGCTCAAGCGCGGGGGATGTACCAGAACAGCGAAGTGTTTGGGATTTATACAAAGACCTTCTGGCCGCAACCTGGCAACAACAATTTCCCGATGTTTCAAAAGGCATGGGATGACGACTGGCAGTACGGATTCGGGAAGGGCACCTACGCGGCTCTCGACGGGGATTATGACATTCTCTTCTATCGGAAAAACATCGTAACCCTTCAATATCAGGTCGGGGTAATGCTTGCCGGTGCGGGGCAAACCTCCCAGGGAGGCACGACAAATGCCTTCGATATCTGGCAGACGGGTACGGATGTTTCGAAACGCAGAGTTTTCTTTTCCTATGGCGGCGGCGGCAACGGAAAGGTGTTTACGTCCCTTGCTTGGCCGCCGGGAGTGGATGGACAGGTAACGGTCGACTCCGGAGGTACGCCGATCGTAGTGGGAATTCACACCCATGATGAGTACATCTATGTCCTTCATTGGGGAGGGACGGAACAGGGGACTTGCATCACGAAACTCCTGGAAACGGAATTGATCGCGGGAGAAGCGGAACCGTCGATCGGCGGGATCGGAGCTAGGATCCTGTTCAAGGACAAGAGGGTGTTCTTCATCGGAGTCCCGGACTATGGGAAATACCTGTGGTGGGGGCAACCCCTCGAGCCCCAGGCCCTCGACGTCGGGTGGGACGGCTTCAATACCACGGTGTTCGACGACGAGGACAATACTTCGATCAACGTCCTCGATGACAACCTCTACGTCGGCTCTCAAAAGGGATTCATCCGGCTCCGCGGGAAATCACCGGATTCGTGGGTCCTCGATCAAACCCTGGCTACAACGGGGCCGCTCTCCGATAAAACCTCTTCCGTTACCCCCTTCGGGCTCATCTACCCTCGGGAAAACGGGCTGTGGCTG
>Ga0210043_1001567_pt1 | contig 18197 bp, 15 predicted proteins | sample CryGeymet201501t_FD_183990 | JGI IMG/M metagenome (GOLD analysis project Ga0210043, IMG submission 183990) | Groundwater microbial communities from Crystal Geyser aquifers in Utah, USA - Crystal Geyser metaG 2015-01t (SPAdes) (version 2) | ecosystem: Environmental > Aquatic > Deep subsurface >... | reverse complement strand
CGCTCGTCGCGTCGGTGATCTCCACTGCCGTGGCGGACGCGATCGCATGGCGATGATCGGAGCGTGCCAGGCTGACCGCAGCGCCTTCGCTCGCCGCGTCGTCCGGCTGGATGGTCCCAGGCGCGGCTGTGAGCACGTCGTGCTTGTGGTCGGAACGCGCCGCCAGAGTGGAGACGCCCACATCAGCGGCAGCCTTGGTAACCTCGACTGGCGCTGTCCCTGTCAGCGGAGTGTTCGTCGCGCCCGTGGCGATTCCGGCCAGCTTCGTCTTGTCCGCCGCTGACATGAAGCCCGCCACGCCCGAGCTGGCAGCCGAGTGCAGTGCGCCACCACCTCGGATGCCGTGGGCGTGGATGTGGTCCTCACGCGCAGCCACAGTCGAGGTTCCAGCGGCTCCCGTAGCGTCATCGACCTCGACACCTGCCAAGGAAGAGAGCGGGCTCAGGTGTACTTCAGCCATCGCTCACAACCTTAGCGCGCACGAGAGCACTGCGTCGACTACACAGAACACCACCTCTGTCACGCGGATGCGCAAGGAGATGGCGGCGTAGATGGCGTCTGAGACGCAACTCGGCCCGATCTGAGGGAAGGACATCATGTGAACACTCCGTCTCGCAAGGCGCCGTGGCGGCCGCCTTTGAATGTAGCTGGCGATGCCGTGGGGCGCGAGACGATGTCGTGGTGGAACGATGCCACCCGCGGGCACTGACGGCGGCACAGCGCGGCGCAATGGCAACGGCGCAATGGCAACGGCCCGCGCGGGTAACCGGCGGGCCGTTGAAGGCGGTGAGCACGGGCGTCGACCGTCAGTCCTAGAAGAGCGCGGTGGCGAGAACGTTCTTGATGTCTTCCTTCTTCGCGCGCGCGTCGACTGCCACTCCATACGCTTCGGCGGTTGCGAGAAGTTGCATCTTCGTCATGGGTTCGAGATCCATCTCTTCGCCCTTGTCCGCAGCTTCCTCGGAGTCTGCGGAGTCGGTCTCTTCGAGCTCAGCTTCCTCTTCCTCTTCCTCTTCGTCCTCGAATGCGGCAGGAGACTGCGCCACAGGCCGGGCGACGCCATCTTCACCCATCTTGATCTCGGTCGCTTTCAAACGCCCGAGCTTGCTCGCCACCGGACCCGACTTCGGAGGCGCGGCGGGCGGAGGCGCCTGAAGCGCCGAAGCACCGAAGGTCACGCCCACTCCGGCGCGCATGTAGGCGGCGGCCAGTTCGGAGCGCATGACCTCGTTGTACTGTGTCTCCGTGAGGATCTGAAAGACCCTGGAGCCCGTCGATTGCAGCAGAGGCTCCAGCTTGTCACCCCACGCCTTCGGCAACTTGTACCAGCGCTGTGCCTCGAAGAGCTGCCCGCCGATCATGTAGCGATTGCACAAGTGCCCGCTACGCTTGTTGAACGGCTGCAGCCGCACGAACCTGTAACTGTCTTCCATCTCACACTCCTGCCTTCACTTCCCCTGAAGGCTGGGGTTCTGTCGGGCTCGGATCAGCCCTTCGTGGTCGCAATCGTCGGCGAGACCACGGCGTTGATCGAAGCCTTGATCTCGTTGACCAAGGTCACAACCGCGTCGAACTCCGCCTTGGTCGGAGCTGCGACCGAAGGGACGGCGTCAGCCGAAACGATGTTCGCAGGACGGTTGCCGGCCGCGTTCAGAGCCGCGAGGTCGTCGGCTACATCGCGCAGAGCGGTCGCCAGGCCGGGTGAACCGTGGCCCTCTTGAATGCCGGCGCCGCCGGCGAAGTCGTTGATCTTGATCTCGGCCATGGTGGACTCCAAGGGCAATAGCCCTCTCAGAAACAGTTGAAGGCTGGGAACCTACTGAACGAGCGCCCAGAGTTCGACGCCAGTGTGACCGGAGAGGTCGGTTGCTGCCGCCACTTCGGCGCCCATCGCGCCGTTCGTGTTGGCATACGCCTTCACCGTCCCGTCCACGGCGACGGTCAGCCAGCGCAGGGCCGCGCCGTCGTAGTGGAGGCGCTTCTCGGCAGCCACCACCGTCCCGCCTTCGAGCGAGCCCGAGACGTCGTAGCCAGCCGCCGGGTAGCTGGCGTCGAGATCGACGTTGATGAGCACCGCGCGGAAAGGCGCGGAGGGCTGGCCGCTGCTCAGGGCGACGCTGTTGACTGTGACGGACATGATGGACTCCTACTCGGGCTGAACTGTGCTGGGTGGCGTTACGAAGGGTTGCGCGGATCAGACCGCGAGGATGCCGGTGGTCTTCACCACCGCCGGTTCATGTGCGAACTTGAAGTCCACCCGCGCCGACATGACGATGATCATGACGCCGGAGGTGATGTCCTTGTCGGTGTCCATGCGGATGTTGCGCCAGACGCCGAAGAGCATGTTGCCAGGATCCGTGCAGAGCATCTCGGTCTCGTTCGTGCCGACGCCGAGACTGGTGGGGAAGACGGGCACGTCGACGAGGTTGATCCCTTGGAAAGGTCGCGATTGCACGGCTTGGACCTGATCGTCTCCCATCGGAGTCGCGCGGTCGCCGAGCGTCTCCTGATAGTCGATCACCGACTCGTCTGCCGTGATGAAGCGGAGCGCGCGCTTGTCGCGACGGAACTCGCTCGGCATCGTCTTCAAGGTGTCCTTGAGGATGCTGCGCGAAAGCGTGGCGGTGCCAGCGTTCACGACGTTCGTCGTCGCCGACTTGCGGAAGCCGTCGAGGGTGGAGAGCAGCGGGTCCGCGCTCAACGTGTCGCCGTTGAACGCGAGGTCTTCGAGGTCCAGCGAGATGCGCTGTGCCAGCGTGTCGCTGACCGTGTTGCCAAAGTCGCCGCGCTCGATGGAGTCCTCCATCGCTTCGAAACTGATGCGCGTTTCCGCCTTCACCAGCTGCGCGTCCAGCTCGACCTTCGAGGTCTCTGGGACCGCGCGATCGGCCACCGCGAGTGCGGTGGACTCCGAGCCCTTGCGCAAAGCGCGGGCTCCGTAACGGATCTTCTCGCGGAACTCCTTCGGCGACTTCATGTCGACGCGAGTCATCAGCGAGATCGCGACCGACTGATCGATCGCGAGTCGGATGAACCGATCGGCTTGAGCAGGCTGAAGCAAGCCCCCGGGCGCAAGCTGCGCCAAGAGGAAGTCGGCCTTCTGGATGATGTCCCTGTTCTCGTTCATGGTCTTCTCCTAAACAGACTCGCGTCGGCTTGCAGGTTGAGTGTTTGCTACCAGACCCAGCGTCCACCGGAACCGGTGCGGGCTGCGTGCTCTCGTTGGGGTTGCTTGCCCTGTTTCGGCGTCTGCTCCTGGCGGCTGGCCGGAGCTTCGGGGACTTCTGCGAGCGACTTGACGACGCGCGTGAGCCCTTGGATCTTCTTCATCACCTCGGACAGACCCTCGACCTCTTCGAGAGCGGGGCCTGCGAGAGTGTCATCTGGACTGCCGCCTGTGCCGATGGAACCGTAGGCACCGGTGGCGGGGTCGGGCAGGACGGTGGACGCGAGCAGCCGCTTGTGCAGCTCGGGGTCGAGCTCCCTTGCCAAGCCCTCCAGCAACGCGACGGCATCACGGAGCTTCTGCATCCCTTCGGCCTTCGTTGTGTCGACCGTGGGCTTCTCGTCCTCGGCGCTCTTCATCTGAGGCTCCGGGTACTTCTCCACGAGCACGTTGAGCATCGAAGCGAGCTGGCGGACTCCCGCGATCGTTTCGGCGTCGATGGAGTCTCCGGCAGCAGCGCGGTCCGCGAGCTTGGCTGCGACGTTGCCAACCTGGCGCAGAGCGTTCGAGACAGGACCGCCAGCCTTCTCCTCTTGCACAACGGGCGGAGCGCATTCGGATGGAGTCTCGAAACCGGCCTCCGTGGATGCTTCCACTACGGCCTCGGGCTCTTCCTGGGTCTGGTCGCCGGTGAGAGCCTCCAACGACTTGACGATCTCGCGCACCTTGTCCATGTCGATCTTCACGTTCGCCTCCTGTGCCTTTGTCACTTCGGACGCAGCGGAAGCAAGCGCATCGAGCGCGATGTTCCCCTGGTTGTCGTCCTTCGTCACGGGAGAAGGGTATCTCGACAACGAGCCGCGAAGCAAGTCGGCGATGACCAGCAGTTCTGTGCCGAGGTTGGCGGGGACGGGCTCCTCGATCTGATCGCTCGTCTCTTGGGCACCCTTCACCATCTCGGTCACGGACACCAATCGTTCGAGCGCTTCCGTGAGAATGCGGAGCAGTCCTTCCTTCACAGGAGTCGGCAAAGTGAGCTCCGCCATCGCAGCGCCGTCGCTCGCTGCTGGATAGGTGTCGGTGGCCGGCGCGATCTGGTCGGCAGGTTCGTTCGGATCGTTCGCCTTGGTGGTCTCGGGCATTGCTGCTCCTGCGCTTTTGACGATGAGGTACTTGCGGCGGTTCGCAGCGCGATCCACCAGCGAAACTTCTTCGACGAGCATGTTGTGCAAACGGTACCGAGCCTCCTCCTCCGACATCCCGAGGGACATCAAGGCGGCCTTCAAGGCACGGTTGGCTTGAGGGGAACTGCTCATCTGCGTCAGTTATACACCTCAGCGAGAGGCGTGCGCCAGCGCTTCGCGTGCAGCGGTGCCACCGATGGAGAAGCCGGTGTACTCGCCGCGCTTGATCTTCTCCCAGAGCACGTCGCCGTTCTGCGTCTTGTCTACCTTGATTGCCATGAGCCAGGTGCCTTCCTTCACAACTTCCTCGCCGTGCTTCTCGGGCGTCTTGGCCACGTAGTTCTCCACCACGCGCGCAGCTTCGATCTGCTCTCCCTTGTGCATGAGACGGATGGTTCCGCCGAAATATTGCAGGAAACCGTGGCAAGACTTCCTGACCTCTTCGGCCGAGTAGATGTCACCTTGCGCATCGACCTCCTCCGGCACGAGCACGATGCCGAAGACGAAGCGTTCCTCCTCGGAATCGGCCTTGCACAGCGTCACTGGGCGCTCCAGAGCATCGCTCTTGGCTGTCTGAACTTCAGACTTTAGCTCGCCTGGGAGCAGCATTTGACGGATCGCAGGCAAGTCGCTCGGAGGCAGATCGGTCAGATCGACCGCTTGCGCGGGCCCGAACCACGACAGTTCACGCGGCGTTGAATCGGTCCAAAGAAACTCCAGCGCCTGCACTTCGAGCGTGTCGCCAGGCTTCACTCCTGGGAGCTTCCGGCTGCCCGTCTTACCGATCACAACCCACAGCTCGCCGCCCTGTTGCACGGTCTGCTTCCACCCCGGCGCTTCCTCCTCCGTCACCGGGCCGACGCCGCAGGTGAAGGTGAAGACGCCAGGGCTGACCTCGGTCCGGTCGAGCACGCGAGCAAGCACCGTGCGCGCGTACTTCACCTTGCCGAAGAGATCGTTCTCGCCACCCAGCGAGTAGGTCGCCGAGAGGTGCTTCATCATCGCGCCTTCGCTCCCCGGTTGTTCACCAGCCCACATAAGCGCCTTCAACAGCGCCTCACGCGTTCGCGCCACGCGACGCGGAGCGAGCATGAGGCGCGTGGACTCAGGCGTAGCCTTTGCCCACCACTCCTCAAGCAGCCGACGGCGCGTGCTCACGGGCTCGCGTGTGATGTTCCCAGGCCCTGGGAGGTAGAGCGCATCGAAGACCATGAGACGCACATCGGAGTCGGCCACCGGCCCGCCTTGCGTGCGGAACTGTGCAAGGTCTCGACGCGGCAGGAACTCGCCGCTGGCGTCCACTGCCATCGTCTCCGCGTCCAAGATGAAGTCGCCTTCGATCTTCTGCAGCTCAGACGTGAGTCCGTTCAAGGTGGTGGACAAGTCGGACTTGTTATCCTCTGTAAAAAGGAGCACCCCGCCCTTCACGCCGGGACCATCGGACCACTTCTCCGCCACTGTGCGGAACCCGTTGTACTTGGGCTCGACCTCCACGCCTTGCTCGATGAGCGCGTCGGTCAAGAAACCCTCGGCGGCTTTCGTCGGATCGAGGAAACGAGAGCCATCGCGTGGCGCAGGCTTCATCGGTTGGAAGATGGCGGGCGGACGCAGCTTCTCGCGGTCGCCTCCTTTGTCGTCCTTCGCGTCCACTTCGTTCGGATCCCACACTTGCGTTCCGTCTGCGAGCATCGAGTGGACCTTCTCGTTCGTCACGATCTCAATCGGAGGCCCGACTCGTTCCATCGTGCGCTTGTCCACCGCGTGGACGTGGCCCGCGTCACCGGGCAACGGCGGCTCCGTGTGCCCTCCCACGGGCAGAGAGTGGCGATGCCCGGCCCCATGCGCCGGTCCTGTCAACTGTCCGTTGGGAAGCGCGTGGCGGTGCCCCAGCGCCTTCGCTTGCGGCACTGCGCGCCCAGGATCAACACCAGTCGTGAGCTGCCACAGCGAAGAACCGGGCTCCTCAGCAACGAGCGTCCAAACACCCTTGAACTTCTCGCCTTTGAAGCGGAGCGTGAGCAACGACGGCTCTTCGCCCAGCATCTCGACGTCACCAGCATCTTCAATGCGCACTGTGCTCGGCGTCGCCTTCGTCTGATTCAGTGCGAGTCCGCTCACTACGAGGCCGGGCGGCGCTTCGCCTTCGAAGCTCATAATCTCTGTGTCGCTGGCCTGCGCGAGTACGGCCGCTATTGCCTGCGCTCCGCTGAATGGATCCGTTTGCAGCTGGAAGTCGCGGACGCCTTTGCCGTTCGCGTCCTTGATCAGAAGGTGCCACACCTGGCGCGACGGCTCGGAACGCACGACGGTCTGGCCCTTGAAGTATTGCCAGGTCAGCGCAAAGCCGGTGGTCGCCACGGACTTGAGCAGCTCTCCGAGTTCCTCGTCTGTCGGCTCCCAAGGCGCATGCACCACCTTCTGCGCCATGCGCACGAACTCTGCGCCTTCCATGCGCACGTTCGACTCGGTGAAGAAACCGGAGGTAACGAGGCCATCACGCACTGCACGCGCCACTTCTTCGTTGTCTGAGAGCCAAAAGCGGTATTGGCGCGGCGTGACGCGCATCAGCGACTCAGGCATGGCCGAGTGACCGAGCGGAGGCATCGCCCGCGTTGCCACCGAGCGGGCGGTGAGCACCGAGGGCAGCGCCACCTGCGCAAAGCCCGCCGTCCAGAACGGAACATCCTTCGCGCGCTCTTGCCCACTCCCGACGTCGGTGAGCAAACGGAAGGTCAGTCTCCCGCTAAACCTCGGGTCGCCAGTGAGGAAATACTCGTGGCTGAAAGGCTTCTGCAGACCCCACTCTGCCGAGGGCTCAGAGACAGCGAACATCACACCAGCCTCGTTTGCTGACGCCCCGACATCTCCGGGTTGGAACTCTTCCGCCTTCACGTCGAGCCATGCTAACGGCTGTCGCGCCTTAGGCGCTGCGAACAAGCGCGCAGGCAACACCATCGTCTTGATGAACGCGTCGCCTTCCATGGTGAAGGTCTGCGCCAGCCTCTTCGCGTCTTTCACGCTCGCGACGAGCGGCACCTTGCCCGGCTTCTGGATCGCGAGTGTCCAGCCGACAAGATGATCGCCAACACGAAGACGCAGGTCGCCGTGCAGAGAAGCGCCCCTGAAGTGGTACTGGAAGATCGCTGGCGACTTTCCGGGCTTATCGGGCCAATCGAGCGTGGGATCGTCCGCCTTGTAGGTGTCGCTCATCTCGATCACCGAGCGGTCTCCGTGCGGCACCAAGACGAGATCGTAGAGCGGGACGTGGTTCGTGTACGGCCCGCCCTGTTCCTCGTGGTGGAACTCCACGCGCTGGCTCATTCGCGGGTCGAGCGCACGCCCTAAGCGAAACTTGAGGACGTGCAACGTCTCCTCATCGAACGGCCCACGGATCAAGATGTCGAGATCGTTCTCGCTTTGCCCCTGGTTGCAGATCGAGCCCACCAAGTAGACCGCGGGCATGCGCAATGCGATCGGCTTCTCGAACGCCTTGACCACTTCGGCGAGCGCGACAGGATCGCCCACATGCTCCGCCGCTCCTGACGGGAGCACTCGGGCGTACTTGCCACTGTCGACCACTTCGTTCTTCGCTACGCGCGCGTCGAAGTTGGAGGCGAAGAGACGCAATGCTGTCTTCGTCCCGCCCTTCCCTGCGGCTTCGTGCACGGGCAACGTGAAGAGCTTCCCGATCTTCCGAAAGGCCGCCCGGGTCTCCTTCGCGTCGTTGATCACGGCGATGAACTGGCCCTTGATCGTGGCGAGCACGGCAACGAACTCTTCGAGGTCCATTGCCTCCTCCGGCTTGAACCATTCGCCTGGGTACGGAGGATCGATGAAGAAAAAAGTGTCGCGCCCGTCGTGCTTCTTGATCGTGGCGCGCCAATCTGCCCGCTCGATCTTCACGCCCTGCAACCGCTCTGTCGCAGAGAGGAAACGAGTCGGGTCCGTGGTTACACCTACGGAGCTGCCAGACACCGCGTTCTCCGTGGCCTGTCCGCCGCGCGTCGGCTTCGTGTTGAATGAGTGCGTGCGCAACATCAGGCACTTGTAGAAGCGCGAGTCGTCGTCGGTCGGCTTCAACGCCTTCACTCGGTCGTAGAGCGCCTGCGAGATCGGACCCCAGTTGAATCGCTTCTTGATCTTCTCGACGCGTGCCTCGTTCAGCTTCTGTATGTAGCGATGAAGGAAGACCGTGTCGGAATCGAAGTCGGCGAGCACCTCGATCTGACTCGGCTCCTTCGCATGCAGAACTGCGGCTCCACAAGCGAACGGCTCGACATACTTCGTATGCGCAGGGATCATCTTCACGATGCGCTTCGCGTACTGGGACGAGCCGCCGAAGCTGCCGAACGCCTGGCGCTTCTCGACATCGTAATCGTCGTTCTCCAGCTCCCCGTCCCACTCGTCGACGATCACGGACTCGTCGAGCCTTTTGAGGATCGGCTCGTAGTTCGCGACGAGCAGCTGCGTGAGCACCGACGAACCGCCCGCGCCCAGCATCGAGATGATGCTGCGCCGCGTGCGGATCCGTTTCACCCAGAAGCTGGAGTTCTTCACCATCGCAGGGAACTTTCCGCGGATGCCGTAGGTGATGAGGAACTTGCCCTTGAGTGACTTGATCACCTCGAAGAAGCGCTCCTCGTCGAACTCGCTCTCGCCGACGCTCACGCTGTAGCCGGGGTACGGCGGATCGAAGAAGAAGACCGTGTCCTTCGCGTCATACTTGCGTACGACCTTCTCGTAGTCGCCAGAGTAGACTTTCACCTTGGCGAACCGTGGCGCGTCGGCCTCGATTCGCACGAGTGTCCTCGCTTCGATGTCCTGGGCACTTGGGCTGAACGAGCGGCCGCGCATCTTCCCGTAGGAGAAGTGCGTCAGGTAGAGGAAGCGGTGCAGCTGCTCGAGTTCGCCACGAGGGCTCTGGTCGAGCAGCTTCTTGTAAGTGCCCACATCACCGGTCCATTCCATGGCCCGAAGCGCTTCAACCTTCTTCGGGGTGAGCTTCTTGATGAGCGCGTAGGCTTCTGCAATCTCCGGGTCGGCGTCGTTGATGACCTCGACCTCGGCGGGCTCCTTCTCGAAGAGCACGGCGGCGGAGCCAGCGAAGGGCTCGACGTACACGCGGTGCTTCGGCAGCAGCTTCACCAGCCGCGGGGCCAGGCGCTTCTTGCCCGCCGGAGAGCCCCAGATGGTCTTCGACACAGCGACCTCTTCATCGCGCTTCACCACGTCATTCTGCAGGTCCACTTGACCACCGAACCGACGCCCACTCGGTGGCGCCTTCAGCTCCAACGGCGGATCGAACAAGACGATCAGTTGCAACGGCAGCCAGAAGAGGTCGCGCTCCGTCGCGAACTCGCGGAGCGTCCACTCGTCGAGCCCTTTGATCTGATCGGGCGACAGGTCGACGACGGACACTAAGGGCTCCGGGTCGCTTTGCGACACCACCGCCCAGATGTAGGAGCCGTCCTGCACCGCCATCCCAAGCTCGTTGACCAGCGCTTGCGGAACTCCCACGCGCTCCGTCTGGCGCGTGCGGCTCAGGAGCCCGGCGACCTTGCCAGCCTGCAGCCGTTCGAGCAGCAGTTGAGGGTCAGGCGCCTTCAACGCCGGAAGTACCCCAGTGGGCGCGCGCGCCATATCCACGCTCACCGCTTCCATGGGCGCTTCTTCCACTCGCCGGTTCGCGTCGGGCATGACCTCCTCTTTGGCGAGCGTCAGCACTGCGGTCTCCTTGTAGAGCAGATCCTCGCCGCATTTCCCTTCGAGCCGTCCGACGCACACCGACTCACCTTTGGCCAGAGGGACATGCATCGCTTCTTGGATGGCGGCGGACGTGCCGGCGATGTCCCGCCGTGGCGTGACGTTGCCCGCGTGGCCGTCAGCGTCGCGTGTGATGAACACATGCCCCGGTGCGCCAGGCGCTGGCAGCACAGTGGCGCGTGGAGCCTTCACCACGGCAGGGGCGCCAGAACCGATGGCCCAGAAGCGCTCGGAGCGGAGTCCTTTGATGATGCGCTCAGACGACAGCTCCATTGCGATGGCCGACGCGCTGATGTCGACGAGTCCCTTCTTCATGTGCTCGAAGTTCGTGACGACGAGCATCTGCGAGACTTCCTTTGCCTGCTCCGGCACCACGCCGCCGATCGCTTGTCTCACGTCCACGCGCTTCACGACGAAGCCATCCTGTTCCACCATCGCAGGGAGCCGGCCGCGCAATCCGATGGTGAGAACGAAGCGCCCTTTGATCGACTTCAGCACCCGAGCGAATCGCTCCTCGTCGAAACTCGCTGCGTGCTTCCCCACGCTGGGCGGGTCGAGGAAGAAGACGGTCTTCTTCGAGTCGTACTTGCGGATCACATTTTCGTAGTCGCCGTTGACGAGCGTCACCGAGCCGAGGCGCCTGTGGACGTCGTGCAAACGAGCAAGGCGCTGCGTCGGCGCGCGCCCATCGTGGAGCGGGTCGTAGCCGGACTCTGGCCCGAGTCCGCCTTTGGAGTGCCACTGCAAGTAGAGCGCTTTGTGGAGCTTTGCTACATCGCCCCTCGGCGTGGAATCGCGCAGCGCTTTGAAGGCCTCGGCGTTCCCTTCCCATTCGCACATGATGAGGCGGTTCAACTGCGTCATCGAGAGGCGCTTCATCATGCGGTAGGTGCTGACGAACGCCTGATCCACGTCACCGAGCACTTCGGTGGCGCTCGCCCGCTTCGCGAAGAGCACCGCCGCGCTGCCGGCGAAGGGCTCGACGTAGACCGCGTGCGGCGGCAGCAGCGCAGCGAGCGTCTTGGCCATGCGGAATTTACCGCCGCGTGAGCGCAGGAGACGCTTGGCCACCGCGCCTTCTCCCGTCACTGCGTCAGCTGCACCAGCGCGGAAGAAGGCGTCGAGAAAGGAGGAGCCATCGTCGACCGCAACCAGCCACTCGTTGAAAAGGTCGAGTGGCACGCTTCCCGGCAACTGACGCCGCACGCGCCTCATGGCGTTCGCGAGTCCGGTGGCGAGTTCCTCCATCGGCTCTTGCGTCGATTGTGGGCTCACGCCGAACGCTTCGCTCGTCGCCGTGCCGATGGCTGCCGCGACGTGCACGAGTTCGTCGAGCCAGTCCATGATCCAGTCCGAGACGACTCCAGTCTCGCTCAGTTCCGTGGCAAAGCCGGGCAACGCGTCGCGCAAGGCAGCGGCGTTCGTCACGACGTCCTGCGCCGCGCTTTGCGCAGCGCCCTTCAGTAGCACGGAGGCGCGCGAAATCGCCTTCTCCATTGAGTCGTTCATGATCTCATCCCTTCCAACTACGGACTGCGGGCGGCGGCTCCCACTGGGTGTCGTCCAACGTGGCGCGCAAGGCGGATGGCAGCAGGTCGAGCGCGTGCTGCGTCGAATATCCGAGCTCGTTGCGCATCACCACAAACCAGTCGTAGACGATGCGCGTTCGCCGCTGGACTTCCAAAGTCGTCGGGAGAAGCGGCTTCACCATCGACTTCTCGGCACGCCGCTTGTCCTCAGCAAACGAGGTGACGACGGCGCGCTTCATGCTCTCCTCCATCTCGCGGCGGCGGCGTGGGTCGAGGAGTTCTACGAGGTGCGCTACGTGCTTCATGGTTACATCACAGGGATCGTTTGAGACCTGCACATACCGTGTGCTGGTGGGACTGGACTACCGCCAGCGTCTGCAGGACTTCTGAGCGTAGTGTAGGTGCTCTGGCCTATCTCTTCTGCACGTTGCCCGACCAGTTGGCCGACTGCAACGGGCGGCGCGTTTCCGGCTTGGCCAGCGTAGACGATGCCGCCAGAGAAGGAGTACCACGGGAACTGATCGATCGTGTCCTGTGGCGTTGGTGCAGCGTCGGCCGCAGCAAAGCGCGCGATGGACGCTGCCACAGGAAACTCCTGTCCATGCAGGAACTCGCAGATGGTCGTCGTGCGCTGGTCGAGCACGGACTCCCAGGCGTACATCTCGATCTGCGCATCTCGGTACGACGACATCTCGCCAAACGAACGCGCGCGACTTACGGCCGCGTTCGCCACGATCTGGAAGTAAGACTGAGTCCGTCCGCTGACCACGTTGCCGAGCGCGTCTGTGAGCCGCTGCGCGATGGCGCGCGAGTCCGCACCCATGGCAGCCTCGCGCCCCACAATGCGCCGCGCAATGTCAGCCCAGCGCTGCGTGCGTCGCCCGTATTCGTCAGTGACGAAGAGGCCCGACCGGCGGCCAATGTTCCGTGCCAACTCTTTGTCAGCGCGCGACAAACCGCCCACCCGTAACGTCTGGCCCGCACGCGCGCTCTCTGCCACGGAGACGGCGCTGCGCCCGAGGGTGGTGTCGATGGCGGCGACGAGGCGCGCGTCGGAGCCGATGGCGAGGAGGTCGGCCGAGACGTCGTCGATGATGGCGCCGATCTCCTGCTCCGTCAGTGCAGCCCAGTCAGCCTCCGAGATGTTCGGAGTCATGGCGCGAAGCGCCCGGCCTTCAGCTCCCCCAGCTGCACGCGTGAGTCTGTCGCGTGCCTGCGCAACGAGGACTTGGAAATCTCGCGGCTTCAGGGCGTTGAGCGCCTTGTCGATCTCCACTCGATGCTCGACCTCGGGGAAAAGCCATTGGCCGGACTCTGATCGCACTGCGCCTTTGAGCACCATCGCCGTCCCGTCTCCGAGAGCAGCGAGCAAGTGCGCGCGCGCCATCGCCATCTTCGGCCCTTCGGCACGGTACAGGCACTTCAAAGACGAGGACCAGACAGCCCATGCGTCAGGCGCCACGAGCGCTGGCCGGTCGTAAGAGAGCAACGTCGCTGCCGCCTGGCCAGACAGCATGCGCCAAGGCGGCCCAACGACGGTTAAGACGCCCATCAGGACTCGTAACCTTTCCTCATGATTCCTCCGAACCGACGACACGTTGCGCCGATTGATCGATCCACCTTATCTCAGTAGCACCTCCGTGCGAATGTAACGCTTCCACTGACTCTACAGAGTCGTGCGAGACGGTCGTTGGGTGGTTCGAGCGCCAACGAAGGACGCAGGTGCCATCGGAGAACTCCACTCCTTCGGCGACGATCCCGACGCCGGAGATGCCGGTCGGGTCAGCCTTCCTGAACAGCTTGAAGCGTCGGATGCTCACGCTGCGCCTCAGACGCTGGGCGCGACGTTGCGAAGGCGCCCGCCGGTCACGCGGATCCTGCCATCTACCGCGCCGCCTGCGAGGTTGATGGCCGTCACGCGGAATGCGGCGAAGTGGCCAGCAAGCGCGACTTCAACCGCCTGACCTGGAACGATGGCACCAAGCGTCGGCAGCGCTTCCCAGACGCGACCAGTGGCGCCAGTCGCCAGGTCTGACGGGACGCCGAGCAGCGCCTCCACAGTGATCGATGTGCCGACGGCGGCAGCGCCAGCGCCGTCTGTGAACTCGACGATCGCTCGCACTGTCTCCCATTCGCGCGCATCGAGGATCACGTCGTCCGGCGTGACCTCGTCGTCAGGACGCCAAGTGGCAGCATCAGCGGCAACGAGCCCAGCGCGCATCGTGGCAGCGGAGTCGTGGCTGTAGAGTCGCTTCTTCGTGATGGTCATGTCTTCGTCTCAATCTGCGGCAGACGCCGCCGCGCTTGTGGCATCAGCAGGCGCGCCATCAGCGGCGTCAGCCTGTTGCAACTTCTCGCCCTCTTGGTGCGCCGTGTCGGCCATGTCGGAGAGTGTCTGCATCGTCTCCCTGCGCATGGCCATCGCTCGCGCCGTGGCAGTGAGCACGCGCAACGAGTCCGCAGGCTTCTGATCCGCCATGTGCGCCATTGCCGCGCCCATGAGGTCGTCAGTCGCTTCGTTTTCAGCATCGACTTGATCCGATGTCTGGAAGCCAGCGAGCGTGAGCTGCAACGGCTGCTTGGCCCACCCTTCGGAGAAGGGCGGCAGCTCGCGACCGAGCGCGTCTGCGAGGATGGCGCGCGCTTCATTCGGAGCGAGCACAGACAACGCATCTTTCACGATCTGCGAGATCAGCTCTGGGTCTCGCGTGCGCGGACCGAGGGAGACGAAGCGCCAGAGAGTGATACCGAGCTTAGGCAACACGACGCGGTTAAGCCACGCATCGAACTCGTTGCGCTCGGGTTGGAAAACCTGTTCATCAGCAAAGCGAAGCGAGGCATCCGCTGTAGCCCGGTTGAAGTCGCGCACATCGCCACGCAACAGGCGAGGCAAACGGAAGGAGGAACCTACCTTGTCCACGTTGCGCTCATCGTACTTCTGGAACTGCGCATCGCCTTGCTGCGCTTCGACGAGGGACTTGAACTCGATCTTCGGGATCGTGCTGTTATCCGACAGGCCGCCCCCGCCGGATGCTTCGATCACGAGCAGCTTGTGATAGTTGCTCCTGCCCTTGATCTCGTCCTCGAAATACTTCTGGATCCGAGTCACTGCGTCGTCACCGAGCGAACCGCCAGACACCATCAGTGCCAGCGGCGGAATCGCTTTGTTATCGAAGTAGGCGAAGTTCACTTCGTCCGTGGCGCGTGAACCGAGCACTGCGAGTAGGTTACCGATCCACCGCGGCTGACCATACGCCTCACCTGCACGCTCGACCTTGAAATGGATCAGCTCCGTGGCGAGATGATCGCCGTTCCCTTTCAACGCCTCGAAGTCGGCGCGGTTCGTGTACACCCTGCCTGTGTCCTGGGAGACGACGCGCGGATCGCCGAACTGTTTGAACCAGACTGTCTTGCGCCCGGTGGCCTGGATGTAGCGGCGAAAGAAGCGACGCTGCTTCACCACCTCCCAGCCAAAGCCGGCGGGTACACGGTCGTCTACCAAGGTCGACTCGTTGTCCAAGGACGTGCAGCGCACGGAAGAGGGCGGCACATGCACGAACCGCGCGATCTCTCCACGCCTGTTGCGCAGCACTTCCCAGTAAGCGTTGCCGGTGATCTCCAAGTTCTGGCGCGTCATGCGGCGCAAGGACGTGAAGGAGCCTTCTGGGTTCACGAAGTTCAGGAACTGCGTGAGGCGCACGTTCTCGATGCGCTGCTGTCGTCCGAGCCCTTCGATCTTCGCCTCGACTTCCGTATCGGTGGGCATCATCGACAGCGGGTCTTCGGCGCTCGGCAACGTCGTCATCACCCCGTCCGTTTCGGCCTCGACCGACATCTCCTCGCTCCGCTTCAAGCGTTCGATCCACATCTGCTCACGCACGGTCTCGAAAGCCGTGTCTGAGTCGAAATTCACGACAGCTTCAAGACGCCACCCGAGCCCGTCGATGTTGGTGACGTAGGACTCGATGTTCGGATTGAGCGAGCCGGAGTTCTCCCAGATCCTCAGCAGCACTCTCGGATCGTAGGCAGGCTCCAGCACGCCAGCAGAGCCGAGCAGCGAACGGATCTTGTCCTGCTCAGGATCGTTGACCGAACCAGGCGCAGTAATGAGGTCTTGGCCGATCACAGACGCTTTGAAGATGTAGCCGCGCTTCGCCGCTTCCACCTCCGCGCCATTGCCGTGGGTCTGCCGCGTCTCTCCCGTTGTTTCTTCGGTCATCGCTGTTCAACCTACCACGTCTTGCGTGCTGGCGTAACGAGGCAACGCGCGCCCCATCGGCCGTGGAAGGCGCGCGTCGAACAGTAGCACGGGTCGACGGTTCAGCAGGCCACTCGGTCCTGACAGGGCACGAAGGCGCGGCGCAGTTTGGCCACAGCTTCCTCAGCCGAGCGACCGTGCATCGTCATCGACGGATCTTCGAGCAAGGATGCGCGGAACAAGCCTGGCCCCACCTCGCGCACGGAGGCGAAGTAAATGCCGTCAACACTCTCAACGCAGGTCACGAACATCTGTCCACCTCCTTTCAATCCGAGCGACTCGCTCCGATGGTGGAACTATACGCTCCCACGGACCGGTGCGCAAGGGCATCACAGGTCAGAGGAAAGCGGATGGTCGCATGACGTTCGAGTAGGTGAACCCGCGAAAGTCAGTCCCTGGAGTGCCACGGCTCGAACGCCGCGAGTTCCTCCGGCTCAGGATAGATGCCGCTGAAGCAGACCGCTCTGTCGTCTACGTGGAGGAGCGCCGGTGGCTTCACCGAAGGGAAGGTGAGCGCCAGCAAGACGTCCTCAGGGAGCCCATGGCGGACGAACCACTGCAGCATCGCCTCGGGGCCTCCTTCCTGCATCGAGCGCGAGGACCAGATGGCGACGTGGAAGACTCGCACGCATCGAGCCAGCCACTCGAAGGCGCCAAGGAGAGGCGCGCCGTCGATCGCAGTGGCGCTCACCCACTCGCAGCGCAGGTCGTGGAGCACGCCATCGAAGTCCACAGTGATCGTCTTCATCGCTGGCAGGCGATTGCGCGCGTTTTTCCAGTCTTCGTAACGGGCCAAGGCGGACGCGAGCGCGCAGTACCGACAGCCCTCCACGTCGCAGTAACCACCTTCGCCTTCCTCCACGTTGTCGCATGGACCCATCGCCACGACGTACTCGACCGCCGCCTTTACCACCGTCGCCAACGGCGGATCAACGGCTGCTCGCACACGACAATTCCTGCAAGTCATTCATTCTGGCGTTCTGGATGCAAGTGCGCATGGCGTCGTCGAGCTTCTCCTCGGGGAGGATGCTGTAGGTGGTCTTCGAGTCGCCAGCGTTTCCGTGGCGCTTGATCTCAAAGAGCCACTTGTCCAGGCCGTACTTGTCGCGAACCCTGCTCACGTCCTTGAACCAGTAGACACTGCCCTCGACAACCTTCATCACACCATCGGCGGGGACGAAGAAGTTGAGCATCACGCGGAGGCTCGGCCGCTTGTCGGTGTGGACGGTGGGGTCGTAGGTCTCGTAGCGCTCGCCGGTCCAGACGACCTCGCGGGCGAAGGGCTCCCCGCAGAACGCGCCCACGACATGGTCGTCGTCGGCGGCGAGGCGGATGAATGGGCCTCCCTGGTTGGCGTGCTTGTCGGCGAGGCGGGAGGCGGTATCCCATGCGTTGTTGGTCATGTCTCTTATCCTTTTTATGGTTGGATCACGGGTCCGATAAGTTGGTAATCAACGGATGCAACTGTTTCATTTGCTCCATTCGGGCCACACCGCTGGATCACCCGCGGGCACGGATCGATTCCAGCATGGCGCACTTCTCGGCCTCGATCTTGTCCTGATCGATCTCGAAGTGAGCCGCGAGCAGGTCACGGATGGATCGTCCCGTGCGGAAAAGGTTTTCGTTTTCCCCAAGCCGTTCGGCCAGAACGACGCCTTGTTCCTCGCACCATTCAAGGAAGTTGTAGATCGCTTGCGACTCGTCGCTGATGGCGCGCAACTTCATGTGCTCGGGGTACTCCTTGAGCAACGCTTCGGGCTTCGGCTCCGCGTCAAGCATCTTTGCCACCGCTTCGGGGCGAGCGTCTGCATCGTCGCATTCGTCTGCATCGTCGCATTCCGCGAATCCAGACCCGTCGCATCGTGAACAACGGAAAACATCGCGGCCCTCGACGACAGCACACAGCTCTTCTTGTGTCGGTTCGCGCCAGTCGCCTTCATATTCCAGTCCCCCGTCCACCGGACCATCGAAGGTCATGTGCTCACCGTACGCAACAAGCCGACCCTCCCATACTCGCAGCGAGCCAGTGGGCGGAAGATCGCCCTCCGGCCACATGTCACCAGCATCGTAGCTGCCCTCTTGCATGTCGAAGCGCACACCGCACGAAGCGGAGAGCACGACTGCCTGCGTCGACACTCGGCTCCTCGCCACGAGGGCACGTTGCGGACCTCGCATACCGTCGCACAATTCCTCGGCGGTGCTCAGCGGCGGGGTGTTGAGATACGACTTCATGTCGCTCATAGCTCGTCCTCGCTCTCGACCGTTTCAAGTCCACGGTCTTCAGCGAGCCATCGCGG
>Ga0210043_1001562_pt1 | contig 18233 bp, 14 predicted proteins | sample CryGeymet201501t_FD_183990 | JGI IMG/M metagenome (GOLD analysis project Ga0210043, IMG submission 183990) | Groundwater microbial communities from Crystal Geyser aquifers in Utah, USA - Crystal Geyser metaG 2015-01t (SPAdes) (version 2) | ecosystem: Environmental > Aquatic > Deep subsurface >... | reverse complement strand
TAGCAAAACTGAATACTATCACACTTCGCTGAATAATGATTAACTAATTAATATAAACAAAATGACAATTACAAAAAAAGATGTATTAGACAACTTAGAACAAGTAAAGTCTTATATACAAGAAGCAGAAGATAAACAAAAAGAAAAAACCATTGGTATAGAAATTAAAGACAGGTTTACTGGAAATGTTATTTTCAAATCTACAAAAACAACTTACAAAGAAGCGGTTGAAAAGGTGAAAGCTAACCTGCGTGGAGCTAACCTGCGTGGAGCTAATCTGTGTGAAGCTAACCTGCGTGGAGCTAATCTGCAAAATGCTAAATTTTATGGCAGAGGTGGTACTACTAAAATTAGTAAATCACAAGTAAATAATTTCTTCAAAGCATTAGGGGTAACTGTAATTGAGTAACTAATTAATAATAATATGAAAGAAATAGAAAACTTAGTAAATAAATATGTAGTATCTGGAGTTCCAGAAAGTTCAATAAAAGGGTTAATGTTTGAAGCAAATAGAAGTGTAGAAAAGTTTAAATATTATATGGCTGGTCAAGCCGTTGCCTGTGTTGGAGATGAATCGCTTTATTATGTTGGTGATGTTATTAGATTCTTAGAAAATAAAGAAGTAATAGACTAATATGACAAAAGAAAAACAGGCGTCTAAAAATCGGTTTAATTTTATTAAAAACAATCCTGAAGAAATTATAAAATGGTGCGAGTATGAAATAGGTGAATATAAAAAATTAATAAAACTACTTAAAAGTAAATTAAAATAATATGAATTTTTTTCTTTGGTTATTATTGTTCGCACTTGGTATCTACGCCTTCGGAACCTGGGGATTCATTGGAGTATGTGTTGTTCTGTGGCTATTCGTCGTATTAATGGACATGTAAGATGTCACTATACTGGATCCAAGATAAATATGTAGGAAAATATAACATATTCTGTAAAGAAGAGATGGAGTATTTAGATTATTTGTCCTCGCAGTATAGAAAACCATACTACCGGCCATTAGATATATTCCCACAAGGTAAAAAGATAATAATTAAGAGTTTAAAAGACAACATAAAACAATTAAAATCAGAGACATTGCTGTACAATATTGGAGATCTTTTTAGTGAGGTTTTGAATGAACTAAAGAAAGAGAGTATAATCAGATATATTAGTAAATTAAAAACATTGACTTATAAGAAAAAAGGTAACTCTATTACTCCGGCTGATGTGGAAGTTGCTAAAAAATACTCAATTTATGACATCTTAGGTATCGCTAATCATGGGTATAAACTGTTGAGTATTAAATGCCCACTACATGACGATCAGGATCCGAGCTTTGTAATATATAACGAGAAGAATACTTGGTACTGCTTTGGTTGCAATGAAGGATCTGATTCGATAGATTTGTACATGAAGTTGAATAAAGTATCATTTATTGATGCTGTCAAATACTTAATAAATAAATAACTGCGTAGCAGGAGGTGTCTATTGCGCCATAATTTAAACCTCCTTTAAATTAGCAATGCGTTAGACCTGCTATGCGGTTATGTATTTATTAAGACACCAATAAATCTAACACTATGCTTGTCAATTTTAGCGACATCGAAAAGGAGATCGAGAAAACCTATATTGTATCAGATAAGGGATTGTTAAAATTAATACTAGCTACTTTTATAGCTAATAAATTGCCAGTATCATCAGTCTGGCTTTTTATTGTTGGTGCGTCGGGGTCAGGGAAGACACAGTTCATCGATACTATAGCCTCTTGTGCCTATGTTTATCCAATATCTAAAGTATCTCCTAATACATTCTTGTCTGGATTTCATACTGGCAGCTCAACTGAGGCATCATTTTTAATGCAGATACCAATAATGAAAGGAGCGATGTTATTATTTAAAGATTTTACTACAATATTATCCATGAACTCTGACGCTAAGATCGAAATACTTGGTCAGATGAGAGAAATTTATGACGGAACGCTCACTAAAAGGACTGGAACGGGTGAAAATCTGCACTGGCCAGGTAGGGTTGGGGTCATAGCAGCCACAACTGACGCCATTTATCAGGCCAGATCCTTATATTCTGCCATGGGAGAGAGGTTTATTATGTATAATCCGATAACTCCAGAGAGAAAAGAAGTGGCTCACAGGGCCATGAACAACTTAGCTAAGTTAAAAGATAGTCAGGTGAATATTAGAAAATTAACAAAAGCATATATTGAGGAAACTATAAAAATACCGGAAGAGCTACCGACAGTATCAGAAGAAATACAAAATAACATAGTAGATATAGCTGAGATGACCTGTACAGCTAGAAGTATCATTGATCGTGATCCTAAAACTAAGGAGATACTACACGTTTACCTTACTGAGATGCCAACTCGTATGTCAGAACAGCTATTGGCTGTGGCTATGGGGCTGATGATTATCAATGACAACGCCATATTAACAGAAGAAGATGAGTATATATTATATAAGATAGCACTGGATTCTATTGCCTCCAGCCGCCGAATAGTTATGCAGGCACTAACTAAATACAGTCAAGTAGAAACAAGAGGCTTGGCTATCGAACTTCGTTATCCAACTGCCACAGTAAGAAGGTGGCTCGAGGATTTAGTAGCACTCAAAGTAGCTGATAGGTGTCGGAAAGAAAAGAATAAAGATGGTAGTGAGTCCAAAAGTAGTCAGGATTTGTGGGAGTTGAAGTCTGAGTATAAGGAATTAATTGCCAAGTATGATAAAATAGAGATAGTTGGCGGAACTCTCGAGGGCAAAGATGAGCTTATTATCTTTGATGAGGATAGTTATAAACCAGCACATCACGATAACTCTGGCGAGGAAATAGTAAATACAGAAGACGAGTTCTTTGGAGATGGCGAATATTATCACAATGAAGATGGGGATATACCGATGTCACAACCAACTTTAGTTAAAGCAGATGATTTATTAAGTCAATTAAAATAGAAGGAGGTGAGAATAATGACAGACGAAATTTTAACATCAGAAGATGAGATCGTATTACCGGAAGGGGAATTAACACCTAAAGAAGTTGCTGAAGAGGTTGTAGAGGTTGTAGAGGAAAAAGAAGCGGCAGCTGAAGAAGTTGCAGAATAATAAAAAAGAGCTGGGGTAATCCAGCTTCTTTTTTTTATTGATTGTAAAATTTAGAAAATGTTTCGATGTATCCGTCCGCTTCTTTTGGATGTTTTAGAAATCCACTTACTCCTATATTATATGCCCTCGCTATGTCTTCTGGTTTATTACTTCCTATTCTTTTTGATATATTTTTTATCCATGCTGTTATTGCTCTTATAGAATCTTCTGCGTTCGTTCTATCAAATGGTCCAATTATTTTTTTTATGTCTGTATATGTAGCGTTATTAATTTGTCCAAGACCAATAGATGTACTAGATTTATCTCCAGCTGGTAATGCTGGATCCCAACTTCTATTTTCGTTCATAATAATTGCGGACACAAGCTTTGGGTCAACTCCATATTTATTACTATTATTATAAATAGTATTTGAATATTCTGGTTTAACAAAATTCTGTAATTTAGTTTGTTGCGTTTTTTCTGCTACAACTCTGACCGTTGGCATAACTGGCACAGGATTTGGTGATTTGGTCTTAGAAGTAGTAAATAAGTGATTAAATACCGGACTGAACACTTTAGTTGTCCTTGATTCGCCTAAAAGCTGCCCAAATTGACGAGTCTTTTCTCCTGTGTCATTTCCTACACGATTAGACTGTTCTACGCTAAATTGAGTGGGTTTTGTGACAAGTTGTTTGGCATTCTCGAGTGCTGTGCCAGTTAAACCGCCAATGGTCTTACTAACGGCACCGATTGTCTTTCCAACTGCAGTTCTGGCTCCTTGTGAGAGTAATATGTTTTCTATCCCTTTTATTATACCCTCTGGAGATAGAAGTTCATCTGCTTTAGCGTTTAATCCTTTAGCAGTGCTTGGTAATATAAGTTGTTTTTCTTGCATCCAATCAAAGAATGACATATTATTATAATTTATTTATATTCTTAATTATTAGGTTAATCAAATTTTGAGAAACCTTCTCATCTTTAACTCTCCTGTAACTTTGCATTAAGTTAGATATTGTTTCTATTTTTGATTTAGTTCTAAGTATTTCCACTCTTTCTTCATAAGAATAATCTTTTCTTTGGTTTTTGATTGATTCGTATTGCTGATTATTCTCTTCCATAACATCATAAAATTTTCTAAACTTTCTACCGTTTTCAGGATAATAATCTTTCTTTAATTGTCTGCTTAGATCGAATGCTCCTGGTTTACCGATTATATACTGTGAAGCTCTACCAAAAATACCAGATAATAAGAAATCTACTTTCATAGGTGATACTTTAAAAGATGCACCGATCCACCTTGCTACAAAAGAAGTTTGGTCGTTGTATCTAAGTTCTGGCTCTCTATATTTTACGGATGAGCTTTCTATTGGTATTACCTCTGGCCAATCCTTCATCCCTAGTGTTGTTAGTGTTATTGGCTTGATTGCCTGTGGAAGTATCGACATCCACCACTTAGTAAAATTAGTAGGATTTATTTGTTGCGGCAACCAAGAAGTAACAGCAGAAAGATATTCTTTTGCAGCATAATCTGCATCGAGTTGGTTGTCAGCTCTTTTCATATTGATTAATGTGCCAGGCATATTAAATATATCAGGAACTCTTAATTTGCCCAATCCCTTTCCTCCTGGTAATGGATACCAGATATATTTATTCGATTCAGCCGGATCTAAATCAACGTACTGCCTTTTTTGTTCATCCGTGCCAGCACTTAAAATTAGTTGGAATCCGGCAATTGAAGCCGCAGAAATAGCTAATAATACAAAAAGCATTCTTTGCCTACCTTTACTATTTTTGGCAGTTTCAATTGCTTGTGCTAATACTTCGAGAGAAGCATTGGCGTATGGTATGGATTTTAGATACACTTGTCCAAACTTACCACCACCCAATCTACCAATATGATGAAACGGAGCAGTTACTCTGCCAGCTTCTTCGAGCGCTACTAAATCAGTTTTACCATTCATTTTAGCTTTGGCAAATTCTGTGGCGCGCGTCATTATTTCTGAATATTGTGATGGCTTGCCAAGTATATCTACTCCAGATTCTACCAAATCTACTATCTTCATTAATCCTTCTCTTTCTTTTGTTATTGCTTTAAAATATTCACTTGGTGACATATTCTGCCAGCCGATTAAAGTCTGGCGTTCTCCGCCCAAGATAAGATATTTCAATAAATATTCATGTTCCTTGCTCTTACTATCCATCATTACTTTAGTAAATGTTCTTAGTGCGTCATATACTGGCACCAACTTATTACGAGTTTGTGCAAACGATGTTATTGTATCTACGGGAACATTAGCTAAAGTGAATCCAACAAACACACCAGTGGTTCCTTTAGTAAAAAGACGACTAGAAGTTAACAGTGCTTGTTCAAATATTCCTATATTTTGGAAATTAAGCACCTCATCTATTGTTCTTTTAATTATCTTGTTAGTTTCTACTGGTACCCTTTTGTAGTTGATCCTGCCCATAATTATATTCGGATCTTTTTCTTGTGGAAATATAAATCCTTCCTTGCCATTAGGTACTGCTTGAAGTTGTTTAACTTCAAACACATCTCCCAGCTTTTCTGGATAATCTATTGCCAATTGTACATGTTTATTGATAGTAAATTGTGCTAATCCTTTTCTGGTCATTTCAGCATGATTTTTAATAGCAGAAAATAACGGATTAATAATTGGTTTTCGTGATCCTTTTCTTCTTATAAGTGATGATATTTTACCTTTTCCTATACGGATATTACTAAAACTTTTTGTATCTTCTCCGAGAATATCATTATGAAAACTTCTCTGCATTGCAGCGTAGCCGACTCTCTTTGTCATTCTCCTATATTTGTCGTTATTAACTAATCCTATTTCTGGTTGATGTAGAAATCTAATATCTTCACGTGTTAATTTATCAAACTTCTTTTCATAAGGTAGAAATATTTCTTTATTTTCAAGATAGGCATCAGTAACTTCTTTCTCGGTGAATCCATCTTTATCTAATATTGATTTTACTTCATTGTAATTTTCCTTAGCTTCTTTATATTTCTCTATTACTCTTCTTATTTCCGCCTGATATTCTATTAAGTCTGCACCGGCTTCTTTAGCGTCTTTCATTATAGCTGATGCTGATTTTACTGATTCTTCTGCGTTTTTTAATTTTATTTGCAATTCTTTTAACTCCTGAAAAGTATAATATTCATTACGAGCAACTAAATAATAACCAAATTGTTGAGTTAGTTTATTTTTATTCAATTCCTTAATAATATTTCTCCAATTATAACTATGTAATTTTACTAACTCTTCATTTCTTAATCCCCAATAGCCACGTTTTCCTTGTAGATTATTTTCTATCAGAGTAGATGCGGCATTGTAATATCTAAGTGAGAATGATGGATCCTTGCGAGTAAAATGTACGCCAGCTATTTTGGCAACTACTTCAGATGGATATATATTATCAACACTTTCTGTCTTGAAATTTTCCCAGAAGTTTAAGAAACTATCTTTGTCAGAAACTGTTTTATCATTAATTACATAAGCGCCAACCTTATCCAATGCTGGTAGTCCTTGATATTCTGATACTATATCTTGGAGATCTTTTATTATCTCTCCTATTACTGGTTTATAATATTTTCCGCCAGACATCAAAAATTCTTTGACTAGTGTAGGATATTGTTTAGTAATCGTTGTTGGTTGTTCTATATATTTCTGAAGTAATGTGGCAAAACCTTCTATCACCCTCTTCTTTAATTTGTGATTTCTCTTACCACCAGGATAATACTGTTCGTAGAGATTAGTTATTTCTTTACGCATGGCCTTTGTGCCTGGTTCGTAAATCGGATTACCGTTTTCTCCGTATCCTTTTATAGCCATTAATTCATCAGAGATCTTATAAGCAAAATCTAAAAAGTGAGTTATTTCATGTGCTGCTACGGAGAGATTATTCATGCCCTTGATGTGTATATTTTTAGTATCAGAATTGTAAACTCCAACTGCGTTACGTGGTAGATAGTTCTCACCAATAGACTTGGCATATTTTCTAACTAATTCTATTACCTTTTTAAATAATTTTAATTCCTCTGGTTTTAATTTATTTATATCTTTTATATTTTCAAACGAACCAACTTCTTCTCCACCAGCACTGGCATATATTGACGATCCAGTTGCTGTCTTTTTCATAACTCTAATATTCTCTCCAGCAACTTTAAGTGATTCTGGTTTAAATTCTATCTTATCTCCTATCTTTAGGTTCTCTGTCTTAAGTCCCAGTGCTTCAGGAACGATGGAAAACTGTTGAGTAGTACCTTTAAAGGCTAGTACCTTTTTAGTTTCTGGAGCGATCTTATTACCATACTTATCTTCTCGTTCTGGAAAGGTTTTTTTTTCCACAGTCAAAAGTGGACTATCCTGAAATTCCGGAGAGTTGTCATATAGTTGTTTTAATTGTGTGCGAGTTATTAGGTTTTTACCCTGATCTTTGCCAGCTAATTCTTTTTTAAGTTTTTTATTAGGAGTCAATTCTTGCGTTACTCCACCGGCTAGTATTTTATATGCTCCGTTCTTATCTGGTCCAAGTAATTTCATATTCCCAGATTGTGCTATCTCTTGTCCCTTTTTACCAATTTCATCTAGTTTATTTTGTAATGCCTCTGGAATTAAAATGTTTTTATTTAGTATTGGAAACTTATCAGCTGTTACTTTATATCCTAAATCTTTATTTAATTTAATAATATTCTCTGGACTTATGCTAGCAAACTCTTCTTTACTAATTGAAGTAAACATACCACTCATATCGTATTTACTTATAATCTCTGCCGCTCCTGGAATACTTGCGTCAAGAAACATCTCTTTAGTTACTTTTGGTGCTTCTTTACTAACAACTTCAAGAGTAAGTCCTTCTTTCTGTGTTGCCGTTGCTGTTGGCGGTTGTGTCGGTGTCGGTGTAGGTGTAGTAGTTGGAGTTGGAGTTGGAGTTGGTGTAGTAACGCTTGGCGTTAATACTGGCTTTATAACTGGCACAGGAACCATTGGTATTGTAGGAGCTATTTGCGGGACTGCCTTTCCTTGAATAGTCGGAACATTATTATTAGTAACTGGGGCTCCTTCGTTCAAAGCATTTGCTGGTTTAAATTTAACATCAACTTTTACGGTTCCTAATTTATTTATTGGCTGTATTAATTTTCCTTTTATAGTTGGTTCTATTCTAGTAACGAGAAAGGTTCCTTCTGGTATAAAGGAAGTATCTATTCCTTTTTCTTTTAATACTGACTTCATCTTTGAACTTGGTACCTCTACTTGATTTCCTCTTATGATATCACCAGATCCCCATATTCTTCTATATATATCCCCTTTAATTCCCTTTATTGACCCGTATACTAATAATGTATTAATTGCTATTCCTGCACCTATAGCAGTTGGACTTTTAGCTATTTCATTAATAACTTCTTCTGATGTTCCTAAATTTCTATATCCTGATTTACCAAATTCATATAGACCCGCTTGTACTGCTTCTGGATTTGTTGATCCCTTTGCCTTTATTGCTTGAGATGTTTTTATAGCATCATAGGTTTCTTTAGTTACTATTCCTAACATTATAGTACTGGATGCTATAGCCAAATAAGGATTCATATATAATGGTGCCATTACAGCCCCACGCTCTCCGATTTCTTTACCAAGTTCCACTCCACTTGCCTTGCCTTCGTTAGATTTATTTACAATAGCATTGAAATCAAATCCATTCCCAGAAAAAAGACTCTGAGTCTGATTCTTCAACTCAGATGCACCTGCTCCAATTCTTCCTGCTTGACCAAATAACTTTCCCACACCCCATCCAATAGCTTTAATTGGAGATATTGCAACTTTAGTTACGGTATTTAAAAACTTGTCAGAGATATTAGCTGCCTTTTGTAGTGTTTCCTTAGCATTAAAAGACGAAGTTGATTTTTCATCTGGTATAAATCCAGTAGTTGGTAAACTAACATTATCAGGAATAAAGCCTGGTGTAGGTTTTTTTTCATCTGGTATAAATGTCATAATTTTTTATTATAATTTTTCGTAAATACTTGCGTCGAACTCATTCTCTGGTATTGTGCCAGTTGCACCAGAAGATTTAACTTTTACTTTAATTCTTTTAATAGATGTTGTTTCCTTACTACCATCTTCTAACTTTTTAAATCCTTCCGATATCATTTTACCCTTAGCCGCACTCTTTAAACTAGGATCTGACAGTGCTGAAGAATACTTATAAGCCATTTCACCTGTAAGGTCATCTAACTTTCCAGTTCTTTCTCTACTTATAACTCCTTTTAATTCTTCTGGTAGCGAATCCCATTCAACTTCTCCGTTGCCAAGTGCATTAGTTAGTGTATTTATCATTATATCTAAATCAGACCAACTGTAATTATTTTGTGATGCTTTGTCATTTGTTTTTCCTACTTTCCATCCTTCTCTTTTTCTCATAGCTTCTACTAAGTCATTAAGTTCAGCGTCTGACATTTGAGAAGTTTTTTTACCCTGCCAACTAGGAGTATAACCAATAGTTTTTATCAATGATTTGCTATCATATCCGTTGCCAGACCATCTTAAAAGTGCCTGATCTAATGATAAGTCTTTATAATTTGGAGATGTCAATAAATCTTTTTGAGCCTGTATTCCAGTTTGTTCATCGGGAAATACTGCCCAGTTTCCACCATCAGATGCTGCTGCTCCTTTAGTTGCTCCGTATTGTTCAGCAAAAGGACCAAATTTTATATTGCCAGGATTATTATTTCTCCAAGATACTGATCCGCCTTCTCTTTCTTGTATTGGCTGATTAGCATCATAGTTCCATTGACCACTATCTCGTAGAAATTTATTATTAGCAGCCGCTTCATCTAGCTTCTGCTTATAATCTAATATATCCAGTGCCTGTTTACGATCTTCGGCGTCTTGATTATACTTATCGAGTCTAGCAACTTCATCTTTATACATATCAGAAGATATTTTATAGTTCTCTAGTGCTTTGTTAGCAAGGTCTTTATAAGTACCTATCATACTATTTACCTTATTCTGATAAGTATAATAGTTATTATCCAGTTCCTGGCCACGAGCAGAGAGTGACGCTTGTAATGCGCCCCAGCCACCAATACCAGCTGCTTTAAAAGTTTCTGATTCGCCAAGTGGTAAATTAGCAGATCCAGATTTTGTACGAATAGCTTCTTGTAATACATTAATAGCAGAGTTTGGACTATTAAATTGTTGTGTTCTTGCCGTTGCTTGTCCTAATTGATTTTGTAAATATGGCAAAGTAGCACCAGGCTTAGAAGCGTTAGGCATATTCTGATTTAGCGTCTGGGCAGTTCCAGCTGTTGCTTGTTGAGTTTGAGCCAGTTCAGGCGGTAACTGAGAGCCATAAATAGAAGAGTATATCTGTTGCACTTCAGACGCATTAGGATCTCTTCCGAGTTTAAGTTGTAGTGATTGAAACGCTTTCTGTTCCTTTAGTAAATCTCTGTCCATATTTTTATTAATTAGTTTATATTATAATTTAATTTATTCTTAGTTACTCCCTGACTAAGTATCTGTTGCATTGTTGAACCATAAGCTCCTTGTTTCTGATTAGTAATGTCACCCGTTATGCCGCCAAGTATTTTATATTCAGGTGGTAATATTCCACTCGCTGCTCCACTACCAAGTTGTTCCTCAGCTTTTAGTCCAAGTTGATTAATGTTTGATAATCTGCGAGCAGCGCCACTTTCTGATGCTAATCTATTTATAGCCTGTACTCTACCCTCTCCCATTCCTTGTTGTTGTAATAGCGGATTAACATTCTGTCCGGTATATGCTCCTGTACTTCCAAGCTCTGACACTGCTTTGCCTGAGAACGTCATACCAGATGACTCTAATCCTTGTTGAGTGTCTGTAATGTTCTGATTGGCAGTTAGTTGTTCACTTTGTAATTCTGCTTGTTTGATTGCATTTAAATATTCTAATGTATTTTTAATATCTTGGGTAGCAAGGTCTGCCATTTCCCTGAAGTGCGGATCAATGGTCTCCTCTTTAATCTTCTTAAATGTATTTAATAATTCCTCAGTATTGAACTGAGTCCCTTTGGGATAACTAGCAACCGTTGCTTTGAATAGTTCTCCCACGTCAGACGGTATTAGACCGCTTTTAACAGCAGCATCTATTTGACTAATAGCTGCCTTTGTTTTCTCATCATAACCCAAGTCTAATCGTGACTGAGTAGTATTTTTTATTATAGGAGTGCCATCGTATTCATGTTTGGTAGCTGTAGTATATTCACTAGATAAAAAGGTATTCAATTCATCTAATGATTTAGTTGCCCAGAACTTAGCCTCATTTGCATCAGCTGGTCGATCGAAGTATTTCTTATATAAACTATCTATGGAGTATGCAGTTTGTGGATCTATTTCATTAGTTCCTGTGCCAGTTCCTGTACCACCCGATGTTCCTCCAGTAGTTCCACTTCCTGAAGTTCCACTAGTTCCTCCTCCAGTTTGACCACCAGTTTTAGTTCCTCCGGCTGGAGTAGTATTTGTTCTTAATTCATTCCCTGATTTTCCAACATATTTATTCCAATTACTATCACCAATAGCATAAGCGTAATTCTTGGCATCTGTTTCGTTTAGTGGTCTTCCAGAATCAACTAAAGCATATAAATCTTTTTTTTGTTTATCAGAAAGTCCTTGTTTAAAGGGGATATCCATTACTGGCATATTACTACGCATATCTTTACCAGTTGGGTCAAAATTCCCACTTTCAACAGTAGCTCCTGATTGATTTATAAAGGGTTGAGCAGCTGCCATATCTGCTACCTGCATTGTACTACCGTCTTTAAATCTAAGGGTTATCCCAGATTGAGAACCTGCGGCATTAACAGTATTTGCTCCAGCAACTCCAGCGTCGTAGGGATTATTCCAAGCCTGTGTATTTTGAGCATACTGACTTACAATATCATCAACAGACGACACGTTGGCTAGTGAGGTATTAATCCTAGGGAATTTATTCTTCACTTCACTCTCTGACATATTAGAGATGTCTTCAACTGGCACTCCTTGATTAATAAGACTCTGATAATCAGATATACTTCTGGAACCGCCACTCATTTTAGCAGCTGCGTTACCGCTTTCATATAATACATATCTATTACCGTCTTTGAGTAATTTTATTCCGTATTGATTAAGTTGTTCTTGTGGTGTCATATTGTTAAATTATATCTATAAACTTTATTAATATTTGTTGTAATTCTTGAAGTGTTTTAGCATTCTTAATTTCTTTCTTTATCTTCCACTTATCTTCTTTACCAGATGAAGTATTTTTTACTATAACATCTCTGTTTATTAATTCATAATCAAAGCCATCAGCAATCTTCTTTGCCTCTGGACTGTTGTCATCTATATAAACGATTGCTTCATCAAAGTCTAACTTCATTTTATTACTTGATAATTATTTAAAATTATTGCCTTACATCCTGTTCCAGCGTCTTGATTAATCATATTAATAAGAAATGCTGGTTTGTAGTCGTAGTCTGCATCAGTCGCTGGCAAGTACGTAGTATGCGTGGCGACTAATACATCGTTAATATAAAACTTAACATTACTACCCGTGGTATAAACAAATCTATAAAAATTATTATCTGTTAAGGTAATACCAGCACTAACATCTGTTCTTGTTTGTGTTGTTTTATTTGCATTAGAAGCATACAAAGTAGCGTCTTGAATATAAAAACCTATGTGCATATCAACATCAGTAGCATCAGCACCTGGTGGAAACTTACCCTTAGAAAAAAGACCTATAAATATATCCTGAGTTGCTGCCTTACTGAATTGTGCAGAAATATTAAATTCTAAATTATTATCCCAATCCAACATACCTCCAGATATTGTTCCACCTACTTGTGCTGTGCTTAATCTAGCGTAATTAGTTGCACCGCTGTTGACAGCAAAAAGTGTATTTAAAATATATCTTGTTATTGTAGCCGACGATACGGTCGCTGTTATACCATCATCTGAACTACCAAGAAATACTGTTTTATTATATAGTCCCTCAGCTCTTGGTTGCATTACTGTAATAGGTGAACCATTTACTGAACCAACAGATAAAGAACCTTGTATGTCAGTAGTGCCAGTGGACTTATCGTATTTAATTCCTTCTCCACCCGCATAATTACCAATAGTAACATCACCAACGTTAGCACCTCCGACTTCAACTTTAAATACATCAGCAGCAGCGTCATCTATAACTTGAATTCCAGTATTAGCGTCAGGGAAGACAAGAACTCTGGCACCAGAAGCGGCAGAAGCATATGTTCCTGCTAATTCATCTACTTTTGAAGTTGGGTCGTAACCAGAAGAAAATGTCGTAGAGCCAGAGATAGATATATTATCAGCGTCAATAGTAATTCCCTCAACTGAAGAGTTAATAGAGGCGATAACGTTTCCAGTTTCAACAGCAGTGAAGTCAAGTTTTCCAGTACTTATAGTTGAAGCAGCAATCTCGTTTCCAGTAATGGAACCAGCAACTATTGAAGAGGCGTCTATATTTTGTGCTCCTTGTCCTCCCATTACTTGAAAAGTAGCTTCTGTTGTGTTGTTCTGTGCAATAGCAACTAAAACCTTACCTGCTCCGACAGCAGTCGTGGCAGTTGTTGTCGTCTGATAGACGGTAGAAGAAACCGCTGTATCTAAATATATATAAGTCTTCAAGGTCATATTGCCTGTATTCCCAGCGTCAATAGAATATGCCGTACCGTCAGCTGCTGTGAGAGTTCCTATTCCCCACGCCACAGTATCTGCGTCAGTAATAGTAAATGCACAAGTTTGTACCCAGCCACGATTGGCTACGTTTAGGTTAGCCAGCCCGATGGTACCTGAAAGATACCCCGTGCCGATAGATGAACCAGCTGCGGTTGTTATGGCACCCGTTATAGTAGCTGACGTGGCTGTTAAAGCTCCGGCTGGAGTTACGTAAAACGTAGGAGCTCCCGTTGGTCCAGAGAATATCGCATTAGCACCAGCTGGTGTAAATCCAATAGTATTAGCACCATTCACTACAGTTATTGAACCAGATGTAATAGTACCCAAGTCAGCAACTATAGATGATAGTGTACTAATGTTCATATTTCCAGCCGTAATAGTTGTTGCAGCTATCTCGTTAGTAGTAATAGTATTAGCAGCTATTTGATCAGCGGTAATAAGTTTACCTAGTCCCAACCCAGAAAACGCTGCATATTCGATTAACTTACCAGATGCTACATTCTTACATACTGCAACCAATAGTCTAGTTGTACCCACTGCGCTTGCTGCTGCGGTAGTTGTTTGTAATACAGTTGCAGACACCGCTGTGTCTAAAAAGATATATGTAGTAGCTGATATGTCACCAGTATTACCAGCGTCTATTGTATAAGTAGTTGTTGGCGTTATGATACTACCAGTGCCCCATGACAGGGTATTATGATCCGTTGCTGTATAAACTATTGACTGAGCCCAGCCAACACTTAAGGTACTAACTGATCCAGTATCACGAATGCTTGTCCACGCTCCATTAATATATTGATAAGGATGATTAGTGTCATCACTGTCAAACCAGATATCGTTTTCTATCATTCCTGAGGTCGGTGTAGAGGCTTGATAAAATGCTTTATTGTCATTAGTTACACTTCTATCCAAAACATTATCACCAAAAACTTGGCCAACCTGAACAATCTGGTCTTGTAGATTAACCGGTATAACCTCTCTTCTATTATGCTGTGAAAAACCTAAGTCTTGGATACTTGGCATTATCGTTTTTTACTTTCTTGATCAACGTCGAGTACGAATCCGTATAAAGAAAAATAAGGATTAGTGCTAATCTCTACTCCCTCTATTTGTAATAATTGTCCACTATCTATATCAGGAGAAGATTCTGTTATAAAATTATTTAATTGTCCTAAGTGCTGTGGTTTCATTACCGATCCACTATTTCTAGCATATACACGAGCTTTTAACTGCACTCCCTGAGCACGGTCGGCGTAAGCATACATCTTAGTTATTCCCTTGAAGTCTTGAGTCAATCCGAAGTCATATGGTTTAGTTCTAAAGAACGCCTGAATATTAGATCCGTTATCTGAATAGACTGGGGTTTCATCTGTGTATTTTGAAAATCCCATAACAAGTCCTGTGGAAGTTCCGCCCCACAAAAATTTATTACCTGACACATCGAACTTAGCGAAGATAGTAAAGTTATCATTATATTCATGCCATCTGATAGTCCCTGTTGCGAAGTTATAGATTACATCACAGTTAATATATTCTGTCCCCTTGACTGTAACAGTGCCAACATATAAGTGATATTCATCATCTATCACCTCTGAGAAGAAGTTATTTGGTGTAGCGTACTTAATAAAATCCATACAACGACCAGCTACGTTCTCTGGTCTGCCGCCAGTTGACACCCAGATACCATCGCCATTAGCCCAGATAAGATATGCTCCGTTGTTCTTAATAGTTCTATGGTTAGAACAACCAACATCAAACATCTTCTTCATATTTGACTGATCATAAAAGTAACAGCTATCTTTAGTAAATAATAACAATCTATCCCAGTTACTGCCCATCCCTGTAATATCACGAGCGAAATCAACATCAAAGAAATCAGTAGCCGGAGTCCACGTTATAGCACCAACTGACGGAACACTAGAGAAATATACCCTATAGGGGTATGCAGTCGCAGAGTAATAAGTATTCCCCACATATAGACGATCCCTATATCTCACTATATACTTGCCCTGAGGCATAGATGTTACGTTAGTAGATGTAGAAAAAGTAGTTCCTGTTAAACTAGCTTTTGGCAAAAATACGCCATCAGCGGAATCGTATCCGACGAAAAAACAATATCCTAAAAATGTTTCCATCTCTACTTTAGCATTTTCGTAGGTATCCCACGTAGTAGATGTAGTTATACTCTGCCACGCAGCACCGTCCCAGTATTTAAGTTGTAATCCAGTTCCTGCAGAATTATTAACTACAGCCAACATCTTCTGAGTTGATGAAGTTGCCCAGTAATCATAAAGACCAAGTATTGATTTGCCAGACTGCAGAGTAGTTGACTCAGCTGTATAACCGAGTCGTTTGACTATTGCTCCTAACCTATAAGTTACTAAACAGTTATCTAGTATCTCAAGTTTATTATCAGCCATTGTAAATGGCGATAACTGCGTATCTGCTCCCTCAATAAAGTTTAAATATTGTAAGTTCATAATCCTGTTATATTACTTGTTCCATAACCATAATCCTTATTACCAAAGCTATAGTAATCCATCGGATCAGTTGTGACAGAAAAATTAGATAACGCATTAGTATCTAGTTGTTTATAGAACTGATCGTAGGCTGACTTGGCGTTCTCTTCATTCCCTTTCCTTGTTTCTATTCTAGCTCTTAACCAAGTTTCCAGTGTATTGTAAAACGGTATTACAGTAGTGTCTGAGAAATCAACAAATCTACTCAGCTTCTTATAGTATTTAATTCTAATCTTATAACCAACATACAACGTGTCAACTGGCACATTAAAGATAATACTGCCGTTATAGATAGTATATTTCTCTGGTAGTCCAGGATTAATCCCTTGCCACACAGAAGCTCCTACTGCATGGGTTTCAGTAATTGACCCTGTACCTGAGGCTGGAATACCACTCACGACACCAGTACTATCTACTTTAGAAGTATAGGTTATTGTGTCAGCGCCAACGTAAAATTGTCCAGCGTCAGACATTTCAGCAGTAGATGATAGTGTCATGGTAGTTTGTCCTGCTGTTGCCTGAGTAGATACTGTAGTTCTTACTGTGTCTTGGTAATATTCTTGATCCATTTCAGATGGATCGATATAATCCATTTTATCAAAACCAAATCTAAGACTAATAATCGCTTGATTAGTTTTGTCAAACTTAATTTCACTTGATAGGGAAGATAGTGCATATGTATTTTCATTCTCTGTAGCAGATAGAGAAGTTGTGTCTTCTGCCTCTTCGAATGGCCAATTCTTAACTTTCTTTGTGCCATCTCGGGGGTCAATATAAACGTATTGAGCAATCTCATCCTGCCACTTATTTGATTGTTCTAATAAAAAGTCACGAGTTATTTTAGTATCTGTTCCGATAGTTTCGTCACACATATCAACAGCCGATACTATCTGATCGTTAATAACATTATCAGCTACTCCAGTAGCAAGTACATAATCAGACGCTGAGGATTCAGTTGTTCCGTCATAGAAAGTAGCGTAGTAGTAAGCGTATGCTGTGTCAGTAGAGATAATAGTAATATCAGTGTATTGTCTATTCCATTGAATTGACACACCACTAGCTCCGACTGATGTTATTACCGTACCAGTTGCACTGCTAGTTGCTGCACCGTATAATTTAATCTTTCTCTCTAATATCTTAGTAACTGGCGTATCCAAGTCGTGAGCAAACTTTAGTGTATTAGTAACCGTAAGAGAACTTCCACGAGTCACAGCTCCATTAATGTCATCTTCTTCTGTTTTACTATCACCGATTTCACCAAATAACAACCAATCATCGTCGGCGAGTCCGGCGTTATCTGAGATGGTAACAGCAGTCCCACCTACTGCGATCGGACTTCTTAAATAATATCTAGGGTTATCCTTGATATTAGGATGGGCTACTCGGATTGTTGATCCTTGTATTTTTAAAATTGATGGTTTCTGCAAAACCTTTGATACGGCCATATTTTTATATAAAATTATTGATTATCTTCTTCATCTTTTTCTTCTTCTTCTTTGTCTGGACCGTAAATATCGTCCAGCTCTGCTTTTATTTCAGACATATATATTAAAATTATTAATAAAGGCAAATATTAATATTGCAAATACGAGGCAAACTATTATAAAGAATAATAGATCGGCAATCGCTTTTAGTATGTTAGTTAGTTTTTCCATATTAGTTAATTATTCTCTCTGTCCAGATTAATGAACCGCCATCAGTATAAGACGACAGAGAATCAACTTCTTCAACTAACGGAGAATTAAGTGCCTGATATGTGGGAAAATCAATAATCATTATCTTCTTATTATTAATAATTAGATAGTAATTAGGACTCCCTTTTTCTTTTTTTATAATCATATTGTTAGGTTTATCAATTATTGTCCAGCCTTGATAGGCATAATTAAAGTTTA
>Ga0210043_1001560_pt1 | contig 18238 bp, 18 predicted proteins | sample CryGeymet201501t_FD_183990 | JGI IMG/M metagenome (GOLD analysis project Ga0210043, IMG submission 183990) | Groundwater microbial communities from Crystal Geyser aquifers in Utah, USA - Crystal Geyser metaG 2015-01t (SPAdes) (version 2) | ecosystem: Environmental > Aquatic > Deep subsurface >... | reverse complement strand
AGAAGCATCTGAATATTCAAACTCAACTCCCATAGCTGTTTTAGAAACGATCGCTCCTTTAAATATATCCTGTCCCCACAAGCAATAGGCACTACCTGACGCCATCGGAATCTCCTTAGGCGTGTGAGCCTCTGGTGCTACATCCACAAAAGATGAAACGGCAGTTTTGCTACGAATCTCAGGATTACCCTCAGGAGCTGGATCAATCGGCCTCCACTCGCCCTTGCCCTCCTGCCAAATCCAGGAAAAGGAAAAGATCTCGCCCGTCTTTTCAAACTTTAAAACATCCTCGTCGAGATAAGGTCCGGTTACTTGGCCCGATTTTGATAGGTAATATCTATTCTGTTTCATATCTTAGTTACTCCTTGCAACTTTCGCATTCGTACACTTATTCGGAAGGTCAGCTTTAAAGCCGCCAAGTTCATCTTCCCAAATTTCACCCTTGCTAAGATCATTGGTAGAGATGCTTCCCCATTTCATTTCGTTTGGATTCAACTTGAACCCTTCCTTCTTCTTCAAGGAGGCCAACTTCTTAGCGTAGTCAGGATTCGCATTTGAGAAGATCACGTCTTGAGTCGCGCCTTGATAGACCTCAACCTCGATGAACTTGATATTTTCATCGATATCACTGAGCTGATGGCCGATTCGTGTATTGACGGCTTTGATGTGATTCTTGATCTCGGAAAGTAAAACGTTTCTTCTAGCCTCGGCCGTCTTCTTATTTGACTTCTGGACTAGCTTCCAAACAGGAGCAAAACCACGTAGAGAATCATATTCTTCAAGGTCATTTCTCAAAGCCGTTAGCTTCACCTCAATCCAATCAGGGATCAAGGCTGTGTGAGACTCTGTCTTCTGAAAATCTTCGAGGTCTTTCTTGATCTGTCTCACGTCTTTCAAAAGCTTTGTGACTCGAAGAGTCTGCCTGAGCTTTGCTTCCTTCTCTGCCTTTACAGCAAACTTGTCTTGCGTGAGCAATTCATTGATTTCACTTTGGCGACTCAGAAAGGCTGAACTTCTTACCCATTCACTCGTGAGTCTAAACGGAGCTTCTGACTCTTTCTTAAGAGATTTTCTCAACTCGCTGTAAAGATTATCACCAGACATTTTCTTATTGTCTTTAAGCCACTTCGCAACAGGGCCGTACTGCTTACGTAAAAGTTCCAGACTTCTCATAGACTCTGGGTAGTAGCAGGTCTCATTGAAAGCCATGGACATTACCATTAGCCCCTCAGGACTGTAAGTGTTCTGCAACCATCCCGTCTGAAGAGAAAGCGCCGTACCAATGGAGTCGTTGTACTTTCCAGACTTCAATTGAGCCCAGGCCATTTCAGTTAAAGCCGGGACCAGCTCATTGGCTTGTTTGTCCACCAAACTAAGGTAACGAACGGAGCTCTTGAAGGAAGAACTAGAGTAATGAAGCCTTGATGCCAAAATTCTCCAGTAGTTGATGTGGTTCTTGAGGTAGGCCTGACGAACTGGCTTTTGAAAAAATTGATCCATCTTCTCAGCACCAAGCTTCCAGTCTCTGTTCTCCCAATCAATAAGAGCCTCCATGACCAACTTTAAAGGAGAGCTTGAAGCCATGAACTTGGTGGACTGCTTGTATTTTCCTTGTTCAATTCCCCAACGATAAGCAATATAGTCTTTTAAGTCTGACTCAGGAAGTTTCGTCCACGACGAGTAGAATTTCGAAGATAAAAAGCGAGAAGCGTGTTCATGGTGAATCTTGATCAAACAAGCAAAACCTGCCTCACGGATTGGAGCATATTCTTTGCCATCCGGGATCGAACTAACAAGTCTCTCAAAGCCATCAGCCGCTACAGGGAAATGCCCCGAACGCTCGAGAGCATGAGCCAGCCAGTATTGCGAAAATAGCTGCTCATATCTCGTCACAGATTCTGACTTCAGGGAACGAGCCATAGCCATTCCCTCCATATTTGAAAACTCTTTACCCAAATATTTCTTGAACCGAGTCTGCCATTTTTGGTCGAGTTCAACTTTCTTCCAACTCTCACTGCTACTGCAAGCACCCTCTGAAGCAAAAACAACTGAAGGAAAAGCTACGAGCGCGAATAGAATGATATGAAATAGAATTAGTTTACGCATCATTTCACCCCAAACATATAGTTGATCTCAAGACCGACGACGTGATTCCAATGCCTAATAATGCCATTTGCTTGGCCTTTCTTTGGTGTGATCTCCTTTTCGTATTCAGTAGCCTGAAATGTTTGCGCTCTGTAATCCATCCGGAAGGACATGTTCTCCGACAAATAAAATCTCTGTCCCAAGCCCATACTCACTGTCATCGCCGCTGAATCACCCTCTATCGCAGTAGCACCACCTCCAAGAGTAAAGTGCATATCGTAGTAAATGATTTTAGCTCCAACCAGGGATAGCTTTCCGTACAGGAAGCTTCCCGAAACTTCTGAGCCAATATATGATTTGGGTGTGATGCTGTTAGATTCTTTTCCACCGGCACGCAAAACATTGAGAGCGTTAGACGGAGAAACGCTGTAGTTCCAACCCAAAAGTGAAAAGCCCCAGAACTCGGAGACGTTGTAACTGATGTTGCCTCCAAGCAAATTTACAGAAAGGAAGGGATCATCCATAGAACGTCCACCAAGAAGTCCAATTTGAATTTTTTCCTTTTTTGAATAGGTTCGGTTTTGAACCACACCCAATTGCGATTCCTCGCCCTGTGCCCAGTACTTTTCCTTGATCTTCTCGACCTCAAGAATATCCTCTTCGGGCTCCGAAGCCTTGGTGTCCTGTGCTTGTGAGATGGGAGAGATGGATACGATGCTAATGATTAAAAATGCTTTACTAAGATCAAGCTTCACTGATTACCTCCTGAGACGCTTGAAGATGAAGGGATATGATACAGCCACTTCTACTCCAGATTTTGGTTTGGGAAATTCCCAACGAGCCAAGCGTTTCAGGATACATTCATTTAGACGCTCATCGCGGACGGAAGATTTGTTTACATTTGCACTACGCACTCGTCCACTTGCTGCGATAGTGAAATCGACCACGAGTTTTCCCTCGAGGTCTGGCTTACGAATCATGGAAGACTCGTAGCAATATCTAATTTCAGAAATGTTACTATGGATCACTCGTCCAACTTCGTCACGGCTCAGGCCTTCATCAATGAAAGCTTCTTGGAGATTAAGACTCAAAAAGCCTTCTCCCTGACCATCAACACCGCCAATACCCAGACCGGCCGAACTCCCGCCAACATCATAAGCATTAGCATTGCCTGCTCCAGCCATAGCCACTTTAACGATGCTATCGCCTTTTGAGCCGCCCGCTCCGTGTCGTCGACCACCGATAGCCGTTCCATTGTTCTCAACTCCAGGGAGTACAGCAACGGCTCTATTTGGCGCGCTATTTCCTGCGACTCGAGTTGGAGCGCTAAGACCGCCACCAATGAGAGATGAGAAAGCGTTCTTCAGACTTTTCACCGTTGAGGCTTTTCGAGCTACTACTGGTTTCTTCTCTGTCTTAGCAGCTTGAGTCTGCCCCTTTTGAATCGCCTTCTCATAAGCAGCTGCTACCACAGAAGGACTAGGGGCATTTTTTACTCTAACTGTTCTCAATTCTTGCTTCTGCTCTTCCAATTCCTCAACTTCTGGGGTGGTGTTCCAAAAAGTCACAATCGCGAGCATCAAAAGCATCGTCACTGAGCCTGATGCATAAGTATTCTTCACGACCTTGTTAAAGAAGGTCTCTTCTGGGTCGACATACTTAAGATTTGGCAACTCATATTTCGTCCCTGAGAATTTACTAATCTCAGATTGCTGAATTTCACCAAACACCTCTAAGGGAAATACAGATATTTTGTATTCGGGTGAAATCTGAATGTTTTGAGCTTCTAATACTGACTCAGAAATCACAGCCTTCTGAAGTTTTCCAGTGGCGAGATTCGTGACTAGGAACTCAGAGTCCTTGTAGTCCAAAATCAAATTGATTGGCTGGTTCATCATCAACGGTTCGGTAGTGTCCCAAACCTGACTTCCAAGCAATTGATCTTGGTGTGATAGTTTGATCCAAAATCTCATTGTGAGTTCCTCATTTCCAACAGTAAGGCATCGTGAAGATCCTTATACCCGCCTCTTTTACGATAAAGTCTGTATTTCCTTGATGCAGAATCATCAGACAACTGACTAAGTGAATCCAACGGTTGTTTGTTAACACCCTCAACAAGTGCGTCTTCGAAATCAATCTTGGTTTCTCGGCTACCCGCGATAGCTGTAACCGATAGTGACAAAACAATTCCCAAAAATAGAGCTTTCATTATTTCGCCCCTTTCGTATCGTCCAATTTCCCAATGAATATTTTGGCCTCGAGTGCCTTCGCCGAATCAACTTTGATCTGAGCCTCAGACCAAGCTCCTAATTTCGCAAAAATTTTGGCATCCATAAGATGCTGTCTCATGGCAGTCGTGTTGGCTTTAGCCTTGCCTAAATTTGCTTGGATAAGCTTCGCCGAAACCCAGCGGTCTTTCTTCAAAGCGTAGTCGAATTGGTCTTCACCGGTTTGGCGGCCTAGTGGATCCAATCGTTTGATCTCGTCCTCAATAACTGAAATGTTGCTCACTTGAAGCTGAGCCGCCTGTTTGGTCAAGAGCTGAGCTTTGGCCTTCAACTGGTCAACAAAGACTTTACCTTCATCGCCCATCACATCGCGTATTTCAACAGCTAGGTCATCATAGGCACCTGCCACACCAAGAAATATAATTTGCTTGTAGTTTGTGAGAGGAACTGTCTTCGATAAGAAGTCAGCGCTGGTTTCAAAGTCTTTCAGGCGAGCAATACGATTTTCAATCGAGCTTCCATTCGATTCACGGATAGGATAGTTGCGGCTTAATAAAGAGCGGTCCGTTTCCATCTCGTCCTTCAACCAAGTTTCGACATGAGGTAATAAGCTCCAGTAAATCCTTTGATCCAATGAGCTCCAGTTTGAGAAGGCATTTCTCATGACCTTCATACGGTCTCCAAGCGAGGTCTTGAAGTTAGAAACGGCGGCAATATTGTAGAGACTTCTGTGAGGTTTATGGGCCTTAAAGATCTCATCAAAACTGATCCTGAAAGTGTCTCTTTTCCCTTGAACAGCTTCTAAGGCCACAAAGGCTTTGCAAACTTCAGCTTTTGATCTGCAAAATGCTTTGTGCTCAATGGCTTTTCTGTAGGAATGCGGAGATTGAGCCAAGAACGCAAGGTCTGCGACGGCATCAGCATTCTTTGCATCAAAGCTCTTGTTCTGGAGTTCAATATTGAGAGCATCTTCGTATCTCATTAGCTCAACCAAGGCATCGTGGCGCATGTCTTCGACCTTAGCGAGGAGAGCTTTGTCGTCGAAATCTCCGATAGAATCTTCAATACGCTCGACTAGGGGCTCGTATTTCTTAGAGGCCATCAGAACTTCAAACTCCATGATCCGGCATTTTTGAATTCTTGAGTTATCTTCCTTATATTTTTTCAGACAAGACTTCACGCCAGCAAGAACTTCTTCCGATTGTCCGGCTTTAAAGGAAGTCTCTACGTTCTTAATGAAGGTATCGCCTTCAATTTCTTTGATCTTGGCAACGAGCTTCTCATTGCCAATTTTAAGATCTTCTTTCCATTTGTTAGCTAGAGTATTGAGCTCTTGCCAAGATTGACTCGCAATCAATGTGTCCATCCATAAAACAAGTTGAGGCTCCAAGATGTCATCTGTTTCTTTTACATCCTTGATATTAGCAGCAATCGCTGTAAGCACATTAGCTCTATGACCGAAGTAGTATTGAGTCTTCAATTTCTCCCAGTCGTAGCGTCTAAGGACCAATCGCTCTTCTTTGCTAAGCTTCTCAGAAGCCCTGATCTGGTCGATCCATAATGTCCATTCGACAAAGTTTGCAGGCAGTGGTCTTGGACCCTTCTCTGAAGCTAGGGCTTTAGGAGTCACTTGTTCTTTAAGAATCTTTGAAGATCTAAGGTCTTCGAATCTCGAAGCAATCTTTCTCATCATGAGCGAATGTGAGGCTATTTCGTGTTCAGCTTTTGGTTTAGCTTTCTCAACTTTTAGTTGCTCATCAAAGGCTAAACTGTAGAAGCCAGTTGCTTTATGATAGTCTTTGATCTCGAAGTAAGCTTCGGCGAGATTGTAGTAGCCTTTTACAACATCCGTCCGATCCTGAACCGAGAGAACTCGGATCAAAGAGTACAAATCTTCCAACGTTGCTACGAGTTTGCCAACCTGAGGAGAGTTCTTATTTTCTTGAATGGCCTTATGAAGGTCCTTGGCTCCAAGGTCCACAACAGTCTTTAATTCAGTCCCGGCCTCCGTCTTCTCAAGATGAGGATTCGCCTTAATCAGCCCAATGATCATCTGCATATTAGGCTTCATTTCCGAATACAACCGTCGATTTTGTTGGTTCTCAATCAGCGTGTTTAAAGAAGCGAGTTTTGTCTCAGGGGAGTAGTCGCTATTGAGAACAATTTTGGACCACTGATCAAGAGACTTTTTATCATTCTGAGATCGGAGAAGCCCCGTAAAGCGAACAACCATTTTATCCGTAGGGCTTAGACCCGCATATTTTTTAAAACTTGGAATAGCCTTCTGCACTGAGAAACCACTCATATTTTTCTGAACACCTTCGAAGTAGAACAGTGCAATGTCTCTCACTGAGTTGCCACGAATCGCATCTTCAGAAGGCTCCAGGGCGTTGAGCTTACGAAACCTGTCATCGTAATACTTGATATGACGGCTAAGAATTTCGAGAGCAATTTCAATATTTGACAAATTGAAGTGAGCCCAAGCCATTTTATATAGGGCAAAAGGATGGTGCGGACTTTGAACTCTCCGCTCTAAGGGACGAAGATATTTAAGCGCGGTTTGATGGTCTTTGTCATCAATCGCAAATTCCGCTAGACGCATATAAGCAGGATCCGTCTCTGGTACTTCAGGAAATCTAGTGACTAGATCTTTGAAATCGCGGATCGCTGCCTTTTTGTCTTCTGACTCATCATGCGCGGTAGCACGAAGATAGACAACTTCAGGAACTCTCGGTTCTTTTGGAAACTTGCTAAGGAAGGAAGACAGGACCTCAACAGCCTTCTTCATTTCCTCGCGGTACGTACTTAGATCAAGTTTATCCTTACCTCGGTGAGCTTTCTCATGCGCTATACGGAACTTTATGGCAGCAGCCTCCAAGCGAGCCGTTCCCAATTGAAAGGTCAGGTCTGCCTCCCGGTCATAGCCTAAACGGCTTCCTGAGGTTTTTAGAAGTTTTTCAATGCGGCGGATCGCCTCACCCTGAATGGCCACAGCTGCTTGGTCGATTACGCGATCTTTGCGCTCATCGGCTTTAACAACCTTAAGCTTCATCTCACCATCTTCCGCAAAGGCGTTTGAGCCAATAAGCAGAGAGAAAATCGCAATGTATTTGAGAGACTTCATATCCATCGCCAACCTTATTCCATTGCCCTAACAGCCATTTTGAAGTCCGTTAATCCGCTGCCTGCAGCACTTGTAAGGATCACCTTTAAAGCTGCGTAAGGAGTGCCTTTGTCAGCTAGGATGATCACTTTATTTGATCCAGGGTCCAGGCTATCAACCCCACCCTTCTTCTCTTTTAGAACTTCAAACAGCCTCTTCGAAATTCCAACGGGCAATAGATCGTCTGATGGAAATTTAAAATCCTTTAGCTCGAGAATTGATTCGCCCTCGACAACAAGGTGATCTTTTGAGATCTCAACCTTCATCGCCTCAACAGGTTCGGATTGATTGACAGCCATCGGTAAGTCCAACTCAGCGGTCGGATTGACCACCATCGCTCCAGAAGCATAACTCTTCAAAAGGAATACCAAGAGAACCACAAAGATGTCAGCCATAGCCGTGATGTTTAGCGAAATATCACCACTAGACTTTTTTCTTTTAACTCCGATATTGAGGCCGCGTTTTTTTCTTCTCATATTGATACCTTAGAATCCACTTAGCTGAACTTTCGAAACATGATTTCTTACTTGGTCCATCACCGTTATGACTTGCTCGTAAGGAATCTCGTCGTCAGCGCTAAGTAATGCCGTTTCCGGGGTTAATTTTGTTTTGGCCAAGACTGCAATGATACTACCGTCGAGGTCGGCAAGAGCCACAAAAGATTTCTCAATTGTTTTATTGCCTTGTTGAATGGTGAGCTGAAGTTTGTCATTTCCTTTGATCTCGATATTCAAAGACACCCCTTGTGAAGTGCTTTGAACGGTTCCACCAGGAGACGACACACCAGCATCCAGCATTTGAATGGAGAGGTAGCTGAGGGACACCATCAAGAACGCGATCAACACGACCAAACAGTCGATGATCGGAGCCAAGTTGAGCTCGAAATCTTGCGAGGCCCCTTTGCCACCACTAGCAGATGTATCGATATGAGCCATTAAGCCACGCCTTCCAAGTTTTTACTCTGGTTGTTTTGTGGTCTAAAGTAGCGCATTCTCAAAGTGTCAGTGCAACGTAGGGCTGCATCATCAACTTCGGATTGAAGCTTGTTGGCTTTGTTGGTCAAGAAGGCATAAACAACCATACAAGGGATCGCAACACCTAGACCAAGCATCGTCGCATTCATGGAAGTCGAAATACCCGCTGAAAGCAGTTGTGATTTCATCGCGGGGTCAGCATTCGCTACCGCTTGGAAAGATTGAATCAATCCTAAAATCGTTCCAAACAGTCCCATTAAAGTCGCAACGTTTGCGATTGTTGCAAGGTATGGAGTTCGTTTCGTGATCGAATCGTTTGTTTCACCAAGGGCAATGTTAATCCCTTGCTCAATCGCTTCGTCTGGAAGGTGACTTCTTAGTAGAGCCGTCTTGACGACTTTTGCAACTGGTTTTTCGAGGTGCTGATCACACATCGCCACAGCCTGAGCTGTTTCATTGCGATTCACATAATCGCTGATTCGATCCATGAAAGCTTTGGTGTCTTTCATGGGATAGGTTTTTAAGAGCGATCGGGAACGTTCGATCGTGATGGCGATGGCAAACAAGGCCGCAATGAGTACGGGTGCTGCGTGTAAAAAATTGTCGATGATAAATTGAAAAAATCCCATGGACTGTAGTCCCCCTTTAAGTGGCTAAATCGATAGATTTTTGTTGAAATGCCAAAGGAGCCCCTAAGACCACCTATGGAACATAGGAAGAAAATCTGGGGATTCGATGGATGCTTTTGTTTAAGACTCAAGCGTCTACTTCAACAAATACTCCCGCGTCTTTCAGTTACATCCATCGTCTGCGAGGGTCGATACCCTTACAGTTATACAGGTTTCCTAGCTAAATGTTGCATTAAGTTTGCTTGAAGATCATTTTACAATTCTTCACGAAATCTTAGCAGACGTCAGGGTAGCCATTAGTGATAAACTAATATAGTTATGAATGAAGTACGTTTGCAGCCCCATTATCTTTTATCATCCTTCTTAATCTTAAGTATGAGCTCTTGTGGCATACAGGGAGAGGAAGCGACGGCCTCTATTTCATTGTCTATGGATCCCGATCGAGTTATCGATGCATCGATGTCTGAATCTTTTAGCGAAAGCGCCTCGATCAGCACGACTCTTCTTCCCCCCAATCCTGTTCCAACCGAGTTTATTGCTCGAAAATTTCACAACACGTACTACCCTGTCGATACCCAGTATAAACTGGTCAAACAAAGAATGTGCTATATAGCCCACGTCGCTAGTCCAACCTTCAAACAACATATCCACTACAATGAACAAGATACTGGCTACCGCGACTGCAGAAGCGATGCCCCGGTAACAGGACACTTCTTTGGTCCAGCACCCTATAATGGATCTATCAATATTTCGGTCCCGCCCGGAGACAAAATGCATATTGAGATTCTGGGCTTCGAGGTCGATGGTCAAGATGACTGCAGTGGAAAAATTCTCTTCGGTCCGGTATCCACCCTACTCGTAACAAACACTGGACCTGACAGAGTTACAAGACCTGCTATCTATTATCGAGGACGAAGAATCGACGCTCCTTTCCTGGACTTCTCAAAACCACTTATGTCCAACCCCAATGGCGGAATTTACAAATTCTACGACTCAGGACCCGTAAATCTAGTAACGGGTGATAACCAGATTACTCTTACAGCTCAAAATTGGAAAAATGAGTGGGAAACAGGAACTACCCTTCCCCCGCTCTACGGATGCGCTGAGGATGCCACACTACACTTCTATGCAGATAGTGCCGCTACAACGCCGCAAATAAGCCATCGTGGATCAGCGGTCTCCATGTCTGTTGAAGAAAATCCGAGCCCCACGACACTTTACCAAGGACACCAAGCGCCGGCAGGAAACACTCTTGACGGTCTCTCAATGTTTGAAGGCTCGAGCGATTATATGCCCAGCGACAGCCTACTCAAGATCGAGTGTCCGGCGGGTGCTAAAAAAATGAGTGTCGCGCTCTATGAATTTCCAAATAGTAGCTCTATCCAACCATCCGCTACACTTTACAATTGTGATCAAGAAATCAGGAGAGCTGATGGATCTATAACCCAGGGAGTATATGTGGAGGACATTAGTAGCGTTTTACCTACCGATAGCGGTAGATACCACGTCATTCTGGCAACGCCATACAGGGGAAACCAGGTAATGCGGGCCCACAGAAGACTTTGGAAGTTCAAACGTAATTGATCTCAGAAAAATGCGGTCAGCAATAAATTTCCTTGAATGCGATTGTACTTGGCGGCGTCAGAACTTGAAAAACTCTGATTTAAGATCAATTGAAATCTAGATTCAAGCCAGGCATTGAGCATATGAGAGACCGAGCTTGTACTCGAGAGCAAAAAATCTTTTCTAGATTCTGCACTTGAATAGTAAAACGATGAGTTTAGTGTCAGCTCTTGAGAGAAATTCAACTTAAACGATTTTTCGAGAAGCGGCTGATCGTAGTGGCCACCAAATTCGGCGCTGACATTACTGTTCTCAGAACCTTTCGCTAGGCGCAGCTCCCAGCCCCCTAAGTAGCCGTAGCCCACATTCCCTCGTACATAACGAAGTTTATGGTCTCCGGTCACAATCCACGCCGTCGCATCGCTAGACGCATCCGAAGACTCTCTCGCTGGAAGCGACCGTGACAGTTTAAAGCTATGTGTCCAGATTTGGTCGAGCTGTTTGTCTTGGTTGAGTTTGAATTGGCTGATATCCCATTTCGCGTTGTAGCCTGTGAGATATTTAGCACTTGTTGAACCAAGTTTTCCTAGGTAACTCAAATTTCCGCTTGCCGTCACAGTATGTTGAGCAGAAAAAGGATCCCCCCAACTCACGTTGGCCCCGAAGTCATGCGATTGAACATCCGTCGTTTCCGCAATGCCCGTATTTGTATATCCCAGCATCAGATAAGAGTAGAAAAATTTCTGCTGAAGTGGATACAAATAAGAGTTCTTAACATCGACAAAAGCCAATGCGAGATAAGACGGCGAAGCACCTGTTGTTAAATTTAAAGTGGAAGGTTCCGTAGAAGCCGAAAGAGAAAGAGCATTGGTGTCATACCCCACCCCGGTATTCAGCATAAAACTAAAAATTTTATTTTCGTATTTTTTTCGAGCCTTCTTTGCATTCAAAGTATCTAGTCTGGCCTTTGCCAACTTTACCAATTGATCCTTGGATGCAAAATCTATCGTGTCCAAATAAGCCGATTCCGCCATGGCATAGTCATCCTCTGCCTCCGCAACAACTCCAAGGTAGAATCTAGATTCTTCGACATACTTTGGATCGTCTAGCTCTACCAATTTTGAAAAATGTTCCTTCGACTGTTTAGTTTCATTGGCATCAAGGGCACATAGACCTGCATAATATCGGGAGTCATTCTCATACTCACCCGGTTGCAACATGCTCTTAAATCCATCGTAGGCAGAAGCGCATCCTAGCTGATGAAAGCGGGACAAACTCAAGCCAAAAACAAGTCGCTGCCTTTCTTCTGGAGTTAGCTGAGTCCACGAGTTTTCCTTCAGAGCCTCGAAACCAATAAGAGATCGATCAAATTTACCCTGTTGAAGATTCGACCATGACTCCTCGAAAAGCTCTAGAGCTCGTTTTCTAGCCATCCTCTTTTCGGCCGCAGATTTTGCTTTGATTTTTAAAGCCGCTAGATGACTAAGATCTGCCTGAGCCATAAGAATGTAGTTCTCACGAAGTTTAAAAACAACAACATTGGGCTGAAGCTCTGTGGAAACAATCTTTAGCGGTTCAAAAACGATCTCCCTCTCTCCAGGGCCTTTGATCCAAGCTTCCGTTTCTTTTCGACGACCGGCCTCAAAACCCTTCAATTGGTCACGATTGATCAAACGATTGATTGTAAAATCTCCCGCTGAAATCTTTTGTCCTTTCCTGATCCCAAGAAATTCTAGCTGCCTTGGCAACAATCTCAAATTCCCAGAGCTACTCATGATCAACTTTTTGCCGGTAGATTTGTTTTCCACATAGATGTTTCCAAATTCCTGTGACTCGGGTACTTCGAATTGCACGATGGGGTAAGCAGCCGGTTCCTGCGATAGAAGCTCACCAGCCCCTACGAGAAGACAAAATATTGACGCTACACGGATCAGATTTAAAACAACTTGATTTGGCTTTTTCACACCTACGAATTTATCCTCATTCCGACTATTTGGGGAGTGCAAATCCGGAAATTTTAACCTTAGCTTAACAATCTCGAAATCTTTACACGGAATCCACCTAATTTCTTCAGTTTTTGCCTAGCGTAAACGATACAATAAGAAGGGTATAAGGATTTGTCATATGAACAATAAATTTAGGACGTCAGCAGTTTGTTTTCTATTGGGCTTTTTCATTTTTTCAGGCAGCCTTGAGGCAGCCCAAAAAGCTGGGATCATTACTCTTGTTAAGGGCGAAGTCTTCATTCTCGACTCAAAAACCAAGGCCATATTAGCTGATCCCTCTGGGAAAAAGGGAAGAAACACTCAGAAAAATTCAGAATTTTTCGAAGGAGAAATCATCCAAACCAAAGCCGATGCCAGAGTAAAGTTAGAATTTATCGAAGGAAAAAATAGCGTGGTTCTCGGGCCCAGCACCTCACTGGTTGTGGAACGGGCTGGAAACGACAAAGACAAAAAAGGTACAGATCTCGAGCTTAAGAATGGCTCTGTAAGATCCGTCGTAAAGAAAAAGTACACCGCTCAAGGCGATGACGTCTTTCAGGTCAAAACTCCAAACGCAGTAGCTGGTGTTAGGGGAACAGTCTTCAACGTAAGCTTCGACATTAAAACCGCTAGAACAAATGTCCTCACAGAGTCAGGCCTTGTTTCACTCATGAGCCGAGCTGCGAATTCACCTTCGGGACAAAACCGCTTCAACAACAATAGAAACGAAGTTCTCGTTAAAGCGGGTACAAAATCTGAAGTTGATGCCGACGCCTCACAGCCGACACCACCAAAGAAAGCTTCGGCAAAAGAAATGCAAAATGTGAAGAAGATGGATGATGTTGAAAGCGACGAAGGCCCATCTGACCTCTCGCCCTCAAGCGCCGACAACAAAAAAGATTCTAAATCAGAAAAGAAAGAGGAGTCTGTCGCCGTCTCTCTAGCTCCGAAACCCAGTGATTCCATGAACGAAGAGTCAAAGCCCGGCGATGGATCTACGGGGGATCGCAAGCCAGCCTCTCAAGATCAAAAACCGGCAGCTGATGCTAAACTAGGGCCTCCTCCTGAAAATATTATGGTTGCTGGTGGCGTAGAAAACATGGCTCCTGGCCAAACAAACACACCCCAAAATAACCCATTCGCGATTGCAAGGGATCAATTAAAAAATGCTCAGAATGGGGCCGAAGAAGCCACAAAACAGCGCTTAACTGATGGTGTCATCAGTGAAGTTAGCGTGAAAATTCAGTAGTTTAAAACTTTTTTTGAACCATTTCGGCCATCACAACGTCTAACTGGGTATATGAGCAAAAAACTTCTTAAAATCAAACCGTCGTTTCAATCAATGATTATGAGCGGTGCGCTCCTTTTTGCATCCTCAACTATCTTTACCCACAATGCCTTCGCCAACGAGGATGATTCCACGGAACGAGCTGAAGGTCACCACAAGCGAAACGAAAGACGTGGCCAAGGTGGTGGGCTCATGAAGGGACTCAATCTCTCCGAAGAGCAGCGAGCTTCCATAAAAGAACTACGACAAAAAAACAGATCACAAATGCAGTCATTGATGGAATCCCACAGGTCTGCAAGGAAAAAACTACTCGAAGCGCAATCAAACTCAGATACCTCAGAGAGTGAGCTCCAGCGATTGTTTGATGCCGCCTCTTCAAAGCGCCTAGCTCTAGAAGAAGCTAGATTCAGCAACATGCTGGACATTCGCAAAATTCTCACTCCTGAGCAAAGAATAAAAATGCAATCAAAAGTCAAATCACGGCTGGGCAAAGGACGTCGAGGAAAAGGCGAGCGAGGCGAATAGGCTGATGATTTCAGACGACGCCTTTCGGACGATCTACAACGAAAATGCGTCCGGCGTTAGGGCCTTTCTCTTTCATAAGTGCGGTCCTCAGAATCTTGATGACCTTGTTCAACAAACGTTCATCAAGGTCTGGAAAAACGCCTCAAAGTTCGAGAGTCGAAGCTCTCAAAAAACTTGGATTTTTAAGATCGCCCTGAATGTAGCCTATGACTTTTACAGAAAACGAGGCACGGTTGGAGAATTGTTCCAAGATCACCACCTGGCCGCAGAAGCCAATAGCGACGACAAAATAATCTTAGAGCAAGCGCTATCAAAACTTGAGCCAAAGCAGAAAGATTTGTGCCTTCTCTATTATTATGAAGGTTTTGGAATCAAAGAAATATCGCAAGTGTTGGAAGTACCGGAAGGGACCGTGAAATCTCGTTTGCACGAGGTGCGATTGATCTTGAAAGATTTACTTAAGGAGAATTCATAATGACCCAATCAGACCACGAAATTGACATCGCACTTAAGTCTAAACTTCAGTCTTCCAGTCGGCCCATTCCTGCTGCACCTAGCGACGAATTTTCCCGGATTCTTTCGCGTAGACCATCTCGTGGACTACTCTCTTGGACTCAACTCGTTCCATTGTCTCTAGGGATCGCCACTATGTGCTGGCTGCTGATCTTCAATCAATCATCGAATCATCTCACGAATGTTACAGAGTCTGAAATCGATGCTTTTGTCCTGGACAGCTATAGCGTTACCTTTCAATCCTTGGAAGATCAAGAGTTACTGGGCGACGCAAGTGCCGCCTACTATTTTTAAGGTTTTAAAAAAAAATTAATTCGATGTTTTATAACGATGAATAAATAGACTCATCAAAACCTGCACAAATAATTTTGGAAGCTTTTTCTAGCAGAGGCCTTTTGATCATACTTGTGTGATCTTGGATCAAAGCAATCTTTTCGGCCGGTGTTGCCGCATCAAACTCTTCCTGAAACTGCTTGAAAGTTCTACCTTTTCGATTCACAGGCCAGTCCGCGAGTTCTTTCTTCCAAGCCTTAATCTGACCTGCAGTCGGCACTTGTTTTTTAAAATCAATGAACTCGTATTCGGTCTTATTTGCGTCGAGGGCCCTGAGGGCCTTCCTGACCGTATCACAATTTTTAATACCATATAGCTTGTACACTACTCAGCCACCAGCCAATCAATGGCTCTCTTCACAACCTTGATCATGTGATTGTTACCCTCTCGGTCGTTCATGAAGTGATCCATGCCCTCAAGTTCCCAGCGCTCCAAATGATTTCTACCATCAACTTCAAACCTCTTTTGGAGCAATCGACTCCCCTCGATAGGGGCATTTCGATCTTCGGTGCCGTGAATGTCTAAGATAGGCCCTCCGTAAGCAAAAAGATCTTCCCAGGCGTGATGAAATAAAATCGAGTTCCAATATTTATAAGTGTTATTTTCCCCTCCCCAACTCAATCTCCAAGTCGGGTTGGCAAGAATTTCATCATACTTCACAGGAAACTTGGCAAGCTCAGCGCGAATCAAGCCATCCGAAAGCCCATTTTTTCTCATGTCTTTCTCAGCAAGAAGCGGCAACGTTTCAGACATTGGCATCCCTAAAGCTCCGCCAATCAAAACAATTTTCTGAGGAAAAACGAGTGAAGCCAAACGGGCGGCAACATGTGCCCCCTCACTTCCTCCAAGTAAAAATAATCTTCCATCCCAACCTTCAAGCTTGGTCCTTACGACAGAGAGAACTCTCAAATAGTCATTGAGCCTCTGATCAATGGTGTTGTTTTTTAAATAGGCTTCCGGACAGCCAACCGTAGGCGCTTCAAGGCCATACTTTTCGACGAGCAAAAGTCCTATGCCATATGATTCTAGAATAGGCCATTTATCCAAATGCGATGCGACCGAATCGCATTGTGATCCCTGTAGAACAAGCAATAATGGGAATGATGAAGTGTTTGGCTTCTCGACGTAATACTGAATGACGGAGCCATCCTCGCGAGATTCAATCTTGAAATCTGCATGAGTCATGACGGAACCCAGGCAAAACCCGGATACCAAAAGACAGCGCTGTATTAGCTTCCTCACCATTTCCACCCGAGGCTACTCCTAGCCCAGCGGGCCCTGATGGGCAAATGCAAAATTGTAACATCCTTGTATTTTCAGAAGCTTACGCTGGCTTTAAAGGAGATTTAGTTCACGCTGATGGAAGCGGGCGTCCGGATTGCGACTGGTTTGGCAGGCCTCGCCGAACTGTCTACCGATGTCAGACCAATAGCTCTCAGAGAGCGGCTCGAAGTCTCCATTTTCATCCCATTCGCCCCACTGAAGAAACATCTTCCTTCTCAAGAAAGTTTCAGACGTGCTCATGCTTTGGATGGAAATTTGCCACGTCATTTGCTCGCTAGATTCTTCGCCCTGATCAACCTCTAGATACAAAGGATTTTCAAACTCAACCTCATCAGTCCAGGCATTATCCCAAGCTAGATAAAGAACATTTCCCAGGGAACCTGCATTCCCTGCAATAACTTTGATATCGCTTTCTACGCTATACACAAACTGGCAGGAGGGCATGATAGACCGTGAAAAAACATTTGCCGGACTTTCGATAATTTCTTTAGCAGAGACCCCGACAGAAGCTCCTCCCGACAAAACTCCTGTCACCAAAACGAAAGTACTCCAACCGATATATTTTTTATGAGTCTTTTTCATCTCGCACCTATCCTTATGTCTAAAGCTTAAAAGCTTAGAGTTCACTTCACAAGGTGAGCCAAAAAATCTTTTGCTTCCTGCCCTAGAAGACATTGGATGAGGATATCCTTGAGAACAAATACTTTGAAGATATTGTGCACGACCTGCCAGACGGCAGGCTCATGATTGACTACGAGAAATTTCACGACCTACGTGATCACAATTAGAAGCCTAATTCGCGTGATGCTCGTAAATTGTTTCGAAGTTTGGGTCAAGATACTGAGTCGCCGGAGTTAAGGTCTCACGATTCCAGGGAATAAATCCAAAGAACCACCAGCGCCAAAACTTCACAACTTCGGGATATTCGGTGTGCTTGAGGAGCTCGTCAAAGGTTTGAATGGAGCCAACATTTCTATTAGCCGCCTGCGAATAGATTTGATCAACAAACTTTGAACAAAAGAGCCTTTTGGAGTGAAGCTTGAAGCCCGTGTGGTAGAGAACTCCCATTCGTTCTTCGGCAGCCTCATGAAGCCCAATGATCTCATCATCTGTGAGCTCGGTGTTCGGTCTTCTGATTCCAATCGTAGAATCGATTCCTTTCCCAAGGAACTCACAAAGAGGAGTCATCTTGGATTTGGGAATGGTCGATTCAGCAACCACCCACTCTCCCTCATGCTTCATCGCCACCCCAACATGAGAAGCCCAATGATTCTGGGTCTGTGCGACTTTCGTGAAGAGATTGTTGTCGATCTCAACGAAGACGAGGTCTCCCTCACTCACAAAAGCGCGCACTTCTTCGCAAACGCTAGAAAGTGATTGAGCTTGTGCAGCTCCTGCTAACAAAAACAAAACAGCAGCCATGATGGTTTGGCCGATTCCATGAAAAAGTTTTTTCTTCCACATGATCCTACTATCGACCGAAGAAGCAGCTATCCAAAGTGCTCAACTGTTAAGATTTAGAGAAGATGATGTGAATCGATGTGAGCCCTTTTACAAAAGCGCTTTGACGACGGGCTTTACAATATCTTGATCGAAGTAATTGAGCCGCATGCCAGCGTCCAGGACCATTTGCTGGGCGTTGATCGCGGATGAAGCATCGCTCAGAAG
>Ga0210043_1001559_pt1 | contig 18245 bp, 18 predicted proteins | sample CryGeymet201501t_FD_183990 | JGI IMG/M metagenome (GOLD analysis project Ga0210043, IMG submission 183990) | Groundwater microbial communities from Crystal Geyser aquifers in Utah, USA - Crystal Geyser metaG 2015-01t (SPAdes) (version 2) | ecosystem: Environmental > Aquatic > Deep subsurface >... | reverse complement strand
CAGCCAAACCTAGTAAAGCTTCTGACACTCTAGTAGATCAACCAGCAGCCAAACCTAGTAAAGCTTCTGACACTCTAGTAGATCAACCAGCAGCCAAACCTGGTAAGCCTGGGGACACTCTAGTAGATCAACCAGCAGCCAAACCTGGTTCTGACACTCTAGTAGATCAACCTGCGACAGATCCTGACGCAAAGGCAGTGGCTGAGCGGTCCAAGGCTGCCGCTTATAGGGCCGACGCTCAAGACAAGGCCCATCAACTTGAGGAATATCTTAGCAGTAACCCCCAGTTGAGTCCTGTTGAAGTAAAAAATGTCAGGGACTCTATTGAGCACTATAACAACTTCTCACAGCACACTACTCCTAGCGCAAAGGACTTCAAGATTAAAAGAGACCTAGATGCAGGCATGAGTAGGCACTTGAAAGAACATAAGACTAGTAAGAAAGCCGCAGAAGCGAAAAATAAGAGCGCTAAAGCCGAGGCGGCGCGAGCTTCCGTTAAAGCTCAACGTGCTAAGGCCCAAGCGGACAAGGCTAAGGCTCAAGCGGACAAGGCTAAGGCCACTGCGGAGAAAGCCAAAGGCGTTGAAGCTGAACGTGCAAAGGTGAAGGCCGAGCGTGCTAAGGCTCAAGCGGACAAGGCATCAGCCAGGGCTGAGAAAGCTAAGGGTGTTCAAGAGCAGCGTGCTAAAGCAGCAGCGGAGAAGGCACAAGCTAAGGAGGAGGGCACCAAGGCCCGAGAGGCTAGGGTTAAGGCCCAAGAGGAGAATGCTGCAAGCATACAGGCGGCCAGGGATAAGGCCAAGGAGGAGCGAGCCAAGGCTGAGGCTATTCGCGATAAGGTACGTAAGCAGCGCGAGGACAAGGTAAAGCATCGTTTGTTCTTCAGCAAACTGTATACTACATGGGTTCGAGGAACTGGACAGGGGGCCACTCTTGGAGCAGCTGCCGCAGACCCATACGGAGGCGCCGGGCGCCTAGTGAATGTAGTTGACTACGGAGTAAAGGGTACTATTGGTGTAGGACAGATGTTGCTTGGGGGTAACCCTGGAGTTAGCGCAAAGACTCAGCAACAGCAACTGGCCGATGAGGACGCGATTAAGATTGCCAAGGACGCCGAAGATGCTACCGGTAATAATGCCCAGGATAGCGCGACTAAGAAGCCGGATGAACCCTCCACAGCAGCACAGTCGTCCTCAGCCAAAAAACCCTCGGCTACCGGAACTAGAGGACAGTACGTATCTCCGTTTGCGAAAACTGAGCCCGATCTCCGAATTATGAAGCCTAACAAGGTTACCAAGTCTCTAACTAGGTTGTTTGTGAAACTATGAGATTATATCTGACGATAAATAAGGCAGTACAAATGCCAGCTACAGGACAAGATTCCAAGCAGGAAGATCGTGCTAAAGCGGAGGAATCTAGGTCTTACAGTACGCAGTATGCGGGAGCTGCTTCTGGGGAGGGCATGAATGCTGGAAGCGTAACCAAGGCTGCGGCCACTGCACTAGGTGAAACAGAGGCAGACCGAGAGGCCGTCGGTGCCCTAGATCCTAACCTAGTAGCTAGTCCAAAAAAAGACAAGGATAAGTCCAAATCCGAAGAGGTCCCTGTAGGTAAGGCACTGGCAGCCCTTCCTTCGTCGGACGTAGTTGAGGATTACAAGGATCGTAACGCGAAAAGTACCCGTGAGGCTTCTCGTATCATGAAAGCGGTATTGGCCAAAGCTGAGAATTTAGCGGCAGCAAACCGACCAAATACAGCAGAGGTTGAGTTTCTCAAGAGTTTAGGCTATACTGAGGACGATATATCGGTCGGTGCCGCCCGAATTACTGGTCGTACCAGGTCTCGCTTCAATCAGTGGCTCCAGCACCGAATGCTCACATCCATCGAGACACTAACAAAGAGTGTAAGAAACTTGTGACGGACAACTTCAAAAAGTGGAATAGTTTAGCCAAGTCTTGGAGCAGTCCTGGTGCGGGAATACCTGCAGCTAACCGCGAAGACCTCATCAAGAGCAAATATAAGTCTGAGGACGCTAAACGTAATGTAGGATCCTTTTTAGAAGACCCGCTCGCGATCAACTACGCGATGGGTTATAAGGATCGAAAGTTTTCGCTATCCTTTGATGTAGCCAAGCAAGTTGTACAAAATCTTTCCATAGTTGCTGGCATTCTTCAGACTCGTACCAACCAGGTTGGTTCCTTTGCTACTCCTTATAGGCTATCTAAGTCTGTAGGGTATGTGATCAAACACAACAACCCTGCTCGCCTTACCACCAAGGGCGAGAGAGACATGATCCAGTCTCTTGAGAAATTCATCTACAACTGCGGTTCCTCTAAACCAAATAAGTATGATCCACACAGGCAGCGGGATGACTTCGAGGGCTTCTTAAAAAAGATTGTTCGTGACAGCCTCATGTACGACCAGTTCGCCGCTGAAGTTGTTCCCGACCTGGCAGGAAAGCCGTATGAGTTTTTGGCCATTGATGCCGCTACGATTCGTTTGGCAGGCAAGCCGGACACGATACGGGATTGGATGGGGCAGGAAGATCGTAGGGCGGGTAAAGGATCCCTGGCTACCCAAATAGAACCCACAGGGCTGACGTATCCCTATCGCACTATGCGCATAGACACTGGACACAACGTCAAAGATCCTGCGTATATGCAGATTATACATGGGCAGCCTACTCGCATATACTCAGCAGACGAACTGATGTTTGGTATCCGGAACCCCCGTACTGATATCTACATTCAAGGCTACGGATACAGTGAAGTAGAGCAGCTTGTTAGCATCATTACCTCTCATCTGTATGCTGAGGAGTACAACCGCCAGTTCTTTAGGCAAGGGTCTGCTCCAAAAGGATTGCTAGTGTTCCGTGGTGATTCCATGGACGGCACTCAATTGGAAGCATTTAAGCGACAGTGGAAGGCTAACCTTGAGGGCGTGTCTAACAGTTGGCGCACGCCTATCATGCAGTCCGAGCAGGGAGTAGATTGGGTAAATCTAAACCAGTCAAACAAGGATATGGAGTATGGCCAGTGGATGGAGTACCTCATTAAAGTAACATGCTTCCCAGAGAACACCTTTGTTACGTTGGCAGATGGGGTGTCCCGTCCCATTTCGACGATCAAGCCTGGCGAGTATGTGCGGACTCTTGAGGGCGGTCCTTGCAAGGTTACAAACCTACAAACATCGTCGTTTACCGGAGACCTAGTGACTGTCACGGCTGCGGGGTCTAGCCCATTTTCAGCCACAGCTAATCACCCTATTTTTGCGCTTACCCACAATAAGTTGCTGGAGGGAGGGGAGCCTGTTGAGGTCCCTGCGAACAAACTGACGACAGACCACTACCTTATGGTACCAAAACCTAGGTTTGCCTCAGAAGATAAGGAAACCACGTTTGACCTGTCTGTGTACGGTGAAAACAAACTATTTTTTGAGACCGCTGAGGAGACTGGTGTATTCACAGGCAGGGAAAGATACTACAAATATCTTAAGCTAGACCGCGAAATGGCTTATTTTATGGGAGTATATGCGGCCTCTGGAGCACACTCACCTAAGTTGCGTGAAGTCAGACTGACCTGTCGTTCTAAGGCTCAAAAGGACCGACTGTCCCAGTTTGTTGCAGAAGTCTTTGGTACGAAGTCTACAGCTAGTTCGACAGGTATTAAGTTTCGTTGTTTACACGTATGGCGCTTTCTTACTGAAGAGATGAGGGCCTGTCGTCGCAGTAGGCATTTTCCCACTATTCTTCTGTGCGCCCCCAAGGACGTTAAGGTTGGCTTCCTAGAGGGATTTCTAGACACTTGTGCGACTACTGAAGGGTCGGAATCCTCTGGAACCTCCGTAGTCATTCCTAAGTTGTCACTATCTCTGCTTTCGCAGATGCGGGCACTTCTGTTGTCCTTGAACATCTATGCGGATCTACAAAGGATGCCTACGGAACGGCCTGTACATAAACTGACAATTTCGGCTTTGCACGTTCAGAGATTGCTGGATATTGTAGATCAAGGACTATTCCATAAGAAGCTTGAGATAGAGGTTGCGATTAATGGGATAGGCCATCAGGAGGTTTATGAAAATCAAGATGCCTTCTTTATCCCTGTTGTGAATACTAGTACAGAACAAGTGGAGGACCTTTCCGTATACAACATAGAGGTGGATAAGTCCCACACTTATTGTGTGAACGATGTTGCCGTACACAACTGCTCAGTGTTTCTGATCGATCCTGCAGAGCTTAACTTCGATCTCCACGGTGGAGTATCACAGACTCCCTTGTTTGAGTCCTCACAAGAGTGGAAGCTGAAGGCATCACGCGATCGAGGACTTAAGCCCCTACTTAGGTTCCTAGCCAAGCACATAAACAACTCTATCATATCTAAGATCGATGAGAACTTTGTCTTTGATTTTGTTGGGCTGGATGAACTCACTGAGCAGGAAAAGCACACTCTCCGCACGGAACAGGTTAACTCCTACATGACCCTAAATGAGATTAGGCGGGCTGAGGATCTTCCAGACCTTGAGCACGGTAATGTTCCTATGAACCCCACCTACGCCCAGGTAGCCCAGATGGCAGCACAGGCGCAAGCCGCCCAACCTCAAGCTGCAGGAGGGGCCGCGCAACCTGCACAATCCGGAAACGCGGTCCCAGAAGGCGAAGAGTCCGAAGAGGTCCCAAATTACTCAGGCAACTTTACCAAGTCTATACGAAGCCAGGCTGAGGCCCCTACATTCTCCTCAGATTATGATGAGTGGGAAGCCTTTGCAGGGATAGAGGACGACGACTAATGGAGTACTTAGAAAACAAGCTTATCCAGGACAATAAGCGTCGTAAGGTGCGGGGGATACCTCCTGCCGTAGGATACTCGTACTTTCAGTCGATCCCAATTATTCTAGAGAATAAAGAGGGAACTGTTCGTTCGTGGCACAACGCTGAGGGGGCAGGAAAAACCTTCATGTGTTACGACTACGGATATATCCCAGATACAATGGGTATGGACGGCGATGAGATTGATGTATACATCGGTCCCGAGGAATACTCATCGCATGTATTCATAATAAATCAACTTAAGGCTCCTGAGTTCACCGAGGTTGATGAGTGGAAGGTTATGTTAGGCTTTGACACTGCAGACCAGGCCACTGAAGCGTACATGAATCAGTACAATAAAGCTCAGTTTTATGGGGAATGTGAAGCGGTTTCTTTGGAGTTATTTGTGCATGTTATCTTGGCAGATCATCCAGTATATAAGCACATACAAACTCCGTTGGTGGTAAGGACAGATTTCCCTGCTATACTAGGGGGGGATAGGACAAACTTTGTGAGCAAACTATACATTTCTAAGTCTAAGTGCACGGACAAGTTCGACGACGACAAAGACGACGACGAGGAACTTGAAAAGAAGTACATTGGGTTTGACAAACTCAAGGCGAAGATCAAGGGCACTGTATCTAATCCAGGCGCTGTGGCAGCTGCCATAGGCAGGAAGAAGTACGGAGCTAAGAAGTTCAACAAGGACGCTGCCAAGGGCAAAAAGATGCGGCACGAAAAGCCCCTAAAAAAGGGTAGATCTGCCGAGACTGACTTCTTGGATAAAGTGGGCGAAGCCTCTCACAATATCGCAACTCGCCTTGCTACGGGCACAGCTGCATTGGCCAAGGCGCTCACTGCCAGTACGGTAACACAGTTTACTCGTAGGCCAGAACGTCCTGTGGAGAGTACGGGGGCAGCCTCTACTCCTATTTTTCATGTAGTACCCGTAGATACTAGTACTCTTGAACTGTACAAGAGTTGCGATCACTGTGGCGGGCTTTACAAGAGTAACTCGGCATGCGCCAGGTGTGAGACACTGGCCACTCAAAATGAAGGAACTTCGTTTTTGAAGTACTAATGGATCCATTACTATACATAACTAAGTCGAGCAAGGCAAAGAGCCCGGAGCCGACTAACGCCAGCAGAAAGAATGTTACAGGAGAGCAACATGGCGGTAACTACATCGCTCGTCGGCAGCTGGGGTACAACAAAGACGGTAAGCCTAGATATCGATACTTTCGTACAGCAGAGGAACTAGAGCGGTATAATAAGTGGAAGAGTGGGGACAAGGCTGCTAAGAAGCAGGACAAGGAGCGGCATAAGCGTGGTGACAAGCTTTCGGACAAGAAATCTAAAGAGGACAAGAAGTCTGAAGAGAAAGCCACTAATAGTCCTGGAAAGCTTATCTCCGGGCCTAAATTGTTAGGCACCGACAGAGAGAAAGAAGACACTGAGGTAAATAAGAGCCTCATTTTTGTACGGAGAATTTCATGAGTCATTTACCTAGAGTGCCTATTCGTTTCATTGAAGAAAATGCAGAGATATTGGACGGGTTTGAAAAGTCCCTAGACGCTGGACAGCGGCTGAACGGCACTAACCAGGTCACCGATGAGGATGTTGTGCATGTTACCATGGGACAGAGTTATCGAACTGCTCCTGGTCGCACGTATGGCAACGTGTTCTTTCGTCGAGAACCTGATGGCAGCTTGTGCTATGATTATGCTGTAGGAAATGTTGTAGACGCCTTACATCGACACAAGGACGGCGTTGCCCTCAACGGAGTGGAAGAAGTGGCTTTAGCGGTGCTGTTTCCGGAGACTCTGGGGGGGCTGCACAACAACGGCACCCTAGCGGCAATGGCTGCAATACAACTAAAGTTGTCTCCTGGAGAAATCTTTCATCTTCGGCAGTTAGTAGCTGGACATCTGGCTAATGAGATGGCATATACTCTTGCCAGCCACTCTTCATGAAAACTAAGGAAAAGCCTAAGAAATATACACCTGCATCCCCTGCGGAGGCTGATTTACTCCGGGGGGTTGGCTTAGCTTTTGATCACATGGTTGACAGTTTACAGAACTCGTTGACTAAGCTTATAAAGGAGAATACTCATGAGTGAATGGTGGGCTCCCCAGCCCTTAAGGGGTCTTTGTTTAGATGGCGAACTGTTTAAGTTTGATCAGGCGGGTACCATGACAAAGAGCAAGCCTGATGCTTACTCGGAGCAGCGTGCCAAGGATGGCACTCTCCCTGTACGCGGAGGTAGAACACGGCTACGTCCTCCTCCTGCTGGTCCCCGCCTAGAGATCGCAGATGATATTGCTAAGGCAAAGAGTAAGGAAGTTCCCCGACAGGCTGAAACATATGACGCTGAAGCGGTTGTGAAGTCCTTTTTGTCTAGGCCATAGTGTGTCTTTCGGGACGTTGCGTTGTTGATTACTGGCATGCTAGTCCGGGTGAAGCAACTTGTGCGCAAGCACATAAACTGGTTAGTTGCATCAATTCTTGGGACTGACACTCTTACTGAGGAGGAGACTCAGAGCATTGAAGGATCACCTTTAGGTATCCCTTCTCTTGATCTCATCCGCAACGCTTTCTTGTTGGGAAAGCTTTACGCAAAGACTCCGCGTAAGAAGCACAAGAAGCTAACCACGGACAAGCTTCGAGACTTTGCAAGCGAATACAAACTTACACCGCTAGACGAACTCGCTTTAGACTACTCCAAAGCACGAACTGCTACTTACATCAACGCTGCCGCTGGGGACATAACCTCAGCGGTGCTAGCTAAGATGACAAAGGCATTTGGCTCTGCGCTCAGTGAGGCGGATAAAGTTGCTGTTGCTTCAGAGGTTACAGCCGCGCTAGCTGACAACAAGGAGATTAAACAGTTCGCGGCTTCCTTAGCATCAAAACTGACAAAGGACTACAGGGATAAACTAGTTGTAATTGCTAGCACAGAGGTTCACAGTGCCCGAATAACTGGGCTTGTACAATCCATTATCCAGAAACAAGATGTTTACAAGTATGGGGATGGGTTAGAATCCTTCGTCAGCATTGTTCCTAGGCCAGAAACATGCCCCGACTGCGCAAAACACTACTTGGATGACAAAGGAAATCCCAAGATCATGAGGCTGTCAAAGCTTATGAGTATGGGATCCAACGGAGATGGGGATGTAAGCCACTCTAAAAAGAACAACATCCATACCCACTGGAAAACTACACTCCCGGCGCTGCACCCAAACTGCCGATGTGAGGTTGTATTTATTCCGCATGGGTTCTCCTGGGTAAGCGGAGAACTTAGGCTAACCCATCCTCAGGTGTTCCATAAGTCACTACTTAAGAAGGCAGCAGACAGTAAGCTTTCCACGGTAGTTACTCCTAAGGGTCCTCCGCAGGCTCCAAAGCCCCCTCAACCAGGAAACATTCCCGGCGTAGCTGCACCCAGCATGCCCAAGGCTGGAGGCGGTGGGGGCGGCGGCGGTGGCGGTGGCGGAAAGAACTATTACTACGCAAAGCCTGGTGAGGATACTAGTGGTCCCAACTGGGAGGCCTATAAGAAGCGTGATGGTACAATGGGAATGCGTAAGGAGGTAGGAAGCGGTGGGGGGGCACCGGGGGCTACCGATCTTAGCGAGTTCATGGTACAGGCTGTAGCCGAGGCTATTTCGTACAACAAAACACCGCATCCTAAGAGTGAAGTAGCCCACAAGTTAGCCAATGATCCCATCATAGGGTATCAGAGTTTGGACAGCGATGCTGGCGAAGGCTCCTCTGAACTCCGCATTGCGATTATCGAAGGCGGGGGCCGTGCGCTCATGAAAAAGGAACGGCCTGCCAACAAAGTTATAAACGCAATGACTGCTGCGGCTCCATATGGGCACTCAGCGGTCAACGAATCGACTGTTTCTTCCTTCGCCAACTCTATGGGCATAGGAAAAGCTCCCATTGCTGTCATGCGACAGCATGATAATGAAACACACATCATGTCTCAGTGGGACGAAGAATCCTCGCCGGTACAAGCAAAGGCTCGCGCCTTAGGGGTGTCCGAGTATGCACACTTAGCATCTTTGGCCAATACTCCGGAAAAGAAACAAGCACTAAAAAAGTCGCTAAACTCTACAGCGGCACTTTCAGCAGCGGTTAATCTGTCTGATCAACACGGAAACAATATACTAGTAAACCCAGACACGCTGGAACTGAACAGCATAGATAATGAAGCCGCGTTGGGTATGGGGCTCATTGGTTCGCAACACGCTGTGTTTAACATGGCAATAACTTCTCACATAAAGGTAGAACTTAATCCTGAGGATCAAGCTAAGTTTCAGAAGGCAACATTTGGATCAGTCCGAGAAACTATGCCGCATGCACGTTCATGGCAGGTAACGCAGACAGTCATGCGAATGAAGTATATGGACTTCCTACAGAAAGAGGAAGGCGAACTGGATCCTAAGCGGTTTCTTAGCACCCGCTACAATAATGTTGATGCAACACGAGAGGTTATAGCGGATGATCCCAAGTACTGGAACCGCGCTTACGGGGGAAAAGATGATGGAGACGAAGGCCCCAATGAGTTCGCTAAGCGAGAGGCAGACCACACATTACCTAATGATCAGTTGAACTCGTTCATGGCCTGGTGGTTTACCAAACATTCTTCAGATCTCAAAGACCCCTCATCAGAGGCCAGTACGCTATTAGCTGGAGGGGCTTTTATTTCGCCCAGCATGGCATCTAAGGAGTCAGCGGGAACCTCCTTTAACCCTGTAGAGTTGGCAGGTCAGGTTGCTAGTATCAAGAAGTACTACACAGGTAAACCAAAGGTTAACCCTCCCACAAACTCCTCAGCAAGGTTAGAGCCGGATCCATTTAACGAACCACCAGAGAAACCTGCTAGCACTGTAGCCTCTAAGCGGAAGATCAAAAAGGGTCTACAACCACAAGCACGGAGTATTATGGATACAGAGAATAGAACACACATTTACCGACTATACAACAACACTCCTTCGGCGCCCAAGGTTCCGCAATTAGCTTGGTGGAACCCTCGTACAAACAAGACCGAAAGCAACAGTCCCCGGTTTCTAGAGTTACTTAAGGACGGCTACATGTATATAGAAGGCATTAAGTTCGACTCTGGCCCAGAATACCTTGATGCACTTCCTATGGCATTTAAGAGTGGCTATTTAGTGGCTAGAAGGATTGGATAAATGCTATGTTACATTTGAAAGAACTAGAACGCAACTTTGATGATAGCTCAGCGGAAGCTATTTTGCGGGTTGACGTAGGGGACATTTATACTCCACTTGAGGTTGTCTCGAAATCGTTGTATAATTTCGCACTAGATACGCCGGAAGGGCTGGTCAAGTTGATCGAGTTGCTTCCGGTACTGTCTCAATCCATCTTAGCTAACATATACACAGAACTGTTTGTGGGGTATGCCTCCGAGCGCCTAAATGCTCGTCAGATGGCCTTAGAACTAAAAGGCTTCATTCTAGATGTACTCTCAGAGACTAAGCGGACAACCGATGAAGAGTGAACTTCCTCTTGCACAGAAACTAAGTGCAGCGTACTTGCTTAAGCCCTTGTTTCAACAAGGTAAAGGTCTAACGGCGGAAGACATGCGTAGAAAAGGAATATCCGCTAGAACACTGGGAAATCTTGTAAATTTTGGTATACTAGTACCAGACGGTCTCAATAAATACAAGATAGCGAAGTTTAGATGAGTGAACTTAAGAAAGCCTTTGGACTACCTGAGTCGATAGATCCTTCTCATGTGTTCGTGTTCCGAACAGGTGAGTACGGTGTCTATGACTACATGTATAAGGACAACTTTGGCAACTACTACAAGTACACCAACGCCCCCAAAGATGACCCAAGCTATGATCCCCACGCAGGGGATGCAATTCTACTTGAGGATCAACCTTCCATGGCTGCTTCGCCTGAATTTTATGACCCAAAGACAATGCACCGACTAACACTGGCCATCCCGGCGGACGCTACAGATGTTATCCAGAATGAAGCCTACTCTCCGGACGACCCTGAGCGTATTTGGCACACCATGTACACATCGGCCAAGGGAGACAGCCGCTATGTTTATGTAGAGACGGATGTCATTGAAAACTTTGATTTGTGGGCCACACACCTGCTTCGGCTTACAGACTCAACGCTTACTCCATACCGCAAGTATGTGGCTTCATTGTTCTTGTCTGAGAATGTGAAGGATCGCATAGTCGCTGCGATTTTGATTTTAGCAGACCAGGGCATGTTGGAGCCAAACGACCTTGTGCAGCTCACCGTAGGGGACGTGGAGTATATTGACAAGACCATCAAAGTTTTAGGTAGGAAGCTTGTTCCCGACCCCGAGCTTCTCGACTTCTTTTTGTCCATCACAGTAGGACGAAATAAGAACGAGAGTCTGTTTCTAATCAAGACCGCGTATGGAGAGCGTCCGATAGGGGTTAGACACATTTATTCCATACTTAAGTTTCTGAAGGTTAACTCCCACGCCCTATTGTCGTGGCATGTGTCCCAGGCTTATACACGAATAATGGCTAGACTAGTTGCGAACAAGGTTCCCTTTGAAGATGCAGAGGTACAAGCCTTCGCTGAGATAGCGGGGATGCTAAGCTCCGTGAGTGATGTAAGTACCCTTGTGAGTGGTGTAGTCAGAACTACGGTAGAGGATAACTATGCCATAGCCCTGTCTGAGGCCCACGCCAAAGAAGATACCAACGAAGAATCCGAAGGGGAAGTAAGGCCTCCATCTTGGGCAACTTGGCCTACGTCTATTACCTACGCTGCATCAGACAACTTCGGGGCGCTGCTGGTGTTTAGCGGGTTGTCTTCTAAGACTCCCGAAGAACTAGAGTTTAGTCGTTGGCTTCACGCGATCCCACTACATGATGCAGTTGTAGGGGGTAAGGAGCTGAAACTGAACGACGCAGCAAAGACAGGTGAAACTGAAGAATCGGGTGAAGCTGCGGGTGAAGATGAGGGTGAAGATGAGGGAGCACCTACAGAAGGTGTTGCAGAACCCAACGCCGGGGCAGAGACTGAAGAGGGGGCAGCTCAGGCCCCAGACACTCAACACGGTGCTGGCGGGGGAGGTGTAAATGTCGGTTAATTTTGACGCATTAGAGGATATCATTAAGGCTCGAAAGGCTAAAGGACTTGCCTCTTGGAAGAAGTTTGAGAAGGTACAAAGTGACCTAGCAGGTAAATCTATAAGCGATATTACGTTTACGACCTGCTATCCAGGACAAGAGGGCCAGGCGAAGCAACTAGGTTCATTGTCCGGCAACCTTCAGTTTCTATTGGGATATGTGAGTCCAGCATTTTACGTAGCCCCTTATCACTGGCGGCTAGTTGATATGAATCTAAGTGATAAGGACATTAGAGACAAACAACACCCGGCTAACCCCCACTATTGGCAGGAATCAGGACTGGAGCTGACCCCTGAAGGAGACTTGAGCCTGGGCAAGCCTAGCCCTGCTGCAGGGTCCTCACTGAAGCTGCGGGCAAAGGTGGCGGCTAAGAAACAGGGTACTCAGGAGATACACTCTGGATATGGAACTTTTGTCGTAGACATGGAAGAGCGAGTTGTGTACTCCAAGGAGTCCGGGTACATATACTCCTTAGATGCAGTGAAGAACTCATTCCTGTATTTTGAAAATAGGGAGTTACTTGAGCCTGTCCCTGAAGAAGATGGCACCCATAAGTCCCTCAGGTCCATCAGGTTGGATGCATTTGACACGAGTGTGTATCCCGTCCTTGCCAAGTCTTTGCCTTACCCTGGATCTGTAGTGAAGCTAGAAAAGTTCAATGTATTGGTTACTCCAACCTCCTTGCACTTTTTGGACAAGTTAGGGGAACCTACTGAAATCCGGGTGTTCGATCGTGTATACAAAAGCTTTGATATCCGAAAAGGAGGGGACACCCACCCCTCCATTCTGCTGCAGTTTGTAGATACATACTTAGCTGACACAAGTACTGCTAGAATTTCACTGTCAGAGTTAGCCTTAGATAAGGCGGTGAAACTGGAAACAGGGGACGGGTCGTCCCGTAACGTCGCGTATCACGACGGACATTATCTCGTTGTCTGACACATCCGACATGCTGTGCTGCGCTGACTGCGGTGAAGTGATAATAAAGTCTTCTGACAAGGGTATCAAGGTTCGCACAAAGATTCTACTTGTAGGGAAAACTGAGTCCTTCGCAGTGTGCAGGCAGTGTGGAGTAGAGATTCCCGTCCCGATTTCTCTGGACATGGCTCGTATGGGAGCTGTACTTAAATCTGCCAAGCTTAGACTTTTTGTAAATAAGTGAAATAAAGTTCTTGACTTGCTCATTTACAGGGTATACAATTGCTACATTGAAGCTTCATAGAGGAAGCGTGTTGAGTGCTTATATCAATAAGATACTCAACACGCTTTTTGTTTGATCTAAACCATGAACTTAGACACCACTGAAGACGATTTCTCGTTTTGGATGCCAGCACAGGCAATTAGTAAGTCCTCCAAGGATCCAAAGGCTAAGTATTCCCGTCAAATACAGGGAATTGCGTCCACCGCGTCGTCTGATCTTCAGGCTGAGTCCGTGGTTCAGTCTGGGATAGACTTCTCGTACTTTCTTGCTCACGGGTTCTTTAACAACGATCATAAAGACGGCTTTAAGAACAAAGTTGGAGAGCCCCTGGAGTGCAAGATTACTAAGAATGGGCTATGGGTAAAAGGTTTCCTATACGAGAAAAAGGAAATCTCCGACGATATCTGGGAAATGATGAACAGCCTTGAGAAGACCCCAGGCGCAAAACGAAAGCTTGGTTTCAGCATTCAAGGCAAGGTTAAGCGCCGAAACGGCAAGACCATTGAGTCCTGCTGGATTCAGGACATCGCAATCACTCCCTGCCCTGTTAATACTCACACCTGGGCTGAGATTGTAAAATCACTGTCTGCCAATAAGTGGGTGGACAAAAACACGGAGGAGGCAGAGAAAGCAATGACTTCCGCCTCTTCAGTAGTTCCTGAGAGCTTAGACAAAGAAGCCAAAAACACAGTGACTGCGGATGCAGTAGACAAATCACTGTCATTCAACGAGTCCGTAGATTACATTCAAAAATCTACAAGCATGACCAGGCAGGACGCCGAAAGTACCTGTAGGGTTATTTTTTCACTACTAGGAGAAACACATGAGTGATCAGACTGTGAACCAGAATGATCTAGCAAAGGCGCTTACCGCCCTACAGGATCTTGCCAAGGGGCACTCCAGCCGAGGAACAAACTCGACTGCAGTGGAAACCATGCAGGACGCCAATAGGGGTGCTGGTTCCGGTGCTGGGTCTACACAAGTCTTCCACACTCCAAGCAACTCGGATCCCAAGTCATGGGCCGGGTCTGCAGTGGAGTCGGAAGGTGATGATGGTGCTCATGACGGCATCGATGCCAACGGTACAGATTACCGAGGGGCAAGCGCAGTCATGAAGTCCATTTTGGATAAGTTGGCCAAGGGTAAGACCTTGTCCGCATCTGAGTTTGACCAGGTCAAGGGTATGGCTTGCGACGACAAGGACGAGAAGGTTGCCAAGGCCAAGGCCAAGGGTAAGGCCCCGCCTTTTGGTGGCAAGGAGACTGCTGAGGAAGAAGAGGCCGAGGAGGATGCCAAGGAAGCCATGGGTAAGTCGCTTAGCGATTTTGCCAGTGAGTCGGATGGAGTCACTCGCGGCTTTGAGGTGTCCGAGTTTCTCGCGGACTTTGCGGACGTTGTTCAGAAGTCGCTCAATGCCCTGGAAGAGCGTGTAGTGTATCGTCTGTCCAGTGCGGTAGGTGCTGCAACAAGCGATACTGGTGAGTTCCAGAAAAGCCTAGCCGGTGCTATTGCAGGACTTGGCGAAACCCTTTCTGCGGTGGTGCAGCGTGTTGACCAGGTGGAAAACCAGGCGGCACGTCCTCCGATGTCGATTCAGGGCATCCAGGAGATCACCAAGGGAGGTTATGGTGGCCCCTCGGATGGGGAGCCGCTAAACAAGGCGATGGTTGGAGAGGCCCTTGTCCAGCTTGTGCAGGATGGTAAGGCCCGAGTTAACGACGTTATCAAATACGAATCTACTGGACAAATCTCGCCTATGTTGGAAACGACTGTGCGCGGTATGCTTCGCAGTGGTCGATAAGGAGTAAGTAATGATTGGACTATCAGCATTTAGTGCAACAAACGGATACAATGGTCCAGGAAGCGCCTCCCAAAGCGAACTGGAAGCATTGTCTAAGGCCCTTCAGGCCGGTTATCAGGTAGGTTCTGGCAAGACGGGTGGATCGTCACTCCGAGTTGAGAGCTTAGAGGCAAGTCTGAAGGTGGTTACCTACAGCTCGTCACACATTAAGTTCTGGAAGAAGATCCCCAAGAGCCCGGCGTACTCGACGGTTGAAGAGTATAACGAACTTAGCGACTACGGCGGAAGCGCGACTCCTTGGATTGGAGAAGGTGAACTTCCTCAGGCCAGTGATTCGAGTTTTGTTCGTCGCATGCAGTTCGTGAAGTTCTTGGGCACCGTTCGTGAGGTTACCCACCAGGCATCGCTGGTGCACCCCGCGCATGGAGACCTGATCGCTCTGGAAAACCAGAATGGCATTCTCTATTTGCTTCAACAGATTGAGCAGAGCCTGTTTACGGGTGATAGCTCGCTGGCGTTTGATGGAGAAGCCGAGCAGTGGGATGGGTTGGATTCTTTGGTAGATCCTACCTCGGTGCTTGATCTAGAAGGCAGCAGCCTTCAGGAGGCCGACATCGAAGAGGCCTCTAACACCATTGTAGAAAACTACGGATTCCCCACTGATTTGTTCTTGGGACTTCGTAGCATGAGCGACTTGACGAAGACCATGTATCCTCGTCAGCGTATCTCCATGCCTGCGCCGGTTAACGGTAAGGCAGGCATGACCATTGAGTCGATCTCGACCCAGGGCGGCGAGCTTAGCCTCTGTCCGGATGTGTTTGTTCGATCACGTCCTGCAGCCCCCACGGCGGCTACTTCATCGGGCGCTCCTGCAACCCCAGCTACGATTGCTGGAGTACTGAATGCGGGTGCTACCAACGGAGATCACACCAAGGGTGCACCTACCGGAACCACTAACTTTGCGTATGTGGTTACGGCGGCTAACCGTTTTGGTGAGTCCGCGCCCACTGCCGTACTGGGCGCGGCGGTGGCGATGACCCAGGCACAGAAGGTTGCCGGAAACAGCATTACACTGACCATTACAAACGCGGCTGCAATTGGCGCGTACCCTCCTGAGTACTTCAAGATTTACCGTTCGGTTGCGGCTGTGTCTGCGGCAGTTCCTGCGGCAATGTCGAGCTACTCACACATCATGTCGGTGCCTGCAAGCTCGCAGATTGCTGGCATTGCAACCGTGGTCGAGGATGTCAACCTCTATCTTCCCTTCACCAGCACAGCGTACATGGGAGAGCTTACGCCTTCCGTACTGACCTTCCGTCAGCTGTTTCCCATGATGAAGATGGATCTGGCAGTTCTTGCTCCCGCGTACCGCTGGATGATCTTGCTGTACGGAACTCCTCTTATGTTTGCGCGTAAGAAGTGGCTTCGTATGATCAACATCGGACAGCTATCTACTCGATAGTGTAGGTGAGTAAGGGGGGAGGGTTTCCTCCCCCCTTCTTACACAATGTCTACTGTACTTTTAAGAGCGACCTCGTTGGGTGAGTTGATGTCTGCGACGCCAGACGTGCCAAAAAGTTCCTCTATCGGAGAGATACACAAAAAGTTGCACACAGCAGACACTTCAGCAGAAGAAAAAGAACTCAGTCTTCCCCACAAGGACATTATGCTAAAAATACACAGCAACTTTGCACGAGACAGGCTAGTATCCATAAATGATAGCAAGCTACTGCTTCATTTTGATTTGCAGGGATACTCTTTTTGTCCAAAACACTTGTTTCACCACTTAGAGTTGGAAATGAAGTTCAAGCCTGGGCGGTACCGGGTTGTGGATGGCGGGGAGCCTACAACGACTGTCGTTGAGGAACAGCTGAATGCCGCTATTCTAGAACTTACAGAAGTCGCACCTGATGAAGATGTAGCTGCTGAAGAGGTGGAGGACTCTCCACTAGACCCAGCCATTTTCGAGGACTCTGAGTTTTCCGAAAAATCAACCGAGGCGCACACCGGTCTAAAGCGCGGACGCTCGAAAAAGACCACCAGAAAGTAAGGAATTGGAGTAACTATGGCTTTTGTAAGATTAACCGTTGGAGACCAGTCTAGTGCTGAATTCGATCAGCTGCGAAGGACTGTGAATGCTCTGCTACTCATGCTTGAGTCTGCGAGTGCAAGTGTTGCAGCCACTGCTACTGCCGAAAACATTCTCAAGGCTTGGGCCGAGGGAATTACCGCAGGTAGGGACACAAACCCTGGATCCGTGGCTCTCGTTGTCCCCACAAACGTAGAGATTGTAGGACTTCGGCCCATGAACCGACACCCGGCTCGCGCCGGTTCGGCTCTTGGTACACAGCTGACTGCAATGACAAGTGACGACGCGGCCAAGTAGGCTTCGTTGACACCTACCAGACAGGGGCATCCGGTGTACGCTGGGTGCCCCTTTCGTTTGTTTTGATACTCTCGTGTATTTGTGTTATACTTTAGGAGCCGTATGCCTACAACTCTTTTGCAAAGTACTGCCGCTGATGTTAGTGTGTTTTTAGAAACACTAGGAGGCAGTGGTGCTACCGGTGTAGTATCCGCAGCTATTTCTGCAAAGATAAAGAAGGCATCTGACCCCTTCTTTACACCATTGGCGCTGACCGACGCAGGTAATGCTGCGGCTACTGTTGGCACGGGTGTAGATGGCACTGTAACCCTAGAAGTTCCGGGCACTGCTGGTAACTTATACACAGTGGCGGTTACGGTGCCCGGGGGAACCTCACCCCTGACTGTTACAAAGTCTGGGGCTACCTTAACCATAGCACTAGCTGTATCAGTTGGGATTCCTGTAACTGCGAGTAACACAGCCGCCCTGGTTGCAACTGCTGTAAACGCCCTTGGCGGGGAGATAGTAGCTACAGCTTCGGGTACAGGGGCTGATTCGTTGAGCCTTGCGGAGGGGCCAACTACCCTTACAGGTGGAACTGATGGGTCCCTTACTGCCTTAGGATCTGGTTTCTACAGCATTTCACTGACGTCCGCAAACACTGACACCGTAGGAAACCTATACCTTCAAGTTACCGGAGCGGGGCTTAGATCGCTGGCTGAGGGTTTTTACGTTGCAGCTGCTACCTCGCTAGGGGCCACAACTACTCCCACAACAGAAGTGTTTGGTACTATTCTAAATGTCTCCGGGCAACCTGTGGTTGGTGCGGCAGTTACTTTCAAGCCGGTACCCGTGCCTACAATAGTTCATCCCGGAAACTTTGGGCTGGGCATTGATTCAAGTATAATCACCGTGAC
>Ga0210043_1001558_pt1 | contig 18254 bp, 14 predicted proteins | sample CryGeymet201501t_FD_183990 | JGI IMG/M metagenome (GOLD analysis project Ga0210043, IMG submission 183990) | Groundwater microbial communities from Crystal Geyser aquifers in Utah, USA - Crystal Geyser metaG 2015-01t (SPAdes) (version 2) | ecosystem: Environmental > Aquatic > Deep subsurface >... | reverse complement strand
AAACCCGACGAAATCTACAACCTGGCTGCCATGAGTCACGTCGCCGTAAGTTTCGAGACCCCCGAATACACCGCCAACGCCGACGGAATAGGTACTCTGCGAATTCTCGAAGCAATTCGAATCCTCGGATTAGAGGAAAAAACCCGGGTCTACCAGGCTTCAACCTCCGAACTCTACGGTAAGGTTCAAGAAATTCCCCAAACCGAAAAGACCCCCTTTTACCCCCGCAGTCCCTACGCCGTAGCAAAAATGTACGCCTACTGGATTACGGTCAACTACCGGGAAGCCTACGGCATTTTTGCCAGTAACGGAATTCTCTTTAATCACGAGTCACCTATCCGGGGAGAAACCTTTGTTACCCGAAAAATTACCCGGGCGGCCTCAAAAATTGCCCTGGGTCTTCAGGACAAACTCTACTTGGGAAACCTTTCCTCCAAAAGAGACTGGGGTCACGCAAAAGACTATGTTCGTATGATGTGGATGATTCTCCAAGCCCCCAAAGCCGACGACTGGGTTATTGCCACCGGGGTAACCACCGAGGTCCGCGAATTTGTCCGCATGTCCTTTGCCGAGGCGGGTATAGTCCTAGAGTTCCGAGGTCAAGGAGCCGACGAAAAAGGCTACGTGGTTCGATGCGAAAATCCCTCGTACCAGGTGCCAATTGGCAAGGAAGTTGTTGCCGTAGATCCCCGATACTTCCGACCTACCGAGGTAGATTTGCTCATAGGTGACGCCACCAAAGCTCGAACCGAGTTGGGTTGGATACCCGAATACGACCTGGCGGCTCTTGTAAAAGATATGATGAGTTCGGACCTAAAGCTGGTACAAAAAGACAAGTACCTCCAAGCCGGTGGTTTTCAAATTCTGAATTATTTTGAGTAAGAAGTTACCATTGCGAACTTTTTCGTCGATCCTCGTTACTGGTGGGGCCGGGTTTATTGGGTCCCACTTTATTCGATATCTTTCTCGTCTATCAGATTTTTCCGGTAAGGTCGTAAACCTCGATGCCCTTACCTACGCCGGCAACCTCGAGAACCTCCAGGATTCTGTGGCAACCCTGGGGCCCGAGCGCTACGCCTTTGTCCAAGGAGATATCGCCGACCCCTCAGTGGTCGCCGACGTCTTCGACCGCTACAAGCCCGACGCGGTGTTTCATTTTGCCGCCGAAAGCCATGTCGACCGTTCGATTCTTGGTCCCGGTGAGTTTGTCCGAACCAATATCCAAGGAACCTTTACCCTGCTCGAGGCCGCCCGGCGCTCTTGGGGTTGTTCCCTGGGAAAAACTCCCGAGAATCGGGTCTTCCACCATGTAAGCACCGACGAAGTCTTTGGTTCCTTGGGCGACTCTGGATCCTTTAGCGAACAGACCCCCTACGATCCCCGGAGCCCCTACAGTGCCAGTAAGGCGGCCAGCGACCATCTGGTCCGGGCTTGGAGCCATACCTACGGGCTTCCTATTACTCTTTCGAACTGTTCCAACAACTACGGCCCCTACCACTTTCCCGAAAAGCTCATTCCCCTCATGATCAGTCGAATACAGTCCGGCCAGTCCCTTCCAGTCTACGGCGACGGAAAACAGATCCGCGATTGGCTCTACGTCGAAGACCACGCCGAGGCAATTTGGACTGTCGCTACCCGGGGTGTCCTGGGCCGGAGTTATAACGTTGGTGGGCTCACCGAGTGGGAGAATATTCGCCTGGTCCGTTACCTTTGTGACCGCATGGTCCACTTTCTTGGAAAGCCCGCCGGAACCTTCGACCACCTTATTACCTACGTCCCCGACCGTCCGGGTCACGATCGCCGATACGCCATCGACTGTTCCCGAATTGGGGATGAATTGGGCTGGAAGCCCTCGACCCCCTTTTCCGAAGGTCTGGACAAGACTATACGGTGGTACCTCGATAACCCAGACTGGGTAGCGCGAGTTCAGTCCGGCGAGTATCGGGACTGGGTGAACAAAAACTACACCACCCGACAGGAGACCTAATGGCCCAAGGACCCAATTCCCGACGAATCCTCTTTATTATTACCGGCAACGACCCGGTCGGAGGGGCCATGATTCATGTAACCCACCTGGCCCACCGATTTTCCACCGATTCTGTTTTCCCTCGGGTCACCAGGGTCCTTATTGGGTCCTCCTCGGTTCATTCCCAGGCTCTGCTGGCTTCTTTTGGGGTCGATTTTCGGGTGATTCCGGACCTGGGTAGGCCAATTCGTCCTGGGGCGGATCTTCGGGCCCTGGGCCAACTTCGGGCGGAAATTCGGGACTTTGCCCCGGACCTGGTGTCTACTCACTCGTCCAAGGCCGGAATTCTTGGCCGCTTGGCCGCCCACTACGAAGGTGTTCCCGCCTTTTTTACTGCCCATGGGTGGGCGTTTACCGACGGTGTCTCGGCTCTGCAGCGGTTTTTGTACCGAAATATTGAGCGATTTTTTCAACGATACTCTCAGCGGATACTCTGTGTTTCCGAGTTCGACCGCCAACTGGCCCTTCGGGCGGGGTTTCGGTCAGACCTGCTCAAGACCGTTCATAACGGCGTACCCCAAGAAGCCGGAGAACCCGAACCGGAAGTTGTCGAAAAATTCCGGGCAATACCAGACCGCGGGTTCGTCCGGGCCGCGATGGTGGCCCGCTTGTCGGCCCAAAAAGACCATGACCTATTGTTTCGGGCCTTGGTCCGAGTACCAAGGTTAGAAGTCTTTCTTTTTGGTGAGGGTGAACTACTCGATCAGTTACGGACCTTGGCCAGCACCCTAGGAATCCAAGACCGGGTTCATTTTATGGGTTACACCCGATTTGTTCGGTGGTTCTTAAGGTCTATGGACCTTTTTGTGCTTATTTCCCACTACGAGGGTTTTCCCCGGACTACCATCGAAGCCATGGGCCAGGGCCTACCGGTAGTCGTCAGCCGGGTAGGGGGAAGCGCCGAGGCCTTTGAAGAAAGGATAAGTGGCTTTGGTGTCGACCGGGGGGACGAAGAAGGGGTAGTGCGGGCCCTTACCTCTTTGGCTGACGATGAGAATCTGCGGCGGTCTCTGGGGGCCGCGGCCCTCCAACGATACCAGGAGTTTTTTACCCTCGACGCCTTAGTTCGTCGAACCCTCGAGGAGTACCCATGATTGCACTTATAGGCGGTTCGGGGTTCATTGGTTCGACTCTCGGGCGCCTTTTGACCGAAGCCGGCAAAGATTTTTGTATTGTGGACAAAAGTCCAAGCCCCTGGTTTGCCAACCGATACCGACCGGCAGACATTCGAGACCTAGAGGCCTTAACCCGGGCCCTCAAGGGGTGCACCCAAATAGTCCACCTAGCCGCCGAGCATAAAGATAACGTTGTCCCAGTTAGTCTTTATACGGAAGTGAATGTAGAAGGGACCAGAAATGTTACCCTGGCCGCCCGGGAACTTGGCATAGAAGACCTTCTTTTTACCTCCAGTGTAGCGGTTTACGGCTTTGTCCACACCGAAACCGACGAAACCGGCGCAGTTCGGCCCTTTAACGAGTATGGACGAACCAAGTTTGCCGCCGAAGAAATCTTGCGCCAATGGCAAGGGGAAAATCCCGAAGGAAGGCGATTAGTTATCCTTCGACCTACGGTTGTCTTTGGCGAGCGAAACCGAGGTAACGTGTACAACCTACTGCATCAAATTGCCGGTGGTAGATTTGCCATGATCGGCCCGGGTACAAACATGAAATCCATGGTCTACGTCGAAAACGTCGCGAGTTTTCTGCTTTTCCTCCTGAATTCTCGGGCAGAACAAGGAATATTTAATGTAGTGGACAAGCCAGACTTTTCGATGAACGAGTTAGTAACAACGGTCTACGACTCATTGGGGGCTGCGAAGCGAAGGACCATGCGTGTTCCCTATGCCCTAGGTTACCTTGGGGGACTGGGTTTCGACCTGCTTGGTAAAATACTCGGTCGCGAGTTTTCGATTAGTGCAATTCGAGTAAAAAAGTTCTGTGCTACCACTCAATTTTCGAGTCAAAGGGTTCTAAATACGGGTTTTTGTCCTCCCTTCCCCATGGCAAAGGCCCTAGAGAGAACCGTCAAATGGGAATTTGGTGCAGCGAACAAGTCTGGCGAAACGGTTTTTGAGAGCGAGTAATGATAGGACGACTAGTAGTGCGAAATGTTATTCGAAATGTACCTCGTCTCCGCCCGATGATTGTAATTCTCTCCCTTTCGATAGCCCTGCTTTTTGTGGGAAATAGCATCCTCGAATCTTCGAACACGGGATTCGAAGCCGCCTACCGAACCCAACTTACCGGCGACTTTACGATTAGCCCGGTTAGCGACGATAGTTTTACCCTATTTGGTAGCGAAGCCCTTCTGGTTGGTGAGTACTTGGTGCCCCCAGTCCTTTCCGATAGTGAAGCTCTTCGATCCCGTTTGGAAAGTACTCCCGGAATTCGGCGAATAGCGGGAGTTGTTACCGCCGCAGCTCAGATCGAAGTTCAGGGGCAGACCGATCTTCAGCCTCTGTTCGGTGTAGAACCGGTCGAGTACCGTCAAATGTTCCCCGATCTAAAACTGGTTCAAGGCCAATGGCCAGAAGACGGTCGACCTTTCATCCTCCTCAATGTAACTCGGTACGATGAATTATCGGCCCGGGTTGGGACTCAAATCGAACCAGGTTCTCCCATTCTGTTGTCCGTATTCTCCCACGGGAATTTCTCCTTACGGGAGGTGACCTTGGCCGGCGTATTTTCGTATCCCATTGGGGACGAAATTCTTGACCGGGTCGCCTTGGTCGATGTATCTACCGCCCGGGCGTTAAACGGGTATCTGTACTCTCCCACCCCCGGCCTAGATCAAGGAATAGACGATCTTTTCTCCGATGATCTTTTTTCCCAAGAGACCTTTTCCGAAGATCCCCCCCAAGATCAAGGAGAAAGTCTCTTCGATAGCCTGGAGTCTCTTTTTTCCCCTCTCGATACGACCGAATTCGAAGTTCAAAGCCCCGAAAACCTGCGGGCAGGAGCGTGGAATTTTCTTTTGGTTGCCCTCGAGAAACCTTGGGAATCATCCCGGGTCCAAGAAGTACTGAGAAACCAAATTTCTCCATCCGACTACCTCATACGAGACTGGCGTTTCAGTGTTGGAGGTACTCCGGTTATTGTGTGGATTATTCAAGTCTTCTTTAATGGGGGACTACTCTTCGTAACCCTCGGAACTATAACGATTACAATGAATAGTATCGTTTTGTCTGTTCTCGAGCGTACCCGAGAAATAGGTACCATGCGTTCCCTTGGGGCAAGTCGAGGAAAGACCGGTCTAATGATCGGGTTAGAGTCCCTCTTGGTTGTTGGAGGATCGGGAATCCTTGGTCTGAGTTTTGGGGTTTTGATAATTCTCCTCTTGAATGCCCTTGGTGTTGGGCTTTCGAACCCCTTCCTCCAGGCTCTCTTCGGTGGCAGTACCCTTTCGGGTTCCGTGAGTGTAAACCTCATTCTTAATCACCTTCTTGGTGCCTTCGGATTGGGCGTTGTAAGTCTTATGTATCCCCTCAAAAAGGTATTCGCTATCACCCCCCTACAGGCGATGGGAGGTGGGGTATGACAATACTCCCAATTGCGATCCGGAACTTCGTTCGAAACCAGAATCGATACCGACTACTCTTGGGGTCTTTGGCCCTGGCGGTACTCGTGCTTGTCCTTATTCTTGGGGTCGTATCGGGAATGAATAGAGTTCTTCGACTTAAAGCCGCCCGATATTTTGCCGGGGACGTTTCGGTCCTAGGGTACGGTGATTTTAATAATTCTCGAATCGAAGATGTCGAGTCTGTCCTCGAGGTTTTCCGAGACCTCCCTTGGGCGGTGAATGGGTTTGCGGTTCGAAGTCTCTATTATCGAACCGACGCCTCCCTTTCGTTCGGAGGACGAACCAGTCGTCAACGGAGACTCATCGGTCTAGACTGGGATCGGGAGTCGTCCGCCCTGGAAACTCTCGACTTGTTCGAGGGAGCGCTACCTAGTCCCGACGACAAGGAAGGAATACTTATTTCCAGCGCCGTAGCCCGTAGCCTCGGTGTCCGAGTAGGCGACGATATTCTCGTTTCCGGAACCACGGAAACCGGCCAAATAAACGCCCTTACCCTAGTGCTTCGGGGAGTCTTTGAAGATGCCAGCTTTTTTGGATACACCGCATATCTTCATATATCTACCCTTAACTCGCTAAAAGATTTGGCCCCAAATTTCGTAAACGAAATGGGTGTCTATGTTCGAAACCCCGGAGACCAAGAAAAGGTCGCCCAGTTTATTCATGAACGTCTCGAGAGTACATTTCCGGTATTTCCAATCATGCAAAGCAAAGAAGAACGAGACCGCTATTTTGCCCAGAGGACTCCCATCACTACCCTAGCAGTCCTTACCCTCGACGCAAATTTGGCCCAAATCCGCGATCTGCTTGGGGCCCTGAGTATGGTTGCCTTTTCTTTGATACTTCTATTTCTTGGGATTGTTATGGTAGGTGTGAGCAATACCTACACGATGCTGGTGCATGAACGAACAAAGGAAATTGGTACTATGCGGGCCCTGGGAATGCAGGCTCGGGACGTGAAAGGTCTTTTTATTTTTGAGGCCGCTTTTCTCGGAGTGGCAGGTGCCGTCCTGGGGTTTGGTCTCGGCCTCGTCACCTTAACAATAGTTTCTCAAATATCTTTTGTTCGATTCTCCTGGGCATCGCTCTTCCTGCAATCTGGATACCTTTCCTGGTACTTACCCCCCTGGGGAATGGCAGGGGTCCTCCTTCTCGTCATTCTTTCATCGATGCTCGGAAGTTACCGATCCGCCGACTTGGCTTCTCGATTGAATCCCGTAGATGCCCTTAGAGAGGAGTAGGAAATGGTAGTTCCTCGAATTCTAGGAGTGTTAGGACTCGTTTTGGTAAGTTTGATAAGTTGTGTCAGTCTTCCCGAGAGGCCTGGATATCCCGGAACCGGATCTATCGATCCAGAATTGTTCGCCCAGGGTGTACCAATTACAAACTGGGGATACGATGCCGAGGATTCTACCCGGTACATTCAAGCCGCCTTCGACTCCGAGGTACCGGTTCTTCTTTTTCCTGCCGAACCGGGAATATGGGTCTCTGACCAACTTCGACTTCCTTCGAATAAAATCATCCTTTTTGCGCCCGGCGCAATTCTCGAGGCGAAACGAGGGGCTTTTCCCGGCGGTGGGGACATGCTTCTGAAAGGCGATGTGGTACAGAACCTATCTATCCTTGGGTATGGTGCCGAAATTCGCATGTGGAAGACCGACTACCAAAATCCTCCCTACCACCCAGCCGAATGGCGAAATACCCTAGGTCTGTACAATAGTCATAATGTGCTTATCGAGGGCCTTACTTTGAGTTCCAGTGGGGGAGATGGTGTTTACCTGGGGGCTTTTCAGTCCGAGGAACGGTCATGGAACAGCGACATAACCCTTCGTAACCTCCATATTCGGGATCATCATCGTCAAGGAATCAGCGTCATTTCGGTAAAAGGACTGGTCGTCGATTCTTGTCTCATTGAGGGCACCGAGGGTACACCTCCGGGGGCTGGAATCGACTTTGAACCAAACCGTCCCTACGAACAACTCACGGAGATTCGAGTAATGAATACCCTCATTCGAAACAACCAGGGTCCAGGTATACTCTTTCATTTTCAGTTTCTCGATCGGACCAGTATGCCTGTCGACATTTCTATCGAAAATACCATAGTTGAGGGCAACCTATTTAACTTGTCTTTCATGGGTGTTCGTAAAGATCCCCAAGGGGAAATTCGATTTCTTGACTCGACGACCCCCCCGCCCCACTTTCGTTTGCAAAGAAGTATTTCTATCCTTGGATTGGAGGACTCATGAGGTCATTCGCTTTTGTCTTGTTCTTTTTTGTTTCCCTTGTTTCGCTAACGGCGCAGAACCTGCTAAGTCAAATCGATTCTCGGGTCGACTTAGGAAATCAGGATTTTTCCGGAGAGTATACTATCGTCCAAGAACGTCCGGGCCAGGGAACCAGTAGTATGAAAGCTGCGGTTTTTCGAAGGGACCGGGAAGATAAATTTCTTATTCTTTTAATGGAACCAACGGTAGACCGGGGAAAGGGATACCTCAAAATTGGTGATAGTCTTCTTCTTTACGATCCCTCTTCCCGACGATTTACTACGACCAGCGCTCGAGATCGATTCCAAAATAGTAACGCCCGAACCAGCGACTTTTTTCGCACCAGTCTTGCCGATGACTACAGTATTGAATCCGAAACGACCGAGCAGTTAGGAGCCTATAGGACTCGCGTTCTTACTTTGGTAGCCACAAATACCCAAGTATCCTTCCCCCGAATGAAAATCTGGGTCGACGAAAACCTCCTCATTCGCAAAACCGAAGATTACAGCCTCTCGGGCCAACTCCTACGAACCACCGCCATTCCCCGGTATCAGCAGTTTGGATCATCCTACGTTCCAACTCAACTAGTAATCCTCGACGTTCTGGCCGGAAACGAGCGTACGGCCTTGAGTGTCGCCCGAGCATCGGTGAGTCCTGTACCCGACCTGGTTTTTACCCAAGGGTACTTAGAAAGGACCAGTCGTTAACATGAACCGTGGATCTCGATGGCTAATGTATAGTCTTCTGTGCCTTTTTGGTCTGGCCCTTTTTGGGCAAGAAGAACAAGAAGACCCTTTTGCTGGGCTTTTTGACGAGGTGGTATCCGATACCCCGGTCGAGGAAGCCGAAGATCCTCTCGAAGTACCATTGTACACCGAACTTATAACCCAGGACCCCATACGAGTAGAAGGACGAGTTTCCTTTGAAGGTGGGGCAGGGGTAGGTCTTACCCAGTGGACGGGAGGTGAACTCGACGCCCAAGGTGGATTCCTCATGTCCGCCGGTGCTTCGGTAGATGCTCGACCATTCGACTACCTTCGATTTTTTGGGTCCCTTTCCACAGAACTGGATCAATCGAGTCTCAGGTTTACGAACCCAGCTATCGATGAACTCTTTCTTGACTACACCTTGCAAGAATGGGCGTTTTTTCGGGTAGGCAAACAAAGTCTTACCTGGGGGATTGGGCTCCACCCTGGCCTCCCAAAACCGGGTAATCTGGTAGGCAGGGTTCAAGATGGCGCATCGGTCCGGCTCTTTGTGCCTGCTGGAACGAATGGAATAACGGGTCTTGTTTACAGTACCGAAGACTTTCTTGGACCGGGCCCTTTGTATTCGGATCTTGCGTATGCCGGTTCCTTCGAGACAAACGTGGGACCAATTAGTACGGGGTTCTTTGCCCACTACCTGTGGGACGACCTGCTTAGCGGCATGGTGACCGCCAAGATCCCTCTTGGACCCCTAGACCTTGGCCTTCAGTTTCGCTCCGATTGGGAAAGCTCCCAGGTCGCCTTGGCTCATTTTGCCGAGCCCCGGTTTAGGGTCCTTTCCCAAGTGGTGTATTACCAGCCTCAGGTTCCCGTGAATGTCCTGGCCGAATACATATTCGATACCCAAACTTCCGACAACCCAGGCCATATGGTTGGCCTCGGCCTAACGTTCCCAACCCTTAGAATTCTAGGGTTGCGACCCGGCCTTTCGTGGACCCACGAATTTGGTGACCACTCTGGACAGGTAATTCTTGGATTTGAAGGGCCCTTGGTTCCGTCGATTTCTGGTACCCTTGCTCTTCCTGCGATCTATGGTGACCAGGGAACGTACTTCCGTAACCAGTCGACCGATTTGGGGAACATGGTTGTCGGTTTAGGGCTCAAACTCACCCTGAATATGACCTTTTAGAGCCTCGATTGAAGCTGGAATCTCAGGTAATGATTTGCTTCGGTTTTCCCCGGGACTAACTCAGTATTCGTAATGTGTTCGAAGGTGTATCCCATACCTACACTCAGCTCGGGCATCCACTGCGGCCGGGGTAACTCGAATTGGGCGTCGACCGAGAGTTGTTTGGTAGTTTCCAGTACATCTTGAATCAAAAACCGAGTAGTTTCCTGAAAGGTCGGAAATATTCCGTCGTAACCTGCGTCGAACAAGTCCCCCGTAGCTGTATCTTCATCAATACCTGTCCCTTCGCTGGCATTTCCATGTCGAATATGTTGAAGATTGATGGCCACATTTATCCACGAAACCGGTCGAATTCCTAGATTTAACTGAAACCGATCGCTATTAGGTAATAAGCCTGTAGCGAGATTTTGACCCAAGTGGGTGTAGTTTGCGAAGTTGTAGGAGTCGGAATCAAGCCATGTTCCATCACCAGAACTGTTGTCTTGGGTTCCTCCATCTCGGTGGGTGTACATATAAGGCATTACCGCGGTGTAGCTGGCTTGGATACGTTCCAGGACTGGAATCCCCTGGGCTTGAGGAAACCAAGAAATTCCCCCTTCGAGGGCGAGTTTATATTTTGTATCTAGATCTCCCCGGACAATATCGTTGAAGTGTACATCGTCGGCAAACAAAGTAAGAGGGATCGACAACCCGGGAATAGGTTTGAACTCTCCGCTCATACCCATGAGGCTATTTCCGTCAAATCCACCCATTCCTTGGCTCACGAAAAAGCCAGAAAACGGAACAAAATAGATCATATCAAGCCGATTACCCCACACCATCGCCTCAAAGAATGAAAGGGTAACCCAACGGGCAGGTCGATACTCGAGAGAATGAAAGGCATAGTGTTTATCGGCGGCTTTTCCTTCACCCAAGTTATTCGTGGCGGTCAAGGGTCTATATAACATGCTGACTGAAAACTCTGGTCGATGCCAGGTATATCCAAAAATAGCCCCGAATGGAGCGTCGGCGCTTAGTACAATGCCATCGTTATAAAACGGGCCGTAATCTGTACGCCCTATTCCAATGAGGCCCGCAAACTCGCTAGTTCCAAAACTTAGGTGACTCAAGACACCGTTTTGAATAAGTATGTTTCGCCCCGCAATATCAAAATCGGAGTTGTCGGGAACCCAATCCACCGATTCCCGTTGGTAGGTTGCTAGGGCGTCCCCATCCTGATGATCGATAATACTCGTCTTCCAATAGATTCCGAGATGGACCTTGTCATTTATACTCCACGACACGTCCATGCCCGGCGATAGAAAGGTTCGGTTTTCCGGACTACTTCCCACCTCGTTTCGATGAATCACATCCACAATAAACCGAAATGGATCCTCGCCCCCACCCAACCGCTGGTAGTAGTCCTGGGCGCGGTTTCGCACGTCCCCGGGCAATTCGGGTTTGGTTAGCATGGTCTCTAGGGCTTGGGTCAAAATTTGATTAGGCCATGGCCGCAAATAGGGCATTGGTTCCATATACCCAGTGCCGATCCAGACTTCTAGATCTTTGTACATGGGGTCGTGCAGATCGACGGCGTTTTGGGAAAAAAGCCCAACCGAAACCAGGCAAAAAATAACGACAAAAAACAGATTTCTCATTTTTAGGTTCATTCTGTATCCTTCGAAGGTGCGGGGGTCTGCAAATAGTCCAACAATCGGCCCCCCTCGAGGGTTACCGACAGGTACCATTCGAGGCTGTGTTGATCGGCGGTTCCCGATTTGGTTTGGTACGAGTAGATGAGGCCACCGGCGGTGTCCAAAAAGGGCAGGGGGCGCAGGTCTGTGTGGAGTCCAAACTGCCAAAGAGTAGTGGGGGTTCCGGTAGGTGAGGTGGACGCGGCTGCATCGGGTCCTTCATCGTAGGGGCTGGTGATTCTGTTTTCGCCCTGTTGTACCCACTCGGCCTCGAGGGCGATGGTAGCCAAGTTGGGGAACCGGGCCTGGCTCCGAAACCACAGGCTGTGGGTGTCCGGCCCGTACTTAAATCCCAAAGGTAGGGTTAGAAGACTACTCTCGTCACCCGGTGCATTCGACAGCACATCGCGCCGCCAACTATAGGTGGTGTAGGGGGTTTCGCGAATATAGAGGTAGGGGTCGGTGTGGTTGTACTCGAAAGTTGTAGAAAGTACAAAGGGTTTTAGTTGATTGATCGCTCGAGCCCCAAGACGCCATCCCCGCGCATTGGGGTTCGACTCGTCATTATAACGGGCGATTTCGTATTCGGACTGAATTTGATTAAACATATACTGGCCGTAGAGCCGGTATCCCGGGAAGGGGGTAATTACCCCTTCGACACTAAAAAGGCTGGCCGCATTTTCCCACTCGTAGAAGCTGTGGTAGACCATCATTGGATTTAGCAGCCGTAGGTCCGGGTACTTGCCTCCGTACATGAGGCCCTCGGTCAAACTTAAGGTGACCCAATTCCAAGGGCGAAAATCGAACCGATGGAGGCCCAAGTATTTAGAGGGTTCGTATGTTGCGGGGTCGGGATTGCCGACGGCGTATTGGAAATATGTGTAGTCATCGACGACTTTCTCCAATTCGTCGCTCGTCAACCAGGGCTCAAAATAGGCCAGGACATAGGTGTAACTAAAGACATCCCAGAACAACGATACCTGGGCCCGGTCGATGTAGTGAGGCGTGTCACTAATTATGAGCCGAGAGTTCTCACCTACTCCAATTTCGAGTTTGTCTCGGCCCAGAAAAGCGCTCCAATTATCGCCACCAAAACTGGCGAAAGCTCGGTGGGGTAGCTGAACATCGTAATAGGAAAAATCGAGAATCAGGTTACTTATTACATTGGCAGACTCCAGGCTGATAGGTTCCTGGCGTAGGTCGAAATCCCCTCCGAGGACCACGTCGTTTCCCAAATAAATCCCGGTATCGATGGAGAAGAGAGGAAGCCGATCTCCGTACCCGTAGGTGTAGGGGATGTTGTTGTTTGTTCTCCCGTAGGTTTCCAAAGAAACCCGGGGTTCGATGCGAATCGATTCAGGGCTACGATCGAAATAGGAAAGTTGGTTTTCCGCTTCTTGGCCGAGGCTCCCACTGACCAATTCTGGGTTCGTATCGAGAATTTTCTGGTAGATTACTCGCGCCTGTCCCACGGTCCAAGGCCGGACCGATGAGAGTTCGCTAATTCCCGCCAACTGGGTTAAACTGTCTAAAATAGTATACAAATCGTGACCCAAAGGAAGAATCTCAGCCTGCTGAGACCACCCCATCGGCATTATTCCAAGAAACATAGCCAAAAAAACCAAGGATAAGCCCTTGAATGAGCGGTATTTTGTGAGCGCCATAGGTCCAATTATACCACTTTACACCCTTGGGATAAATTGGAGACTAAAAATAACGTGCAGGGAGCGATCGTGCTAACGAGGGTAGTACCTACATAAGAATCGCAAACCTAGGGTCATTTTGACTTTCTTCCAAGGACTTCAATCAGTAATGGAATCCTCTGGAAACTACTTCCTACATAATGTTGATGCCTCCTGGTCATTGCCGCGCAATGACCAAATCACATAAAATAAGAGATTCCAGAGGTCGCCGAAGACTATTAATAAGGTGCTGGAAGATGTCCGGCTGAAGGAGTCGTTTATGGGTGCCCTAGCCGATCTGCTCGACTTATCCCAAGAAGAAGTGCGAGAGCTACTCTCTCAAAAACAAGTTTAGACTTGTATCTTGATTATAACAAGTAATAGCTTGTATACTTAGGTCGGGAGATAGTATGGAATACCCTATCCGCATTGCCGACCAACTAAAACCAATTCTTAAAGCATACCGTACCAGTCAGGGCCTGACCCAGGTAGATATTTCTCAAAAAATTGGCGTAACCCAGCAGGCCTATTCGCTCCTGGAATCCGCGCCCGAGCGGGCAAGTTTTGAACGGGTACTCTCTGTGCTTGCGACGCTGGGTGTAGAAGTTATCCTCCGGGAAAAAGAGAGCTCGACGGGCCAAGAACCGAAGGAATGGTAGGATATGGCGGGTACTACGAATTTTCTAACGGTATGGATGAACGGCGAAAAGGTAGCCACCTGGTCGCGACCGAATGGTGGCCATGAACTTGCTTACGAGCCCCAGTGGGTGGCTTCGGCCCACGGTCGTCCACTATCTTTGTCTCTACCCTTTGTTCCTACCAATATTCCTCACCGGGGCGAAAGAGTCCGCATGTTTTTTGAGAATCTCTTACCCGACCGACCGGAGGTTCGAAATCGACTACGCAATCGTTTTGGTGCTTCGTCGGCTCAAGCTTTCGACCTATTAGCCGAGATCGGAAGGGACTGCGTCGGAGCAATACAGCTACTTAGACCAGAAGACGATCCTCCCCAGGTACAGACGATCGAAGGAGTACCACTCTCTCAAGACGAAATTTCTCGCCAATTGGATATCGCCGGAGGTTTGCTATTGCCTGGTTTTGATTTGGAGGATTTTCGAATTTCTTTGGCAGGGGCTCAAGAAAAAACTGCCTTTTTGTGGCACGACGGGCGATGGCAGAAACCTCTTGGATCAACCCCGAGTACCCATATTTTCAAGTTACCTCTTGGAAGAATTGGTGGCATCAGTTCCCTCGGTGCCGGCTCGGTTGAGAACGAATGGCTTTGCTCTCGAATTGTCCGCTCTTACGGTTTACCGGTTGCGGAAACTCAAATGATTTCTTTTGGAAATAAGAAGATCTTAGTCGTGGAAAGGTTCGACCGAAAATTGGCAGCCGACGGCACATGGTGGGTACGGCTTCCAGTCGAAGACTTCTGCCAGGCAAAAGGATTGCCGTCAGAAAAAAAATACGAGGCCGATGGTGGTCCGGGTATAGATTCTATCATGGCAACCCTTGCAGGAAGTGAGGTTCCCGCGATCGACCGTTTGACCTTCTTCAAGGCTCAAATTGTCTTCTGGCTTTTGGCCGCGACCGACGGCCACGCAAAGAATTTCAGTATCTTCCACGGACCCCGCGGGACCTATCGACTTGCGCCTTTGTACGATATTTTGTCGATGTACCCCTGGATGGGAAAGTCCTCAAACCAGCTTCCTATCCAAAAATTAAAGATGGCAATGGCTGTCCGGGACAAGAACGCTCACTATCACTGGTCCTCTATCTACCGCCGGCACTGGGAAGCGGTTGCCGCTAGAAACGGCTTGGGAAGGGATTTTCCTACCATGATTGCCGAGTTAATCGATCGTACGCCTGAGGTTATCAACACTGTGTCCGCGGAACTCCCGGCCGACTTTCCATCCTCCGTTGCCGAGCCAATTCTTGATGGCCTCACTCAGGCGTCAAAAAGATTTTGATATTTCTTCCCGGTAGTTGAATCAGAAACCCTTCCAGCCTGGTAATAACTCTGTAGGAGACGAAACCTATGGAGAAAAGACCAAATAAGCGAGCTTCGTCCGGTCGTACACGACCAAAACCTCAAACCGACCAAATCCCAATCCAACCCCACCACCCCCACGATAGCTTTTTCCGCCGATACTTTAGCCGACCCGAGGTGTTTGCGAGCCTCCTGTGAGAGGTCTTGCCTGAAGCAGTATTCGATGGTTTCGACTTGTCGACTTTGACTATCGAACCCGGGACCTATGTTGACTCAGAATACCATCGACATCTGAGCGACCTGGCGGCGGAGGTAATGTGGGTTGGTGGGGTAGGTAGTCCGCCGCTCGGTGAGGAGGTGCCGGGTCCTCCTGAGCCTATCAAAATCTACCTTCTGGCCGAACACAAATCCTATAACGATTCCAAAGTCTTGCTACAACTTCTACGCTACATGGTCCAAACTTGGGACCAGGACACCAAAACCTCCCGTACTGCTCGACTTACCCCAATTATACCCATCCTCTTTCATCATGGACCAAATACCGAAGTTTCGACTGACTTTGCTGACCTTTTTTCACCCATTCTTCCGCGCGTACTCATCCCCTACATACCTCGATTCGATGTCGCCCTGGCGAACGTCACCGGTCTGGCGGAGGAAGACTTCCCAACCGACCCAGCCCTGGCCATGGCTTATTGGAGTCTTCGCTATGCGCAAACCGATGCTCGTCGAACTTTGTCAGCCATAGCTCGAATAGCTGGGAACCTGAAAGATTTGGAGGCCCTACATGGTCCTATCGAAGATGTGAGCTTGTACTTTACGAGTGTCACCGACTTGACGCTTAGCGAGTTCTTGGAGACTATTAATAAGGTGCTGGAAGATGTCCGGCTGAAGGAGTCGTTTATGGGTGCCAGAGATACGTTACTTCTGCGGTCGATGCGGGAATCGAAGCAGGAGGGGATTCAGTTAGGAGTTCAGGTAGGCAACAATCAAACAAAACTTCATTTTGTCCTGGCTTTGGCTACGAAAGGCAAGACCCCCATCGAAATTGCCGACCTGCTTGATTTGACCGAAAATGAAGTGCGGGGCCTACTCGCGCAAAAACAACCGTAATATTGTAGTTCGTCCCCTTTGCCGACGCGCCAAAACCAATTTTTAAATCCTATCGTACTAGCCCGACCTGGCTATTCGTTACTCGAAGGTGTATCCCAGCGGGCGAATTCTGCCCAGGGCTCAATTTTCGCACCACTCTTCTAATATCACCCCGCGATATTTGCTTGACGCCACCCCAAACCCGGGTTAATATCGCAGTACGATATTTGTAAGGAGGTCTTTCATGAAAAGATCAGGTTTAGTTCTCTTGCTCCTAAGCGCCATTGGGCTTGTACTCTTTGCGGGTGGTGCTCCCCAACCGGCCCAACAACCCGGCGCTACTGGCTCGGCCCAAGCGGCCCCCGCTGCCCAGGAACCGGTAACCTTGACCGTAGCGTCTTGGGGAGTCCAAGAAGGAGCCACCCAAGGGTATTTCGAGGCTCTTAAAAGAGATTTCGAAGCGGCAAATCCGAATGTAACCATAGAGTACCAAGGCTACCCCTACGGCCAATTGCGCCAGCAGGTATTGGTCATGGCCAGTGCGGGCGAAACCCCCGACCTGGTGCAGGTTGAGCGGGGCTGGATGCCCGGCTTTGTGGCCTCGGGATTTTTTACCCCCATCGACAACCTGGTTTCGGACACCTGGAAGGCCGACGTGTTCCCGAAGGTGCGCGATAATCTCACCATCGACGGCCAATTGTGGGCAGCTCCTTGGTTCTACAGCCCCTACGTCATGTTTTACAACGCCGACCTTTTTGCCAAGGCGGGATTGAATCCAGAAAATCCTCCCACAACCTACGAGGAACTCTTGGTGGCAGCCCAGGCTCTGTCTCGTTTGACCGACGCCGATGGCAACCAAGTGTACGGTGTTGGACTGTCGGCCGGTAGTGTGCCCGTCAGTGGCTCGGCAATTTTGAGCACCCTCATGAGTTTTGGTGGTGGTCTTACCAACGCCCAAGGTGCCGTGGCAATAGATACTCCCCAGAACTTGGCAGCCCTGGAGTACTATAGAAATCTTCATGCCCAAAATCTTAATCCCCAGGCGGCCCTCTTGCGAGAGTTGCGGAATTTGTTTGCCATTGGTCGATTAGGAATCTACTTTGACCAGTTCTGGGGAATCGGTGGAGCCTTCGCCATTAACCCCGAGGTTCGAGGGGTAACCCGAGTAAGTCCTCCCATCGGTACCAGCACTACCCCTGCAGGTAGTCCTTTGGAGGCCCACCTCATGATGGTTTCGGCCACCTCGGAAAATCAGGCGGTAGCCGGAAAGTTCATTGAGTTTGCTACCAGTCGGGCACAGTTGGCCCAGTACTTCCAGTCGACTCCTTTCTTGCCTGCCTACCAGAATGCGGCTCAAGATCCAGCCTTCCAAAACGATGCCTTGGCAAGCCGGCTGACCACCGCTGCCGATGCCATTGGCCCGGTGCCCGTGAATCCTCGAATGGATGATGTGCTTCTGAAGCTGACCGAGGCCGTGCAAAAGGTGACCTTGGGGGGCGAGCAGCCAGCGGCGGTTCTGCGAACCTTGGATGCCGAAATTAAGGCTTTATTGCAGTAATCTACTGCCTTGCAGTGGTGCGAGGGCTGGGCTTTTAGGCTCAATCTTCGCACCACCGTCTTCCTTTTGCCCTTACACTACAACTTGGCGGAGGCCGAATGACTGTTGAACAACGACAAGACCGGGTTTTTGGTATTGTGCTTATGGTGCCGGCCCTGGCCATCGTAGGGGTGTCGATTTTTGCGCCCCTGGTGAAATCCCTTTGGATGAGTTTTATCAACTACTCGATCATCCGGCAAAACGAGGCCGGGGCTCAGCAATGGAACGACTTGAAGAATTACGCAGAAATTTTTGCCTCCGGGGAATTAGTTCAGTCCTTGGGTATAACCTTTACGTTTATGCTGTGGACGGTATCGATTCTCCTGGTCCTGGGCCTTAGCCTGGCCCTGCTTTTGAATAGCATGAAAAAGGGCGAGCGGGTGTTTCGAACCCTGGCCCTCTTGCCCTGGGTTACCCCAACCCTCATTACTGCCCTGTTGTGGAACTGGATGTTCCAGGCC
>Ga0210043_1001555_pt1 | contig 18265 bp, 26 predicted proteins | sample CryGeymet201501t_FD_183990 | JGI IMG/M metagenome (GOLD analysis project Ga0210043, IMG submission 183990) | Groundwater microbial communities from Crystal Geyser aquifers in Utah, USA - Crystal Geyser metaG 2015-01t (SPAdes) (version 2) | ecosystem: Environmental > Aquatic > Deep subsurface >... | reverse complement strand
TTCGTCACTGATATATGAGGCGACATCTGGACCATATCCGGGATGATCCGCGCACCGATCAATAAACTCTAGTTCTGTAAGGTGCTGGCATCCGCATGAAATCATCACACTGTCCTTGCTTCCCCATATGTAGGCGTATCGCCCCCGGTGGCCGATAGGGCCTACCCTGACGATAGCGCGAGCCCCCTCTAGGTCAGCCCCACAAAGGTCCGCCCCATCTAGAGCTGCGTCCTCTAGGAACGCTCCCTGAAGGTCAGCCCCCCGAAGGTCCACCCACTCTAGGTCAGCCCCCCGAAGGTCCGCCCTCCGAAGGAACGCATCTTGTAGGTCCGCCCCCGCTAGGTACGCTCTCCGGAGGTCCGCCCCCTCTAGGTCAGCCCCCCGAAGGTCCACCCCCTCTAGGTCAGCCCCCCGGAGGTACGCCCCTCGAAGGTCAGCCCCCCGAAGGTCCACCCCCTCTAGGTCAGCCCCCCGAAGGTCCGCCCTCCGAAGGAACGCCCCTATAAGGTCCGCTTCCCGGAGGTCTGCTTTCCGGAGGGTCGCTTCCTCTAGGTCCGCCCCCCGAAGGTCCGCCCCTCGAAGGTCCGACCCCTCTAGAGCCGCTCCCCGGAGGTCTGCTCCCCGGAGGTCTGCTCCCCAGAGGGACGCTTCCAGAAGGTCCGCCCCCCGGAGGGTAGCCCCCCGGAGGTACGCCTCTTGGAGGCACGACCTTCTAAGAGCCGCCCCTATAAGGTCCGCTTCCCGGAGGTCTGCTTCCCGGAGGGTCGCTTCCTCCAGGTCCGCCCCCCGGAGGTCCGCCCCTCGAAGGTCAGCCCCTCGAAGGCCAGCCCACCGGAGGTCCGCCCCCTGTAGGTCCGCCCCCTGTCCTACAATCCAGCTAGTAATATCCACCGCCTCAACCCTCCATGCTCGTTGTGTTGACCCAAGCTGCTCCAGGGCCCATCGCCAGCGCCCGCGCTTCGTCGGCGAGGAACGCCTCCGTAAACTGGCGCTGATGGGGCGGGAAAACTCCGTGCGCCTCAAAATAGAGAGCCTGTCCGATGACTTCGCAATCAATCAAGTCGGCCCAGAACTTAGTGAGGGGGGAGACGCCATAGCGATCAAACATCTGGCGGACCTGCCATCCACATACGGCCTGTTCCCCCTCCAACGTAAAGGGCGCTTGGATTGCGTAGTGACCCACATCATGCCAAGCGCGAAACGCCGCGTTATGCTCAGGACATGCATAAATAGAGGTTTCCGAGTTTTCTCCCGAGACGGCCACGCGCGCGCTGCGCTGAACTAGGCTGTTGAGCGCTTCGAGCGTTGATGGGGCTTCTCCATCGCTCACAATATCCCATCCAAGGGGGTTGTTCAGGTGCGCCATAGTTATAACCATGGCGTTGAATTGCTTAGAGAGCGGCTGTTGCTGTTGCATTGTCATTGCCTCCACAAAGTGACAGAGACACGATAGCCCCGTTGTCGCCAAGGCGGCAACAGCAATCTCAAACTTAGTTAGCGGCTCGTTCACTTTATCGGAGAAAGTTAAAGATGAGTTTACTGAGACACCGTTAACCAAGGAGGCGTCCCATATCGGGTCGTCTCTTTTTGGGACATCGCCGGGCGTTAACCATACCGGACGTTAACCATACCTGACGTTAACTATTCCGGTCGTTAACCATACCCGTCGTTAACCATACCTGACGTTAACCATACCCCGCGCCCCAGTGACCTCTTCGCGGGAGAAAAGGCCCTCTTCGCGGGAGAAAAGGCCCTCTTCGCGGGAGAAAAGGCCCTGAGGATCGACCAGGAGGCCCCTTCGCGGGGAAAAAGGTACTAGGGGGCAGCCTGAGCTTCTTAAGCCCAACACAGAGACCCCTAGGGGCCCTAGCGTCCACTTCCCCCTTCGCGGGAAGAATCTTACACCCGCTCGCGGATAACGGCAGTTTATCCTCATTCGCGGGTAGAGGTCCCCCATCAGAACAGGGGGTACAGGCCGGGCTCATTGGTGCTGCTCTCGATCTCATTCTTAAGGGCCGCTATGCGGTCCTCTAGGGCCCCTAGGGTCTCCCAGGGGCAAGAGAGCCTTTTGGCCTCCAGGGCCCTCAGGGAGCGCCGCATTCCCGCCTGACGCTCTGTCTGGGGGATCAGGAAGCGCTGGTGTGGCAACATCATTCCTCCTCCTCCTCCTCCGGTTCGCGGTAGGCATTATCGCCTAGGGCCCTCAGGGCCGCTGCGTGGTCGTCCAGGAGCCTTGAGAGAGGGGCCTTGGCCACCCTCCCTTCTTTGCCCCGGCCCTCACAGAAGGCCCTGATGCTGTCCAGATCGACCTGGCTGAGCGTGAGCTGGAGAGGATTGCTGGCCATTCTTCCTTATCCTGTTGCTGTTGCACTATCGCCCTACAGTAGCCGTTCCACCAACACAAGGATTTTTCGCGGACAACGGGGCGAAAAAAAAAAGGGAACCCCGAAGGGTCCCCTAGGTCTTATGCCCTGCTTATTTGTTCGTACAGCTCTTCTCGCGTAACTGGAGCATCTCGATCAGTACCCCGACTAAGTAGGGCTCGACAATGGTCGGCAACCGACTGGATATTGTAGTGGGTGAACCCATTGATTTCGTCCCAGCGGTAGCCATCCTTGGTCATGAGGGCGTGGACCTTACGAGTGTCGAGGGGCATATTGACCCAAGCGTGGCCTTCGTATGGGGTCCATACGAACTCCCGACCAATGAGGAAGGAGAAGGGGACCGGCCAGGGATCGCCACCATTCTCATCCGCAATGGGGGAGCCTCCCCCTTCATGGGGCTTAAGGAGGCCATTAACCGCCTCTTCAAGGTCCTTTACTCCGATGGCGACTGTGCCAGCCAGGCCGATCATCACGTCCCATCGGTCAGCCTCGGGTTCCTCTGGGAGGTAGTAGATCGTCGGCTTACCGCTACCGATCATGTAGCCCAGCTCCGTGTGGGCGCTCTTACCCGCAGGACCAACCAGGATCGCCATATCACAGCGGTCGAGGTGGCGCTTATCGAAGTCCACCACATTCTGGGCAGCGTAGTCGGCTAGGGCCTCTTTGAAAGTCAGCCCCCGGTACTGTTCGTAGCTCTTCCAGTAGTCGTCAGCCTCAGGTCCAGCGGCCAGCCAGGAGGCGAAGAACTCCGTATCGGGGAAGGCTAACCTAAGGTTCTCAGCGAGGTCCCCGATTTCTTCGTTCCTGAGGGAACCAATGATGTAGACAGACGTCATGGACTAGACCCTCCCCAAAGCGCTGCTGTAGGCCATGGAGTTCCTGAGACGGCTCTCCCGCTCTTCGACATATTCGGACGTTACAAAAATATCGACGTTTGTCTCTGTACAGAGCACACGGATGGCTACGTTCAGGTCCGCAAGCTCCAGAGCCATGCGCTCAGCGTTGTTGAGGTCTTGGCCAGCCTCTATCTCCTCCAAGCCAAAGCGAGACGCCTTAGAGGCCCTTTGGATCACTTCGGCAGCCTCTTCGCAGATTTGCTGGAGGAGGTAGCGCTCAACCGAGGTCTGGCTCTCGCCCATCGAAAGGAGGGGAGGCCCCTCCTCCAAAGTCTCTGCTGTGCTGTCCATAGTTTCATTCATCGTGGGGTGTTCCATTCTGTAAGAGTACGAATGATATTGCGCTTGAGGTCCTCTTCGGTGCCATCGTTTGTTACAGAGAGGGTGAAGTCTTCAGCGCATACGGACTTTTCGGAGGAGTGGGTGAGAGACTGATAAGCCCCTGGTCGGTCGATCCAGACGGTGGCCCCACCGAGGGAGCGGATCATCTCCAGCTCATTCGGATACCGGACGTCATCGACGACTACGGAGAGCCCTGCGACCATCCGGGAGATGATGGCCCTCTTGGCTACATACACCCAGAAGGCCGATGCGATGAGATCACGCCCCCACTCGGCCCCTAGGGTCTGCATAGCGTGGCGAGGGGTTCGCCCAGCCAGATAAGGGCATCTCTGCTCCTTGAGGTCCCCCTCGATGTAGTTATAGATGGCTATGCCTGAGGCGCCCTGATACTCCATCAAGGTTCTGATCATGGCCTTGAGAGCGCCAGCCATCTTCACCCGACCGAAGCCTTCGTAGATGAGGCCGTCAGCGGCGGTGGACTTACCGGAGCCCTTGAGGCCCCCTAGGGCCACCAGTGTCGGCATGTTGCTGATCATGTGCGATTGATCCTTTTGTGGAGGAGCATGGCTGTCCAGCACCCGGATGTTCCCCCGAGGCCCCATGCAATGATGACGAAAATGTTCTGTGTCGTGACGATAGCGACGAGCACAGCCGCCTCAGTGAACGCGATCACCATCGAGCCCGCAGGTATCCACCCCCAGTTACGGTGGGTGATGTTGAGGGTCTGGAAGGCCCTCCCGGCCACCTGGGCGGTCGAGGAGAGCATGACGATGACGGCAGCGATGAGGGTGCTAGGCGATAGTGCAAAGAAGCCCTCAGGAAGCATCCAGGAGCCCCCATGGGTCACTGGTCTCGAAGTAGAGCTGAGGGTAGCGATCCTTGATCTTACAAAGGCGCGCGCGGACCCTCTTGCTCGTGGACCCGTTCACCCGGTACACAGTCAGTGTACGCTCAGCTACATCAGCCATGGCCTCAGTTGAGACATACAGCCTACCATGGTGGTCCATGGCGATCCGGCAGATGCCGATGTCTACCCGACTGCAAACCCCTTCAGGGGTAAGATCAGGGCAGTGCTGGGGATTGAGGACGATCCTTTGAACATCAACACCTGCACCTTCGACGCTGTGGCATCCTATGATGTCAACAGTCCCGAGGATGTCTCCGTAGTGGTCCTCAGTGGGCGGTATGTACTCCCAGTATGTCCTGGCCGGGTGGACGAAGACGTCGATGTCGTTGATCTGTCCCCCCAGTAGGAGGTCGCGGAAGAAACCACCTGCGATGATGAAGGGGACCCCATCTTCACCAGGGAAACACGACTTGACATACTCGACAGCGCGCTGCCCCATAGCGGTGAGGTATTCCATCTCCCCGATGGTGATTGCACCCCTCATTCCACCACCTCCCAGCATTGACCCTGGTGGACTGTGATGTGGAGCATCTGGGGCCCCTCGGGGACTTCGGGTTCCCCCCGGTCCATACCGACGAGTATCGTCAGGCCGACACCCATCAGGAAGGTGAAGAGGGGGATACTATCTTTCAAGAGGGTGTCCATAGGATGGGTTCCTTTGTCATGTGATCGTAATCGGTGTACCGAAGGATTCGAGCCATGCGGGCGGTAAGGAGGGCGTCCTCTTCCGTCATTCCGCACACTTCGTAAGCGCTAGTGACTATGTCCCAGTAAGAGGTTGCTGCGCGCTCCCTCTTCCTCATCTCGATCTCACCCTTACGCTTCCCGGACTTCAGCTCATGCTCATAGAGTTCGAGGGCGACGAAGCCGTCGATGAGCTTGCTGGCGGTGTCGAAGCCGAAGCCCTTAGCCCCAGCGTAGCCATCCGTAGCGTCTCCAGAGATGCACTGAGTGTAGAAGAACCTGTCGGCCTCCTCCTCGCTGATCTCGAACACCTCCATCTCACGCCCCCCCAGTCCGATGCGCGCGAAGGTGCCGGGGAGCTGTAGGAAGTCTTTGTCGTCTGAGACAGCGATGGTGTTCGTGCCTGGCTTGGTGTGGAGGATGCCGATGAGGTCATCCGCTTCCAGAGTACCCTTACATAGGGGCTTCCACGGGTGACCGACACCCTCGTCGAGTATCCAGTCGAGTAGCTGGCGAAAGCCTGTAGGCTTCCTCTGGCCCTTTCGGTTACCTTTGTAGTCAGGGTACACCTCTTTGCGGAAGTTCTTCCGATCTGATATGGCAACAACCAGCTTTCCACCGTTCAGTACACGTTTGTAGTAGTCCACGTAGGCGTTGAACTTCTCCTTAGCCATCTTGTGGTTACACTCCAGGGTCCAGATGTCCTCCTCTTCGTCCCAGCATGTGCAGTTCTCAGACAGGGAGGCTGCGCGGAACATGAGGAGGTCCCCGTCGAGGAGGAGAGTAGGGCGCTGACCCCCTTTACGAGTAGAAGTCATCGTCACCATTCGACCTGAAGAGGATGTGGAGCGTGAAAACGAGAAGCATCAGCACCATCACGTCAATGGCGATGATGATGTCAGTGTTATCCATTAGGTTTCTCCTTGTGCGGGGATAGCGAGCATATTGAGTATGCTGAGGATGTTGCTGTAGACCTCTATGGGCACCACAACGCCTACGGAGAATGATCCGCCCTTTGGGAGGTCGATTGGGTAGGCTAGGGTGTCGAGGAGCCCTAGGACGCGCGCTGGGTCCAGGACGATGTCACTACCGGGTTCGAGGATCATTCATGGCCTTCTCAATGAGCCTCAGCCCCTTCGCGGTAACTCTCCATACGGTAGAGTGTCCGTCAGGGGTCTGAGTTGTTATGAAACCGAGGGAGCTGGCCTCGGCTATGGCGATTGCGCACGCGCGCGCGTAGTTGCTCTTGCATGACGATGGGCGAAGCCAGAGACCCGTTAGGGTCCCTAGCATCTCTTCAGAGGGCTGATGGTTTCTAGGCAATCAGTGTGTCTCCTTCCAGTTAGCCCCGATGGTGGCGTCAGCGGCGGTGACACCACGGAACTTGAACTTTGGACCGACGCCTTCTGCGGCCTGCTTGGCGATCCGAGCCAACAGCTCTGCGGTCTCCTGGTTCCGACACGCTATCTGGAGTTCGTCGTGGACCCAGGCGCAGATGACGAAGTCCCCGTTCCACCCCGGCTTGAGGCCCTGGGCTAGGCACTCTTCCCAGACGGAGGCCAACCACTCCTTGCAGATAACAGCCCCGCTAGACTGCCCGAGAGCGTTAAGGAGGCTGTGATCAGATCGGCAGTGAATGCGGCGACCGTCGAGGGCTTTGATGTGGGGGCCGTAGGCGGATAACTCGGTGGTCTTCCGCCGATTCTGGAGCTTCGCAATGAGGGCATTGAGCGCTGGCATACCCTCAAGGAGACCCTCAAGGAGTTCAGAGCCTTTGGCCACCTTAGCCACAGAGGCCCTGGTGAGCTTCTTGCCCTTCCTCTTCATCCACTTCACGATCCACTCATGGCGTTTTTGAGTAGTGAGGCGCATGATCTCCTCCCTCGAAAGGGGGAGATGCTCCGTGTAGATCGACCCTGCCTTCTCGGCAGCACACCCGTAGATGAATGCGTACCAGAGGGTCTTGGCTATCTTGTTCCGGTAGACCTTGTGGAGAGAGTTCTCAGGGTCCTTAGGGGTCCCCGGAGGAACCATCCCCATGGCCTGCACATTGTGCCAGTGGCTATCCCCGGATCGGCAGACCTCCAGGTAGGCACCGTCGTCGTACCGGGCGAGGTAATGCCCCAGTACGTTGTTCTCCAGGCCCTCTAGGTCAGTGCCAAGCAGGACCCATCCAGGGGGCACTGTGAACAATTCCCGGAACTCAGGACCGAAGGGAACACTCTCGGACGCCGCAGGTACCTGGGCCAGGTTCGGCTCATAGTGCGAGGACCTGAAGGTGACGGTCCCTGTCGGGTTGTACCGGGTGGCGAGGGTGTAGAGACCATTACCCTGGAGCTTGTAGTGCTTAAGCCATGCGTTTTGGCCCTCAGCGAGTTGCCCCAGGCGCTTCACGAGGGTGAAGTAGCGGGAGAGTAGCTGACACTCAGGGTACTGCTTGAGGCCCTTCAAGGTGTCGTCACTGATCTCTGGCTGGCCCGTCTTCGTGAAGGTTTCGGGCTTCCAGTTGTACTTCCGCTGGAGGACCTTGGCGACCCTATCGCGGGAGCCGGGATCGAAGGACTTCCGCACGACTGGGGTGTACACGGAGCCCTCTTCATAGAGGATTTTTGGAGGGCCGATGTAGGGCTTCAGCTCCCTGCCGTTCGCCCCGAACCGCCGAACCTTGATGTTCCGTACACCATCATGGGTGGACTTCACGTACCTGGTCTTGGGGATCGTGGTGGTGGCTCCATCCATCTCCTCCCACTTCGCAGGCTCGTACCAGTCGTCGAAGGCGTCCATGAGGTCCGCTTCGATCTGGGCCTTCTCGGCTAGGAGAATAGGGAGGAGCCGCTGCGCCTTCTCCATGTCGAAGATGAAGCCGCACTCTTCTGAGTGGACCAGCGGGGGAATGATGCGGTGCTCAAGGTCGATAGGGGCCTGGGGGTACTCCTCGTCCTTGAGGGTGTCCCAGAGGCTCTTGGTGACCACCACGTCCTGATCGCAGTATGCCTGCATCTCAGGGCACCAGTGGGCGAAGGGCTCTTCAGAGACGCCCACCTTCCTGAAGGCGACACGGAGAGTGATGACAGGATCGCTACCCCGCCACTCGTCCTCCCCGTGTCGAACCACATACCCGCCATTCTCTTCCCTGGCGACCGTGAAGCCGTGCTCTTCAGCCGTCCTGTAGGCGTGGACAGGGAGTGTGGTGTACTCCCCTTTCCATGTCCCGAGGCGCTCGCCCCAGGCGTCGAGGGAGTGCCTGCCGATGTTGCCCCCGACTACCTTACCCTCCTGGAAGAGGCGGAAGTCCCGGTCCTTCAGGTTGATGTGGATCAGCCTACTGAGGATCAAGGTATCCGTGATGAAACCCTGTATGTCCCAGTCCGGGTAGACTTTCCTGAGGACAGGGTAGTCGTACTTGGCGAAGTTGTGGCCCACGATCTCGTTGGCGCAGGCGAGCATCTCCAAGGCCGCTTCGAGGGTAATGATCCGCACACCGTTCTTGGTGGCGTTCTTGCCCTCTTCGGATGCCTTGTAAGTCTCTAGGTGTTCGGCGGGAACGCCTGAGTACATCTCGCCTGCGCCCTCATCGAAGAGGCAGATGGAGTGGATGGTGGTGACAGTATCAAGGAAGCCGTTGGCCTCAATGTCCGCAATCAGACGCACACGTCCTTTAGGATCGAACCCCTTGCCCCTGTGGGGGGACGCCGCTGTGTTCTTGTGGCGGGCCCGATCAGGCTTATAGTTGTTGTCCGCTTGGAGCTTTGAGCCCATCAGAAATCTCCTTGGTTGTTGCCCTCCTCACTTTCGTCAGCGAAGGGATTATCGTCGTCATCATTCAGGAAGCTGGGCATCCCCTCGACGAGGCGTCCCGTGGTGGTGTCGAACTTGATCCATCCCACAGTCTTCCCTGTGGTCTCCCCAGAGAAGCGCTCCTTGAGGGACGTGATTTCGGTCCAGTCTCGGCGGGTACTGAGCTTCTTTGGCCGGTTCAGTGCGATCACGAGGTCGCTGAGTTGCGCGATAGCCTGGGTGCCCCTGAGGTGGCTGAGGTCGATGGAGAGACCATCGTCGAAGCCCTTGGAGCCTTGCGGACGCCTAAGGTGACACACAGCGAAGATGGTCGCTCCGGTCCCCTCCACTAGGGTCCTCAGGCGGGTCATCAGGACGTCCAGGGCCTTGCGCTCATCGTCGATGTCCAGACCGGACACAGCGATGGAGACGTGATCAAGGATGATCCATCGGCACCTGTTGGCGATGATGAGGTGCCTGATCTTGCCCATGAGGCGGTCGAAGTCCTCGGAGCCCCAGTGGGTGTCCATGAAGAACCTCTCCCCACTGAACAACTCGTCGTAGACCTGGGAGGCGCGCTCCCGGTCGAACTGCCCGATCTCAGGACGGAGGGCCCGAATGTTATCGGGGAGGCCCTCCAGGGCCCTCTGCATGTGGATGCGCTGCCCCATCTTGAGGCCGACGATGCCGTCGATTGTCCGCGTACCACTCTGCTCCAGGAAGAGAGCCCCGACCCTCTCTCCCTGCTCCAACAGGCTGTAGATGACCTCCGAGACGAAGGCTGTCTTCCCGGTCCCGGTGTCGGCGGTGACCGTGATCAACTCCCCTGGGCGGAGACCCAGGAACTGCGCTGAGAGGCATTCCCAGGGCCACAGGACGGCTTCCACGGCCTTCGCCGACAGCCAGTCCTCCTTGAACGCCATAGCCTCCACGATACCCTCTGGGGCGTACTCGCGAGCGTCCCAGATGGCCTGGATGATCTCCTTGACCTGGCCATCGACGAGGCACTCGTTGGCGTCCTTGAGGGGGAGGGAGGCGATCTTGACGGTAGTGTGCGCGGAGAGGAGTTCAGCCACCTCCTTGGCAGCGTTCTGGCCGGGCTCGTCCATGTCGAACATCAGGACGACCTCAGGGTACTTGATGACCCATTCGAGGTTGTTCGCGATGTCCCTGACGGCCCCCTTCGCACCGTTGACTACGGAGACGACTGGCCACTTATGGCCCTGAGCCTGGGAGACCGACATGGCGTCGATCTCACCCTCGGTGATGACGACCTTCGACTTCTCGGACTTCGGGGTTCCCCAGAGGTGCTGACCGAAGAGGCAGGCACCTTTCGCGGTACCCTGCCAGGGGAAGGCTGCTTTGTCGGGGAACCTGAGCTTCTGGCCGATCACCGTGCCGGAGTTGTCCCTGAACTGAGCAATCTGGCAGGGGCGGCCCTCAGCAGACGGAAGGAACCCCTTGTCGCCATAGTGCTTCACTCGAGCCTTGAGATACCCGAACTTCTGGCACGTTTCCCTGGTGATCTTGCGGGACTTGAGGCCATCGGCGATGGGGGCCTCGATCAGCTCGGTGGTGAACATGGTAGACCTCCTCTTCGACATGGTGACGCCCTCAGCCATGCTGCCCCCGTCACCCTTCCGGCTCTTCCCGCAGGAGAAGCAGAAGGTGTGGTCGGAGTAGATGGAGAGGGCGTCAGATGATCCGCAGTCGTCACATGGTTGGTGGGTGGCTAGGGCCTGGTCCGGTAGGTCAGTGTGGCTCACCAGACCTCCCGCAGCGCGCCGTCGCAGTCGGGACACTCGACCTCATTAAGGTCATCTTCGCAAATGGTCATCGCTCGGATTGGTCCTCTGCCGACAGACTAACGACCATATCCAGCTTATCCGCGAAGGCTGCTGCACCCTCTCTGGTGAGCCAGAAGACACTATCGTCGATGTCAAGTCGGATGGGGCGGAGGCCGCTCTGTAAGGAGATTGATGCTTGGTGATCCCGCAGAGGGACCCGCAATGTGGCGTGGGCGGACATCTTATCCTCCTTATGCGAAAACAAACTTGCGCTTGTACACCGGGGGCCGAGCCAAGGCATCTCGGACGTAGTACCGTGTGTACCTGGTGCCGCTGACCGGGTGGATGCAGGGCTTGCGATACACTGTGTACCGAGAGTTCTCGATTCGGCAGATGTTCTTCGTCAGGGTGCCTTGCGCCATGTCGAGGTCGATCATGGCCTCACGGGCGGTGATGGAGCCCGCCTTGGCGATGAACTTGAGGACCCTCGCGGCCCCATCGGGGAGGCTGGGGGGGATATTATCAGCGTTGATGCGGGATGTGTATTCGTTCATTCTTCACTCCATTGGGTGAGAGGCTTGTTCCGTCCAGGGACGTTCCATGCGAGGTGGATGAAGTGCCGACGGGGATACCAGCCCACTTCAGCTAGGCGAAATCCTTCCACAGGGAAGAGGCGGTCATGCTCGATGGCGATATGGGCCAGCCTCCTCATCATCGCGGTGTCCCTGCATGAAATATCGTAGGCAGAACCCTCGACGTGGTAGGACCGTGGAGAGCCGCCGATGGCTGCGTTGTAGGCAGGGTCCCGGTAGGCTGAAGTGATGGTGAGAGGTCCACCAAATGCCGAACGGAGGTTCTGGAGCTGCCCAAGAACAAGGAACCAAGCTCGGACTGATCCGTCTCCGCCTACTGGGCCTTGGCCGTCCGAGGCTAGCTCGAATGGCGAGAAGTTGGGCCAGTTCTCGTACCACTCGTCGGTATCCAGCTCCTCTGGAGTGGACGCCACGATGGGCATCTTCTTCTGGTATAGGTTGATCATTCTGTAAACCAATCATCTGGAATGAGCCTGTCCGCGAAGATGAAGCCGTGCTTCTCGCACCATTCACCGTAGGTGGACTTGGCCCCCTTGCGGAGGGGGCTTTTACTCCGTGAAAAGACAAAGCGGATGTCGCTGGACGGGTACTGGGCCTGGATGAGTAGGTGCTTCTTCCTATCCTCAGCCGAGAACATACCCTTGCTCTCGACCAAGAAGTGATCTCGCCAAAAGGCTTCGTCAGCGTACCAATTAGGATTAGAGGAGAAGTCGTAAGTGACCTCTCCTCGATCTCTCCGAAGGAACCAGTCGCCTGTGTATCGGTGCCTGGTTTCCGGCTTGGTGTAGGTGATTGGGGCTGCCTCATAGACGGCCCCGATCCCCCGAGATTTGACGTCCGCTCCAATGGTCTCCTCTAGCCCTGATCTGTAGGTCGGGACATGCCGCTTACGGTACTGGGCTCTCGGCATCAGAAGTCGTCGTCTTCGTCAGTGTCTACCAGTTCGTCTTCGTCGTCCTCGTACTCACCGGAGACAGCGTTAGCCGAAGCTTCGGTGACCAAGGTGCCGACTGCGCCTGCTCGATCAGAAGCAGCGGTGAACCCGTCATCGTCACCCAGCTCATCTTCCTCGACAGCACCGAAGGCGGAGCCGTTATACTCAACGAGCTTCACGATCTGGACACCCTGAAGGTAGCACGAGACGTAGAGTTCACCCTTCACCTCATTGGTGACGAGCCTAATGTCGAGCTTACCAGAAGTCCCGGTGCCCACGGTCGGCAGGTCGGCGCGGTCCACCCGCTTTCCCTGGTGGTCGGCAATGTACGGAGGATAGAGGGCCTTCGCCTTAGCCGAGAGGACGATGGAGTCCTTGTCTTCCTCATCGACCTTGTAGGGCATGTTAGCGCCCTTGGCCTTGGCAGGGCCCCACTGCTCCTGAGCCACCCGCTTGCAGAGGGCAGCAAGCTCGCGGGCAAGCTCCTTGGACTGACGGAACTTGAGGTGGTACACGCCGTCCTTGTTGAACTTCGTGTCCGGTGTATTGATATGGGGGAACACAAAGGTCCCCATCTTGGTGACGTACTTGGCGCTGGCTGTCTTGGCCATGATTACTCCTTGTTCTGTTCAATTTGAAGAGGTGTGTTGAGGGGGTCGTCCGCTCCTGGGAGGCTGCACAGCTCCCTCAGGATCAGGGCGGTCTCCACTTCGCGGTCGGATAGGCCGAGCGTCTTGATCTGATCGACGCTCTGATTGATTGCGGCGTGGGCGAAGCAGATGAGGAGATATTGGTCGTATACCTCCTGTACCGTGGACCATTTGATGTCCTTCCTCTTCAGCTCCTCCTGGAAGGGGAGAGGGAAGAGGTAGTTGGGGGTGCCCTCACTCTTCAGGGCCACTGCTGCCCCGATCAGGGCTTTTTCGTAATTCATGGGTGATGCGTTTCCTTGTGGGGCTATAGTAGCCGTTTTGGCAACTCTCGGGTCACGAAAAGGCAAACTGAGAGCGGGTAACCTCTGTGAGGTCGAGGCACCCCATCTGGGGGAGGGGCGGGAGCTTATCAGCCCCAGTGTCGCTCAGGACCTTGAGAGCTTCGTCCCTAACCACTTCGTACACGTTGTAGTTCTCATACATATCGGCGAAAGCCTCGCGGATGATGGACGAGAAGCGCTCTGTGTCTGCGGCGTGCGTGGCGAAGCTGTCATGGATGAGGCAGAAGGTGTTGATACCTTCCTCATGGGCCTTCAGCACCGTCAGCATCATGTGGGAGGCGTCGAGAGAGTGGATAACGTTGGGCGCAACAGCGGAACGCTGCTTCGTTTTCTTGATCCTCCCGGTCTCCCGGATGCGGAGGTTAAACTGAACGGAGACCCAGGGGTCACTAAGGTCCCCCTCAGTTCCCATAGCGGCTACAGTGCTCGTTTTGGGGGCGTAGAGGCGGAGAGCCGGGCGCACCGTCTCATACTCCAGGTACTGATGAACCACAGGGATGCCTATTGGGGACGTCCATCGGACAGGCTTACCCTCATGGGCGAGGACCGAGGCGGTAGCCTTAAAGAACTCCATGCCCTCCCCGGCCCTGGATACGACCTCGTTGACCGCTTGCCAGACGACTTTGGCCAGGTAGGAAGCGGCGCGATAGGCGGTGGCTGGATCACCGAAGGGGTGCTCAGTACGCTTACCTTCACGGACCTCCCTGTTCAGAGGCTTGATGGTGTCTTCGATGATCTGATCCGCGAAACCGTAGGTCTCTGCCGCGTAGGGGAAGGTCATCACAGGGCGCTTGACCAGCTTGCGGTCGATCCCGAAGGACAGCCAGAGGCGCGCTAGGGGCTCCTGGTCCTCTCGGAGGGTCCCTTGGGAGAGGGAGCGCTCGATGATGGAGATGCACTTCTCCGCCACCGATCTGTAGATGTCCTGCCCCTCAGCGCAGTCCCTCAAGTTGACATGGAATGCGTCCTGCTCCGCTCTCAGAGAAGCCGAGTAGTGCTGGAGCCCTGAGTTGGAGCCGTCGAGTGCAATTGCACAACGAGACCCGTAGCTTGGTCCACTATCCATGAACGCCGCGTACTCAATACACGCCGCAAGAAACTGGAACGGCTTGTCGGCTTCGAGCCAGAGGAGGTTGGAGCGATAGTCATTGGCTATTTCCTTGATGGTATGTCGGTTATCCCTGGTCCAGTTGTAACGCTCCTTGATAGGACGCTTACTGACCTTGTCGAAGTCCCCGCAATTGGCGAGGTGGACAGCGAGCCAGTAGGCTCCCTGATGGCCGAGGGGCTTCGCGTCTGCGAACTCCAGCATCCCCTTGACATAGTCTGTACGCTGCTGGTTGAGATGGGGGATCGGGTAGATACGGCCCCGGAAGTCGATGTTGTGTGGGAGCCAGAAGCGTTCCCTGTCCGCATACTGACGGGCTGTGCTCATGTCATTCAGGAATGAGAGAGCTTCCGTTTCCGCTTCACGATTCCTCTGCATGGCCTCATAGCGTTCCGCCTTGGCGCGCCGCATAGCGACCTCGTCCTCCTGATCCTCAGGGAGCGGAGGAATGGGAACGATGGTGGACCGGGGGAAGCCGTCGAGGCCGGAGAATAGCCCCTCGGATGGCTCCAGGCCCTGCTCCCACACCCACTGCACAGCCCCCATGATCGCCGTGTTGATCCGCCATGGAGTGGCGTTGATGAGGTTGAGAGCGTCTAGGACCCCCTGGGCCTCTCCCCTCCCTAGGGCGTCCTTGAGGGGCCGGGAGACAGCGGCTTGACGGGAGCGCATAAGCGGCGTCTTCCGGTTCATCGCCTTGGTAACGTAGGGGCCGCTCCTAGGGCCCCAGGGGCGCGGTGGGCACACCATGGGGACGTGGGAGGGGTGAGAGTAGGCTTGAGCCTCCTGGCGATCCTTGAGCCACTCAGCGGCATCATCGGAGAGCCCTAGGTAGCGGTCCTGGCCGATGGTGAGCACCTGGAGGACCCCGGAGCCCAATAGGGCTGCATTGAGTATGGGCTCCCCTACGCGGATGCACTTAGCCACATCCCACTTGCGCCAGGTCTTATCGCAGAACCGCTTGGCGGCGCGCCTCGCTCCCCGAAGGACCTTGGGGGCTGATCCGCCCGTGTCCTTCATGATCCGGGGGAAGAGACGGCCCCAGGTCTTAGGGTCCGCCTCGAACAGCTCAGAGACCCACAGCTCCTCCTGTACCCTCTCACCTATGGCAATGAAGGCGTCACGGACGTTCTTACGCTTGTGGATGTGCTCCAGGGCGGTCGATAGGCCGATGTAGGCGCACGCCTGGGGCCCTAGGGAGATCACAGGGAGGAGACCCATGGGTGCCTTACCCTTCTGGGCTTCCATGTCCTTGACCCACTCCTGGAGAGCCTGAGCGACCAAGGGTACGGCGGCGTAGAGGAGGCGGTCGTAACCACTGAGGCGTTCGACAGCTCCTGCTCTCGCCGCTCTCTCCTGTAGCTCCAGATAGCGCGCGCGCGCTGACCGTAGGGTCTCGATCTCTAAAGCGCGCTGCTCATCAATGAGGCGGTCTTCTGAGGAGATTGGGAGGTCTCTAGCCATCTTGTGTCCTGTCCTGCCTGTTGCCTTTTGAAGGGCTGTAGTTGATCTGGCTACTCTTAGGGTAAATAGGAGCCCCTAGGGGACCCGTGGGGCCCTAGAGGTTCCGGGATATTTATGGTTTCCGGGGAGCGGTCAGTCGCTGACGATTGCGGCGTTGTAGAGGGCCGCTGTCTCAACCTGTCGCTTCAGAGCCTTAAGGGCTGCGGGGCTCCCCTGATGCAGGCCAGCGGAGTAATCGTCGAAGGCGAACATGAGTTCGATGAGGGAAGCCTGGAGCTTCTGCATATGCACGTCAGGGTTGTCGTTGTTGGGGGGTGTGGTGGTCGTCATGTCGTCCCTTTCAGCGGCATGGGAACGGCAACAGCCGTGTCCCTTGGAAACAGACCCAGGTGGCTCCTGGGCCAATAAGGGCAACGCTGTGGAGAGAATGTGACCGTATCACGGCAGAGAGGGGCGCAAGGGCTTTCGAGACCGCCCCGATCGACCACTCCGGCACCTCTCCAAGGCGATGCCCTGTTGTTACAAAACTCCTACATACGTCGCTATGGTTGTGCAACGGATATTTCAGGCTTGGTTAAGGCTCGCCCTCAGACGTCTCTGGACACCCCTCAGGGCGGTCGAGCGCGCTTCGTCGGAGACGTGGGCGTAGCGCTGGGTGGTCTCGATCCTGAGGTGCCCCAGGAGGGCCTGGATGGTCCGCAGGTTCACGTTAGCGTCCACGAGCTGCGTGGCGAAGGTGTGCCGGGAGCTATGGAGGACGAGTTCGACGTCCCCTTGCAGCCCCATGACCTTCTTGGCGTGGGCCCAGGCGTCGTAGAAGCGCCATGCGAAGCAGGTGCTCCCAGTCTCCTTAGGGCCCCATGGTGCGTATGTCTGGAGGAGCTTAGCCGTATCGTCGTCGATGTCGATAGAGCGGGGCTGCCCGTTCTTCGTCACACGGAAGACCACGCGCCACCCGCTGCGCAAGCGAACCACGTCCCTCTTGGGGTCAACCCCTAGGATTTCTGCGCGACGGGCTCCAGTCCCTAAGGCGATCAAGAAGAGCGCCTGGGTGGCCCGTGCGAGGTCCTTGTTCCGGTAGGTCCCTAGGGCCTCCAGGAACTCGGGTATCTCGTGATCCTCGAACCAGCGAGAACGGCCAGGTGGCTCCTTCTGGCGGAGGGACTTCATCTTGGGGAGGCTGTCGATCCACTCGTACTCTTCGCAGACCCTAAGGAAGACGTTGAGGGCCGTCAGATAGCGGTTGATGGTAGCCGGGGAGAGGCCCTTCTGGTCCCTTAGGGTCCGCACGAGGTGGCTAAGGTTCTCCCTGGAGATGACCTCTTCGAGGGGTAGGTCCCTGCCCAGGATGTCGCAGGCGGTATCGAGGCGCGCGTAACTGCACCGCTCGTCGGCCTTCCCGCGCCATAGGTCCCCAGCGATCCGCGAGAAGGCGTAGCGGATGGTGATCTCTTCTCTGTCCGTGGTCATCATATCGGTTGCCCTATTCTTTACACCAGAAGGTCGGAAACCCTCTTGGCTAGTGCTCTCCCTCTCGTTCGTGGAGACTAGGAGAAACAAGGAGATGGCCTCAGTATTGAGGGTTGGGTGCTCCCTCCTTATCAAGGAGAGAGCCTCGTGAAACTTGGTCAAGTTCGTGTGCTGAGAGTCCGCTACCGACATGGATGGTTCCATTTCGTCTTGGTCCGGGAGCACAGTTTCCATATCGGTAACTGAATGTCAAGAGGTAATCTTCCGCCTCTTCGGCTTCTTTAGGGCCTTGAGGCGACTACGGGCCTCTTCGGCGGCAGCGGCCAGGGAGGTTGACACCCCGGCAACAGTCTGGACACCCCTATAAGCGCCCCAGACGCGCCACTGGAGGTCCACTTGTGATTTCCTGGCCTCCAGTCCATCGTAGAGGACAATGGTCTCTGTGGGCTTTCTGAGGGCCTGCATGGGGCGGAGGCAGAGAGCAGCATAGCGGCCTTTGGTGAGGGGCTTAGGTTGCTTGCGGGGACGCTGGGTGGATTGGTTATGCATTCGAGGTGTCCTCTTTTTCCTGGTAGCGCTTGGCATCTTCACGGAACTGGGCGACGGCGGCTTCAGCGAGGGCGGCAACAGAGGGGCCGTATCCGAGGTGCGCGCGCGCTGCGGCGATGAGCTGATCGGCGGGGAGGTCCTGACACCCACAGGAGATCATGGGGTCTTCGGGGGGCCCGTAGATGAAAGCCTCTCGGCCCTTGTAGCCGATAGGTCCGAAACGGAGGACCCCCGTGGCCTCACGGAGGTTGGCCCCATAGAGGTTGGCCCCATAGAGGTTGGCCCTATAGAGGTTGGCCCCATAGAGGTTGGCCCTATAGAGGTTGGCCCCATAGAGGTCGGCCTCACGGAGGTTGGCCCCATAGAGGTTGGCCCC
>Ga0210043_1001550_pt1 | contig 18299 bp, 17 predicted proteins | sample CryGeymet201501t_FD_183990 | JGI IMG/M metagenome (GOLD analysis project Ga0210043, IMG submission 183990) | Groundwater microbial communities from Crystal Geyser aquifers in Utah, USA - Crystal Geyser metaG 2015-01t (SPAdes) (version 2) | ecosystem: Environmental > Aquatic > Deep subsurface >... | reverse complement strand
ATTATAATGAAGAAATAGTTTTCATAATGTGCTCTACTTCCGTTAAAGTTAGGTATGGAGAAATAGGAATTGAAAGTGTCTTCTTGAAAAACTTTTCTGCGTTTGGGAAATCACCTTTTTTATAATTAAGTGATTTCATCGATGGTTGTAGATGAAGTGGAATAGGATAATAAATTCCAGTATCAATTTTGTGCTGGGAAAAATGTTTTATTGTTTTTTGCCTATTTTTTGTTTGGAAAGCGTACACGTATAGAGATGGTCTGGTAAACTCTGGCCAAAACATTCCACTTAAAGAAACTTGTTTTAAAACCAAATTATATTTTTCAGCAATCATTAATTTTTTATTAATATTTTTTTGAAGATCAGGAAGTTTGTGAACTAGGGCAGCAGATTGTAAGTTATTTATGAGTTTATTCAATCCATTTAAGTGGTGTGTGTATTTATTTTTTTTATTTTTTATACCATGATTTGCAATAATTCTTGCTTTTTCAATAAAGACTTTATTGTTAGAAGTGATGATCCCCGCATTACCCAGTGCCCCAAGAGACTTAGATGGATAAAGAGAAAAGCACCCAGCTATGCCAAAAGAGCCAACAGGCTGTCCCTTATAAAGGCTTCCATGTGCATGAGAAGCATCTTCTAGTACAAAAAGACTATTTCTCCTAGCTATGTACATAATTTCATCCATATCACAAGGAATACCATATAGATGTACTAGCAAAATGCCTTTTGTTTTTGATGTAATTTTATCTACTATTTTATTTGGATCTATATTTCCAGTTTTAGGATTAATATCTACAAAAACAGGTTTGGCCCCTGCATGTATAATGGCATCTGTCGTGGCAGAAAAAGTACAAGGAGTGGTAATAACTTCATCACCTTGTTTAAGGTCAATTGCCAGCAGGGATACAATCAATGAATCTGTCCCAGACTGTACTCCAACTGCAAACTTTGTACCACATATTTCTGCAAAGCTCTTTTCAAATAATTGGGTTTCTTTACCTCCAGTGAAAGTGTTACTATCATATATTTCACTCCAGCTTTGTAAGATTTTTTTTCTGTAGGGTTGATTTAGTTTTTTTAGGTCAAATAGTGGGATATTTTTCACGATGATTATTTTATCATTAAGTAAACCACTTTTTTTAAAAAAAATAGCATGATTTAACTATGAATGCTTCAATCTTTCCAATATTTTAGTATCATAAAAGTAGTCAAATTTATTTTGATTTGAAGTAAACTGTCTAATTGAAAGTTCTAAAGCTGATTTATTGTTAGTAACAGTAAATTTATCAATTACTTTTTGCTCTTTGTAAAGAAACAATTCTTCTTTGTTTTTATCCCAAACTAAAGATGATACGTCACCGATGAAGGTCATTTTTCGGGATGACTTGGGTTGTATCCAACTGTAATAGGAGGACAATGTTTTCTTGTTGTCATAATAAAGTGTAGCATATGCTTGATTAATTTGGTTTGAGCCAATACAATTTTTAATTGATTCAATTTTTTTTGGATTTGATCCAAAAAAATACTTCCCTAGATAGATGTCATGTATTGCTAAATCATCAAAAACTGTAATGTTTGGTTTATTTATATTAATGGAGTGACGAACAGACTCAATATGAGTTAGTTTTCCTAGATAATTGCTGTCAAGTAATGATTTTATTTTCCTAACGTAAGGGTCATGTAGAAAAATATAATCAACGTAAATCTGGAGATTTCTCTCATCTGCTAGCTTTTGAAGCAGGTAGGCATTAGTGCTTGTTAGACAAAGTGGCTTTTCTACAAAAATATTCTTGTTGTGTTCTAAACATTGCTTAGCTATCTGAAAATGTGTTTCTTCTGGTGTAATAATGAAAATGTGAGAGATTTCATCATCTAAAAGTACACTTTTAAGTGTTTTTACTTTGATATTATAATTAATTTCTTTTAAATTTGGTTCAACTACGGAGATTCTTTTACTAGGAATAATACTTTTTAAAGTTTCATAGACTTTTTTACCCCAGTAACCATACCCTACCAAAGCAACATTTAATTGGTCCATTTTTAAAGATTTCATTTTAGAAAAGCATATAAACAAACGGACTAACCGGCGAAGTAGTAGAAAAAGCTACTAATAATCCAAAAATAATAAAAATAATAACTGGAGGTAACAACCACCATTTCTTATTTTTCATCAAATATTCAATTAGTTCTTTAATCATTTTCCTCCTTTTAGAATAGCTTTACTTCTTAACAATATAATTATCAATCACCAAATAGTCTATATCAGTATCCAAAAAACAACGAATAGCGTCATCAGGGGTACAAACAATGGGTTCTCCTCTAACATTAAATGAAGTATTGATAATAATTGGCACTCCAGTTATTTTTTTATATGACTTCACTAAATCATAATATTTTTTATTATCTTTTCTAATTAGAGTTTCTAACCTGCCACTTCCATCAACATGAACAACCGCAGGCACTTTCTTTTTACCAATTTCTTTAAAAGGGTAGACCATTAGCATCCATCTTGCTGATGGAGAGATGTTTTCATCTGTCACAAAATATTTGTCAGTTTCTTCCTCTAAGATCACTGGAGCAAAAGGTCTGAACATTTCTCTTTTCTTGACTTTGGCGTTAATAATATCTCTCATCTCAGTAGTAGCTGCTGAAGCAAGAATGCTTCTATTCCCTAGCGCTCGTGGTCCCCATTCCATTCTTCCTTGAAACCAGCCGATTACTTTTTCTTTTTTTATTAACTGGGCTGTTTTTTCAACTAATTTTTGTTCGTCATCAACTAACTCATATTTTAGATTATATTTATTTAGTTCTCTCTCAATTTGATACCATTCATATTTTGGACCCAGATAGGGATGGAAGTTTTTCTTATTTACTAATTTATTTGTTAGACTTGTATAGCTATACATGGCTGCCCCCATGGCAGCTCCAGCGTCACTAGGGTCAGGTGGAATGAACAGGTTTTTAAATGGAGTGCTTGATAGTATTTTCCCATTAAGTACTGAGTTTAATGCAACACCACCTGCAAAACATAAATTATCATTTTTATATTTTTGATGGGCGACATTGAGTAGATTAAAGACAACTTCTTCGGTTTTTGCTTGCAATGCTGCGGCAATATCCTCATGATATTTTTTAACTAAGCCTTCGCCTTCTCTAATAGGATGACAAAAAAGTTCTATCATTTTTTTTGAAGGCATGTGTCCAGCCCAATCAAAGTCAAAGTAGTCCATATCTAACTTGAAACTCCCATCAGGCATAATCTTTATTATTTTGTCAAAGTTTTTTTTGAAAGGTTTGGGATTTCCATACGCGGCCAAACCCATTACTTTATATTCACTATCATTGGCACTAAAACCTAAATAAGTAGTTAAAGTGCTGTATAAAAGTCCGAGAGAGTGAGGGAAGTGAATCTCCTTATCTATCCTAATATGTTCTTTATTACCTATCCCAATAGTAGTCGTTGCCCACTCTCCAACTCCATCAACAGTTACAATTACAGAATTTTTATATGGAGCATGATAAAACGCACTAGCAGCATGTGATAAATGGTGATCAATGAAGTGAACTTGACCAAAATAATTGAGCTCATTTTCTAAGGTTTTCTTTATTTCTAACCTTGTACTAAACCATGGTCCCACTGTGCTGATAAATTGATTATAGCTTTTAGGGAAATGTTCAATATATTGAGAAATAATTCTTTCAAATTTAATAAAAGGTTTTTCATAAAAAGAGATGATATCAATCTCATTAGCTGAGATACCTAGACTGTCCAAACAAAACTCAATAGCTTTTTTAGGAAAACTATTATCATGTTTAATACGAGTGAATCTTTCCTCTGCTGCAGCAGCAATGATCTCTCCATCCTTAATCAAGCAGGCTGAGCTGTCATGAAAATAACAAGATATACCAAGAACTATCATAAGTTTTTCATTAATACATCTTATTTAAGTTTACTTTTGTTAAACGCTTTTTCCAGCTGGTGAAAGAGTAATCATTAGTAAGGAATCTTTTAAATAACACTTTTGAAACTATGGCTGTCAAGCCTATTCCAATTAAAAAAAAGAAGTGAAGAGCTGACCATTCTATAAATTTATCCATCCTCTTTTTTGCACTATCTTTGAATGAGCTAAATTTACCTATAATTTTCATTGATTTGATCATATCATGCACCTATCTATTTGCTATTATTATTTTACATGCTTAAGACGTCTCGCCAGCTATTTTTTTTCCTTATATTTGACATATTACTAATATTAATTTTTTTGTTTTCAGAAACATTTTTAGGTATTTATGTAGTCTCCCTAAGCTCTTTGTTTTTCCTTTTTCATACTAAGTGGTTGGATTTTTCTAAAGTCTTTTTTTACAAAAAATTCTTTTTGCTATGGATTGGTTTGCTTTTTAGCTTGCTTTTTTCTAGTTTGTTCACCCACTCAATCCCTTTGACCATTAATCAATTAATTTTTTATTTCTTTTCATTTCTTGTTTTTTCATTTTTCTTGCTGATAAGAGAAAAAAAGTTAGACAGAGATAGACTGTTTTTAAATTTATTTTTGGTGATGTTTGTTATCAATCTGATGAGTCTAGTCTTTATATTTTTTCCAAACTTTTCTGAATTAATCCCTGGGATGAACTTACTTTATTCTTCTTATGGACATAATCATATAGGAGCATTGCTGATAATGTTTATTCCAGTAGCATTTTTTTATCTTATTAAGTTTTGGCAAAATAAGGAGAGACAAAACTTTCTGTTAATGTCTGGGTTACTGACTCTTTTTTTGTTTAATTTATTGACCAGTTTCGGTAGAGTTGTAATTTTTATTGGTTTTCTTGAAATTCTATTATTAGGCTTTATAAACTATAGAAAGTTCATATCTCAGCAACCGATCTTTAAATATTTTTACAGCTTATTTGTCTTTTTATTTGTTATCATCTTGTTGGGTAACTTGTTGATATCTTCCCTTTTTCTTTTTAAAGATGATTTTTCATGCAAATTACCTTTGTTTTCCTCGTATGAAGATAAGATTTGTAAGGATTTAAGCCAAGAAGCACGAGTTATTTATTGGCAAAGGGCATTGACATCTATTAAGGAGAATTGGAAGGTTGGCTATGGTCCTGGGACATATAGCTTGATTAATTATAAATATAAAGATGCTTCGGGCGGGAATAGTGCCTACGCCCATAATGCCTATCTCCAGTCTCTTTCCGAGAATGGAATTATTTTTTTCCTAATTTTTACTTTATTAATGATGAGTTGCTGGTTTTTTAGTGCTAAAGCTTCACTAGTTAAACTATCGTCAAACAAAGCACTAACTAGTCACAATGATTTTTCTCTAACTCAAGCTCTTTTTATCGGATTGAGTGCTATTTATCTTGATGTATTATTTGATTTTGATTGGAGTTTTCTAGGTGTTTTAGCGATGACCCTGTTATTTATTGTAATTATTTTACGCTCCCAAAAAGTAGAAATTATAAAAAAGATGTCGAAGAAGGATTTCAGGTTTTCAGTAGTTATTAAATTAATTTTTATTTTAGTGAGTTCAATTTTAATTGGATTATCTTTGGTTAGTATTAGTGTAGAAAGTTTGATTTATTTTGGCAAGACAAATCAGGCAGTTAAGCTTTTTCCTTATTTTCAAACTCATATGAAATTATTTCTACATGATAAATTATTGAATGAAGAAAGTGCCAAAGTATTAGATGAAGTTTATAGATATCACTCCAGTTATTATTTGATTAAAGATCCAGAGGAAGTTCTCACATACTTACGTGATCGGGTGGTCGTAATTGACCCTTGGTATTATTATTCTTATCACACTTTAGCAAATTTATATGATTCTCAGCCAGAATTAGTCGAGAAAGAATTAATAAATGTCAAGATTCTTTATGATAAATCAAGGACAAGAGGTGACCAAGGCAGCTATCCAATTAATAAAGATTTGGCTAAATTGTCTAGCCGGATAGCCGATGATTATTTAAAAAATAAAGATATTGAGAGAGCGGGTTATTTTTATCTTCTAGCTTTTGATTTTCACAACTGGTTTTTGAATGATACTGTGCCGGCTTTTGCGTATCTTCCGCTTACTAATGAAGAAAAGATAAAATTATGGGTATATTTGGATGAAATAGATGTTGCATACTTTACAAAAAATAGCGCTAATATTGCTAAGTCATATTTTTCTTTGGCTGATCAATATTTGGAGCAGGATAATAATGATAATTTTATTGAGATAGTAAAAAGAATCGAAGCGATTGCTCCTTGGATTAAGGAAGACTATCTTCTCGAAAATGAATCTATGATTCAAGAAAAAATTGACCACTTGATTAATCAGGATAATCCAGAAGATGCAGAAAAATTATTACAGGTACTGAGTAGTTCTAAGTTTTCTTATTGGGTCAAACCTCAACTTGGCAACTTTTATTTACTACAAAATAAAGATGAGTCAGCTTTGCAATCGTTTAAAGAGTGTGACCAGGAGTGGCGAAAAAATATGAAGATGAGTCTCCACCATGATTGTTATTATGGAGCTAAGTCAGTTGAAGAGGGTTGGGCTGATAGAGATAGGTATTATGAAGTAAGTAGAATAATCAAAGAGAATTAATTTTAAATAATGCTAACTTCAAAGTAAATTATTATTCATTAGATATTCATAAATATTTTTAGCCATTTGTAAATACCCTTCTTCATTTACATGATAGGGGGTTAAGATTCTATTCCAATCATCACTATTATATTTATCTCTAAATAGCATCTCATGGTCAACAAGATGAATGTTTTGATCCTTTGCAATTATTCTGATTGATTTATTGAGTTCAGTTTTCCAAATGTCATTTTCAAGGCAGGGATATGTCTGTAGTATTAGTGTAATCCCATTTTTTTGGCTTATCTTTTTTAGTGAGCTTAATTGGTCGTTCAGAAGAGTCGGTACATTACTTATAAGTTCATTGTGTTTTCCTTGGTTAAATTCAGAAGTTATTTTTTCTGGGAAATAAATTTGTTTTTCTGACAGATATCTGATCGTTTCATCTAAGTTATAGCTAAAATGGTAGAGTACATATCTAAAAAAGTCGTCATATGTATGTGCTAATTGATAATTATTAGTTAAATAATCAAGAGCTTCATCTTCTTTCCCTTCACCATATAATTTAAAATATTCTTCATCAAACTTAGTTTCTGGATGCCCATATTTTAGGTTAATTTTACTATCAATCAAATTGAATTTAGCTAGATAATAAAATCTAAAAATTCGGGTCTTTTTGATAAGATTTGCAATAGTTGAAGATGAACTATCGTCATTACTATCAAAAATCCCTAAATTTGTATTTAACTCATTATTTGCTATCTCAATGTCATAAGTATTCCAGCCGTTATTCATGCCTAGAAGTGCTACTAAGAAATTAGGTTTAAATTGTTGATATCCTCTGGAAAATTCAATAATTGCTTCTGATGAATTATTACTAGACTTAGCTAAATTAATAAAGGAAATATCATTGCCAATTTTATTCTTTGTTAATAGTTCGTGCAGTAAATCTGGATATCCTTTTTGAGGTGGAGCATCGGCTCCAACAGTCCATGAGTCTCCGATAAACATAAATTTATACCTAGAGCCATTTTTGTTATCAGTTACTCCTAGTACCTTGCTCTGTGGGTGAGGATTGTGAAAATGTGAGTATGTAAAGCTTAATACTTGAAGACCTAATTCAGTAAAAATTACAATCGATAAAATAGATAGTGAAATTTTTTTTATCAAATTCATCAGATAATTATATTATAATGTTTTTAGATAAAAATGGATATTAGTTAGTTACAAAGTTTAAAAAATTTAATTGATTCTTATCCCTTGTTTTTTATTATGACTGAGGCTAAACTAACCCTTATGAAAATTAAAGAAATTATCGAGTACTCAGATTTTGACAAGGTTGATATTCGGGTGGGCAAAGTCATCGCCTCATCAAGTCCTGACTGGAGCACTAAGCTTTTAGAATTTACTGTAGACTTTGGTAGTGAAATTGGTGAAAAAACAATTTTCTCAGGAATAAAAAAATGGTATTCCCCAGATGATTTTGTCGGAAACTACTATTTGTTTGTAGTAAATCTTGCCGAGAGAAAAATGGGAGAAGGGATCAGTCAAGGCATGATGCTAATGAGCGATGAAGTAGAAAAACCAATCCCGTTCCCCATCACAAAACAAGTAGAGGCAGGCTCGATTGTTAGATAAGTAAAAATATGCCTCTGCATGATAGAATAAACATCTTATGTTAGATAAAAAAAAACAGTCAGATAAAAAAGAATCAACAAAAAAAGAGTCTTCTCAAAAAAAAACGAAGAAAGTTGAATTTCAATTTAATTTGAATAAATTTTTCTCAAAAGGTTTCCTTTATATTTTATTAGGTTTCTTATTTTTGCCTTTTATTTTCTCATTATTTAGTGTTCCAGACAGTAGTCAGACCACTTTGAGTGGACTAGTTAATGATATTCGTGAAGAAAAGGTTGAAAGAGTTGAAATTGTTGGCTCTCAGCTAATTGCTGATTATAAAGACGATTCACAAAAGATTGCCCGCAAGGAAGATGGACAGGAGTTAGTTTCGATTTTGAGGGCTGCAGACATTGACCTTGGTAGCCTCGAAATTAAGGTAAAAGATGTCTCGATCACTGATTTATTATGGCAGTTAGCACTTAGTGCGTTGCCAATCCTTATCATGGTTGTCTTCTTCTTCATTTTGTTTAAGCAGGCCAGGGGTGCTCAGGATGGAATAATGGGAATCGGTAAAAGCAAAGCCAAATTATTTTTAAAGGGTAAGCAAAACACTAAGTTTGATGATGTTGGTGGGATGGATGAAGCAAAGAAAGAGTTAGAAGAGGTCGTTGATTTCTTAAAAAATCCTAAAAAATATACTGTGGTGGGAGCTAGAACTCCTAAGGGAGTCTTGTTAGTGGGTCCTGCCGGAACTGGTAAAACGTTGTTGGCCAGAGCTGTTGCCGGCGAGGCTAACGTACAGTTTCTTTCCATTGCTGGTTCTGAATTTATGGAAATGTTAGTTGGAGTAGGGGCATCAAGAGTTAGAGACTTATTTGCCACAGCCAAGAAAATGTCGCCTGCAATTATCTTTATTGATGAAATTGACGCGATTGGTCGTGTTCGTGGTAATGGCAGTCATGGTGGACATGATGAGAGAGAGCAAACATTAAATCAAATCTTAGTTGAAATGGATGGTTTTAGTCAGAATGACAATGTAATTGTGATGGCTGCAACAAATAGGGGTGATATGTTAGATCCAGCTTTGGTCAGACCAGGTCGTTTTGATAGAAGAGTGATGGTTAGACTTCCCGACCTTGAAGAGAGAAAATATATTCTTAATATCCATGCCAAAGGAAAACCATTTGTTAAAGAACTCGTTTGGGAAAAAGTTGCCAAGAGAACTGTCGGATTTTCTGGGGCTGATTTAGAAAATATGCTAAATGAGGCGGCAATTGCTGTGGCACGTGAAAGTAGAAAAGAAATCACCATGGAGGATATCGAAGAAGCATCATTAAAGGTCAAGCTTGGACCAAGTAAGAAGAGGCTTCAAGATAAGACAGAAAGAGAAATGACAGCCTATCACGAAGCAGGTCATGCCATTATCGCTCATGTTTCTCCTCATGCTGATCCTGTCCATCGTATTTCTATAGTCTCACGTGGTCGAGCTTTAGGGTTTACTCTGACTCCCCCTGAAAAAGATAAGCTGCAAGTTACCAAGTCAGAACTTATTGATGAAATGGCTGTTTTAATGGGTGGGAGAGCAGCAGAAGAGCTGATTTTTAAAGAATTAACTGCTGGTGCGAGTAGTGATATTGATCGCGCCACTAGAATTGCTCGAGCAATGGTTGTTGATTATGGGATGAGTATTTTAGGTCCAATGAACTTTAGCCCACAATATGAAGGATCAGATTACTCAAAGAACTATGGTGAACCATCAAAGATATCTGACAAGCTTCAAGAAAAAGTAGACGAAGAAGTTCTAGAATTGATCAAAACTGCTCGAGACAAAGCCATGACTACTCTTAAGAAACACAAAAAACAGTTAGATTTAGTTTCTCAGAAACTGATTGAAATAGAGTCGCTTGACGGAGACCAATTTATTGAGTTAATGGGAATTGCTAAAGCAAAATCTCTGTAGTTTAGGCTAGCTATCTAGGTAATAATTTCGTTATACTATTTCTATGCATACTCTGCCCCGGTTGCTCCAGAAAACTAAAGTCCGTCGTTTGTTTATTATTCTATTTACCTTTGCTATTTTCTTTGGATCACTAATTGTTCCTATCGAGAATCGTCATCCTCAGCCAATAATTACAAACTACTTTGATGCAACCTGGTGGACTGTGACCACTATTACTACTGTCGGGTATGGAGACATGGTCCCCGTCACTCACTTAGGCAAAGCACTGGGAATGATTTTGCAATTATTTGGTGTTTTGATTTACTCAAGTATTATTGCGACCATCAGTATGACTTTAAATAAAAAGCAGGAAGAGTATTACCAACAAAGGATGCTTGAGAGATTGGATAGAATTGAAGGTAAGCTTGATAAACTTTCCAAAGAAAGTCGCTATTTGATTAAAAATCAAGACTAGGGTACTCTCTGTCTATGTCAGATACTTTTCTCATTATTGATGGACATGCTTTGATTTACAGAGCTTACCATGCTTTTCCTAAAACACTTATTTCAAGTTCAGGTCAGCTGACCAATGCTGTCTATGGTTTCGCCCGAATATTGCTTAAAAGTATTCAGGACTTTGATCCTACCTATTTAGTAGTTGCCTTTGATCATAAAGAAAAGACTTTTCGCCATGAGAAATTTGTAGACTATAAAGCTCATCGCCCCCCGATGCCGGATGAGTTGATTTCTCAGATTGATTTAGTCTTTCAAGTTGTTAAGTCAATGAATATCCCTACTTTTCAGGTGGCTGGTTTTGAAGCTGACGATCTAATTGGGACAATCACGCTTTTAAATGAGCCAAAGGGGATTGATAATTTAGTCGTGACGGGAGATAAAGATATGTTTCAATTAGTCACTGCTCAAACTCATGTTTTTATTCCCGGGAGAGGCAGATTTAGCAAGGATAAGGAATATACCCCTGATGCAGTCTTAAAAAAAATGGATGTCAGAGTTGATCAGATTGTAGATCTAAAGGGATTGATGGGCGACAGTTCTGATAATATCCCTGGGGTAAAAGGAGTTGGTCCAAAAACAGCAGTTAAATTACTTCAGGAGTTTGATAATCTAGATAATATTTATCAGGAATTAGAAAAAAACCCCGACCATCCAATATTTAAAAAGTCTCTTATAAAAAAACTAGTAGATAATAGAGAGCTAGCTTTTTTAAGTCAAGATTTAGCGACTATCAAGCGCGATGTTCCAGTTAGTTATGATCTTGAAAGTTGCCGAGTGAAGACATATGACAAACAAGTAGTAGTGACATTATTTGAAGAATTAAATTTCAACTCACTATTAAAATTTTTACCTGAAGATGAGTTTGAAAGTAGCGTTCAAGATTCACTTTTTTAGGTTAAGAAAAATAGTTTGAGGACGGTATAATGGGTCAACAATTATGATTCAACATCAGAAGAAACCACGAGTTGCTTTAGTTCATGACTATCTAAGAGAGTATGGTGGAGCAGAAAGAGTTTTAGAAGCTTTACATGAGATATATCCAGATGCACCTGTTTTTGTGGCTTTTTTTGATAAAGAGGCGTTAGGTATTCATGCTGAGAGGTTTGCTGATTGGGATATTAGACAAACTTGGATTACTAATTTACCTTTTTACAAAAAATTATTTTCCCCCTATCGTATCTTTGCTAAAGCAGCCTTTGAAAGTTTAGATTTATCTGAGTATGACTTGGTTATTTCTTCTTCTAATGCCTATATGGCAAAAGCAGTAAAGACAAAAAAAGGTAGCCACTACTGTTATTGTCACACACCTCCGCGTTCTTTATATGGTTATACAACTATGACTGATTGGAAGAAGAATCCGGCTATAAGAATGTTGGGACATTTGATTAATCACTTTATGAGAATTTGGGATTTTGAAGTTGCCCAGAGAGTTGATCATTTCATCGCAAATTCTCAGGAAACAAAGAAAAGAATTAACAAATTTTATCGAAAAGATAGTGTTGTTATATATCCGCCAGTAGATTTAACCGAAAAATATTCACCAAAAAAAGACGAGGGTTATTTTCTCTATGTCGGCCGTTTGGCAAAAAGTAAAAATGTTGATTTGGCGATTAAGGCTTGTACAAACTTGAGTTTACAGCTTAAATTAGTAGGATCGGGCAAAGGTCTCGATCATTTGAAAAATATGGCTGGTCCGACTATAGAATTTTTGGGTGCAGTGGATGATAGTAAACTGCATCAATTATATGCAGGAGCTAAAGCATTTATTTTCCCAGCTGAGGATGAAGACTTTGGCATTGTTCCTGTTGAGGCAATGGGACATGGAGTTCCAGTTGTTTGTCATCGTTCTGGAGGGCCAAAAGAAACCGTCATCGAGGGTAAAACTGGACTTTTCTTTGATCAACTTACCGTTGAGAGTTTGATGACTCAGTTAGAAAAAATTCAGACCATAAGGTTCGATAAAAAGGCTATTAGAAAGCAAGCGGAGAAGTTTTCTAAAGATATATTCAAAAAAAATATTCAAAAGTTAGTAGGCTAGATTATCTGTAGAGCCAAAAGCTTAGAAATTAGTTCTTCTTTGAATAGCTGGTCTATTTTCCTCGTTTGGAATGGCAACATTACCGTTTGGAATTACTCTATTTTATAACTGTGGTAGTCCGATTGGTCTTTCTGGATTTATAGTCTTCACAAAGTTTGGGGTCATAGTAACGAATGTGACAGTGTTCGCTGACATTGGGACATTGATTTGGAGCTGAGCTGCTGTTGTAGCAACCTTTTCACTATTTTGTTGTCCATTGAGATATTCTTTTTTGATAGTATATTCTCCAGGTTCAATATTAGTAAATGTTATTGGAACTGTTTCTGCGTGGCTGCCATAGATGTCAAAGTTGGAGAGAACAACATTGATATTATTTTTATCATCTTTGGCGGCGAGTGCTTTCACCCATGAGCCTTTCCCTAACAATTGGAGTCTTGAGTTTCCAATTCTATCTAGCATACGTAGTGCATAGTAACGTGGCTTTGCTTTTGCCCCAGCATCTCCATGGGTAAACATTCCCCAGCGCCCCCAATAGTTTTTTCCTTGTGGGTCCTTGCCATCTTGGATTTCAAAGATAAAGGCTCGATCAACTATCCCTACCATTTCGATTGCACCCGCGATAGTGTGAGCAGCTCCATAGGCGTTGTCATATCCTGGATGAACTTCACTATCATGACCCCATTCAGTAATCTGCAATTCGAGGTTTCCTTCAAGCTGTGGAAAACTCTGCATCCACGTTCTGACGTCTAGCATATCATTTCTATATTGATTAACTTTATGGTTATAGCGATGCCAAGAAAAAAAGTCATAGCGAAGGTTATTGGCTAAAGTGTGTTTGGCCATTGCATCAAACCAGTTTTTATATAGGGCAGTGATTCCAGGTCCCCCAATTTTAAAGCGTTTAACCCCTTTTGCATTTTGTGCTCCGCGAGCTGCATATGTATACAGATCGAGATAGTTTCTTTCTCCATAGTATTTCCAGCCTCCAAAAAGGTCTGGTTCGTTCCAGACTTCATAATACACATTGTCTATCCCTCTGGTTCCAGAAACATGTTCAATTGTTTTTTGAACTACAATCTGCCAATCAATCCAGTTTACCGGGGGTGAAACGATATCCCCACTACTAATGGCTGGGGGCATATATGTTAGGGAGATATATGGCTTTGCTCCTGTGGCAGTGATGTCATTTAGGATGACATCAAACTTGGAGAAATCGAAGGTCATATTACCTGGACTTCCTCCAACTATCTCATAAAAGTCGTATATGTGGTCAATTCTAATATAGTCTGGTTTTAAGGCAGCTACTTGTCCAGAAATAGGTTGAATACGCCAGTCAAAGGCTTCTCCGCCTTGGGCTAGGTTGCGCCAAGGTCTGGGCATAGTTCCTAATACAGCTTGGGTATCAATATAGATATTTGCTTTCTCCCCAGATGCTTTAGAGAAAAATTCTCTGACTTTATCAAGCTGAGTAACAGCGATCAGAGCAACAATTGTAGTCAAGAGAATGATGCTGACACTAAAGATCATTCTCTGTTTTCTTCTAAGTTGTTTTTGTTTGATTGGATTTGTTAGTTTAAATTGTTTTTTTTGGTTAAAAAGGGACATGATATAAATTTATCACATCTTGAACATATAATCTTAAATTAAATTTTTTGAAGTAAAAATTATTAGCACTCACTTCCACCTCTTGCTAATAACAGGGTTTATAGTGTAAACTTAGCCCATGATTGATTTAACAGCACGTCAGGTGCAAATTTTAAGAGCTGTGATCGAAGAGTTTATCACTACTGCTCAGCCAGTTGGTTCCGAAACAGTAGATAAAAAATATAGAATCGGTGTTTCTCCTGCCACGATTCGCAATGAGATGGTTCACCTAACAAAACAGGGTTACTTACAAAAAGGTCATACTAGTTCAGGTCGTCAGCCCACTTCTTTGGCAATGAGACTTTATGTTAATGAGTTGATGAAAGAAAAAGATCTTTCTGTGGCTGATGAAGTCAGTGCAAAAGAGAAGATTTGGAAAAACAAAGATATTCTTGAAGATTTGTTAGTAGAGTCATCTGCAGTCCTTGCAGAGAAGTCTCGAGCAGTCGGGATTGCCTTAACAGGTGATAAACGTTTATATACTGCAGGCTACTCCAATCTGCTTAATATGCCAGAGTTTTATGATATAAATGTGATTCGTCATGTTTTGTCTTTGATCGAAGAAGTCTCCTTACTAGAGGAAGTTTTTGACTTGGGACATAGTGAAAACCCAATCCAACTTGTTTTTGGTCCTGATTTAGGAAATAAATACTTAGATCCAATTGCTGTTTTGTATATGAATGTAAACGCCGGTGGGCTCCCATGTAAAATTGGTGTGTTGGGCTCTGCCCGATTTGAATATGACTATATTATTCCTTTGATGAAGTACCTTGGTGGTCTGATTGAAGAAATGACTGCCCAATAACCTGCCCTTAGAAAAAAATATGAACAAAAAAGTAAAACAACAATCAGTTGATAATGACTCACACAATGTTAGTAATGATCTTGATGAGTTGATCGCAAAGTTAAACGGTGAATTAGAACTAGCTCGTGAGAAAGAACGTAGAGCAGTTGCCGATTATCAAAACCTTGTGAGAAGAAATAGGGAAGAAAAGCTAAAGATAGCTAAGTTTGCTGCTCTGGATTTTGTTGAGACAATTATTGATCCTTTGACACATCTTTCCCTGGCAGCAGAACAATTAAATGATCAAGGACTTAACATGGTCATTTCCCAGCTCTGGATGAAGCTGAACGAAGCAGGTCTAGAAGAGATCAACCCGATTGACCTGGAGTTTGATGTCAATACGATGGAAGCAGTTGCTGATCCAAATGTTTATGCTAATCAGGATAGCCAAGATAATGAAGCTGATTTAGTTAAAAAACAACAGGTAGTAAAAGTTGTAACCAAGGGTTACAAGCTGAATGGTGAGGTGATCAGGCATTCCAAGGTAATCGTCTCATAATTAGCAGATTACCTATCTAGAGTGCCAAATTGGTACTAGCACTCTTTTCAACTGAGTGCTAAAATATTTTCATACAGTTAGTAATAAAGTAAATAAATATAAGGAGTATATATGGCAAATACAGGCAAAATAATCGGTATTGACCTTGGTACCACAAACTCAGCAGTTGCTGTGATGGAAGGTGGATCACCAAAAATAATCCCAACAGCAGAAGGCAGAAATACCTTCCCTTCAATTGTTGGTTTTAAAAATGAAGAAGTAAAAGTTGGGGACGCTGCAAAGCGTCAAATGGTCTTGAATCCCAAAAATACAATTAACTCAGTTAAGCGTTTTATGGGTCGTAAGATGAAAGACAAAGATGTCCAAGCTGCTACTAAGCACGTTGCTTATGAAATTAAAGAAGGTAAAGATGGCATGGCCGTCGTTCAGGTAGCAGGTAAAGAATACACCCCACAAGAAATATCAGCTAAGATTTTAGCTAAAGCTAAAGCTGATGCTGAAGCTTATTTAGGTGGAGAAGTAACTCGTGCAGTGATCACTGTTCCTGCCTATTTTGACGACTCACAAAGACAAGCTACTAAGCAAGCAGGGGAAATTGCTGGATTAACTGTTGAGAGAATTGTTAACGAGCCAACTGCAGCTGCACTTGCTTATGGTCTCCAGAAGAAAAATAGTGAAGTAATCGCTGTTTATGATCTTGGTGGTGGGACTTTTGATATCTCTATTTTAGAGATTGGCGATGGAGTCTTTGAAGTTAAATCAACTAATGGTGATACCTTCCTTGGAGGAGATGACTTTGATAATGCAATTATCGAATGGATTATTGCCGAATTCAAAAAAGAAAATGGTAAAGACTTAAGTAAAGATCCTCAAGCTCTCCAAAGAGTTAAAGATAGTGCTGAGAAAGCTAAGATTGAATTATCTTCAGCTCAACAGACTGAGATTAACCAGCCTTTCATTACCCAAGGAGAAGATGGTCAACCTCTACATTTAACTTTAACATTAACAAGATCAAAGCTTGAAGAATTGGTTGATGACTTAGTTAAAAAATCATTTAAACCGGTTGAAAAAGCCCTTAAAGACTCTGGTCTTAAAGCCAGTGAAATCAATGAAGTTATCTTAGTCGGTGGTCAAACCAGAATGCCTAAGATTGTTAATGAAGTTGAGAAGTTCTTTGGTAAGAAACCTCATCAAGGGGTTAACCCAGATGAAGTGGTGGCTATTGGAGCAGCTGTTCAGGCCGGTGTGATCGGCGGAGATGTTACAGACGTAGTCTTGTTAGACGTTACCCCGTTAACTCTTGGTTTGGAGACACTCGGTGGAGTCAGAACCCCACTTATTGATCGCAACACTACCGTGCCAACATCTAAGTCACAAATTTTCTCTACTGCAGCCAATAATCAAACTCAAGTTGAGATTAATGTCTTACAGGGTGAGAGAGAAATGGCTGTTGATAACAAATCACTAGGTCGCTTTATCCTTGATGGAATCCCTCCAGCAATGAGAGGTGTTCCTCAGGTTGAAGTAACCTTTGACATTGACTCTAACGGGATCCTTCATGTAACTGCAAAAGATAAGAATACAAATAAAGAACAAAAGATCACTATCCAAAATTCTACTAATCTCAGTGATGATGAGGTAGAAAAGATGAAAGCTGACGCAGAAAAATTTGCTGATGAAGACAAAGCTAAGAAAGAATTAGCTGAAGCTAGAAATCAAGCAAATTCAGTCTCATTTGAAATGGAGAAACAACTTGAGGAATATGGTGACAAACTCAAGAAAGAAGACAAAGAGAAAATCGAGGAAAATGTCAAAAAGCTTAAAGAATTATCTGACAAAGATGATGTCACAGCTGAAGATCTTAAAAAGGCTACAGATGAAACCTTAACTAGCGCTCAAGTTATTGCACAAGCAATGAATGCTGCCAATGCGCAGGCTGGACAGGACGGCAGCGCTAAAGAGGCAAAAGGTGAGAAGTCAGACAAAAAGGATGACGACAAAGCTGATGCTCAAGAAGGTGAAGTTGTAGAAGAGTAAGATTGACATCTACAAAAGACTTAGACAAGTGATTGTTTAAGTAGGAAACAGACGGGGAGACTCGTCTGTTTTTGTTTTGATATTTCTGTGATTATCTTGTACATTTAATTTATTATTTAATTATGGAAGGACTTATGAGTACTGAAAATGTAGATAAAATGAATACTAAACTTGATGCGATTGATGTTTGGATTAATAATCCATCTTTAAATGAAGGACATGAAGCAAATAGAGCAGGAGACAGTAATGATTCTTTATGGGATCAACAATTAGGAAACACAGAATCACAATTTAGTACATTTGACTATTTATTAGAAAAATATCTTCAAAAAGGTATGATTAGTGAAGAAGAACATAAAGCTCTGATTGAAAGGAGAAATTCCATTCGGAAAAAATTTGACGATCAAGCTCAAAAAATAAGGTCTATGTTTACAGGTAATAATTAATACTCTAGTTATATTAACTACTGTTGACGACAGTCAGCAGCAGATAACTCACGCCTTTTAGGCGTAGTGGTGAATGATTTGGGGTTGGGTGATAGAGATGTTAGACTTCAGGCATGAGCTTGAAGTCTAAAGGAAACA
>Ga0210043_1001549_pt1 | contig 18314 bp, 13 predicted proteins | sample CryGeymet201501t_FD_183990 | JGI IMG/M metagenome (GOLD analysis project Ga0210043, IMG submission 183990) | Groundwater microbial communities from Crystal Geyser aquifers in Utah, USA - Crystal Geyser metaG 2015-01t (SPAdes) (version 2) | ecosystem: Environmental > Aquatic > Deep subsurface >... | reverse complement strand
CGTTTCCCGCTATCACACCACATACTGATAGGAGTACAATATCTTTGAGGGTGTGTCGAATATTCTTTCCGGTTCGTGGATCATCGATTACTTCGAGGTGCTCGGTCATTCCTCGGGTCTTTCTGGTTGGAGTCATAGGTCGCTTCCTTTCACCCCAAGCAGACTAGTATTTCTCCTAAATGTCTAGTCCCTGACCCCTTCTACTTCATATGCGTTTGCCCTGCCTCCTCTGTTGCCACAAAAAATTTTTTGCCCTAGTATGCTTCTATGACCACCCTTACCACCTACCAAATTGCAGAACGGGCGCGAAAAGCCGCCCCCCAAATGGCCGAACTCTCGAACGACCAGAAGGCTCGTGGATTGGCAGAAATTGCCCACATTTTGCACCAAGGGAAGGAGGAAATCCTTGGGGCCAACAAAGCCGATCTGCTTCGAGCCAAAACCGAGGGCCTGGCGGGACCTTTATTAAAACGCCTCAAAGTTGACGGACCAAAATTAGAAGAAGCTATCGAAGGAGTACGGGCAGTGGCAGGTCTAAAAGACCCGGTAGGACAGGTGCAGCGGGCCACCGAACTGTCGCCGGGACTGGAACTCCGGAAGGTGAGTTGTCCCCTGGGAGTAATTGGCATGATTTTTGAGAGTCGCCCCGATGCCCTAGTGCAAATGACAAGTTTGGCCCTGAAGAGCGGTAATTGTGTTCTGCTCAAGGGAGGCAGAGAGGCTCTGGAGACAAATAGGGTCCTGGCAAAACTTATTCAACAGGCCACCGAGAAGGTGGGAATCCCCAAGGGATGGATGAGCCTTCTTGAAACCCGCGAAGATGTTCAGGACCTTCTCAAGCTCGATTCTTTTATCGATCTGCTCATTCCCCGGGGTTCCAATGAGTTTGTCCGCTACATTATGGAGCACACCCTCATACCGGTCATGGGGCACGCGGATGGTATTTGTAATGGCTATGTGGATGCAAATGTCGACTTGGACCAAGCCATTTCGGTAGTTGTCGATTCAAAGACCCAGTACGTGGCTGTTTGTAACGCCCTCGAAAATCTGTTGGTTCATAGGGATGTAGCCCCAATCTTCCTTCCCCGGGTTCGAGAAGCCCTCGAGGCCCATTCGGTTCAGCTAAGAGGGTGCAAACGTACCCGGCAGATTATTCCCATCGCCGAGGCGACAGACAAAGACTGGGCCACCGAGTATTTGGACTACATCTTGTCGATTAAGATAGTCGATTCCCTCGATGAAGCAATCAACTTTATTCATACCTACGGTTCAAAACATACCGACGTAATTCTGACCAAGGACCCCACCGCCGCTCAGAAATTTTTTACCCAGGTGGACACGGGAAGCGTATTATTGAACTGTTCCACCCGTTTCGCCGACGGCTTTCGCTACGGTCTTGGGGCCGAGGTCGGAATCTCTACCGGTAAACTCCATGCCCGGGGCCCGGTTGGGGTAGAGGGATTAGTAACCTACAAGTGGCAGCTCGTTGGCCAAGGGCACAGGGTAGCAGACTTCTCCGGGGAATCGCCAATCCAGGTCTACACCCACAGGAACCTCGATGCGTGAACTCAAAAAATCGACTCGAATTGTTATAAAACTAGGAACCAACGTACTAACGACCCGCCAGGAGTGGGAGGTTAGTGTCCCCCGAAGTCAGGGTCGCGAAATTGCCGAGGGCCATATAGACCTGGCTTACCTCCATCGAATCGCCCACCAAATTAGCCGTCTGCGTAGTCTGGGTAAACATCCTATTCTGGTTACCAGCGGCGCTATTGGAATGGGCGCCTTGGAGCTGGGCATTAGTCGAAAGGTAAAAGGGATCGATCTGCGTCAGGCCTGCGCGGCCATTGGACAGCCCTTGTTGATGCAGGAGTATCGTTCGGCCTTTGCGGTCTACGGTCTTACCATTGCCCAGGTTCTCATCACCCGGGAGGTCCTCAATAATCGAACCAGCTACAAGAACCTTCGAAATTCGGTGGAGACCCTGCTTTCTATGGGAGTTGTACCTATTTTTAACGAAAACGACGCGGTTTCTACCGACGAAATCGGAACGGCCTTTGGCGACAATGACCAACTTTCGGCCCTCATCGCCAGCAAAATCGACGCTGAACTTTTGGTGATCTTAAGCGATATTGATGGCTTTTACGATGGCGATCCCCGAACGAATCCCCAAGCAAAACCACTTTTGACAATTGAGGAATTAACACCGGATATTTACGCCCTGGCCGGTGGGTCGGGAAGCGAGTTTTCAATCGGGGGAATGGTTACCAAGCTGAAAGCGGTCGAAATTGCCCGGGATGCTGGGTGTCCGGTCATAATTACCCACGGGCGACTGGCAGATATTCTGCCTCGGCTTTTAGAGGGGGAGGAGATTGGAACCCTCTTTGTGCCTTCGGTACCCTTACGAAATCGAACCCGGTGGCTCAAAAACGCCCGGCCCGCAGGAAGTATTGTTATCGATAAGGGGGCTATGCAGGCTATTCAGAACAAGAAAAGTCTGCTTCCTAAGGGGATTACCCAGGTGGTCGGCAGTTTTCACGAGAACTCGGTGGTTAGTGTCAACGGCGAGGCCCATATTCTCTGTCCTTTTTCCAGCGAACAATTACGTCGCATTATGGGCCGACACACGGAAGAAATTCGGTCGATTCTGGGACCCGAAGCCAAGGAACTTATTGCTCGGCCCGAGGACACGGTGTTTCTGTAAGGTTGGAGGTACCTTATGTTTCGGTTTTTTGGAGTGATTTTTTTCTTGGTAATACCCGTCCTTTTGGTATCCGCCGGTGGTGCAGGACAAGAAGAGGGACTCACCTTTGCGGCGGTTCAGTTTGAAATCACCTCAGAAAAGGTCATGGATTTTGAACTCTTCCAGGCATCGGTCACCCGTCGGGTCGAAGAAGCGGTCGATGCCGGTGCCCAGGTTGTCGTATTCCTTGAATACACCAATAGTTTTCTCTCCCTTCTCCCTTACCGAGACCTGGTGGCTCAAAGTTCGACGGTTGAGGAATTTTTGAAGAAACTACGGTACCGGGAACCGGACCTAACATCCCCTGCAGACTTGTTTGCATCGAGTGCCTTTTGGGTGCGTTTGCTCATCGATGAGCTATACGGCTCGTTGGCCCGGAAGTACGAAATCTATCTGGTAGCCGGAACTTATTTTCATCAAGATCCAGACCTTGATGTTCAGCGGGTTTCCAATCGCCTCGTCATGTACGACCCGACGGGGCAGGTTATTCACGAACAAGACAAGGTGTTCTTAACTCCCTTTGAGTCGGTTGCCCTCGGTCTGAGTCCTGGTCGGCTGGCAACTATTGAACCGGTCGTAATCGAAAATCTCTCCCTCGGATTTACTATTTGTCGCGACGCCTTCCAATCGGACTGGGATTCCCTCTATTTTGGCACCGACGTCCTGGTCGATCTCAAGGCGGAAAATGTCGACATTGAAGAACAACCATGGGATTATGTGTCCGAAGCCATCCCCGAACGGGTCCAAAAGACGGAAGCCGACTACGGTCTCACGGTCCACTTAGTAGGATCTTTCCTCGATCTTTTTTGGGAAGGATCCACCTCGCTTTTTAACGATTCCAAAGGTGAATTAACTCAGTTCCTCGGTAGCCCCAACGATCCCGGGGTCCTGGTAGTCGAACTCAATTAGAACCTCGGTAGAGGGGACCGTTCTCATATTTGAGTGGATGTCGGTGACCGGTGAGTGTATTTTGACCGTGCCTCTGTGCCCTTCGATTATTCGTCGAGCAATCGGTAACCCCAAACCAGCACCTTTTCCAACCGGCCAGGTAGTAAAAAAGGGATCAAAAACTCGGGCCCCAATGTCTCGGGAAACCCCAACACCCCAGTCATAAATATACAACAACCCCTTTCCCGGGGCCGATGAATCAACGACGAACTGAACTCGAGGATTGTCCGAAGACTCCTGGGCCAGAGTGGCATTTTCGACCAGCCCCTGGATTGCGGTGGTCAGAAGTTCATGGTTACCGGGAAGAAAGAAATCCCCTACCACATCGAGGGTAAACTGCACTCGCGGATATCGAACCTTTGACAGTTCGATGACCTCGGTGCAAATTTGGGACAATAACAAGGTACCCGTACTGCTAATACCACCCACAGTCATTGCGTGGACCCGTCGAGCCAGCAAAGCCGCCCGCATTGCCCCCTCCTGAATTCCTTTCAGGGTTCCCTGAGCATCGGCAAATTCCGCGGCGGTCGGAGGGTCAGTTTTTGCTGCCCAGGACTGGAGCTCCCACAGGAGGGAATCGACCCCCATGGTAATGTAGTTCAGGGGGTTGTTCAGCTCGTGGGCCAGGCCTGCCGAGAGGCGAATGAAGGCACTTTGCTTTTCCCGGTCCACCAGTTGTTCTTGGGTAGCGTGGAGCTGGGTCAGGGTGTCTTCGGCCCGGAGTCGCGCCTGAACCAGGTCAGCCTGGGTACGGCGCCGCTGTCGGACCTCTCGGAAGAGGATCGCCGTCGATCCAAGGGCGATGAGCAACAAGAGAATGGTGCCTCCAAGGGCTCGTCCGGCCCAGGGCAGAAGAACTTCCTTTTCCTGGACAAATCCCGGCAGGTAGTGGGCCAAAATATCGTAGTACTCACTGGATTTGTCATCGATAAGAAGCTGTAATTCTCGGTCGACTAACCTGGCAAGACTCGGGGAAAATGCATCCTGCCGCGAAAGGGCGACACGTAGAGAAACGGGATTAAAGAGTATCGGCGATTGAACTATTTCGTATTGGCTTTCCGCGATGAGACCAAATACCCTGTTGACGACTGCCACGTCGGCCTGTCCGGCCACAAGGGCATCAATTGTCGACGCATAGTCAGGGAACAAAAGCAAATCCATTGCAATCCCAAAAGAATGGGCCAAGTCAGATATGCTTCCCTGACCGATCGTATGAACCGCCGCCTCTACGGATGCAACTCGTTTTCCCTCTAGCTGAATTAAGGAAATGAGTTCTGTTCCCGGGCGGGTATAAAGAACTCCCCAATTCACAAAAAACGTAGTAGAGGTAAAGAGGAATTCGTCGGCTCTTTCGTCGGAATAGGCGACCCCCAGGAGCATGTCGATATACCCTGATCTGAGGGCTTCTATACCTTCGCTGAAGGTTCCATGAACAAAGGTATAGTCCTGGTTCAAGCGGTCCATTATGACTCTAGTAACGTCGGGTACAAATCCTTTTATCTCGCCATCAGACGTTTTCAAACCGATTGGGGGATTTTGGGGAACGCCTATTCGTAGAGTTCTTGGAATACTAGAATTCTGGGCTCCCACTTCTCCCACTCCGAGTATAAGAAGGAGAAGGATGAGAACCCACGAACTACATTTTTTCTGGCCAATGGTCCAAGGTTTGTCGGCATACATTGGCTACCTCTTCGTCTCGGTAAAAAAAGACGTGCTCGTGAAGGCCCAAGAACGAGGGATCCTGGGTACTCCAAACCCACGGACCCTTGTCGAGGGCAACATCGAAGGGTTTCCCCGAGGGTACCATAATTGATTTGACCCCGGTTTGCCGGGCAATAGGCCAGGCTCCCGCCATGTCCCATATTTTTGCCTTTCCCAGGTAACCACTGAAGCTTCCCCGAGCCAGATTCAACATACTCACCACAAAGGATCCGGTCGAAAGCACCACATACGGTACCTCGAAAGGAAGACCTTTTGCGACATACTGGGTAACACCCACCAGCTTCACCGGCTGAGATTCTCGAACCTGGAGAGGTTCGAGTCGTTCGCTCACGTAATCGGGTAGTTTAGTTCCGTCGGTAGGAATCATAGGAATTCCGAATCTATCGAGGGGGAGCCGTAAATACCCTGCCTTTAGGTCGGTGGTCAGGAATAACTCGCCGGAGCCGGGCAAGAAAACCGCTCCATGGCAAAGTTTGCCTCCCGAAGCGTAGCCTAGACTCACTCCCCAAGCCGAAAGGCCCGCAGCGTACATGGCCGTCCCATCGATAGGATCAAGTATAAAGTAATCTTTGTCTAGTTCGTCCGAAATGGCTTCAAAGCCATCCTGTGCCCAGGTTTCTTCGCCCAGTACCCGGGCCGACGGGTGTAATCGTCCCAAAGCCTTGGTCAAAAAGCTTTCTGCCTCGGTGTCTGCCTCGGTAACAAGGGTGTTATCTTCTTTGGTTTCTCCCCGGATCGCCTTTTGGGCATGGAGGGCGCGAATTCCTACTTCTATTACGAGGGCCCCGATGGTCCCTGGTTGCCACAAGAACGGTGTTTCACTCATGGTTCAAGTATACGACATTCTTAAAGAATTTTACTCCCCCTGGCCTTTGGAATATCCAGCTTCCCCGTCAAAACTATAGAGATTTTCGGTTTTTATGGTCTCTATCCCCTCATTGTCTATTCGAGTCAGAAGATCAATGAGATTGGAATTCTTGAGCCCACCCCCAACAAAACGACAACACCAGTGGTCTGTACCGTAGGTTTCCGGTGCACCATCGGGATATACCTTGATTCCCCGGTTGGAAATCATAGTCATTCGAAAGTCAGGACCCGCCAGGTCCTCAAGTCTTTTCCCGAGGACATTTGGGTTTCTGTCCGCTTCATCCCAATCGAGGAAGATATCGACACCTTTGAGAACTTTTGGTGCCTTTCGAGCCCCTATGGACTGAGGGGTATGGCTATGAAGGACGGTATCCATGTGGATTTCGTTCTTGGCGTGGGCAGCGGGTTTGAGGGTGTGGGGCTTTTTGCCAAGTCGATCGACCACCGCTCGGGCGAATTCTTGAGTTCCCAAGAGCTCTTTGGTGTATTCGGCACTTTTGATGTCTGCAGTGTGCATGCCGTCCTCAATAGCGCACAACCAAGCATTTTGAATAAGTTCGGCGGTATCGGGTTGGCGAATATGCATTAACATGAGTACCGCCCCATTCAACAACCCCGAGGGATTCGCTATATTTCGCCCGGCTATATCGGGCGCCGATCCGTGGACCGCTTCGAACATCGCCGCGGCGACCCCAATATTCGCCGATCCGGCCAATCCAACCGACCCCGAAACTTCGGCCGCCACGTCGGAAATAATGTCCCCGTAAAGGTTCGGGGTCACAATTACGTCAAACCGAAGCGGGTCTGCTGCGACCTTGGCCGTCCCGATGTCAATAATCATGTGGTCATTGGCAATTTCAGGGTACTCGGGGGCAATTTCGTTAAAGACTTTATGAAAGAGGCCATCGGTCAGTTTCATGATATTGTCTTTACTGAGGCAGTGAACTTTCTTGCGGTCGTTGGCTCGAGCGTACTCAAAGGCGTACCGAACAATTCGCTCGGTCCCCGGTCGGGTAATGAGCTTCAGGCACTGGACCACCTCGTCGGTCTGCTGGTGTTCAATGCCACCGTAGGTGTCTTCTTCGTTCTCCCGAACGATGACCAGGTCCATGCCCGGAAAGGGGGTTTTTACAAAGGGGGCAAAGGACCGAACCGGCCGTACGTTGGCAAATAGGCCTAGGGTCGTACGGGCCGTTACGTTCACACTCTTGTAACCGCCCCCCTGAGGGGTGGTAATGGGGCCCTTGAGCAGAACCTTGGTCGAACGAATCGACTCCCATGCCCTATCGGGTATTCCCGAGGACATTCCTTGTTCGTAAATCTGCCTGCCAATGATGATCGAGTCCATGTCTATCGCAGCTCCGGCCTCTTTGAGGATAAACACTACTGCGTCGGTTATTTCCGGTCCAATTCCATCCCCTGGGGCTACACTAATCGCTGCTCGCTGACTCATTCCTCGTCTCCTTAGTGATTTAGTAAGGTATTTGTTGGGGGTAAATATAGTACGGATTTTACGGGCTGGGAATAGGGGCGGCATACTCATGCACTACTCGCTCAAACCGACTGTGTCCATTGGCCATCTTTTTAGTCGTTGTAAGGTCATTGGGGCCAATGACCGGGAGACTATTCGACTTAAACAAAAAGTTGGGCAATGGACTGGACCAAAATTTACAATCTTTATGGACACCAAGAGGGAGAAAAATTCCTATACCCTATTCATTTCGGGTAGAATATGAAGGTCACGTAACCTAAGGAGATAAAAATGAACTACCCTCAAAAATGGGACCTAAGCTCGGTCTACCCATCAATTGAATGTAAAGAATTCCAGGGTGATTTACAAAGCCTCGAAACAGCTATAGCGCCCCTCGTTGCCCAGGTCCTCGCCCTGCCCACCGAATCCGTCCCCGGTCCCTGGGAGGCATTTTTTACGGCTTGGGAGGCCCAGGGCCTGTTAATGAACCAGGTTGGGGTTTACGTAAACTGCCTGGCCAGCGCCGACACCGAAGATCCCCGTTATCCGGCTCTTTTGGGAAACCTATCGAGCCTCGGGGCCAAGGCGGCAGAAATATCGATTCACCTCCGGCAAAAATTAGGAACCATGGGTCAGACCACCTATGAATCCCTTCTCGCCAACAGCCCAAAACTCAAAGAAATCCGCTTTTCCTTGGACGAAATCCGAACCCAAGCCCAGTACATGATGGACGGACCCCGGGAAAAGCTTGCCGCCGACTTGGGGGTCGACGGCATTACCGCCTGGGGCCGGCTTTACACCACCTTGAGTGGAAAACTCAAGGTCCACGTCATGGAAAAGAGTGTGTTAGTCGAAAAATCAGTTGGCCAAGTACGTACCGACTCGGCCGAACCCACGGTGCGAAAGAATAACTTCTACGCCGCCGACAAGGCCTGGCAGAAAATCGAAGACTCTTGCGCCGGGGCCATCAACGCCATCGCCGGCACCCGATTAACCTTGTATAAGAATCAAGGATACCATCACTTCTTAGATAAACCCCTCCAGGACAACCGGCTCAACCGGACCAGCCTGGAGGCCATGTGGCAGGCGGTGAGCGATCGAAAAACCATGCTCGTTCCCTACCTACAAAAAAAGGCCCGGATTCTGGGCCTCGAAAAGTTAGCCTGGTACGATCAGGTCGCCCCCCTGGGAACGGGTACCATCGATTTCGACTCCGCCGCCGACCTGGTGGTTCAGGAATTCTCGAAATTTTCTCCGGACATGGGCACCTTCGCCCAACAAGCTTTGGAAAAGGGCTTTGTCGAATCCGAAGACCGGACAGGAAAACGCCCCGGGGCCTACTGCACAAAATTCTTGTCGCGCAAAGAGCCCCGGGTATTTATGACCTTCTCGGGAACCTACGACTCCATGAGCACCCTGGCCTACGAGTTGGGCCACGCCTACCACGGGTTCATCCTGAAAGATCAACCAATCCCCCTACAAACCTACGTCATGAGTACCGCCGAAACCGCCAGCACCTTCGCCGAAGAGATAGTCACCGACTACCTCATTGGCCAAGCCCCCAACCCCCGGGACCGGCTGGCCATGTTAGACAAAAGTCTGGCTGACGCCATGATTATGATGATGAACATCCATGCCCGCTTCCTGTTCGAAAGTGAGTTCTACACTGCCCGGGCCAAGGGCGAAGTTCGGGTCGACCAACTGAACGACCTCATGCTCCAGGCCCAAAAAACCGCCTTCCTCGACCAGCTCTCGGCCTACGACCCCCGATTCTGGGTCAACAAGCTGCACTTCTACATTTCGGGCCTGTCGTTCTACAACTTCCCCTACACCTTCGGCTACCTCTTTTCCACCGGCCTCTTCGCCCGAGCCAAGGTCGAGGGCCCGGCCTTCACGGACACGTACAAAAAAATCCTTTTGGCCACGGGCACTATGAATACCGAAGAGGTCATTCGATCAACCCTCGGCGAGGACATTGGTCAGGTTGATTTTTGGAACAAGAGCCTGGACCTGATCGAAACCCGGGTACAAGAATTCTGCACTCTGGCCGACCAGATGTGACCCTCCCCCACTACCCGGTAAGCGACCGAAGGGACGACATTCTGTCCCTGGTCACCGAGCCCGGGGTCGCCATTCTCGAAGCCCCTACGGGCAGCGGAAAGTCGACCCTGGTGCCCCTCTTTCTCCTGAATTCCCCGGATTTCGCCGGGTATATCTACCTGTTGCAACCCCGACGAGCCGCCGCCCGCAGTATTCACCAACGGATTGATCAGCTACTTGGGGGAACCAGGGCAGTGGCGTCAAACAGTGTAGCGTCACCCGGTCTGCTTACTAGGGACGACCGAATCGAACCCAAGAACTGTCGCATTACGGTCATGACCGAGGGGGTCTTTGTCCGATTGCTTATCGACCAACCCGAGTTGCCTGGGGTGTCGTTGGTCATTTTTGACGAGTTTCACGAACGGTCCTTAGACGTCGATCTGGGTCTGGTCTTGAGTCTCGATTCCTTTGCCGCCCTCAGACCGGATTTGAGGGTTTTACTCATGTCGGCAACCTTGGATTCGGTCGTACTTCCAGGAATCGCCGACTCTAAGCCACCTCGCCGGCTTCAGGTTCCCGGTCGGCTTTTTCCCTTGGATATTCGGCATCAGTTGCCCCGGCCCCAGGAAGACGTGGCATCCCAGGTAGTTCGGGCAGTTGGGGGTTTACTTCTGTCCGAACTCTCCCACGGCCTGGTCTTTCTGCCCGGGGAACCGGAAATTCACCGGGTCCGGTCTCGCCTAATCGCGGCCCTGCCTACCACCTCAGCCGATGGCCGGCAGGTTTTGGTCTTGCCCTTGTTCAGCCGCCTACCGCTGGAGGAGCAGGCGAAGGCTTTGGGCCCGCCGGAGGTGGGCACGGTGCGAATTGTCCTGGCCACGAACATGGCGGAAACGAGCCTGACCATTCCCGACACCCGGTGGGTAGTGGATTCGGGTCTAGTGCGGAAAGTGGAGTTTGACCCTGCCAGGGGGCTGAATCGTCGAATTACCGTGAGGGTTTCAGCTGCCTCGGCCGCCCAGCGGGCAGGACGGGCGGGGCGGACCGGTCCCGGAATCGTCGTGCGCCTGTGGCCCGAGGTTGAAATCCTCGAACCGGCCGAAAAGCCGGAAATTCTTACCACCGACCTGAGCTCGTTGGTTCTGGGTCTGGCTGCCTGGGGAAACTCCGACTCCGACGTTTATCTCTGGCCCACCCCTCCACCACCCGAACGTTTTGACCAGGCGAAGAAATCCCTTCAAGAAATTGGGGCCCTGGATTTCCAAGGCCAATTAACCGTAATCGGAAAGCAGGTCTATCTGCTACCGGTAGAACCCCTCCTGGCCTACGCTATTCTCCAAGCTCCCGCCAGCCTGCGAGAGTCGATGGTCCGGGTAGTAGCCCTATTGGAGGAGGGCGATCCTTTTCCGCCAACTATTGCCAAGGAAGTAGGCGCCAATCTCGAGTTCAGGTTGGGCTATCCTTTGGGGAGAAATATGGAGCGAGAGGTGGCTCGCCTATCCCGAGCTTTGAGGAATGTTCCCTCGGGCCAGGGAAGATCTCGTTCCTTGGCCGAGCACTGGGTAACCTGTTTTCCGCGCTTAGTTGCCCGGCGGGTTACCCCCATCGGTCTGATCCCGGCCCACTACCAGGTCGCTGATGGGCGGACCATGGACATTCGGTCCGGGGATCGAGCTTACGCCCCCGAGTGGATCGCGATAACCGACGCCGAGCAAAGAGGTACTCGAGGGCAGATTCTCTTGGCCCTGGAGTTCGACGACCGGACCCTCCAGATCCTTCTCAACGAGCGGGAAGAGGTGCGGGAATCCCTGGAGATGGAAGGCCGTTCGATTTTTGCCCGTAGGAGCCGGTATCTGGGCCAGATCCTCCTTAACCAATCACCCCTATCTCTCAAGGATCTGAAAAGTCCATCCCAGAAACTGGCCACGGTCCTTCAGTCTCTGGGACCCCAATGGGTTTCGCCGTCGAAAGAGTTGACAGCCCTCTTGGGCCGGTTAGAGTTTCTGGCAGAGTGGGCCGGTTGGCCCGGGATATCTCTTGCTTCCATTATCGATTCGGCACCCCAGTGGCTGGCTGGTTTCCTACCGACCAAACTCGATTCCCAGGTTCTCGACACCCTACCCTGGGTTCAGATCGTACAAAATCAAATTCCCTGGGAACTCCGGAGCCAAATTGATCGACTGACACCTACAAAATTTGACCTGCCTTCGGGCCAGACAATCAAACTCGAGTATCGGGACACAAAGTGCATTTTGGCCCTGAAGGTCCAACAGGCCTTCGGCCTAACCCAAACTCCTCGGGTAGCCGGTCAGCCGGTGGAGGTCCATTTGTTGTCGCCGGCGGGTTGGCCTATCCAAATCACCCAGGACTTGGAGAGTTTTTGGAGGACCACCTACCCCCAGGTTCGCAAAGAGCTACGGGGGCGGTATCCGAAACATAAGTGGCCGGAGGATCCAGTTAGCTCGTAATATCCGAACCGCCGATTTTTCTGAGTTGATCGAGAAATAGATCGGAACTCCATAGTTTTAGCGAAGCCTGCTCGTTAGATTTTATAAACCGAGCTACGTCTTCGGCATAGAGCGTCCAATCAATTCGATCTATTCTTTGAGTAATCGCTTCGATAAGCCAGCTCCGATCAACGACCATCGCCTGGCCCTTCCAGGGACCACTTTGGTAAAGGGCCGAGGTCAGGAACGTGTAGTTTATCGGTGTTCGCAAGCTTGAATAAAACAAAAAATCGTACCAATCTCGCCCTTTCATGTACTTCCTACATAAAAGAGCGTGGATCTTTCCGGCGAATAAACTGGGCATATCTTGGGTCGTAACCAACGAGACAAAAGGAAAGTCTAAATATCGGGTCTCGGAATGACTCCCCAAAGGTGGATTTGTGTCAACCTCAAGTTTGACGCTTATCTTCCTTCTTTTTTCGCTATTACTTCGAAAATGTAACCGGAGGATTTTGCCCAAAGAATCATCCTTCGGAAAGGCTTTCTGAACAACCAGATCATATCCGTAGGCCCTAAGTTCCTGAACCACCGAATGCAGATACCCACCTAATTCAAAGTCGTGGTTCGGTTCCTTCAATAAAAAATCTAGATCTTCGGAAAATCGGTTTAACCCATGAAAGATCCGAAGACATGTACCCCCCTGAAATTGAGCATACTGAAAAAAATCGGTTCTCCCCAACGAAGCGAGTAAAACTTCTTGAGTAATCTCCCGGATCGCGTGCTCTTCTTCCAATTCGGTTGAACAATCATAGAAGTCGAGTTTCTTCTGAATAATCTGAGAACTCATAATCCCAACTCCTTTTCGAGGATCTTCAGATATTTTTGGACTCTTGAATTCGAGTAGTTTTCACGCAACTCTTGAACCATAGCCGAAGTAATAAACGAAAGCTCCTCGGGCTCAATTCGTAGACTTTCAAAGAGAGGATTTAGATCGTTCCAATCGACTTTGTGCACATAGATGTAATCCAAAAGGGCTTTTAAGGGATTTGCCATAAAAATCGGAGCCTCCTGATTTTCTTGGATCCGATCGACCCCAGCGTAGAGTACCTGCTGGGGAACCCGCGTATAACTAAAAATGCCCAGGGGAGTGTCGAAGACCTTTGCTTTCCCAAAAGATATGCAGGTAAGAGTATAAACCGCTTCGGGTATTAAGCCATGCCAGCTGAGGGCAGATTCTAAACTTATATACGAAGGGCCATAAAGAATCTGGGACAATGCCCTAGCGTTCAGCGGGATCTTTCGAAATTTGGGAGCAAGAACGTAAAGCCCTCTGCGGACCTGGACAATTTCATTGGCCCCTAGAGCTCTGTTGACCCGGGCATAGAGGCTACTTTCTGTACCCGGAAACAGGTTCTTTAACTCGTACATTGTAAAGAATGGGTTAGGAATATTTTCAAACACTGTTTGAGTTAAGGTAGTCATAAACAGAAAATACCAGATACTTTCGAAAAATGAAAGTATCTGGTAATTATTCCCTATCCTTCGTAACCATCTTCGCCTTCCTATCGACCCCATACAGACCCCAGTGCTTTTCAGGCTCGTTGGGATCCTCAGAACCCTTCCACGGTTCGTCGAAGGCCTCGAAGACGAAGGTCAGAATCTCGTTCTCCGTGGTCCACTTCTCCAGCTGATCTAGGTAGATCTTCTGCAGCTCTTCATTTGCGTTCTCGGGGGGCATCCCTCGGCCATTGGACTTGGTAGTCCACCCGGCTTCGGTAATGATTACCGGCTTATGGGGGTACTTTTCTGCAATGGCGTAGTAGTTCTCTTGGGTAAACTCCAGGGCTTCGTGGATTTTTTTGTACTCCCAAATTGGGTAGGTGTGAATCGAAAGGAAATCAACCTCGTCCACGAGTTTTGCCAACTTCCACAACCAGGGATAGTAGTTCTCACAAAAGGTAACCGGCTGGCGAATTCCCTTCTTGAGCAAACGGACGTACTCGATGACTCGTTCCACCGGAACCATGTGGTCGTTCCAATCGACCGTGGCCTCGTTCCCCGCGGATACGGAAAATATGATATCCGGATACCTATTGGCCAGCTCGATGGCAACCCCAATCTGCTCGAGGTTCAACCTTCGGTTCAGTTCTAATTGCTCGGGCTCGTACATTCCACCCCAAGGGCAGCCGGGGTTGTTGACTTCGGCACCAATGTACACACCCAGCATTACCTTAAAGTCGAAACCCTCATTCTCAATTACCTGGAGCAGGGTCTGGGTATGGGGACTACAATCGTAAACCCTCAGGTACTTCCACCGGGGGGCGAGGATGAGTAAGTCCTCTTTTATTTGCTCGTAGGTCGGATACACGTCGGTATCGGGGCTTTGTCCTTCTCGGTAGCCCGAGTAACAAAGAGCCGGGCCAAAGGGGATGTCAAGTTTTTTCATACGATTATGGGCACCTCTGGAATCTCATTTTTTGTGTAATTCGGTCATTGCACCGCAATGACGTACAGGCCTCACTCTGGCAAAAGATGTAGTTTCCAGAGGTGCCCGTTTCCACCCTAATACTTCAACCGGCCGTCGGTATCCCATAAGCCCCAATACGACCCCACATCACCTTCGGTTTCGATCTTCCAGTTTTCGTCAAAGGATGAAAAATAGAAAATTTCGATACCCTCTTCCTCTGCCCACTGATAGGTGTTCAAGAAGTATTTCATGGCGTTCTCATACGAGGGCTCGGCACCCCAAAAGGCGGTTCCTTTGTTGGGCCAGCCGGTCTCGCTAACAATGACCTTTTTTCCCTTTGCAGCTTTTTGGGCCCGGCGGTACATGTCTTTCATATAAAGGGTAGCATAGTCCAAAGCGCAACCTTCCCAAAAAGGGTAACAGTTGGTCAAGAGCACGTCACAAGCATCGGCTACAACCGGATGAAGCTCGAAAAGATAGTAGGCGTCTACGTACCCCACCTCCACATGGGCGGGAACGGCTTGGCCCACTCTTTGAATATACTCGGCCAGTTGAATATCGGTCATCTCTTCCCGGAGCATGACCTCGTTTCCGATGGCAAGAATATCAGCATATCCCTCGTTGGCTACTTTTATGGCCCCAGCAAGTTCTTTTTCGTTCATTTCCAGGTCTGAGCCTATCCACGCTCCTACCAGGGTCTTTCGTCCCAACTCTTTGGCTACCTTCGGGATTAACTCATTTCCATCGGTGCAGGAAAACGACCGGATCCACCGGGTAGAGGGGGCAATAATCTGCATTCGTTCCCGGATCTGTTCTGTTTCGAGACTTGTACCCGGACCCTGACCCTCGATATAGGGACTGAAACACAGGCCGTGAATCCCCTCATCCAGTTTTGTCCTGACCAAAGAAACCAAATCCTCGGTGGAGGATTGAGAAAAATCCATTCCTGCCAAGGCTAGGCGGGGGCCGCCCTTTTTTGCCGACGTGCTACTTACCATAGATTCCATCCTTTTGTTGTTTACCCCTAGACCAGGGTACACTTTGTGGCTTTGTCGCCGATGGTTATGAGAATCTCCCGCTTCTCTTGGACAAACTGCAGATCCTCGTTGTACAACCCCAACTGTCGAGGACCCAACTCAAGCTCCACGGTTTTCTCTTCCCCTGCCTTGAGCGAGACTTTTTTAAAGGCTTTCAGGGATCTTAAAGGCCGAGTTACCGACGCCCACGAGTCTTTCAGGTAAACCTGGACAACCTCTTCGCCCTCCACCTCGCCGATGTTTTTGACCTGCACTGATATTTTTACGTTTTTGCCAACCGCTATCGACGTGGGCACCTTCAGGTGGTCGTATTGAAACTCCGTATAGCTCAGTCCGTACCCAAAGGGGTAAAGGGGCTCGTACTTGGTCGAAATTTCTCCACTCTCGTAACGGCGGGCGTCATAGACCACCGGAATCTGGTTTGCATCCCGGGGAAAAGAAATGGGTAATCGCCCCGAGGGATTATAGTCCCCAAAAATCACCTCGGCCACGGGCCCAGCTCCTTCGGTTCCCGGAAGGTAGGCCCACAAAATCGCAGGAATGTTTTCGGCCATCCAGCGAATGTTCGCCGGTCTACCAACTAAGGAAACCATGACAACCGGAATGCTCGTAGCATAGGCCGCCCGCAGCAGACTCTCCTCTTTTTCCTCAAGAGCCAAACTCATCGAGTCGCCCAACCACTCGGAGTGGGGCTCTTCCCCGACCACACTAATGCAGACATCGAAGGTTCTTTTCCCTGCCGTAAGTTGCTCAAGTTCCTGTTTATCGGCGGCATACACCACATCCGTATCCGAAGACACCGATCCCCGGATTGCCTCCAGTATGGTGGCGCACTTCAGGTCCTCCTCGGCAGCACCGGCCCATCCAAGGGTCCAGCCCCCACAAAGCTTACTCTTACTGGTAGCCGTTTCTCCGGTCACTAAAATAGACCTAAGTTTCTTCGACAAGGGGAGTAGTTTGGAGTCGTTTTTCAAAAGGGTCATGGATTCGCGGGCCAACTGTTTGGCGGTATTCTTACTTTCGACGCTCCCAACGAAGGTTGCCGCCTTCTCAAAGGCAATTGGTTCTTTTCCGAACAAGCCAAGTTTTTGCTTTACCCGCAAGATGTTTCGGACCGCTGAATCGACCCTTTCTAGGGTGATTTTCCCCTCGCCCACCAGCTCTTCCATGACGTCCACGGCCTTCAGGTCGCTTACTGCCATGTTCATGTCCAGGCCCGCATTAAAGGCCCGGGCAATAGCATCTTTTCTATCAACCGCAACCATGTGGCGACTCCGCAACCGGTCCACGTCTTCCCAATCCGAAAGAGTTATTCCGGTAAAGCCCATTCGATCCCGCAGCAGGTCCCGCAATAGCTTCTTGGAAGCCGGTGCCGGGACTCCGTTTACATCGCCACCGTTGACCATAATTGTCAGGACCCCACTTTCAATGGCTGCCTCGAAGGGTGGGGCGTGGGTCTCCAATAGACTTCTTTCGGACAAATCTGCCGGTGTTCGGTCCATACCGTTATTCGATTCTCCGTATCCAACAAAATGTTTGGCGCAGGCCGCCAGGTCGCCCCGGGCCTGGAATCCCTCTACCAGGGCCTTACTCATTTGTGAAGCCAGGTAGGGGTCCTCCCCAAGGGATTCGTAGACCCGCCCCCACCTTGGATCCCGGGCAACATCGATGGTAGGGGCAAAATCGCTGGTAAATCCTATAGCCGAAAGCTCGACCCCGACCGCGGAGGCATACTTTTTGGCTAGCTCAGGATTCCACGCCGCCGCAACCCCCAGGTTATGGGTGTAAATCGTCGACCCCTTCATAAAGTTGACCCCATGAACGGCGTCGATTCCAAACATCATGGGAATTTGTAGTCGTGTGTTTTTGACGTACTCGTTTACCTTTGCCAGATAACCAGCCCAGGCAGTGGGAGAACCATCGTCAATTCTCGATACGCCGCCGAACAAGAAAAATCCGATGTGGTAGTCCTTCAACAAAAGATCTAAATAGGCCGGGTCCAACACATCGGTATATTTGGGCCCCTTGCCTTCGCTATTTTTTTCGGCCAAACAGAAACAGGGTTCTATCATTACACACTGCCCCAGCTTTTCCCGAAGGGTCATCTTCGACAAAAGTGCTTCGATCTGGTCTTCCCCGTAGTGCATAGTTCTCACCTTCCTCATGGCACTAGGTTTCACCACTTATGGCCGATTGTCTACTTCTTTTTTATGACTTCCGTTAATTCGTAATGTGCACTTCGACTCCGTTGATCTGACGGCCGCAAGATACCTTTTTCGACCAGGTCCTTTATGTCCCGCAAGGCCGTATCCGGCGAGGTCTTTGTAAGTTTCGCCAATTGAGAGGTCTGCAACTTCCGTGGCGGGCACCTCTAAAATCTGGTTATCTGGCCACGTTGGTCATTGCACCGCAATGACTTAGGAGCGAGGGCTGATAAAAAATAGGGGTTTTTAGAGATGGTATGATTTACGTGGTTGGGCGGAAGGGGTTATCCTCAATCTGACGGGATTGGGGAGCCGGTAGTAGGTTGAGGGCACCGAGAGGCACACGACCTCGCTTTAGAGATTAACTA
>Ga0210043_1001548_pt1 | contig 18330 bp, 26 predicted proteins | sample CryGeymet201501t_FD_183990 | JGI IMG/M metagenome (GOLD analysis project Ga0210043, IMG submission 183990) | Groundwater microbial communities from Crystal Geyser aquifers in Utah, USA - Crystal Geyser metaG 2015-01t (SPAdes) (version 2) | ecosystem: Environmental > Aquatic > Deep subsurface >... | reverse complement strand
TTGATGAAGTCGCTTCGACTTTTAAGCAAGCATTAGTCGCACCCATTGGCACAGGAATTTCGTAATATCTCCACTCTCCATCGCTTGATACAGGCTTAGAAAGCGATGAGATATCAACCGAGTCAATACGAGGATAGACAACCACATTGGCCTGATCGGTTTTAATCCATCCCGAAACCTTGCCTTGCACGCCGTTAACATTGGATGAGTTGCCGCACACAATAACATTGCCTGTAGACGCTGAAAAGACGGCTCTTAAAAAAGACGTATTAAATGGCGTTACAATTGCGCCCGATGTTTGCTGTGAAGCTGTGCATGATGAGCAAGTTGCGCTAACTACACCATCTTCAAATGACCCATCCTCTAAAAGGTTTAATATGTTTCCACCAGCACCAGAACCCAGTGGTTTCTCTGTGCCATCCGATGCCAAGATATAAGCCTTGCCATCCGATTTAACATAAATCCTAGAAAAACCAGATAATGGATTTGCTGGAGTTGTAATTTGCTTTGCAGTAATTAGTGCGGTGTTTAAATCTCTATCTGCGCCAATAGGATAAGCGAGTTTAGAGTAAAGACCGACCAAAATTAAAACGATTAAAAGCTTAACTGCGTTCATTGATTCCTCGTTATTTCGTAATATCTTGATGCGCTTGAGCTATAAATAAGCTGCAAAGTCATTCCTGTTGTGCCAGTCCAGTCGCCATTTAAAAGGCATCCGCCAGCAATATCAGCATAAGGCACCGTGACCGAATTGGCACCACCAATTAAAAGTAAAGTTGTGCCATCTGGTGGACTTGGTACAAAAGGTGAATTTGCCGTTGTAACGTCTCCGCCGTTACCACTTACTGGTAGTGCTTGAAACTTATTAGAAGTATTTACAGTTATCGTGGAAGCGTCCACAACGTCTTGTGCTGCCTCGAATAAGAATCCAGAATTAATCGCTGCAACTTCGCTTTGAAGTGTTGATATGTCTGATTCATTTTGAGTAACACGAACATCAAGCGCGGCAATGTCTGTTATATTTTCGTTGATTGCCTGTTGCGTATTCGCAACCACTGCACCACTAGATCCGTTATCCAATTCAAGCACACCCGTTAGAGTGTTGTTTGTATTTTTTGAGGCAAAGGCAGCGTTAAAAGTTGCCGCGTTACCTATCTGTCCATCCGAGACCGCTATAACCCACCCCCGTTTAAGTATTCATACCTGTAAGATGTAGCATTGCGGCCATTTCTCAATTTCTTTCTAATTCCGGCCATCGATTCTCCGGTAACATAGTATGCACTTTCGTAATTATTTGTTATATGTAAAAGTTCTCCGGTCTTAACTTTTATTATTTTGAAATATGGCATCCTAGATAATTTGGTATCGGTTCTTTTGCATACCGCCTTTCTCGATTGCTTAATACCAACATTTTGATTGACCGCAGACTTACTCCTGTTTATGCATAAATCCCCAAATTTCTCAATCCAAAATGTCTCCAGCTCATATCTTTTGGGTTCCTCGATTGCATCAATTTTTTCGAATATACAATTGTTGAAACCAAGCATTTTTAGCTTATCGCTTAAGTATGTTCTTTTTCCAATTGGCAAAACTTCTTTATCATGAGTCCACTTATGGCAGGCAACTCTATTTTTAAAATCAACAGTGCTGCCTATGTAGACGGTATTATCTGGGAATAATATTTTATATATCGTGACCATTCTTTTAGACATGGCGCATCATCCTTATGTTACTTGTCTCAGTTTAATAACTCCGCTCTCGAACCAGTCAGAACCACCGCCGAAAAGTTCATTGAGTTTAAATCCGACGCCATCCCTATTGGATTGAGTTGATTCTAGGATCACTTTAGTAAATGATGCCTTATTATCTCTGTCTTTGAAAAACTCAAAGCGTGACTTGGTCGTTGCAAAGATGAGAAAGTTTCTCAGGTTTTCTACGCCTTGAGGATCGCGCTCAATATTGCTTGATCTGCCACTTTGATTTGTTTGATATTTAATATTCATCTCGGCAATCTTTTCCGTGCCAAACGAAACGACCTGCACTTGGTTTCCTGCCGTTACCGAAACACTGGCAGCCTGTGCGCTTTGATTATCCTCGAAATCGACATAATCTTGCAGTTTAAATTGAGGGCGAAACTCTGTACCCGTAACAACGTCCGATGTGTAAGAATTAGAACCTGTTTTAGCTGACGTAAATCCTGCAATACCAAAAGCCGATACACCCGATCTCGTTCCTGTCGTGACCAGTAGGGAAAAGTTTCCAGTAGCAGAGATAGTTATCAATCTAGTGTCTCTGTCAATCGTTACGGTGTACTCTTGTCCTCCGACTAGATTCATTTGCCTTGATAGCTCATCGGCAAACTCGCCAAATGTGTAAGATCCGATGTTAAGCGATGCTTGAAGTTCACTGCCACCCTCGTTGAAATCGATTGAAAAGCTTCCATTTCCTACAGTGTAGCCGTAAATAAATGATGATCTTGTGTTAATCATACGAAGCGAACCCCTTGGTCACTAACAGCTTTTTGAAGTAGCTCTGCAATTCTCAATGAGCTTTCCTCTGAGTCTAAAACATCGCCCTGAATATTAACAGTGACGGCGGTTTGTGGCTCTTGTCTTTGTTCTTGTTCAATTTGCTGTGGCTGGGTTATCGGATCAAAGGCACCTGGCCCGCCGACTATATTGGAGGATGATGCACCAGCATTTGAGCCGCCACCAGCAAAAGCCGATAATGCCCCTCCGAATGTTGCAAGCGCGGCACCAGCAGCAATTAAGCCTGCGCCAGTCCCTTGAAAGCCGGGAACAAACTGATATGCAATACCTTGTAAAATGAAAGCGGTACCCTGCTGTACAGCAATCTGACCAATAGTTCCAATGAATGATTTGGCAAATGCCCCGAGTGCGTTTTTCCCGTTGGCCAATGCTTGACCAAATGCGGAAAATGCAGAACCTGCAGCGTTTGCAATACCGCCTGTCAAGCTGGCTGCAACAGTTGTTCCTGTAACCTGTGCTGTTTTGCCGAATGCCAAAAGACCAGCGCCGACCTGATTGAAAAAATCATCAAACTGAATAGCTTGGCCTTCTAGCGCCGTGCCCTCTGGTTTTAGTGCAGCCTTAGCTTCTTCAAATCTTCTGGCAATCTCTAGCGATCTAGCGTTAAACTCTTCTTCACTAATAAGCTTTAACTCGGCAGCATTGGCTAGCAATTCTTGCTCGGATGCTAGTTTATCTAATAATAGTTGCCGCTCGCTTAGTCCGATAGATTTGATTGCATCTAATCTTTTTTGCTTATCTTCTTCTGTTATTTGCTGAACCGGAGAAGGGATGGCCGCCTGTTCTTTTACAAGTGCCGCATCAGTAGCCCTTTGCTCAAGCCTTAAAGACTCAAGTTGCAATTGAAGTTTTTCTAACTGAACTCGCCTAGATTCTATGACCGAAGATGATGCGCCAACATTTTCAAACTTACTTATCTGCGACTGCAATAGCGCAATCGAATCTGTAACTTGTGATATTCTATCGGATACAGCTACGCCGCCAGGATCCAGTGCATTATTTATATCGCTAACAGCACCGGCCAATAGTTTAATAAATCCACTTACGGTAGATGACTTGGTTATGAGTGCACCCAATTTCTCAGTCAGGTCGCCGAAGGCATTAGATAGTTGAGTGTAAGCACCCCTAGTTGTCTTAATTTTTCCAGCAGCGGCACCGCCAAACTTTTGTTCTAAAAGATCAAGCGTTCTTGCAAATGTTTCAGCATTATCTTTGCCCTTGGTGATAGCAACGCCATATCGAGAGAATGACCCAACTTCACCAACGGCAGCCTTGCCGACTAGTGTCGCAGCACTTCTAAGGTCAATGTTCAATGCAGCCGATAAATCAATAGCTGCTTTAGTTGCTCTCTTTAATCCGTTTTGATCCAACTGGCCAAGTGATTGGATTAGTGCGGCGTTCTCTAAAATTAACTCATCGCCAAAGGTTGAAACATTTTGAATCGATGATGCGAATTGCTGAAAGTCTTTCGAGGCTAGCTCTGTAAATCTACCACTGGACTTGAGTGCAATATTAAGAGAGTTAACCGCGTCCTCTTGCCTATTGGCAGCCGAAATGGAGTCTCTTAGCGATCCAGTTAATGACCTAAATGCGCCAGTTAAGATCGATGCACCCAAAACACCAGCACCAACCTGTAGCGCATTACCTATGCCGCCAGATAGTCCAGATCCAGCTTTTTGACCGCTAGCTTTTGCGTCTTTTTCTAGCTTCGAAAAGGCTGATTTTGATTCAATCTTTAATGGGATATTTAAACCGTCGCTCAAATCTTACAACCGATGATTGAGTCAATGTGATCCATTGAGACAACCTTTTTCTTATAGCCCGCAGCCTTGAAAGTATCCTTCCATAAGCTTTGCCTAGCTTCTTTTTTAAGTGTCGGATAGTCGAGCGAAGTCATAAGAGATAGTTTTTCTCTTGCTTCGATTTGGTGCATTGCTTGGGTATATGCCTCGATGTCGTATGCGTCCATGCTCTCGACTTCCTTTAAGCTAAAACCATAAAAGCGAATGAGCTGGGCCGTAACGAACCCAGCATCAGTCAGCTTTTTTTTTGGTTATTGATATACTTTAAAAGCTCTAGTGCATCATCATAAGATAGCGCATCCACTACCTCTTTTTTAATTCCGCACTTTTCAAAGAAATCCTGAATAATGTCGATTTCTTCACTAGGCCTTTCTTTTAATTGCTTTTGAAACTCTCTTAAAATTAAAAGTGATGGTGCCGAAAATTCGACACGATCACCATTGAAAGAGAATTCAATTTTCTTTGATACTAGTTCAAGCATTACGCATCAACCGATTGTGTCCAATCGCCCTTAGCAAATAAGTTAATTTTAGTGTCAACTGATTGGTCAAGATAAGCAGTAAAGTCAACGGCCATAACTTGCGGAGCAGTGCCGTCGAAGTTAAGGCTAGATGGCTTAGGAGCCGACTTCCAAAAAATAACGTCGCTTGAGTAATCAGTAACAGGAAGGCGAATTGGGTGCAGAATCAATTGACCGCCCAAATTTGAAAGTGATTGATAAAGACGAGATTCGCCAAAACCAGCAAGCTTTGTTCCTCCAGATGGAGTTAGCGTATCGCCAGTCACTTCACCAACTAGAATATTGAAACGCTCCTTGGATACTTCTAAAAGAGACATTGAAAGAGATGCAGATGATCCGACATAAATCTCTTCTGAGATAATTTCACCAGTTTGATTTGATTTAATCTCAACAACCTGAGCTTCCATTGAGAGTTCAATGCCTTCGGATGTTGCGCCAAGGTCAACGCCTAGACCAACTCTCAAAACCTCATTAACAATGCCTGTTGTGTCTGTATCAGCTTCCGCGCTAACCGCGCCGATAAATTTATTCTCAACAGTAATAACTGCGCCTGATACTGTACTTGGTTTAAAGGCTTTGATTGTGCCAGTAACAACAGCAGCATCTAAAGTGGTTTTCATTGCAGAAGCGACAACGCTAGCAGTGTCTCCGCTTGTGACTGAAACAGCACCAATTAAAGTTAACCCGGTAGGAGCAGGATCAGCATTAACACCATCGTCAAACCAAATATAGCCAGTCACTTCAACAAGTCCCGGAGTCAAATAATTGACAGGTAAATACTTTCCTGCCAGTACGTTTGCAGTATTCGCAAGCGCAGTAAATAAACGGCAGTGTTGCTTGCCCCATTTTACGTTGGCCGCCTCAAGTGTTGCATCAATGCGCTTGGTAGTTGTTCCCATTGCTTAATTCCTTTTAAGTTAATGCGTTATTAAAATCCTAAACGCATAGTTATTAATTGTCACGCACACCCGAAATATCTCGGGATTGTGATGTTTACCGTTGCTTTAAAAACCTTATCATTAGTATTCAACGCCTCGACCGATATCCCATTGGGTAGAATATCGTTAAATGATGCGTTATTCTTTGCGACAAGGGGATCAATTAAAGCATCTCTAATTCTAAGAGCGTTATCGTAAACCTCGTCAAAGGCTTCGACTTCTCTACTGTTAATTGACTTATTATAAATCTCAATCGCCACTGGGATATTATCTAACCATGACGAGCTACCAACATTTTCAGTAGAAGCTGAACCAAAAATAATCTTGTAATATTTCAAATCTGGGAATGATAAATCATCGCTTCCGATTGGATCATCAATTTGTTTCATGGCAGGAAAAACCGCCGCTATTCTATCCTTAATGTATTGCCTTGTGAGTGCAATCATCTTCTAACAATCCTCGCTGATCTAAGATCAAGGTTTTGATCGGGCTTTGCGTTTGTGCTATCTCCGATTTTAACCGATGCTCTTGCAGATACTTCTTTTGCCATATTGCGATATTTTCTAGCTTTAACTGAGAATATATCTTCAACCTCATTGGCAACCGATTCAAACATAAGAGAAAGCGTTAAAAACTTGCTCCATTCTTTTACTTCTTTGATTTCGTAAATATCATCCTTTTCAACGCGCGATCCGTCAATATTGGTGACGTTTGTTTGATCGAGATAGTCGAGGATTAAACTCTGGGCGACTCTATGAATATCTATGAATGAAACTCGTCCTTCTCTAAGGAATCTAAATAAGTCATTCTCATGTGACACAATATCGCTATCGTTTGAGAATAATCTGTCATCGGCTACACTTAGAACGCTTAGGCTATATGTCTTTGTTACTGGCGCGCCATCCGTTGTTATTCTAACTGATGCAACTTTATCGCCAGCCGTATCATAAACCCAATCGAGATACTTATCTGTTGTTACGTCGATAAATCCCGATCCAGCCTCCGGCTCAATTTCAACTAAAGTAATCGCAGCTTCATTTGGTGAAACGAAAGACGATGTGGCATCAATGCGAGTCATGTCGTCGATCTGTACAATTGATTCAAGTTTTGCGCTGATAAATATCATTTGCCACCCTTTCGATTAGATATAACCCAAAACAAATGGCCCATCGTAAAGCCAGCTAAGAAGGTAAAAGCTGGATAATCATAAGACCATTCTATAATTTGATTAGAGATTGACTCTCCTGTGCCACCTTGGTCGATGAGATAGAAATCAAACACCACAATCGAAACAATCATAATGATGATAAAAATTGCAGCCTTTCTCATAAGTCCTCTGCGAGAATAAAAAGGTTGTCGACTTCCTGCTGAGTCAGTCCCATATTAGCTGCCATATTATTCAGAATGGTATTATCTCTTTCAAATACTGTACTATATTCCCAAGTCGTTCTTACAATTGATTGATCTGGCTCTGGTAGCGCAGCAATCATATCCTCAATGCTTTGCATCGAAATGTTCGACATAATCAATGCCACTCTGAATTGGCGAGGCGTTACAGATTGAGGAATAATTCTAACCGCCGTTTCGCCGCTTGATGTTTCTTCAAACTTTTGAAACTCTCTATCGTTTCTATTCTTGGACATTGTCACTTGATGAACCCACCTCGACTATGTCTTTATTTGCCATGCCTGATAGATCGCAATCATACCAAGCAAACCAACTCTTGCCATCATGCACAATCTGATAATTATGATAGGACGAGCGATTGACGTTATTCGCAAGCATCTGTCTCTCTAGCCCTCTTTCGGTTTTAGCCTTGAGGTATCTTTTAATTGTTGCACTTGTTTGTTTCATTAAAAAAACAGGGGAGCCGAAACTCCCCCGTCCTTAATTAGTCGTTAAGGCCTAGGATAAGTGGTGATTTGCCAGGAGCAGCACCCTTCTCGCCAGTATGTAAAGCTTTGATGCCGAACAACTGATCGACTGCAACTCGCGTTGCGCCTACGCCAAATTCGTTAGCAGGTTGCTCGTCCATAGCTGGAGCAGATTGGAAACCTACAGCAAGAGACTCTTTAGAGCAAAGGTAAAGTTCTTTTGCAGTTAATCCATTGTGGATTACAACTGGCATTCCGAGGATCTGCTTAACGTAACCGTCACGAATGACCATTTCGCCGAAAGCAGAAGTGTCTTTGAACTCAGCAAGGTTTACGATTGCGCTGTTTTGAGAAACAGATACGATCCAGACGCCATCTTCCATTAAACCATCGGCCAAAAGATATTTTTCTTGCATAGAAGTTAGGTTGGCGTAAGTAACGTCAACGTCAACACCTACATTCTCGAAAGAAGCAGCGCCAGCGGCAAGAGCAGCGATGATTTGAGAATCAACAAAACGGCCATGTGCAGAAGCAGAGCGCTTAGCGAATTCCATCTCTGATTGGATATTAGATTGCTTCTTAGTCATTGCATCAATGATATAAGCAACATAAGCGTTAATGCTTAGGTCTAGTTTATCAACTGTAGCTGTTAAAGCTGTTGCATCACCAGCGGCACCCTCTGAGCGGTCAACAACTGTGAAAGAAGTCAACTTTGGAAAGCTGATTGATTGTGCGCCCGGGATAGCGAAGTTTGAAACGTCAGTGAAATACGGGAGAAGTTTTGCTCTGAAAGCAAGTTCTCTTTGAACTAGTGAAGCAATAAGGTCTTGCTTAGTTGCGCCTAGTTCGGTGTTGCCAGTAATAGCGTCAGCCATGATTTAACTCCTTTTAAGTTTTGTTATCTTTTTCCTAAAGATAGGATAGCTTTTTCAAGTTCTTCTTTTGTCATTTCCTTTGGATTCTTAACGCTTGGTTTTTCAGGCGCAGAACCTCTAGGATTAACATCATTAATTTTTATCGCTGGAGAAGTGAAAAGAAAGTCGTTTTCTTTTTTTGCCTTATCCATTAAGCGAGTAAGTGAATCCGAGTCAATTTCGCCATTCTCAGCTCTAAGAGTCTCGAAGTCGGTTTTGTCAAATAGACGGATTAACTTATCAGGGCTTTTGCATCCATGCTTTACCGCTTCGCTTTTGATTGCACCAGTTACGGTGTTCCAAGCGTAACGCTCGCGCTCTTGCTTAAATGCCAGCTCTTTTTCTTGAAGTTGTTGCTTTAAAGTTTGAGTGATTTCCTCATACTTTCCTTGCGCCTCAAGCTCTTTGGTCTTGTAGGCATTAAGCTCGGCTTCAAGTTGCTGGGCGCGTTCCCTAGCTTTCTTTTCCGCTTCTACGCTCTTTTTAAAAGACTCGTAGGCTACGGTGTCCGTCTTAACAACCTCGCCACTGGCTTGAGTTGTCGAATCTACTAGATTCTCTTTTGATACTTCCATCTTAAATACTCCTTTCGTGGTAAGTCAAATCAACGGAAAAACCGCTGAATAGATTTGATTAATTTATTCTCCAAATTGCGAACAAACTCTTTTCTTTCAAATAAATTGGCCAGATCTCGCCCTTGTTCCTTCAAATATTGCAGAATCAGGTTAAGTTTTGCTGTCCTCTTTGCGCCTTTAATATATCGTCTATGCTTGCGCTTTAATGCGTCAACATTAAAAAGGGTTTTTGATGAAATATATTTGCTTCTAAGAGAGTCCAAAAGCTCACCCGTGAACGTCATATTCGATTTATCTGGGTTGTATTTTGAATGAGTTGAGTTATGCCTTGCCAGATATCTTCTTTGTTTTTTTGTCGAAGGTCTAAGTTTTGGATCAATGCCGTTGTCGCGAACCTCTTTAACGATTTGCTTTGTTAATAATTCTTCAAACCCGCTTTTTTTAATTGCTTGACCAATCCGTAATACAATTCGCTTTCGCTGCTTTTCGAGCCCTGTCAACTTAACCCTACTCACCTATAAGCCCGATGTTTCTTAGAATTTCGCTAATGTTTTGCTGGTTAACCTCTTGAGATAAAAAATCCCTTGCCAGCACCGGATCTTCGTCGCGAATACCTTCGGCAATAAATATTGCCTCATCGTTAGATAGACCAAAGAAGTCGCGCTTGTATTTACCGTTGGGAATCGTCGGATGCCCTTTAAAGCCAGTGATATGGCCATAAGCCTTTGCGGCTTCCTCGCCTTCAATCTTAATTTCAACTTCGCCGCCAAGATTCTCACCCTCTATAGATAAAAGCATGTCACCAAAGAGTGTCAAATCAACGTCTCCACGACTCACGCCTTTAAGTTCGGCATAATCTTTCGTATAGGCTTTAAACTCTTTGCCGTTTCTGTCTTCACCAGATTGCGTCCTAGAGATCATGAAATCGATGGCTTCCTGAATAAACCGTTCGCGCTCATTTGGCGTCGGTTCTCGTCCAAGAATATCCTCAAGATCAATCTTCTGGGCTATCTTCTGTTGTGACTTCGATACTTTGCTGACCGCCAAGCGTTTCCTCCCGGTATTCGAAATAAAGCTTTTTCGCTGTATCTAAATCAACTTCCTCGCGCTGCATAATCGCCCTAATAGGACTCGATATACCCAGATCAATCTCGCGCTCAATAATGTCCAACTCATCAGATTCCGATTTAAGCATTTCGGGTTTTGCATATTCAATGTAAACTTCTGCGTCCATTGACACTGCACCAAGTTTATATTTTTGATCTAGTGTGCTTGTATTAGATAGCGCAACAGACCACGCAAGAACTAAGTCCCATAAGTCAGATTCAACCTTTTGGAATACGTCGTAATCTTCACGTGACGCGCTCATGTTCTCGATCATTGACAACATTCTCTCTAGGCCACTACTGAAATTACTGCTTTGAGCTTTGAGAGTAATTGTTGTCGGATCAATACCCTGACATGAAAGATAAGCACTAAGCAATGTTTCCAGATATTGAATTGATCCAGCAATGTCAGCATTAGGGGTAACAAACTGGAAATCTGTTTCAATTCCACTATCTTTATCAACAGGAAGTTTTAGTACATAGTTAGGTCCCACCTGAAAGTTTTGCATCAGCAATTCTTTGGGGCCCTTAACAACAGCCTGAGCGAAGCCCTGCATCTTCGTAACCTGTGCAACCTCGGACATTCGCACGTTAAATTCAACTGTAAAGTTTGTGTGAATGTTCGATTGTCTTACCCAGTATTCAAATTCACGCTCGTCTGCAATCTCTACAAACGGCATCATGCCAAACTGCCTTAATGGATTAGCGATCACATCACTAGCAATTTGACCGTTGCCATCAACGATATAATTCTCTTCTTTCGTCCAAACAAGATAACGCTTTTTAGCCTGCTTCTCTTGTTCTTTGATTGCAATATTTTCTTTATAATTCTCAGTCGACTGAGCCGCGATAGTCTGGCGACCCGTTGCCGTGCCCACCTGATTGGCACTCTCTTGAAGCTCATTATAATCATCGTATGCCGAAATTATATAAGCAATTGCCTTTTCCGGTTCAAAACTATCTTCAACTACGTCCCATTGATGAGGTCTAAGCACTCGCATTGTAAGCTTGCCGTTGCGTGGCACGACCCATAGCAAGCACTGCTTATGTAATTTAAAGAATTTATTTGCCGTGCAAAGCTTCTTGTTTGCGCCCATGTCGTGATAGATGTTCCATAGAATTTCGTTTTGTTCGGGTGTTAAGTCTTTCCATTCGCGCTCTGGAGCATCCTTGTAAATAGATGCTAACTTGTTAACGACGCGCTTTGCCACGTTAATAGAACTAACCAATGGCATTTCGCGGATCGTTTCCTCATTAGACTCACCGCGCATATCAGCGACAACGTATTGCTTAATTCTGTCGTTATATATTTCGGCTTGCTTATATGACTCAGCTTTTCGCCCTTTATTTTCATTGGACTCAATTCGGGCAATTGCCGATTTGATATTGTTTTGCGTTAATTCCATTTTATCGCCTCTGATTTGATATGTTATAATTAGACATTGCATTAATCGGAAACATTTTCCATTGTATGTAGCCGAGGCAATCGCTTATATGGGTTAGCTTCTTGTCTGAACCTTCAAATAGATTGCCATTTTTCCAAACCACCTTTTCCATATCCCCAATCAATTTTTTACACATTGGATTAATGATAGTTTTATTCGCGACAAAAAGTCTATTAGTGTTATTGACGCGATCTCTTTGAAGTGGGTTTCTAGTTGACTCAATGGTGAAGCCAGCTTCTTTTAAAATAATAAAGTCAGACTTGCCAGATGTCTTTCTGTTTGCACCAGTAGAGTCTGGGATAACCACGCCGCCAGAGTGACCAAGCCCATGGAGCTCACTACACATTTTATAAGTGTCGCCAACTTCAATCCATACCTCTTGTTGAACATGAAGCACGCCGTCGATAATTTGAGTAATAAGTGCGGTCATTGGTGAAACGTTAAAGTCCATTCCAATAATGGTGGTGCCCTGAATCTTTTGAGTTTGGCCAACGTGGATTTCGCGCCTAAACGAGCTATATGCCTGACCATCAGAATCGTCGGAGAATTGCCCCATCTCAAAGCGCTCTCGATCTTTCTCGGGCATTGATTGGAGAATCTCCAGATATGATTCATCAATATTTTCTATATTATCGACTGGATTCATTAACATACAGTCATAATCTTTCGGGTTTTTTAATGGCTCAGAATCGACCGGATTAATTTTTTTAATGAATTGCCAGTATGACCAATGAGACTTTGAAGGTGGGTTCTCATCATAATAGGCGCGGTTTTTTAAAGCGTTTTTTTCTGCAAGACGCGTCAGTGCGATCTGAATAGATGAGTAATCAATCTGCGAACACTCATTAAAGAAAATTGTTGAGTATTCCTTGCCTAGAATTTTCTCCACGCGATCGGCATTATCTAGTCCGCTAATCCATATTTCCGATCCGTTTGGAAGTGCCCAGACATAATCACTCCTATTTCTTGCTTGCCATGATGGCATTAATTCAGGGAAGCAAAGGGATATCACCTTGGGCAGCGTATCCATCCAAATAGATGTCTTTATATGATTGAATCTCAATCTAACCATTAAATGGCGAGACTTAACCTTGCATGCTCTAACGATAATGGCGTAACAGATAATAAGTGATTTGCCCGACCGTGAACCACCGAACAACATACAATGAACGACTGCGGATAATAATGCCGTGGCCACAACTTGCTTTATTGTTTTTTTAAACTCACTCAAAGATTCTCATCTTCTTTCGGGATGGTTATGTTAATCGTGCCGGTTTGTTCGAATTCCCGCTTATCTGATTGACCTAATTCATTCTTACCCAGCCATATAAGCATTGATACATTTCCGGCCATGGCAACGTCATACTGCTTCTTTCTTAGGTTGATTTTGAGCCGCTCTTTCTTTTGCTCTTTATACTCGGAAAAACTTAACCCTGTGCGTTCTTTTATTCTTGCCGCAAGGGTGTCTATATTCATGTTTAACTGCTCTGCGCAATAAACCTCGTTTGCCCATATAATAAGAGCATCCAACTGCTCCCATCCATCAAATTTAATATCCTCAAGTTCTTTTCTAGGACGCGCCATTTTCACGCTCCGCTTTTAACTCTTCGTATGTCTGGCCGGTTGATTCTAGCGTGGCCTTTTTACCGGTGTATTGTTCGAATCTCTTGATAATAACGTCGCAATACTTTTCATCAACCTCCATCCCATAACATTTTCGATTTGTTTTTTCGCAAGCAATCAGGGTTGAGCCTGAACCGAGAAACCCATCAAATATATTGCTGGCTAAGCCAACCTCTCTAAAAACCCACTCATGGAGCGCAATCGGCTTTTGTGTTGGATGAAGCCTTTTTTCCTTCTTTTCTGAGGCTTTAATCATACCATTCCATTTATGATGAAAAAGCCTAGCTGAGCCGCCAAAACTACACCAAGCCAACTCGCAATCTGAGTTATTGTTAATCGCATCGCCCTCGCGCTTATCCCAAACTAGCCACGCAGCCGAGCTAGGTAACGCGTCAGAGTAGTGATTTGCACCCCATGTAATTATTTTTTCAAAAAAACCCACAAAGAAACTTGGGTCAAATTTTTCATCATCGCCCTTAATAATATCATAGTCACCCCTTCTTGTTTGCCCAGAGCCAGATGGCGACTTGTAAGATATTCCATAAGGCGGATCTATATAGCAATCCGCTTTCTCGCCATTCATTAACTTTTCAACATCATCAATCATCGTACTATCGCCGCACATCAATCTATGGTTTCCGAGCAACCAAATATCTCCACGCCTAGTTATTGGACTAACAACTTCAGGCACAGCATCTTCGTCGCATTGCGGATCAAATTTTTCAATAGGCTCAATAACAAAGTCCTTTATACCTAACATTTCAATATCTAACTCAGGCCCCAAGTCTAAAAAATCTTGGTTAATTTGCCCTAAATCAAGTGCTGCCCATTCTGCAATGGCGTTATCCGCTGTCATGTGAGCATATTCTTGCGCTTCATTCTCAAAATCCTGATAATTTACGGCTATTTTATCCCAGCCAAGAGATTTCATTGCTGCCATTCGTCCATGCCCAACAATTACAAATCCAGATTGCTTAGATACGACTACTGGGGAGCGTTGCCCTTGATAATCAATAACCTTTGCTAGTCTTTCTATTTGTTCTTGTGGATGCTTATTTGGGTTTTTGGGATGAGGGATAAGCCGAGAAATATCGACAAGCTCATCATGAGCGCAATTAATTTTCATAAAACCTACTAGGTTAAACGTTCGATCAACTTGATCTGTCTTTATGATTGAATTGTTTTAACAAAGTGTCAAATTACTGGCAATTCTACTTTGCAACTTTGCAATACCTATAAGGGGCTTCAATGTTTCAAAGTTGATTTATTGGCGAAGCAGAGTTGACTTACTGATCCTGTAATACTCAGGATTAATCTTTCTTAGAATATCGACATTGATCTGGTGGGTGCTTTTGGTTAGCTTTACTGTGCCGTTTAGCATTGCACTATGGCGACCGTACTTAGCAAGGCGAGCTTCTAACATCTCAAGGATTATATCAAGCTCTTTAATTCTTTCCATTATCTTAGCAGTTAGCCAGATGTTGCCGTCGATTTGTTTCATTTGATTAGTTTTTCAGTGATTGGGTGAATCGGCAAGAAAAAAGAACCCTAGATCGTGCGAACTTACAGTACGCTTATCACTGCCAGAATGAACGGATGCCTAGGACTTACTCTTTTAATTATTGTAGCACAGAATGGTTGGGGTGGCAAGACTCGAACTTGCGACCTAATGGCGACCCGGGCCACTCACTCTACCACTGAGCTACACCCCAAAAAGGAACCCCGCCAGACTTTTCAAGGATGATCTAACGGGGTCTGAACTTTGCAACGTGAGGTACAAAGAAGCTTTAAGATAACATAAGGTTAAATTTTAGGCAATATAAATCAATCTTTTGAGTGAAATTCTTGAAGTATGGCCAGTAACTCGGTTAGGCTTAGGCTGACATGGTTGGCATAGGGATCGTCTGGCCATTGGCTGTAATGGTCAATCATTCCGTATAATAGATGCTCGATGTAATAGAGGCGGTCTTGGTCATGTGTTAAGCCGCGGTTTATAAATGTATCTACGCAAGCCTTAATATAGTCGTTATCGGGAAGCTGTAATAGGTTAAACTTCATAGTAGTGGCCGTCACAAATTGTTGAAAATTTACCACCAACCTCTTTAATGTGACACTGCTGAAAAAACCAATTTTCTCTATTTATAACCGTTATAACCCCGAAGCCTAACTGCCAAGATGCTGGATTTTTACCATATTCCATTTGTGGGGATCTGTGATTTGTTAGGTGGCCTATTGAGTGCATCGTGTAAACATTGCCTTTAAATGAAGTAACACTAGACTCTTCTATTCTGTGCGTGTGTCCGCAAATCATTGAGCAATCGAGAAGCTTTTTAAGTGATGGCTTTGCTATATTTTCACCACCACTAGGTGGCTCATGCCTAAGATATAAATTACAATCTAATACTTGATACATCTGATATTGACCGTATGGCACAAGCTCAATATTTCTTCTTTCTAATCCAAGTTCGACCTCTAGGGTGAATAAGCCGTGAAGTGCTTTTGCATTTTTTAAAATATATTTATTAAGACGGTTAGAATGATTTCCAAATAGGAGAGTTTTTCTAGCGTTGGGAAATCTTTCTTGCCACTCATCTAACGCCAAATTGGCTTCATATAATTCATCCTTGAAAGATTCGGCGTCAGGATGCTTGTCGTGAGAGGAAATTTCGTGACCATCAATAAAGTCACCTAACTGGCAAATGTGATCTATTTCTATATCTTGAAAAACATCAAGTGCGAGCTTGTAGCCCTTTTTATGAACGGCTGGAAAATGGGTGTCCGGTAGTACCCCGATGCGATAAGTTTCTATTTATCCCGTCCTTGGCTTTGTTTATTTAATTGTGGACGGGTTTTAAATGGATTGGCAAATTAGTGTTTTTTTAAACTATTCTTCGTAACGCGCGAACTACTCAGCTCTTCCGATGTGTTGCCATTTTCAATAGCCCGACTTTTTGCCTCAATCTTTTCTTTTACTGCGCCCTTAAAATTAAGCCTTCCTGCGCTGTATTCGTGATCTCTCATGCCGCTTGACTCTTCAATGCCTCTAGTGATCTTAGATACGATCTTGTTACAGATAAACGCTGTTGACGCAGGGAAGATATCATCGCCGTAATAAATAATGAATCCACTTCCGACTGGTTTTATTTTTATCTCATCCACTATAACCCCTGCTTTGTTGCGTATTCGTTAAGTTCCATAGATTCTAAATCAATTCTAATACCATCACTTCCGTGCCACTTATCGCTAAATAACATCACAATTTGAGAATCATCACAACCTTTAAAAGTTTTCTTAATCTCTTTAAATAATAAATCTGTTGCATATTTAGTGGCGTTTTCTAGGTCTAAGCACGTCTGAGAGATGTAGCCTTGCTTGGTTAAAAACTTATCTAGCGTAATTGAATACCCTGCGACGATACATGGATTATCTAGGCTAGCATAATGAAGTGCAAAGTTGTGGATCTCATCTTCTTTCTCAGAATCAAGTTGCGCTAAAAATGCTTGCTCAAATTCTTTGGCTTTGTCTGACTTCCTAGAAAATACTCTCCTACCCCTTACACCGTATTGATTGGCTGTGTTTAGAGTAACTGGCTTTAGAGGGATATCAATTGTAAGTCTCATTTCAAAACACTAAAACAATCTTAAACATTAGTGCAAGTCTTTTCCCATTGTGGCGTTTATACAATAAAGACAAATAGAATCGATGTGGGAGAGTTTCGTTTTGGAATATGTGCTATCTGTTATTTTCAAACGAGATGATCCATAGGCACCACACAAAGTATCCAAACCACTCCAAATATGAAAAGTCCCGCCCTTTTTTGCGGCAACAAACACGTTAAACCTCTTTCCTTTTTCCCTAAAGTCATCTTCCTATTTGTTACTTTTTCCCATATTGCAATCAGAACATAATATTTGCAGGTTATTTATATCTAATTCTAACTTAGGGTACTTTGATCTAGGCTTGATATGGTCTACATGTAAAGATTTTTCTCTGGACAAACACAACATGCACTTGCTTTCGTATTTTCTTAAAAACTTATATCTTAAACTCTTCCACTCTCTACTCGTATAGAAGTTATCCATAAATTCACACTTATAAATAAGCTAAGCAATTAATTATAATTATTGCAGCTTGGTGAGAGGATACAGGAAGAGAAAGGCCGCTTTAAGTGTGCTTTCTTTTAAAAGCATTGACTAAAGCAACTTTCCCCGATTCCTCTATACCTCTAAAGCTTTGCAGCTATGGAGCCGAGTTCACAGGATCGCTTCTAAAGGCGCATGGAGCTTGCCAGTCATTGCCCCAGTGCATACGTGAAACGATAATCCGCCCGACTGACATTGATAAGATATATCTACGCATCGTGAAACGTAAATATGATGAAATACTTATCGTCTTTATGCAAACTATATAAATTAAAACTATAGTGTTTTATTTTACTTGATTAATTGCAACCCTTAACCGCTAATGCCTTTATGTATATCAAAAATATTCCCGCCAACATCAGAAGGATCGCCTTAGAGCGCAATATTAGCCAGTCTAAGCTATCCGAACTTACCGAGCTACACTCTACCTATGTCTGCCGCATATTTAACGACAAAGCCAATCCGAGTGTAGAAACGCTTATAAAGATATGCAGCGTGCTAGATTGTAAAATTGACGATCTTTTAAAATAATCCTTTTAATTTTCTTAATTCTGTTATAATTAATTCTCGACTCGCAAAAGTCCAAATTAAATTAGTTAGCCGCAAAGCATACACACCGCCACCTCTTTTAAGTTTCTATTGCGAGTCGCTTAATTGGGGTGGTGGTTTATATTGGTAAGATATGCTCCTTGAAAACTTGCGGATAAGCTTAATTAAATAATTTAATGGAGTGGTTGAGATGAAAACAATTTTAATTAGGACGCAACAAGAATTTGATGCGTTACCAGACAGTTTTTCGGAGTTTACAGAAATACAAATTAGGTCGAAAGAGTTAATTGTAA
>Ga0210043_1001545_pt1 | contig 18349 bp, 19 predicted proteins | sample CryGeymet201501t_FD_183990 | JGI IMG/M metagenome (GOLD analysis project Ga0210043, IMG submission 183990) | Groundwater microbial communities from Crystal Geyser aquifers in Utah, USA - Crystal Geyser metaG 2015-01t (SPAdes) (version 2) | ecosystem: Environmental > Aquatic > Deep subsurface >... | reverse complement strand
TCCATCTCTGTCCCTGAATCGTACAGCGATCCACCACCATCCTCTCCATCCGAAGGAAACAGCTCAGACTCATCTTCCCCGGTATCCATGCGTCCAGGGTAGTTGTTGCGAGCATTCTTGGCAGACTCGTGCTCCTCCTCCGAGAGCACGTTCCTGGCATTGAGCTGGACACCTGATCGATCGTGAACTTCCAGAGGTTCCACTGGTCGAACACCGCTGCGGCGCGTGCCCGGTCGAGTGTAGTGAGCAGGCAACTTTTTGGGCATGCTGAAAGGTGTACCTACCCCTCTTGCACGACCTTGTCTCTGTGATAACTGCTACGAAGTAGCGTGGTCAGGCTGTAGTTTGTATTGATTGAACGCTCAATATCGCGCGGCATGGCAACCAACAAACAGCCTGTGTTGTGTGCTCTGGGTCTGGGCACAGTTCTGGCCGCCCTGTTCTTCTACACTGTGCCGCTGATGGTGGCCAGAGCGAGGAAGGACCACCTGGGAGACGGTTACGAAGAGATTGGAGACAGGGAGAGCCTCGAGTTCAACAACTTTCGCACTTTCAGAGACATTCCCTGGGAGATCTTTCCCGGGGCCCACCAAGCCATGCAGACCAGTCCCATTCTCTACTATTCCATGGCCACGCCAGTGTTTCTCATCAACTTCGTGCTCTGGTACCTGTGGTTCGTCTTCAGGGTGTTTGTCGACTTCAAGCTCACGCTGCTGCTGATGGTGAACTTGCTGTGGGTGGCGGAACTTATCATCAACTCGATGACACAGTTTCCTCCACCTCCGGGCTTTGTGCAACTGGAACCGGAGTTTGTGTCCTTTTTCCTGGGCATGGTCACCCAAGGAGGCTTCGGCATGCTCAGCACCAGAGCAGCGCTCAGCTTTGTGATGATGTACGACTGGAGTTCAAGCCTGTGGCCCGACAGGCACTTTCTTCGACGCATTATGGCCGGTTCCTACACTCTCTGCGTCTGTCTTTTCATGCTTTGCACCCACCAAATGTACAGCATCTCCCTGGTGCTCAACGTGCTGACGGCTTTTTCCATCTTCCACTTCAGTCACACTCTCTGCGGCAACGCGGAAAAGAATCTCCAAGCGCGCATGAGCGGTACAGTACGATCGGAAGGCAGAGAGATGGGGGAAGCCAGGTTCTCTGTGGACAGCGAGGAAGAAGAGGAGTTTGTCAATAGGGAAGCTGAGGCAGAAGTGGAGACCAAGCTCAAGGGAGTGGGTGCAGAAGCCAGAGTCAGTCAGCCTGGACTCAGTCCTTCCTCGTCAGCCAGATTATTTAATATTGATGATGCAGTTGATGTAGCCACTTCAGACGTGTGAAAAGAACAAATACACTATTTTTCTTTTTTTTACTGTTTCTTCTTAGACTTTAGCTTGAGGTAGGTGTGAACCACCAACAGCACAGCCCAAATTATCACCAAACTTGCAGCCCACAGGATGCGCTGAATCGTTTCAGTCTGTCTGATTTCGTGTTCTCCCACCAGTTCGCATATACCGGTCCAGCCACACCCTGGGATGCTGCGACAGGCTTCTATGCTCTTTCGACCAAACCAACAAGCTCCTTTGCCGGGCGAGAGATCGCAGTACGGGTATCCGTTGTCCCAGACCTCGCACCAAGGCTTGAGAGCTTGGCAGCTGCGCTCGCACTGTTTCGGCTCAAAGCAGTGACCCATGGGACTGCCGTCGTAATCGCGGTTGCAGAACGCGCGCACGCTCGAGTACAGTATCTGTGGCGAGTTCACGCAAATGCTCTTCTCGGTGTCCCACTCGCACTCGTGGGCCTTGCCACAGTCTGCTGGGGTGCGCCAGTACAGGGTGCAGTAGTTTCCGTTGGGAGTCATGCCGGAACAGGTGCCTGATTCTTCGTCGTAGTGGCAGTTATCGCTCATGCGACACAGGGTGCGGTTGTTGCTCTCGCAGAGGGCCGAGCTGGTGGGAGAGCAGGCTTGAAAGTGAGCGCTCCACTGACACAGCGGATCCGAGAGGCAGGCCAGCACGGTGTTCTCCAAAGTGGGAGCAGTGCTGGTGTTGGGGTGTCTCGCGCGGCAGTGTTCGTAGAGGGGGTGCACCGTTCCGGTGCGATTGACACAGGCATGGAGATCGAAGGAGAGCTGACACTCGGTGCCGTGCCAGCAAGAGGTCAGCATGGTTCTCTGCGTGCAGTTGGCTTCCGGGGCCCTGCACTCTCCGTCTTGCGTCCACAGACACTCGGGATGCATGCCACACTGTCTGTGATCGAACTGAAAACAAGCTTGGGCATGCCACGCCAGAAGCGCGATGAAGACCACGAACCGCATGTGAAGCTCTGATGCAATTCACTCGATTTATTTTGGGTATACCTCTAGCCGTCTCTTAGGATTTGGTCAGCTCTTTGTATGCCAGGTGGGAAACGTCCACCATGAGCTGGGCCAGAGTGTTCAAGTCGGTATACTCGTACTCTCGCTCCAGTCGCACGGTGATGCCCGACGCAGGGAAATATTGCTCGAGTCCCTGGATGCGATCGTCTCCAGCCATCAGAGTGTACTCTAGGGCTCGGATGGGCTCGCTGCGTGCTGTGGTGGGCCGGATCCACTGGTTGCCAGGCGAGGCTCTTCCCGTGTTTCTCAGCATTTGCAGAACATGAGTGCGGGGTACCATCAGGGGGGTGCCTTTCCGACTGGTGACATGGGCGCACAGGTTGAACCACAGCGTGACTATCTCCGAGCACTTGTGGTCTAGCTGCTGCAGAGCGAAGAACGCTGCGTAGTACGTGGCCAACGCTTCAGCAGGCGGATCGTCGAAAGACACCAAATTCAGTCCATTCGTGTCCCCGAGAAAGTTTTTGAAGTAATCCAAAGGGTACAACATGTTTGTGAGGTCCATGGCACTTTCTGAAGCGTCGTACATAAAACAGTAGGCGGCCCAGAGCAGTGGGTAAGGAATGGAGGCGATGACGAAAGGCACCGGTCGCCTCAGTGCCACGTCCAGCTTCTGCCGCAGCTGCAGCACCTTGGTTTCGTCGTACGTTTCCAAGGTCATGCCTTCCATGCTCTCCAAGCGCGTTTCACCGAGTTCAAAGCCCATAGAGATCAGACTCATTCTTGCCATGTCCATGTTCGAGCGATCATCTTCGTCGTCCGGGATTTCGACCATGGCATCAAACACATTGAAGCGAAGTAAGTCATTTCCGGCACCGAGAAAGTCCAACATGGATCCGCTGGAGCCCAAGAAGATCTCTGTGAGAACTTTGAAGGTAATCCTCCACGGGAGTTTGAACTTGAATGAACCGGTGGATGCATTCGAAAATGATCTGTAGAGAGGCTTGTCTGGCTCAATGGGGGAAACCCACTCCATCCATTTGGACTGCCATGTAACTTGGCCTTTCCTGGCGGTCATAAACGCAAGGAAAAAGGGCAGAGGCGTCCTGACGTCCTTGCCCTTGGTCTCTTCCGACAGAGTGCCATACTGGTTCTTTTCTGATTCTCTCTCGAGAGCTGGTATTCCTCCGACGATGTCGCGGCGGTGCTGCTTTACCGTGTCAAACCAGTCTTTTGTGTTGGGGACGCCGTATGAAGTCATCGGGTTTTCTCTCAGCGCCGCATTGAAAGAGGAAGCTAAATCCATGTAGGCGTCAAATATGCTGGTCAGAGACCGTTTGGACGAGACCAAGATCAGGGTGCTGTCTTTGGCCTCTGAGAAACGACTCATTAACGGATAAAAGTCGCGTCGAGTAATCACGTCAAGATAGGTATCACCCTCAGACGGTGGATCCATGTGTGCCGCTACTTCCAGAACACTGTTGGACGTGAACCAATTGGATTTAGGCTCTCTTCGGTCCAGTGCTGTGGTATTCAACATCGGGACTTTCCAGTACACGTTCTCCAGCTGAAACGGATTTTCCTGGATCGTCTTGGTCTCGGTTGACGGAGTGGTCACCACTGGCGTGGTGGTGGTGGTCTTGGTTGTTGGGGCTTTGTTGTTGGTGGTGGTGCTTGAGGCTGGTGTGGGTTTCTTGGTGGTGGTGGTGGTGCTTGAGGCTGGTGTGGGTTTCTTGGTGGTGGTGTCTGCGGGCTGAGGAGGAGGCGTCTTGATCTCTGGTTTCGGTGGTCTCTTGTCCAGAAAGTAGAAAGCGGTGTAAGGCCGAGAACACAGACGGTCCAGAGCTTGTTGGGCTCCTGCGATTTTTTGGTCCATGTCGTTCTCAGAACGGTTGGAAAGATATTTTCTCGTGTTTTCGGTACTTAAGTTGGCCAATTTGCCCCTTCCGCCCCAAAAGATCTCCTCCAGAAACCCCATCACGTGCCTGGGGAACTTGTTGGTTATTTCCTTGGGATGCTGTTTCACGAACTGGTGCATGGCTTTGAAGAGAACCTCGTCGCTGACATTTTTGATATCGAGTCCGCTGCCGGCACTGATCTGGTAGATTTCGTCTGATTTCAGCCCTGGTTTAATATTCACTGAGTACGTGGAGCTGGGTTCGTCGTATTTGATGTCTATCTCCACGTTCTTGGGACGATGGAGCTCACAGAGGCTGGGCGGAGTGACGGTCTTGTAATCTGTCTGCACCTTGATGTCTCCCTTGAGCTCTGTTTTGGACACCAACAAGCGGTTGATGGCCAGATAAGCCGCGCAGTGGATGTGAGTCGAGGGATCGTTCTTGCCAGCCTTCAGCACCTTGAAACTGTTGCCGTCGTTCTCCAGGGTCACATACTCGTTGTGGTTCTCGTCAGGCTGGAAGTGAACGTTGATGGTTTTCGGGATGAGATCCAGAGGACCGATCACCAGCTGGTACGTTTCGGTTCCGTTCCCCAGATACACCACGCGCGGGTTGAAGACGTCTCTGTACACCACCCTCCAGGCACCGCTGTTGAGAGGAGTCGGTGCCATCAGCTGGGTCTTCACCAAGGGGCTGTGGAAGAACCAATTCTTTGTGTTCTGCATGCGGTAGACACACCCAAAGGGGAACTCGATGAACACATCCTTGATCCCGCGCTCGAGCTGGACCACGCTGCTGCTCTTGTCCAGAGGCTGCGGTTGAAACTGCGTGGGCGAGGCCACCACATTCAGCTTGTCGATCTCCTCTGAGAATTCGTGGTCATTTTCCGAAGTGCTCCTGAACGCAGGGAACACCAGCACGTCGTGTCCCACAAAGTGTGGGCCCCTGGCACAGCGAGAGGGAGCTGTCACATTGCCGGAAAGGAGCCAGGACAGGGCCTGAGCTTTCATGACGGGACTGTCTTCTCTCATGCCAGAAAGAAAGTCTCTCTCCTGGGTCCACCGGCCTCCGTTGAACAGGCTTCTCTTCAGGCTCACCTCTGTGGAGGAGGGCACCGTCACATCGGTCACACAGAGTTCGCTGATGGTGTACTTGTTCTTGCGAAGCCCGTCAATGTCGAATGAGACTTCCAGGTTGAGCAGCACACCGTTTCTTCTGTTCTTGATAAAATCACTGAGAGCTGGATGGAGCACACCTTGGTTGACTTTGGCCAGCGTCCAGTTGGATGAATTCAACGCCAGATCCTGGTCTGAAATTTGAGGATGCTCCAGTTGAGTCAGCACCCAGAACTGGAGCTTGTTATCGGATGTGACGACGGCGAAGGTCGAAATGTATCTGCCCACGTAAGGGTAGAAGGCACAGCACACCCCGGCGTAGGTTGCGTTGTTGAGCAAGGGCTGGACTTCAAGACCGTTTCGCTTGTTTTTGTCCGCCTTGAGCTTGGAAAAGACAGCCACGGCGGGTCCAGGAGCTGCATACTTCCGACAGTCCTCCAGAACGTGCGACAGTGGCATGGATTCGGCGGGTGGGCGAAAACGGGGTTTTTTGAGCTGAGCGGGTGCGCCTTGGAAGAAGCTGTCTGTGTCCATCACCGCGTTGTTGGTCTCCCAGAAGTGATCATCCTGAAACTCCGGGTCGAGCAAGGCTTTTTGATCTGGCACCTTGACCAGAGGCTTGTGGAGGGGAGGGATATCGTCCAAGGCCCAGCTCCTTGAAGTGGTCCTGGTGCTGGCAGGCGTGTTGCGATTGGTGACTGACATGATTTAGTTGTATATAGCCCTGCCAGAGGGCGGATTGTCGAAGGGCTTGTTGCAGGGAGATCCCTGGCTCAAGATGTACCGCTCTCTGCCTGACTTGGACGAAGATGCGCCGCAGCTCTCCCGACAGGAAGAGAAAAAGCTCAAGCCCCCCTTGGCCGAGCGCGCTCGCTTAGTGGTGTCGCTCTCCTGTGTTGATAAGTACGGCTTAGGTTTTCTCTGCGGGTGTTTAATTGCGTTGAGAGATCTCAAGCTGATGAGACACACCCGAGTGTGGGCTGCGTCAGGCCAAGCGGTTCTCCTCCAGGCCTGGCTTCAGGTGCTAACCATTCAGCGCGGCTGGGATGCCATATGCACACCCCCAACCCTTTCTGAGGCGGATCCCCTGCAGGAGCTGGTCAACCTGGTGATGGGTTGGTGCGACACCGAACACGAACTTAGCTTCCTGAAAGCGCGTCTCTGCCGCTGTCGGTGGAGCCAGTGGCTTGATCCCTGGTCGGAAGAACTGGCGCTCTGGCTGGAAAGAAAGTACCAGCTGGGCAAGCTCTGGAAGAAGACGCCCCTCCAGCCGCAGAACCCGCTGCTCTATCCCGTGCCTGTGTGGCTGTACGGTGCAGATCTGGCCAACGCGCGCACCGCCAAAGCGTTCTACCTGTCCAGCGACACCAAGCACATCGAGGTGCCCAACCTCTCCATTCGCACCACCTCCAGGGAAACTGTGGGCAGCCACTTCTCCCGCTTCCTGGCAGCCAGTTTGTGGCACCCAGACCTGGAAATCACGGTCTCGGCAGTCGCAAACAAAACTCACGCCACCCGACTGGTGCCCAGCGCCAGCACCGTGCCCTCCACCTGGAAGCTCTCCAACAGCCTCAGAGTGGATCCGCTCAACCTCAGGGTTTGCGGCACTTACTTCATGAACGAGCGCCTCAACGTGCTGCCCCACACCGACGCCATGCAGCCGGATCTCCAGGGCAGAGAAGAGGAAGACGCCACCCAGAAGCTGTTGCTGCTGGATGCGTTCACCTGGAGCCCCGGCTCGGAGGCGTACGACCAGTCCACCCGCCTGACTGCCTCCGTGACCCACGAAGAGGTGTTGTCCGCGGCTGACCAGAAGAAGGAACGCCTGCTCTGCTTCCGCAAGCAGTACGTGACTCTGTTCGAGGGAGAGGAACTCATGATGGGCAGCGAGGCGCACTATGAACCCTACCGCACTTTTGCGGAGGCACTGAAGAGACACATCCATCTGGTGGGAGGTGCACAGCTGACCTCGGTGGATCGCAACTGGCTGGAGCTTTGCATAAACGCCGGCTACTACCGCACCTTCCAAGCGTACGCACCAAGGGGCTTGATTCCCAGAGAGCTCATAGACACCAACGACCCTTACCACCTCAGACGCTCGCTCTTTCCCCGCGCCAGGTAGCCATGGCCCTGCCCAAAGACTTTGCCGCTGCACCCTCGCCCACGGACGAAAAGGCGCTGTGGGACCTGGGAGAGCAGCGGCGTCTGGAAGCCTGCAAGCGAGTCAGGGTGGGCACGTGTGTCTGCGCCCTCACCAATCGAGTCATCCACAACCAGAGCGAGGTGGTGGTGGCCTGCTTCTTTGCCCAGGAGCCTCCGGAACCTCGCTGGCTCACGCTGCACATTGACTCCGTGCCCACCAACGAGTACAGGGGCTGGGACAACCTACAAACCTCCACCTCGCTCAAGGTTTCAGTGGTAAACCACGGACAGCTGGCCACTCACTGGAGACAGCGTAAACCATGTTGAAATCTGAACTAAAAGAACTTGATCGTCTCATTATCCCCTGGGCTTTTATTCTGTGGGGCAGCTCTTTGAGCATGGTCCTGATCCAGATGTTTGTGGCTCGCTTCGACACGCACAACGTGAAAGCCAGAGTCTGCTTCTTCATTGCCTGGCACGCTCACACCCTGCCCCACAGACTCATTCTCAGACCTCGCGCCCTGAGAGCAGACACCAACAAACCCGATCTTGAGGCCCCTCCCTACGCCCAGAAGAACATACACCGGGTGCTGGGCTTCATGCTCCACACCTTTGTGTTTGTGATCTCCACCGCTGCCCAGCACATCAGCCTGGCCACTCTCTCCTTGATTCTGGGACTGGGCTTGGTGTTCAAGCACGGACACGCCGCGCTGTGGTGGAGGTACCCTTCCTCGTCAGCCAGAACAGTGGATTTGGTGGCCAAGGTCTGGATCTCGCTGCTCAGCTTCGCCTCCCACACCGGCCTCTACGTCGTCAGCCAGCGCTACCGTCTCACCGCGACCAGCAACACAGCCTGGCAGGTGTTCTTCGGGGGACTGGCTTGGCCTGTGCTGAGACACGCCGCCAGACTGGCCTTCTCCCTCCTCCTCATGGATCCCCACGGCAGAAGGGGCACGGTGCGCGTGTTCACGGCCATCGCGCTGGACCTTCCCGTCCTCATCTGCATCAACATCCAGGACAGCATCGAGGTGATCTGGGTGCTGGTGATCTGTTTGTCTCTGGTGGATTCAGTAGCCTCTGCCTGCTTCTGCGCGGCCGGAGTGGGGGGCATGTTCTCGCGCAGCAACTTGCTCTGGGTCAGTTTCATCAGTCTCAGCTTCACCCTCACGCTCAAGGGACACACCGATCTCACCACCTGGGGAGTGATGCAGAGGGTGTGGTTCTCGGTGTTCTACCTGGTGACGGTCATGTTTCTGCCTTCGCTGCTTCTGAAGCTCACCAGCTCGACCGACCACGCTGACGAAGGACCCGAGAGCTTGGCGGAGCTGGAACAGCTTCGGGCCCAGTCCTGGTTGCCCACTCTCCACCCGGAGAAGCTTGACGTGCCTCTGGACGGCGACCTGGACTTTAGCGAGGAGGCCATCCCTGCGTCGAGACACGTGATGGAGCTGATCACGGTGGTGGCCCAGACAGACTCGGTGTGCTTCAGTCTGTGGGGAGTGTATCACGCCATGTTTTTTGATGCGTAAGGACAGCTAGGAGTTTGCGCGCATGGGCGACAGGTTTGAACCCGTTCTTAGTAAATTCCCGCCTTGACGAGCAACCACGGTGGATCTGGTGAAGTGAAAAGACCGTTGGCTGACACCGCGCACCACACGCAACACGGGTGGGCTCGACCCATGGAACCAGTTGACACCGTGGGACGAGGCCAACCCACCTTGCGGATCCACTAGATGGAAACGAAACCCTCTTTATTCGAAAACAACCTTACTGGCGGGTCACGCAAGGTGTCTGCGCAAGAATCATGGGAGAGGGACATTCTGCTCAGTAGGTCTGAAAGAAAAACCCAGCCTGCTGAATCACAGAGTTCACTTGGCCCATGGTCTCTCGGCGGGGCCAGTCGCGCATGCCGAGAAAGCGGCTCAGCAGGATCTTGGCTCCGATCCAGGTGGCAAACATGTTGCGCACGTACTCGGTGCTGGCCAGCTCGTACAGGCTGAGTTTCCTGGCCCGGGGTGAGCCCACTGCCTTGATCTCCTCCATCACGTGCTGCAGGTTGCTGGAGAACGGGGGCGTCATGTACCTCTCCCAGTCTTCCAGCGTGTTGGGCAGCACCAGGTGATCGTCAGAGTAAATCACTGGCTGGCGCACCAGCTGAAACAGCTTCATGTGTGTGAAACCTGCCACCAGTTCCGCCAAACGCATCAGCGCGCCGGGCACCACGCGAAACAGAGCCTCCTCTTTGGTCTCCTCAAAGCTGTTTACGGTGTTTGATCTAGTCTCCAAGTCAACAGTATCCATGGTGGGAGTGGGGCTCACAGAGCGACTGTCTGAAAACGCTGCTTGGGGTTTCTCTTCTTCCTCTTCCGATTCCAGCTTCTCTTCTTCTTCTTCGGGTACCGTTGGCTCTGGTGCCTTGCGCTTGGCCCGCTGAGTCTTCTTCACAAAGCGGTACATTTTGGCCTTGTGGGCTCTGTCTGCAGAATCCTGCAACGTCTGCGTGCTCTGATTCTCCGAGGGGGTGGGCATTGTGAGCTCAAAAGTGTTCCAGACTCAGCTCCAGCAAGGCTTTTTCCTCTGCGGCTTGCTTCTCGGCTGATTCTTGCAGACGGTGCAACACGTGATCGAGCGGTCCCTTGTGGTCGTCCTTCACCCGGTGACAGGAATCAAACAGGCTGCAGACCAGAGAGGCTTCCACCAGGAGCTTCGACTGGTCTGTGTGCTTCTTCAGCACGGAAACTCGTCTTTTCTTTAGCACCTGCTCGGCTTGTAGGTGAACGCGGCGCGAGTGGTCAAGCTCCCGGTCCTCAAAGTCGGAGGGAGGATGGTAGAGAAAGAGGTTGTGGTACACAGGATCCGGATCCTGCTCGGGTGGCACGTACAGCTGGTAGTAGTTCAGAAGGAAATTTCGCAGGCTCTGCGCGTGGTACTCTTCTCCCAGAAAGAAGTGTCGGACAGCAAACTCTCGGTCGCTGCTCATGACGTTTCCCCCCTTACTCTGTGACTGTCACTCTGCTCATCTATAGAACTGAGGAACTATAAGTTCCAGGAGACACACCTCACCTTGTGTACGAGACACAAGCTTGCATGGACACGCGCAGACGACGCCCACCCATGTCGTACGCAGATCACGTGGGCTCGCTGGCCACCATGGACGAACAGACCCAGCACCGTCTGACGTTCGGCAGGAACCCAACCTGGTTCAACAATCCCGAGAGAGAACAAGTTCTCACAGAAGGTCAAATGTCAGTCAGCACGGAAGGCGTTTCAGATGCAGCAGCAGCCACACCCAAGCCAGAGGTGCCTCTCAGCAAGCCCCAGTTCTTTGATGAGCCCACCAAGCCCGATTTGCCACCCAAGCTGGCCAACCTGCGCATGAGCCGTAACTCGGTGTTCTGTGGCTTGTTCCTGCTGATGATTAACACCATGTTGATTGGTTGCATTCTGTACTCGCTCTACCAAGACTCGACCTACCTCAAGGACACCATGCGCAAGGAAGTCGAGCGCACAGACGACTTGCTGGCCACCGGCCAGGTCATGTTGCACGATTTTAACGACCTCTGGCAAACCAAGTTCAGACCGCAGTCGCTGGAAACGCTGGCCTTGGTCACCGATTCCACCACCCTCTTTTCGCAAATGGTGAAAGAGTTTGGAGACAAGAACGCCACGCTCATCACCGCTCAGCTCCTGGACACGGTGGTGGCGTTCGACCAGAAGCTTGAAGCTCTCAGAAGTCTCCTGGGCGGTTCCGCACGGTAAATCCCAGACCGTACAGATGAAACAGAAAAAAATAAACCTTGTGTATTTCACCATGGGTAACTGTTTCGACAAGGGGCCTGTGCCCATCGTGCTGAGCAAGGAAGAGAAACTGAGAACGGAGACGGGGTCCAAGTTCCAGCAGATGCGCGCAGAGTGCACGCTGGCCATTCACGACTCCCTGCAGAAAATCCTGGTCTACGAGAAGAAAGCTGCACAGCTGGCAGCGGAAGTCAAGCGCACCAATCGGCCTCCCACCATTGCCCACGATTCACAGATGACCGACTTTGTGACCCAGCTCAACGAACACAAGCAGCGGGTGGAGAGGGAGAGAAAGCGCTACAACGCACTCAACGAATCAGAGAACAAAATCAGGCGGCTCATCGATGCCAAGATTGATGCCGAGTTCCACACCCTGGTGGCCAAATCCATGTCCAGGATGGGCTTCAGCACCGAGGCAGCCGAGCGAGATCTGACCGACATCGAGGAGATTTACGACCGCGCCGAAGAGTTCTCTGACGAGGTGGAGTCCTCCCTGCGCAAGACCACTGTTGACCAGGAAGACATTGAGCAGCAAGTGAAGGCGGCCTGGCAGATGGACATAAGCGATGCACCCCAAGTGCCTCCCAACGCGGGACAGGAGCTGGCTGACTCTGGGTTCCGCGTAAACAGACGCAGGGGCTGGGCCAAACCCAAGTCCAGTGTCGACGCACTGCTTCACGACGAAAGCCAACCCATTGAGCTGGAACAAAAAGGCCACTCCGAAGTTGTGTACGACTTTAGTCAGCAGCACGGTGGAGACGATCCCTTGGTGGCCGAGTTTGGAGCCTAGAGACGGGTATGTAGTCTAGCGCTCGACTCGAGGACCAGCTCACCGCACACATTTTAAGACACACAGCACCATGGAACCGCCCCAAGATTCCAACGAACTCAAGCAGTGGTACAGCACCAAGCTGCTTCGTTTGATCTTTCTCCACAAAGAATCCAACTTTCTCGATCGAGTCGTGACCTTTGCCCACAAGTGCATTCAGAACGAACACATTGAGCTCATTGATGGCATCTCAGAAAGCTTTCTTCAGTGCATCGACCAGCCCGGAGAAGCTCCGAAAAGCCGCTGCTTGGACGAGAAATACTTTGTGATCATCCATGCGATCATCACTTGCGACAGCATGCGAAGCTACATTGAGAAACACAACCACGCAGACAACCTTCACTTCCACGCGTGGCACCGGTTTGCCGAGTCCGAGATGGAGAAGTTCAGATCCAGGCTCACGCACGACGGACAGACTGCCGAAACCCCGGAGCAGGTGTGCTATCCCCATCTCAACCATTACGTGGAAGCCGTGATTCAAGCCTACCTGACGTCCACTTTTTACTCCAGAAGAAGACTCCTCGTGTAATGATTAAAGTTTTTGGTTTATACTCTGCTCAACACGCGTTCTTCAACTCTCTTGTCCTGGAAAAAGCAAGGAACACGCGAAAGCATGGGGATCGATATTGACGTCTGCGAACGTTGTCACGAAGGATACCTTTCCCTCAACAAATGCTTCGTGTGTGACAAAGGCACATGCGATAACTGTGTCGACACTAGGTGTCTTGTGTGTCCCTGTGAACACACAAACCACGAAGACGTGAACCACGAGGATGCCCAAGATCTGTGCGACAATGACAACTATTTTGATCCAACCCGCTTCAAGAATTTGTGGACAAAAAGATGCATCTGCAAAGGGTGCAAGTGCGTCAATCACATATGCATGTTGGTCAAGATGTGCTACTCGTGCATCGAAGGCAAGGAGCCGTTGGACAATGAGATTGCGGGCAGAATGTTCATGGAGTCAGACAAGACGCTGGAAGAGGTGGCCGATTTTCTGGAAGTTCAGCTCGAACCCACCAGGCGCGCTCTCACAGACAAGCCTTATTCATGCCCTCTCAAGCGCAAGTGCGCAGAATGCAAAAGTTTATTGGGGTACGACGAGCTTCAGGCCAAACCCAAGGCCTTGGTCTCGGTGGGGTTGAAAATCACGCAGACTGCGTGCGAGCCCTGTGTCACGCTCAGGGGCATCAACCAGGTCCTGCCTCCAGACTTGGCGTACCTTGCGTACGACTACCTGGCTCCGGAAACAGTCTCCCAGAAGAGAAAGCGGGCTTGCAGGGGATGCAAGCGACCTTCCAAGAGGCGAAAACTCCAAGTCCACACGTGCCGAGTTCCTGCCACGTTGAGTGCACCACAATAAAGTTTTACTCCGAGTCTTGAAGGCATGATAGACAGGGCGCACTGAAGCTGCTCAGCAACACACACCTCAGACACATGCGCTTCCGGCAGCTGTCGCAGCGTTCAGAATACTGTCTGCACTTGAACCCGCGTCTGGTCACAGCATCGCAGCTGAGCCCAGTTCCCATGAGCCTCTGCATGCAACTCTCGCAAAAGAACATGCACTTTTCGCAAGTGGTGAAGGACGCAGAGTCAGCAGGCGTCTTGTCGCAGGTGCACCATATCCCGTGCTTCACAAAGTCTGGATTCACAGGCCTGGAGCAGTTGCGGTGACAGCAGAGTCGAGACATGTGTGAATGGGTTCGTTTATTGCTCAGGTTGGGTGAACCAAGACAGACTCCAGAGGTTTATACGTCAAACAACTTTTCTGCGCTTGCGTTCCCGGTGTGACACTCCACTGGGACGCTTGCGCTTCGCTTGAGCCTGATCGTACTCAACCACCAAGTTGACGATATCCGGGATCAGAGCAGGCGCGCCTTGGGTGACACCAGCTTTGACGGCACAGGCGTTGCAGGACAATTCCCCAGGCACCACGTTCAGCCCGAGACCTTGGCACACTTTGTAGTTGACGTGCAGTTCATCCTGCCCCAAAACCTTTGCACAAACCTTGCAGCAGCGCTTTATCCTCTTGAAGAGGGGTGGTCTGGTGTACTTGTCGACAGCCGCCTTCAAATCGACTCCGAGCTTGGCAGCCAATTGGGTGTTGTCGAGCCCAGACAACCTCACTAGTTCTTGTTTGATCTCTTCGTCTGTGGTCTTGCGGCCCTTGCGGCACGCGTTGCAGACAGCAAGACGTATACAGGTGTGGTTAACACACCCACAAAGACTGGAATTACACCTTGAGTTGGGCTGAAACAAAGAGAGCAGTTCCTCGTTGAGTCCCTCTGCTTCTTCTAAGTCGTAATATGTTTCATCGCGGTATTCACAATTGTGATCGCAGCTGCAAATTACACACGTAATCGACCGACAGCTGGCACAGACAGGGTTTTCGCAGACGTCGCAGCAATTTCCTTCGCAGTAAAACACCTCATTGCACTCACTGCAAGCGCGGTGATCGTAACCCATGTTGCGTTTTCCTGGTCTCGAGTCAAGTCACTGAAGAGGGTTCTCAAAAGCTGTGTTTATAGCTACGTTTACGTGGGCTGGAAACCCAGGCTGGTGGCTCTGGCCACGAACTGGGAATCTGCCAAAAGCTCGGTGGGGAAGTACAGGGCAAACATGAGCGACATGAGGAGATCGTCTTTCATGGTGGAGCTCTTGCCGCTCATGGCCACCTTGGGCTGGTTGAACTCTGGGAACTTGGCCGGCTTGCGACACTTTCGGAAGTTTCTCATCTGAGCTTCCAGCTGGGCGCGAATGCTTTCTGGCCCATCCTTTTCCTGGGTAAACAGGTCGGCCGAGTAGTCCAGGGTGTTGCTCACCATCATGTCCAGAAGCGTGTGAACGTACGCCTCCTTGTTCATGTTGGTGGTGATGATGCCCACTCTGCCCTGCTCCTTGGGATCCTTCGAGTGCAGGTGCACGGGCTGCAGACTGGGGTGCTCGAGCAGAGGCCTCATGCGACTGGTTTCTATCCAGCTCATGTTGGACTCGAAGAAGACCACGAACAAACAGTGCTGGAACTCGGGCTTGCTTCTCAACCTTCTCAGGTGAGTGTACACCATGGTGTTGATCTCCTCATAATCGGCAGAAGGAGTGTGATCGAGCCCCACAATGTGGTGAAGCCCCTGGTGGCGCACCACGCTGGCCATGGAATAGTTGGAACGGTCCCCGCCTCCCGAGGGATCAATGCCAATGTACACAATGTTGGGCAGAGTGGTAAACTTGAAGCTGTGTCTCTGCCTCAGGGCCTCCACCAGCTTGGCACTGAAATAGTACTGCGTGTTGCTGATGATCATACCCATGTTCTCCTGCTGGAACAGCTCGGGCATCCCCTTCTGAATCAGGCGACCCTTTTCCATGCCTGCTGCCGACTTCCAGGGGGGCAACAAGTGAGCCTTGTGCTTGCACTCGGCACCTTTACCTGCCAGCACGCAAGGGTCACACGCCAGACCCAGTTTGACCGTCTTGAACATTTTCTCTCCGGGATTCTCAGCGGAAGGGATATCGAGAAACGCATTGTAGTAGTTGTCGTCGTCTCCCGAAGGGGTCGAAATAGCCAGAGTCACGGTGCCATCCACCAGCATGAGCGGCACGGCCACCACGTTGATGACTTCTGGGTCGATGAACGCCGCCTCCTCGAAAATCATGATCTGGCATGTCACACCGCGCAAACCTGAGTACAAACACGCGCATGAGTGAACAGAACATATGAGTTCAAGCTCCGGACTCAGATTTATGATTGGAGTGCATTCATGACCTCTCAAGGTGAAGCCGTGGTGGCCGTCAAGAGAGACAACTCGAGCGTGGTGGTGTTTGAGGAAGGTCTCTTCGAGTCTCCGGAGGCAGCCATTCGACGCATCTTCTCGCGCTACTACGTGCCTTACTTCAAGGAGCAGTACGGAGTCATCGACAGGCGGAAGCTCTGGACCAAGTGGAGACCCTTGCGCGATGCCCTCTTCGACAAGCAGGAGGCACGAATCGGCAACCGAGTCATCTACCTGGGCACAGCGTGACAGAAGTATACACCGCAAACCAGCTTCTCAAACAGAGTGTGACTGAGTAAAAAAACACAACAACCACGCACAGACAAACGGGGATATCTGGTCAACATGCCACGCTCCAGGCACCAACCCGTGAAGAAGGTCACGAACAAGGCCAAGTTGAGCGCTCCTGTGGAACCTGAGAAGAAAAAGCGCAAGTTGAGGCACAAAACAGGCTCCATCAGGAACTTCCGCAAGCTCAACCGCAGCAAGTACACCTCCGAGCCCATCCTCACTGAAAAGGGCATCAAGGATTCCATGCTCAGGGCCCTGGAGGACCACGATCGCTCCTGGGAGGAGGGAGGCTGCAACAAGGCGTACGGTTCGTCTCCTTTTGAGAAGACAGCCATGGGCAGGGACGTGGTTCACCTGGTGAGGGATACAGTGGAGTCCATCTGGGTCAACAAGGTGATGGAGCGCCTGCGCGAGTCCTTTCGCAACTCGGATCCCAAGTACAGGCACGTCACCATCACCCACGAGCAAATTCACGATGCCTTCATGGCCTCGACTGCCAAGTTTTCCCACGAAATCAAAACCATGTACAACGTGTTGACGGAGGGAGGTAAGTATGGAGAGACGCTCAAGGCTCAAGGCGGAGATGAGGGCCAAGAGGAAGAAGTGAAAACCTTTTTTTTTCAGAAGATGCTTTAATATAAACCTTGATTGCCCAACTGGTCACACTATACACAGAGTCCTTGAGAGAAAAAAACAAAATGAAGGCTGTCCTGGAAGAATTGATTTCGGCCACCAGTTCACTGGCCAACAAGTTGCGCTGGTTTCCTCAGACTCTGCAAACAGCTCCCCTGGACAAAGCAGTGTTGCGAAAGCTGGAAACCGGTTCGGTGCAGAGTCATGCAGTAGACCACTTTGTGCTGACCACAGTGGTTGACAATTGCTGGGCTGTCTGGCTGGTGCCTCACAATCCCACCCAACCCGTGCACGTGGCTTGCCTGGGTCCCGCTTCAAAGTACTTTGCCAAAATCAAACATCCTGCGTTCTACTGCGTTTGCATGCGAAAGAGAGACAAATGGGTCTACAACCGAACTTTTGGCGTCTGGAGTGTGCCTTGGTCTGCCTGAGATATAATACCTTTACTGTAAATGTGACAGCCAGTCACTGTAAAATGGAACTCTCTCTCTCAACCTCAATCCCCACCAAAAAAAAATCATGAATGTATCAAAACCCAGATACTCTGAGCTCGTTTATTTGCTTTACCGAGTGAGCGGTTCTCAGGAAATACGCAGCCTCATCATCAGCTATGCTCACCCCTCAGAAGAGTACAGGTTGAGAGACTATGACGAAGACGAAGCCTATCTCAACAAGTGTGTGTCTCTGCTCAAACCCACCCGCAATCGCTTCAGCATGATCTCCCTGTTGAACAACATGCCCAGCACGCTTGATCCCAGTCTCTGGACCCCGCTGAAAGCCTATCTCATGCGCTTTGCCTGCGCCGAGTGCCACAACGTGATGAGCTTGGGGTCCATGAAAGTGGATCGCATCACTCGGCACAAGCTTGACTTGCGCCAGTATCCCGGTGCCGATCTGGGACTCTGTTCCAAGTGCAACGTGAACCAGCTCAACCTCAAAGACGCACGCGACGTCATGAAGAGGGTTAACGCCCGCTTCAACGTGTACATTCTGCCTTGCGAACACCACCTTCAGGGACACGTGTTTGAACAGACAGTTCACCCCATTACGTACTTCAAAGGCTCGCAGGTCAGCACGCTCTTTGCGATGGCTGAAACCATTCGAGATCTGGTCTGCAACGCGTGCTGCTACGCCAACGAAAAGAAGTGGTCTTCCAGCGTGGGCATGCCGGGCACCAGACACGTGGGAGCTCAGCTTCGCTCCCTTGCGCTCATCAAGCAAGCTGCCAGAGAGCACCAAGGGTGGCTGAACAAACACAGCGTCATGCTTCCTCTCGTGCTCACGGAAGCCACCGCGTTCAGTCCCAGAAGTTTCACTCTCAGCACCTCGGAGCCCCCAGTCAAGAGACGCAAACTGTGTGCCGCTTCCCAGCACAGCGGAGGTTTGGGTCTCGCCCGACTCGAGTTTGTCACTCAATGAAATGTACTTTGGTTTTTTGAACGAGTGCGCAAACGAGACTGTGCCAGCTGAAATTTCATGCGCTTCGAGTCGCGCAGAAGCTTCTCCTCCTCCAGCCTGGCAATGAACGCCACGATCACCTTGCACCACTGCTGAGGGGTCTGGGGTCT
>Ga0210043_1001544_pt1 | contig 18351 bp, 18 predicted proteins | sample CryGeymet201501t_FD_183990 | JGI IMG/M metagenome (GOLD analysis project Ga0210043, IMG submission 183990) | Groundwater microbial communities from Crystal Geyser aquifers in Utah, USA - Crystal Geyser metaG 2015-01t (SPAdes) (version 2) | ecosystem: Environmental > Aquatic > Deep subsurface >... | reverse complement strand
TAGACAAAAAAACGACATTAGGAGAAATCCCAATTTTGTTATCGGCACACCAGGAAGAATAAAGGATTTTGTTAATGCAAGGGTATTATTTTTATCTCAATTTAACAATATTGTTTTAGATGAAGCAGATCGCATGGTAGATATTGGTTTTATTAACGATATTAAATTTTTTATCTCCCTCCTTTCCCCAAACCGCCAATCACTTTTCTTTTCCGCCACTGTTTCCGGGAAAGTTCAGGAAATCATAAAAGGATTTGTTAGGAATCCCGTTACAATATCTTCAGTAGTGCAAAAGGATTCAAGAGACAATATTGACCAAAATCTAATTAAGGTTGAAGGTCGAGAAACAAAAACCGATCAACTCCATGATCTGTTAACTCAAGAAGGTTTTGATAAAGTGCTTATTTTTGGGAGAACAAAGCATGGAATACAAAAATTAACGGATGAATTAATTAGAAGGGGATTTAAGGCAGGGGTTATTCATGGAAATAAACGCCAGAGCCAAAGGCAAAAGGTTCTCGAGCAATTTAAGAGAAATGAAATAAATATTCTTCTTGCAACCGACATTGCCTCCCGCGGCCTTGATATTACCGGCATCAGTCATGTAATTAATTATGACATACCGGCAACTTTTGAAGACTATATCCATAGAATTGGAAGAACCGGAAGGGTAAACAATAAAGGCTCCGCAATAACATTTATTGAATAACTAGGGAACCGTAGAAAAACAGTGCTTCATGTCGAATTCAACCCCCGCTAAATTTACCCTCGACCATCTTGACAAATCCTATAGTAGATGATAATCTTCCGGCACGAGACTTAATCGAGGAGGCTTAAGATGGGTAATCTCGTAGTAATATCTCTCGTAGTCCCCACCGGCGTGGTAGTCCTCGCCTTAGGTAAGCGCTTCATGAGAACACAGACGGGACACCCGTTTCTGAGTTTCTTGGTTGTGCTTGTCATCCTGAGCTGGGCCTGCATCGCTGGCGGTTAGGTCTCTCGGGCGGGGGCACAACAATATACAGGAAATGATAAGCTTCATTTAATTTTAGGGTTTACCGCCGGCGTGCTACTGGCCGTTGTCGCTTTTGACATTTTGCCGGAGATCATTACCTTAACTTATGAACTTAATATTCCTCCCGTAGACCCCATGATCGCCTTGGTTACAGGATTTTTATTATTCCACATTTTTGAAAAACTACTTTTAATTCACCACTCTCAAGAAGAGTTTTATCCGGAGCATAAACACCCCAGTGTTGGTGTTGCCTCCTCGTTGGCCCTTTCTGCTCATTCTTTTTTAGATGGGGTTGGCATTGGCATCGGCTTTCAAGTTTCTTCAACAATAGGAGTTTTGGTAGCGATAGCTGTTATTGCCCATGATTTTTCCGACGGTTTAAATACCGTTTCCTTGGCTTTAGTCCATAAAAACACGAGTAAGAAAGCATTTGTTCTTTTACTAGTTGATTCTCTGGCGCCGGTTTTAGGAGCAATTTCAACGCTGTTTTTCACCGTACCGGAGAAGGTACTTGTTTTGTACTTGGGCTTTTTCGCCGGATTTCTCCTTTACATCGGAGCATCAGACATTTTACCCGAAGCTCACAGCAAACATTCATCAGCAAAGACAATATTGATGACAATCGTAGGCACGGTTTTTATCTTTATTGTGACCAGGCTAACCTAAACACTTTCTTTCTTTAGAAAATCAAGATATCCTCTTTCCTTCCTTCATAACTTTCCCAAAACTATCCTTTTTAACATCGTAAAATGCACAAGTATGATATACAAGGCATAGGTACGATATTGACAAATATTGATAAACATAGTAAACTCCACCCCATAGTTAAAAACTATGGATAAAAATAGACGATTTTTGACCCCTTCTGAAGTGGCAAAAGAGCTGCAGCTTAATTTGCTGACGATATATAAATACATCAGAAATAGGAAACTATCGGCTATAAAGTTTGGCAGAAATTACCGGATCGCCGAAAGGGACTTAGAAAAGTTTATAGAGTCTAAAAAAACCTTTTAACATGTTTAAAAACAAGAAGATAAATCACAAACTACTCATAAAGATCGAACTACTGATCCTGGCTGTATGCTTTGTCGTTGGAGTGTTTCAATTTGTTGATCTTCCGCCTTCAATCAAAGAAGCGATTGCTCTCGCGACTACCCATAAACCGGAAACATTTACGGAGCTTTATTTTGAAAACCATATTGATCTCCCAAAAACGATTAATCGTTGGCAGCAATACACTTTTACCTTTACTATCCACAATCTCGAATACAAAGATATGGATTATCGGTATGTCGTGTACCTCGAAAGAGACAATGAAAAAACAACGCTTTCTCTGACAAATAATAACTTAGGAGAAAATGTTTTTAAAAAGATAAGATAAATTATCGAAGCGATAATGGAAGCCAAACCAACGAGGATTAACGAAGTGTTTATTTTTTCATTTTTTCTCGCTGACATGGGTAGATATTTAATCAGGCTGTTCCCAAGACCCAAAAGACTGAAACTGGAAATTAGGGTCATCAACGAAATAAGGGTTGTTCCGATGCCTACCTGATCAGGGGTAAAAAGCCGGGCGTTGATGATCCAGAAGAAAAAGCCAAAGAAAGACATGACTCCCGTACTCAACATCAGGTAAATTGAGTTCCTATATAACGAGTCGCTTGCCAAATGATTGTAAAACTTAGAAATTAGCTTCATTTAATTCTTTAAATATATCCTATAATTATTATACCCCAGGGAAGGATTATTCGCAATCTTATATCTTGATAGAGGGTCTATATTAATGTAGACTATAATAATGAAATTAATCAAGGCGATGTCTTTTACTTTGTTCGTTTTTGGGCTTTTAGGGTGGTTATATATAGCCGCTGTGGCCTTGGTTCATCCTGAAACCTTAACTATTCAATTGACCCATTTTGCTCCATGGCCAAGAGAGGATACTTTTGGGGCAGTGTCTTTTGCGGTTTCTTTTGTCTCCTTTTTCATCTGGAATCTGGTAAGAGAAGAAAAGAAATAATTACAAGCTTCATGCTCTTAAGGTCGGATAGTTTCATTAAAGTCTGTGGCACGTTTCATGTTGGATAGCTTCAGACTTTCCGATTAATGGCTTGGCAGTGATTTTATAGTTTGTTTGTGAAATAATTGATCAATGCTTGCCCGTGTATTTTCCGGTGCGACGGTTGGATTGACTTAGAACTTTATTTGAGTTACCATCGGAATATGAATAAAAAGAATAGGAAGAAGGTAGTTAATTTGGGAAGTATTTTATCGAAAATAAAGAGAGGATGGATTGCACTTTCTCCAGATAATACGTGCTTAATAGCTACCGGTTCTACCTTGAATGAAGTTTTGGTGAAGTCTAAAAAAGTTGGGATTAGTAATCCAAGCGTTTTGAAAGCAGCTCCAATTAAAAACTTCATGGTTGGGTAAATGAGATTTACATATCTTCCTGTTTTGGATTTTCCTAATCATCAAAAGAGAACCCGTTATTTACCTTGGATTCGTTTTGGTATAGCTAATCCTAAAAATAAGTCAGAAATAGTTTATCCTATAGGTTTAATTGATTCCGGTTCGGAAATAACCTTCGTTGATTACGAAATAGGTGAAGAATTGGGCTTTGATATTGAAACAGGGAAGAGCGAAAAAGTTTACGGAGTAGGTGGGGGATTTATTCGTGTATATTACCACAAAACAATTTTGTACATTCAGAATAAAGATTCGGAAGAACCGATTATTTTTGAGGACTGGATTGCTTTCTCTAAGGAAAAATTTCCCGATACCATGCCCCAGCAAACTGCAATTTTAGGAACAATAGGTTTTTTTAGGCATCTGAAAATTACTTTTAACTATCCAAAGTTTATTGATATCGAATCTAACTTTTCTCATTAATTCGGGAGAAAAGGGAATAAATTCTAAACATGGGTATTGATTGAATTCTCCTTGGCCGAGGGAAGATACTTTTGGAATCGTCTCTTTCGCTGTTTCTTTTATCTCCTTTTTCATCTGGAATCTGGTCAAAGACAACAAATAATCTTCTGCTAGTGTATACTAATTAATAGGAGATATTATGAGAAAGAAGTACTTATCTTTATTAGCTAAACAGATTTTACAAACAGTTCCGGGTGGTCTTAGTAAAGTTCGTTTTGCCAAAATACTCTACTTTACCCATAAAGGACTTGTACTCAAAAGGCTTTCCTTTGTAAAAGATATGGAGTTTATCCGTATGCCTTTGGGGCCGGTACCAGTAGGTTTTATGGAGTTGTCAGAAGATAAAGATATTGTAGTTATCCAGTCACCCAGTTCCTTAGTTTACGATAAAGAACTGTACACCTTAAAAGGTTCTGGTTCTTATTTTGTTGATAACGTAGCATTAGAAATTCAAAAAATTGTTAATGGTCTAAATAATTTGACTACAAGTGAGTTAGTTGAAATTGCCCACCAAGAGCCCTCATGGATTAGACACGAAAATGGAGATGAGTATTTTTTAGAGGATGATGATTTGAAGATTAGTTTACCTACCAGAAGAAAAACAAAGATCTCTCCTGCCATAGATGAACAACACTTGCAAGCAAAGTTAATAGAAGGCATGTTAGGTGAGATTGTAGATGAAAGTACTTCCTTAGAGTATCCCAACTCTAACAAAAATTAATGGATGTTCGTTTATCTGAAGACGACGTGGTACCTCCTCTTTGGTTTGCTTATAGGAAAACTAGTGAATATCGTAGTGGTTTAGTTAAAGCTATTCCTGCACATCATCCACTAGTTGAGAGGCAAGAAAGGAATGGGTTAATGGCCATTTATTCATCTTTCATTGAAAAACTTAACTCTACTAAAAATGCTAAATTCGAGTTAAAAAACAGAACTATAGGAGAGTGGCTTGAAGAGTGGAAAAATATGCACAAATTATTATTTCGCCACATATTAAAAGATTGTGGTGGCTGGCGGAAAACTGAGGTTAGGTTTGGTACTCCAGGTGATGAAGATCTTTATCATATTCCTTCTTCTCGTAAAATACCTCAAGAAATAAACACTTTAGGCAATATGATTTGTGAATTAATATCCAAAGAATACTTGAGTAATCAGGATAAATATACAGTATTAGCGAAAATCCACTATCAATTTATTAGGATACATCCCTTTGCGGACGGTAATGGTAGGATAGCTAGAGCAATTACAGACCAACTCTCGATTTTTTTTAGTCTACCTACTGCAATGGCTGGTTATCCTAGACATGATGAAGGAACTCGAAAGCACTATCATGAGGCTATCAGATTTTGTGTTGAAGATCCTAATTGTAGCAGGCTTGCATTATGGATTAGTGGATATATAGAAGAGCAACTTGGGCGACTTGCATAATATTGGCTAAATATGGTGGAGGTGAATGGTTCCGACCTTCAAGGTGTAACAGCCCTTCGATAAACTCAGGGTAAACTTCACACCTCCGTTGTCATTAAGGTATCACACCCCACGAGTGATACAGGTAGACACCTCCGGATAAACACACCAACACCCGGGGTTGGCTAGATAGACACCCGAAGAAAAAGAAGAATTAAAATTTTCTTTTGGCTTTTTTAATTTCGGCCAAGATTTCTTTTTTAACTTTTTCTGCTTCTCCACGAATCTTTTCCTCGATATCTACCAGTGTTTCTTTCTTGAGAAAATCAAGTAACTCCGGTTTATGAGGTTCCTTGTGAAACATAGAGAGAAAATTCTCATGATGTTGTTGGGGTAAATGAGAAAGAATGACATTTAGAGTATGGTTGTGAAGCGTTTCGTCAATGAGCGAAATAAATTCCTCGCGTTCTTCAAGAGTAAGTTCGTAGTTATCCAACTCTACGGTAACTTCTTCAATTTTTATCAAGTGATCGTAAAATATTTTTGCCATGCTACTTTTTTGCCAGCAAACTGGCGTTCTTTGCTAAATTGTACTCCAACGGACCCAAAGGGACACTGTTTTCCGGATCATCAACAAAATATAAAACTACCGGACCTTTTTGCATTCCCACATTGAGTCCAAGATAAGCCATTACTTCCGGCGAGCCGCCAAAATGTTTGCCTGTCCAGAAAGCCGGACCTGAATCAGCCACTACCGCGACAATTGTTTTCCCGTTAACCGGATTAACCACCGCAACTTTTCGATATTTATACCAATCGCGCAAATATTTAAAACGAGAGACCCAGTCAGGTAAATATAAAGTTTGGACAGCTACATAATATTTCTCTTTTTGTTTCAGATCCTCGGTTAACTTATCCTTTGATGGAGCAAAATAGCCCCAAGCGCCAAGCCCGGGAGTTATTCCTAAATCCTGATGTTCATCGTGCTGGCCAATAGAATCACCGGGGAATCTAGGTAAATGTTGTTCTGCCCCGATTAACCCGTAAATATGGTTTAGTTTTGTGCTTCCGAGCTGCGGAACAGCATTAATACCAAAGGCAGTAAATAACAGGTGACTTATTTCTGTTTCCTGCTCGGGAGTGAGTTTTTCAATTTTTCCTTGCCTACCGGCAGTCAGGTTTGGCAAGATTAAAGAAAGCTTGCTTGCCAGTGATTGATTGACCTCGGCCGTGGTTACCACCGCCTGTTTACCGGAAAGATTAGGAAGGGTTGATAATTGCGGAGAAGAGAGCAAGAGAGTTCCGGCCAAGGCACCGGAGGCCAAGAGTTTTCTTGCGTGTTCTCTTATTTTTCCCGGTTTGACCCCTCTTTCTTCAAGAAATTTAACCGCCTCTTTATGTTTTGAAGAAAGAGCTTGCTCGGAGAGAAGATGCTTATATTTCAGTTTCGAATATAATAGAGAGGTATCCAGTGAAGTCTTTGTTTTTCGTTGCATGTTGTTAATCTAATTATTACATAAAACTTTATGGAAAGCTTTTGGAAAAGACTAAAAAAACCGATTATCGGGCTTGGTCCAATGGACGGCGTTACCGACGAACCAATGAGGCAAATTCAATGCTCTATTTCCAAGCCCTCGGTCTTATATACGGAATTTGTTTCGGTCGAAGGTTTTGCGAGAAATCCTGATGTATTCAAAAAAACATTGTTTTTTCAAGAAAACGAAAGGCCGATTGTTGTTCAACTTTTTGGTTACACCCCAGAGCTTTTTTATGAGGTAATTTTAAAAATCAGCGAAATGAAATTTGATGGAATAGACATAAATATGGGTTGTCCGGCAAAAAGCATTTTGAAAAAGGGCGGGGGAGGAGCTTTGATAGGAAACTATAACCTAGCCGCTAAAATCATTGAAAAATCTCTTGAAGCAATAGTAAAATCGAAGAAACAAATTCCCTTATCAGTTAAAACTCGAGTCGGAAAAGACAAAGTTATCACTTCTGAATGGATTTCCTTTTTGTGCACTTTTCCGGTCTCAGAGATAACTGTTCATGGAAGATTATTGAAAGACGGAAATTCTAGCGAAGTAAACTGGGAGGAAATCAAAGTCGCCGGTGAAATCGCTCACAATAAAAAGATTGTTTGCCTGGGGAATGGGGGAGTCAAATCGGTTTTAGAAGTCAGACAAAAAGCAAGTGATTTTGGTTTAGACGGAGTTCTTATTGGCCAAGCCGCATTAGGAAACCCTTGGGTTTTCAAAGACAGTTACGTTCCCACAAGAGAAGAAATTTTACAAACCGTCATTGAACACTCGAGGCTGGTCAGTGATTTTTATCCCCCTGAAAGATTTGCGACCGTTCTTAAACACTTAGGCTGGTACCCAAAAGGATTCCCTAATTGTATTAAACTCAAAGTAGAACTCCTTAAATGTAAAAACCTTAATCAAGTAATTGAGACGGTAAAAAAATTTAAGGAAGATTATTGATATGGTAGAGTCAATATCAATATTTACTTCTCGTCTACCAAATGATATTATCGACACATGAGGAAAAGAAAATGGAACGAAGAAAACCTTCGTGAAGCGACGAAACAATCAAGAAGTATTAGACAAATTCTTTCAAGACTAGGTCTACGTGAAGCTGGTGGTAACTATTCACAAATAAAGAAGTTTTTGAATTTATACGGCATTGACACAACTTTTTTAAAAGGCAAGGCCTGGAATAAGGGATTAAAGGGAACCGGGAAACCTCTTTTAAAACTAGAAGAAATTATGGTTAAAAATAGTAACTTTCAAAGCTACAAGTTAAAAAAAAGACTATTTGATGATAAAATAAAGGAGCCTAAATGTGAGATGTGTGGCTGGGCGAGGAAAACTAAGGACGGGAGACTGCCTCTTGAACTTGACCATATTAATGGTGATAGAAGAGATAACCGTCTCACGAATCTAAGAATCCTTTGTCCAAATTGTCATAGCTTACAAGCTACCCACAGAGGAAAAAATATTAAAAGAAATTAAGGCCGAGTGGTGGAATGGTATACACGCAGCACTTAAAATGCTGTCCGGGAAACTGGATGCGGGTCCGACTCCCGCCTCGGCCACATTTTTGCGGGGATTGGCGCAATTGGTTAGCGCGCATGGTTTGCCTGCCCGACTTTGCGATGACGGGATGTAGTTCAGTTGGTAGAACGCTCGGTTTGGGACCGAGAGGTCGTCAGTCCGAGTCTGGCCATCCCGACAAAGTCATTGCAGGCGGGGGACCATGAGGCTGCTGGTTCGAGTCCAGTATCCCCGACAGAAATCATGACGCGGCGGTAGTTCAGTGGTAGAATGTCTCCCTTCCAAGGAGAAGGTCACGGGTCCAAATCCCGTCCGCCGCTCACAAAAAGCCGGTATAGCTTAACGGATAAAGCTACACCCTTCTAAGGTGGAGATTGGAGGTTCGATTCCTCCTACCGGCACCAATCTATGAAGTGTTGGAAAAAAGATGTTGGAGGCTTGCCCCACTAACTGCTCTTGCGAGGCATGCACATAGAGCATGCGAGCAAGTAAAGTTTTTGCGGGGTTCGAATCCTCCCCGGCGCACAAAAATGTTTGGACAAGGTTGTTTGCAAGTTTCTGCAGAAACAAGTAATTTGACAAAAGAATTAATTTTGAACATAATAAGATTATGGCTTTGACCAAATGCCAAATATGTTCAAAAGAATTTTATATAAAACCCAGTCATTTAAAACTTGGTTGGGGAAAGTTCTGTTCCATTAAATGTCGATCAATCGCACAATTAAAAGGTAAAATCGTAAAATGTTTTATATGCGGGAAAAAAGTTTATCGCTCACCCCAGCTTTTGTCCAGATCAAAAAGCAATAATTTTTTTTGCAGTAAATCTTGCCAAACTTTATGGAGAAACAAACAGTATATTGAGGACAAAAATAAAAACTGGGTAAATGGCAGAAAATCGTATAGAAAGATTTTATTAAGAAATGAGATAAAACCTGTTTGTAAATTGTGCAAAATTACAGACGAAAGGGTATTGATTGCCCACCACCTTGATCACGACAGAGAAAACAATAACCTTAAAAATTTAATTTGGTTATGTTTAAATTGTCATTATCTTATCCATAATTTTAAAGATTTTGAAAATAATTTAAAATATAATAGAAATTAATTATGGTGGCGTGTGCCAAGCGGTTTAGGCGTCGCCTTGTGGAGGCGATTTCGGCGGGTTCGACTCCCGTACGCCACCCCCGAGTCAAACTCGGTGCCCCCGAGTTGACGAGGGATCGCGTTTGACGCGACCTTCTTAATATATTTTTTATATATGAGTGAAACGTCTGACGTTTCATCGCGCCACACGCGATTATATGTATATATTCTATACTCTCTTAAAGACAGGGGTTTATATATTGGTTTTACAAACAACCTTAAGAACCGTTTAGTACTCCATGCAAAAGGTCAGGTTATTGCAACTAAAAGCAGACTTCCAGTAAAACTTATCCATTACGAATATTTCATCAATAGAGACGACGCTGAAGCTAGAGAAAAATTTCTAAAAAGCGGTTATGGAAGACGTCAGTTTAAAGAAATCCTGAAGAGAACTCTTGATAATCTTGAATGGACAACCAGTTAGTCACTCCCAAGCTTTAGTGTTTACGACCGCTCGCCAAAAAGTTGTTTCTCGACTTCTTTTTTGTCTTTTTCTTCAGCTAAAGCAAGTACCAACTCCGTATTATCATCACCCGCAATCCTGTTTTTAGTTTCTATCCCGCATCTTTGACATTGATGTACTATCATCACCTCACCCTTCTCATCTTCCTTGTATTTATTTGGTTTCTCTTTTTTAAAGGCCAAGCCCATTGGTTTCATCATCCCGTGACAGGATTTAGCTCTGTCGCCCGGATTAATATCGACGTGTTTTGACCACAAACAAAAAGGGCAGTGGTTGCGATGATGGGTACCAATAGCCGCGCTACTTACCGTCTTTTTACAATTCCTGCAAATAAAAGAATTTTGCATCTTATTAAATAAACTGTACTATTGTCTCATCCTCTGGCACGAAACTGAAACTGACTTCTTGCCCGGGATATTTTGCTCCCGGTCCATAAACTTTAGCGGCAATGAAAGTATCTTTATCACAAATAGAAATATTCTCGAGTAAATCCTTTAGAGATTTTCCTTGCCTTAGAACAAAAGGGGACTGGTAGTCAACGTTTTCGTCTCTTTTAAGATAGACGCGAATCACTTTTAATTTCTCCCAAATTTTTTCTTTCAGTTTTTCAAGATTTTCGTTGTTTTCGGCGCTGATTAATATCGGCTCCGTTACTGATGATAAAAGTTTTCGCCAATTTTTAGGAAGACCTAAGTCACACTTGTTGACGACCACCAGATAAGGTAAATAGACTCTGTTGTTCATAAAAGCATCGATTAAACGATCCAGAGAGATGTTTTCCTTAATCGTTATTTCTGCGTTTGGAAGATGAAATTCACCTGTCAGCGATTTTATTGTGTCGTATGAAATCGACAAACTAATAGTAGAATTTATTTTAATCCCGCCGGAAAGCCTCTTGATAATTGTCACTTTGGGCGGATCTTCATCCAATCTGATTCCATTTTCAGACAATTCCGCTTTAATTTTTTCTATCATTCTTATGGTTTTACCATCAACCATAATTATTATTAGATTGGCTATTCTTGCCACTGAAAGCACTTGTTTGCCATGACCTTTACCTTTTGCCGCCCCCTCAATAATTCCCGGAACATCGAAAAGTTGGATTTTAGCACCATTGAAGTCCATCATCCCGGGAATAACTTCCTGGGTCGTAAAATCGTAAGCGCCAATTTTTGATTGAGCATTGGTCAACCTATTAAGAAGGGTTGATTTTCCAACCGAAGGCGGGCCAACAAAAACAATTGAAGCGTCTCCGGTTTTGGCTACCGCATACCCACCCCCGCCCCCACCACCTTTCTTTAGACTTTTTTCAATTGCTTCTCCTTTGAGTTTGGCAATTCTTGCCTTTAATTTCCCAATATGATGCTCCGTCCCTTTGTGATAAGGGGTCTTTCTAATTTCTTCTTCTATTTCGGAAATTCTTTGGGTGATTATTTGCATAAGCTATAATTATCAACAATGAAACAATTCAACAATTTAACAATAATTCTAGGCCTACTAATTTTATCACTATTCAGCCTCGTTTTCCCGAAAGCAGGTTTTGCCAATGAAAAGGTCAATAAATTTGGCATTCATATTCTAGACCCCTCTGATTTAAAAAACGCTCAGGAGTTGGTTAATTCTTCAGGAGGGGACTGGGGTTGGGTGACGGTAGTTATCCGTGACGACGATATGAATTTTGATAAGTGGCAGAATTTCATGGATGAGTGTCGAGAGCGTCATCTTGTTCCTTTGGTTAGAATTGCCACTCATCTTGAAGGTTCAAATTGGGTAAAACCAAAAATTGAAGATGCCGCCAACTGGGCTGATTTTTTAGATCGCCTTAATTGGCCAATTAAAGACCGAAATATCATTTTTTTCAACGAACCAAACCACGCAAAAGAGTGGGGAGGGGAGACAAATCCTCAAGAATATGGCCGCATTCTTTCGGATTTCAGTTCAAAGTTCAAAATACAAAATACTAAATACAAAATACTAAATGCAGGGCTAGACTTGGCAGCACCAAATGGGAAAGAAACAATGGAAGCTTTTAAATTCATGCAACAAATGAATTTCGAAGTCCCGGGAATTTTTGAAAAACTTGACGGTTGGACATCTCACTCATATCCAAATCACGGCTTCTTGGGCAAACCCTGGGAAAACGGAAAAACCAGCGTCAGGGGGTATGAATGGGAGCTTAACATTTTAAAAAACACTTTTAAAGTCTCGCGAGATCTCCCTGTTTTTATTACCGAGACCGGATGGCCGAAATCAGGAAAAGGGAATAAATACTATGACGAAAAGACGGTGGCAGAATATATTAAATATGCCTTCGAAAATGTTTGGCTTAAAGACGAGAGAGTTAAAGCAGTTACCCCCTTTGTCTTAAATTACCCCCAGGACCTTTTTGACGAGTTTTCCTGGTTTGACAAGAAAGGTCAACCATATCCCCAATGCGAGACAGTTAAAAATATAGAGAAGGTGAGTTGGTGGCCAGAACAAGAAAAAAAATACGAGATAGTCTCGATTCTCCTTCCGCCATTCCTTCCTGCAAACACCAAGTTTAATGGGAAATTAACTCTTAAGAATGTTGGCCAGTCAATCTTAGGCGAACAAGGAAGTATTGAAATTCCAGCAATCCCCTCTGAAAATCTGCTTATCTCTCCTCTTGTTGTACCAAACAATCAAAAAATTAAACCAGGAGAAATTACCATTTTAGATTTCTCAATTACTTCAACAAGTAAATCCGGGGAATATACTTTTAACTGGGAAAATTTACCAATTCAAAAAATTAAAGTTTTCCCTGCCTCGATTCTTTCCCAAGCCAGATATAATTTTTGGGAAAAGATTATCTTGAAAATAAAAGGGGTTTTTAATTAGTTTTGTGAGGCTGGATGGATTCGAACCATCGACCAATCGCTTAAGAGGCGACTGCTCTACCACTGAGCTACAGCCCCATGTAATTCTTCTCGAAATTATACCACCCCTCCCGAGATTATTCCAAAGCCGAAATGTGGTAAACTTAGGAGTGAAACTAGCCTCTGTAGCTTAATGGATACCTGTCCGCAATGCTTTCGCAAGGCGAAGCAGGCGGGGAGCGAGTGGCTGAGTTTATCCCGTAAGCCCCTGTAGCTTAACGGATAAAGCGCTGGTCTTCGGAACCAGTAATGGGGGTTCGATTCCCTCCTGGGGCACTCAATTGGGAGGTGTCTATCTATACCACCCCACGGGTGTGTAAGTATGCAAGGAATTCAGTAAACAAATGGTAAAAAGCTGATTTAGGCAAATGAAGAAAGAATGGGTTGAGCATATTCGATAAAGAGATATTACTCAACCCATTCCATTGTTGGGTTATTTCGCACGACTCTGATATGTAAGAGAAACCTTCCTTCGAGCATAATCGACGGAGGTCACTTTTACAACCAATGTCATGCCTGCTTCAATCTTCGGCGGACCACCAAGCCCAAGGAAACCTGATCTTTTCGGGAAATCCTGGGTTTGAAGAAGCCCATCCAACGCAGGAGCGAGTTCTATAAACGCTCCATGTTGAGTGACGTTGACTATGACACCTCTACATGATTGGCCCACCTCTAGCTGCGACAGCGGATCGTTTTCAGGGATTTTCATCGAGAGTTCAACTTTGCGTTCGGCTTGGTTGACAGAGAGGATTTTGACAATGACGCTATCTCCGCTTTTGAAGAGTTCTTCGGTTCTGTATCTGCCTCGATAGACTTCATTGTGTTTCACTCGACCCGTAACCATTGCCGCCAAGGTGACAAAGATGCCATTTTGATTGACAGCCTCGATGACTCCTTGATATGTTTGCCCGACAACAATTTGCATGATTGGATCTGCAACGCCTCCTGTGATTTCAAGCAAAGGTTCTCCTTTATCCATCCGATGTTCAAGCACTTTGACTTGCACAGATGCTCCAGGCGCCAGTAGTGTTGAAAGATTTCCGATTCCACCCATGACTTTGCTTTTTGGAACAAACCCCGTAATACCATGACCCAATTCAACGACAACTCCACCTTTGTTTATCTCCATAACGATTGCATTGTCGATGATTGTGCCAACAGCCAGCTTACTCTGCATGTGGGCATACAACTCACTGTCAATGAGCTGAGCCACATACACTTGGTTTGAATACCAATAGAGTTTTTCCAAGGCGCGCTGAAAGTCTAGGTTTTTATCGGCAATCGTCTTGATTTCGTAAAGCCTGTCGTATGTCATCCTCCCTGTAAACCGCAAAACCCCACGTTTCCATGAGAGTTCATTTGGTCTTTCCTCTGTGCTGGTTTTTGAAACAGCTTTTGCAGGAAGAGAGGGAAGATCGACATGCGCAGCTCCTCTTGAGCGACGATACACCTTCAATACTACCTGCTCACCAAGGGAAAACTCGCCCGAGTCTTTGGGAAGTTTGCTCCCATATGCTGAAGTGATGATGCACACATCGGTGGATATTTGGCCAAGGTCAAGAACAAACACGACTTTGCCGTCATCACGAATTTCAATTACCGTTGCCTTAGCGACAGTTGTCTCCTCGTCTCCTTCGGAAGAGACAAAGCGATTTGTAATCAAACCCTCCGCCTTTTCCCAGTTTGTGAGTCTCACTCGTCTTAGCTCAAGATCGATATGCTCGATGTTAAGGGTTAGGCGAGTGCCTCTGTAAATCTGTGTCACAGCATATGCACTGCGAGTAAAACCCATATCCTGAGGCTCTATAAGAACTTCAAGATCGGTTTCAATATCGTGTACAACAAGCGCTGCAACATAATCTCCTTCAAACTTGAGAGTATCAAGAACCTCAACTGTCACCTCATCACTATAGCGGTGCCTTTTTGCGAAGACATCGAATGGTTCAGGTTGAGGAACTACTTTGGCAATCACAATCGGTGGTTGTCCAGGCCGGAAGTCGAATCCTGTTATTTCAACAACGACCTCCTCTCCAGCAACTAGACAAGAAGTGAGTACTGCTTGTTTGCAGTCTACACTCTTGTACCAGATTGAGATATCTGCAAGAGATATGCCTTTTGCTTTTTCCTGTTCCTTTTCCTGTTCCATTTCGTCTTCGAGTGCGTCTCCGAGTTCTTCATCCTCTTCAGCCAGATTCTCAGTTTGTCGAGTCAGAGTTTGTGCCCGAGTTAGGTTACGCGTGGTTTTAATCCATACATATTCTCCCTCTTGACCCTCAACTTTAGCTTCAAATCGATGGCCGATGGGATACACTTGATCGACAAAGAGGCGTGAGGAAATGCCATCTACCACTTCTTCCAGAGAAGGGGTATCTAACCATGATTCGGGTTTCTCCTCGCTTTGTCCGTTTGGAGCAATCAGACTGCAGGTAACAAGTGAACCTGTCTGGGGTTCGATTTCGGCAGTATACCGATATGGATCTGAAGCTCCCGTCACTCCGACGTCTTTCAGCATAGTCCAGAGAAGTGTTCTTACGCGTCCAATCTGCGAAAGATCAATAGATTGTACGCCTTCTTCTTTGGTACCAATACTTAGACGCTCGAGAGTTTGGTTTCGCTCCTCGGCTATGGCAAGCATCGTTTTGTGGTTCACAAAGTGAAGATCTGCCCACTGCTTTCGCAGGGAGTTGAGCTCTTCCTCGTTGAGATTCCTCAACTGATTCTCATCTAACCAAGGAAGTTCATCCCAAGCTTTATAAAGCTTTAAGATAAACTCCACGTCGTCACGAGCACCTGCCATGAGAGCCTGATGACGCCGATAGGCCGTACATTTTGTGTAGATGTCCCAACTGAATTTCCAGGACAAGAGTCTCCGCGTACCACCATTCTTGATAACCGGTAAGATTGTTGCCATTTCCACTGAACAGCCGGTGTCGTCAGCGGCCATGAGAAGATCAAACAGTCTCGGAGTATACGAGAATTGACGAATCATCAAACCGTAAGAGGTAAGTGATTTGTCTTCAGTCAATGCTCCAGACTTGATCAACACATCGGTCGATCTTTCGATTTCGGTCTCTGGTGGATTTTCTAGCCATCCATCTAAGATTTTCGGTATTCCGGCTGTCTTTGCGGTTAGAACAACACCTTCCATACTAGAGCGTTGTATTGCGGCAACCGGAAACTTTGGAAACAGTTCATTAAACTGCTCTTCTGTATAAAGGCAGTAAACCTCACCGTTTCTCGTTCGACCCGTTCGTCCCCAGCGCTGTCTAGCGTTTGCCTTACTGATGAGTACCATGGGGTACTTGCTTGCACCAGTCTCGGCATTGAATTTAGGCTGAATTTCGACTCCAGTCTCAAGTTCATAGACAATGCTGTCAATCGTTACGGACGCTTCGGCGATGTTTGTTGAAACAATCATCCGAAGCTTCCCAGGTCTTGGATCTTCGTATGCGACATCGGTAAGATCTTCATCTTCGTCGCGATAGAGCGGGTAGACCTCGACTACTTCAGCTAAAACCTCGTCTTGATTCGCCCATACCCGAAGATCTTCAACAAGCTTGTTGATAGGTCTTTTGCTGTGAAGAAAAATGAGGATATCACCCCAATCTTTTCTTCTAGCAACAATTTCCTCGACAAGCCATTTGGCCTTCTCTCGCACAGCATTCAAAATAGCTCTGCTCAAGCTGCCAACTTCTTCGTATGGGAGTCGCTCTTCTTCTGACGCGAAAAACACGTCGTACTTCACTGGATTCCCGTGAGCGTCAACACGTGCCTTTCCCTCAAACTCAATCTTCTTCGCGCCTTCTTGGTCAAAATACCGGCGGAAGAATTCCACGTCAATAGTGGCGCTTGTAATAATGAGCTTGAGATTAGGATACAAACCCATACGGTCTTTCAAGAGGCGCATGATAGTTTCGATGTTTTCAGAGCGTTCATGCGCTTCATCAAGAAGAATTAACCCGTATTGACTGATTCTTCCGGCAACAATCCAGTTCACCAGTTTTCCGTCTGTAGCCAAATCGATAGCGTTTCTCCAGTCTGATTTGTCTTCTTTGCTATACGTGTAGCCGATATCGTATCCTGCACCAATCGAAGACCCCATGAGATCCGAGCCGAGATAGTTGGCAATCTTTTTCATCGCCAAAATGCGCGGCTGGGTAACTAGAATTTGACCATCTTTTGTAAAGAAGTCTTCTTCAACCCCCGACGGTGGATATACCAACCAGTAAGGTAAAGCGGTTGATTTGCCAGAACCTGTTGGACCAACGACAATAACTACTCGGTGGTTGGGATTCCTGAACCAATCAGCGATTTCCCGAACCCTGTCTTGAGTCAATCCAAAGCGAGTTTCATCAAAATGTCCTTCACCTTTTGTGGCAACATGAACCCTCTCCTCACGATCGATGTAACCTAAAGGCCCTGGTTCAATTTCACTGATTACTAGAGGAACGTGGAAGTATGGTGATCCCATACCTCGTCTCATAACTTTCTCCTTTTTCTGGCACTCGTCACAGTACTCAGGCCGAGAGAATCCGTACTTAAGAGAGTTCCGATAGGCGCGGTCAGAGTAACCAAGCTTCTTTCCGCAACGCTTGCAAGTCACTTCCCATTCGCGTGTCATTTCCCTGCTCCTTTTGGATACTGAATAACCCAACTTGTTAATGTGCGATGAATTTAGCCTAAGAAAAATCAATTCGCTTTTGAACTTATTTTCTTGAACTAATTCAACACGTACCTATTTTATATCATAGGCCAGAAACTATCAAACATCTAAATCTATTGTCGGTCCCAAAGGATGGTACTGAATACTGTCTAGGACAAACTAATCTTCTAGTGTATAATGTGATATCATTTTCTATTATGGCAAACAGATCATATTTATATACAGTTAGCGAAGTACCCGATTATAGAAAAGGCGGGCAGGTTCTTACGGTTAAAGGTTTGTCCGAGTATAAATCCGGTATCCCTCCGGTGTTCTTGCTTTTACTTGGAGATAACACGATAGTTTGTAATTCATTAATTTGGGATTCATATGCGCTGTCAGGCGATTATGATCAAGGAGTGAAGAACTTGGAAAAGTTCACAGAGCTAATGCTTAAAAAGGGTGTTCAAAATCCGGAAGCCTTTGAACGGGTGAGTAAAGAAGCAATAAACTATTTAAACAGACAGGATATCAGACAAAAATTCTCCCTTTTGGAATATGGAGAAATTTATCAAGAAATTGGCTATGACGAGCAGGCCCTGAAAGAAAACATTATTTTGAAGTGGAAAGATTTGCTGGTTGCCCTTCACAATGAAAATTTAACTAAGTTTAATGAATACATTGGAGACGATATCTTAACTCACTGGGAGGATAAAGCAGGGATAGATTATTGGGAAGAAGTCCTTTATTTTCACTTTAGTAAAGAAATTGAATTTTACAAGCCAAAAACAGCACCATTAAAA
>Ga0210043_1001541_pt1 | contig 18371 bp, 18 predicted proteins | sample CryGeymet201501t_FD_183990 | JGI IMG/M metagenome (GOLD analysis project Ga0210043, IMG submission 183990) | Groundwater microbial communities from Crystal Geyser aquifers in Utah, USA - Crystal Geyser metaG 2015-01t (SPAdes) (version 2) | ecosystem: Environmental > Aquatic > Deep subsurface >... | reverse complement strand
GCTATCTGTCTATTTATAGCAGTCGGAGTAAGCGTTTGCAACAGTCTTGGATCACCGCCTGACGGATACTGCGAACTCTTTGTTAGAGATCTAGCCGCCGCAACCTGAGCAACAGAAGGAGAGGTTGTTCCCAGAAGGAATCCTACATTGCGGTTGAAGTCGATATTGGCGTTAGTGACAGATATCGAGGTCGAGCGTCCAGACTGAGCAACAGCAGAACGATCCTCTGTGGCACGAATGATACGTTCAGTTCCGGCGTCAATGACCTGACCGCTAGCTCCATAAAGTATACGGCCACTATCATTGTCAAGCGGACGAGGAAGCTTAGACTCATCAAGCGGCATCAAGTATGCCTTGCCAGTCTTAGAATCTGTAGTTGCAGAATAAATGCTAAGCACGTCTATAGCGAGCTGCCTGTCTTCTGCGTCAGTGTTTGGGCGACCTTGCGCCTTCTCCATCTGAATCTTCTTTTCGATATATGCGCTCTGCAAACGCAATCCTTCAGGCACTTCGAAGATGTTACGAAGAACCTTGCCTCCTTTTGCCCCCGGTGTCTGGATCTCAAGATTGACCTTAAGGACGCCCGCTGCCGAGTTAAAATGTTCTCTTACTTCGTCTCGCGAAGGGATAGTTCCGGCTTGTGCAAATTCAACCATAGCCTTCTGACGCAGCTGTGCGGCAGCGGTAAACTGTTCACTGCTCAGTCCGCCAGCAAGACCCTGAAACTCTTCTTCAGAAAGCGCAAGAAGCTGCTTCATGTCACTGACAATTGCGGTCGCACGAGGGTCTGGCGGCAAACTGCCACGTATAGTATTAGCCTGATTCTGAAGAGTAATCTGCCTTTCTGGGCTCATCTGATCAAGAAGACTCTGTGGAACTTTGCTGAGGTCGCCGCCTTCCTGAATGAGAATTCCCACAGCCTGACTATACGAATCAGACTCGATAGCATTTCTCTGCTGTTCAGCTTCCTTCATTCCTCTTTCTTTGCCGCGAATGTAAGCACGACGACGCGCTGTGTTGTGTGCACCCGGGAAGCGTGCTTCGGCGTCTGCCTGAATTTCGGCAGGCGTCATAGGAGCGCGACCGCCCATCGAAGATGAATACACAGGAGCGTTGACACTTGCACCCGGCCCGCCGCGACGCTTACTCTTAGGCATCCCCGGGCCGGGTTCTACATGAATATGATCGCCTTCGTTAATAACATCATAACCCGGGAACTGGGCTTTGAGCTGCGAATGAAGTTGTGCCATAGACATGCCGGCAGGCGGCACGAAGTCTCTCGCGTCGTCGCTGGTGTGATAGCTGTCGGCAACGCCACCTACCTGTGCGTTCTTCTGTTGGCTGCGTTCACGGCTAGTAATAACAACTCCGGGAACGGCTTGAGTTGCTATCGCTTCAATATTGGGGCCGTATGATTCTGCAACGGTCTGCTGAGATCCGCCTTCTTGAATAACATCTCTGGATTTGTCTGAGTTGGCAGCGCCAGAAAGGTCAATGCCAAAGTGTTCAGCCACAGCCTTGACGCGCTTAGCACCATTTGGCTTGCCAGTCGCAGCGAAGAATTCCCACCAAGGACGCCCGGTTTTGCGTGACCATATACGAGCATTGTCAACATTGCCTTCGCCCTGTTGATATCCAACAAGGGCGGCAAACTTGTCGCCATCATAACGCTTAGTGAGCCATTCAAGATAAGCTGTGCCAAGCTTCTTATTATACTCAGGATCTCTCAGCTTAGAGCGATCATAAGGAACGCCAGCCATTCTGGCTGCACGTTCTGCGGTCGCCTCATTAATCTGCATTGGGCCGACATCGCGGGTGCCATTGGTATTTACGTTATCGCGGGGATTATTGCTTCGGCCAGATTCAACAGACCAAGTGAAATCTACCATCTGCGCGGTTGTCGTGTTGGCGTTAAACGATTCGATGCTCGGAGTATCGCGAGGGCCAAACCTTACTGGCATACCGGTGTTTGCATCTATTGAAGAGTTGTCTATGTATGCATCTTCTTCCGTGTCTCTTTCATCCATAGCTGCTACAGTAGCAGACATCTTGTCGTATACTTCCGGCATAAGAAAGCCACTGAAGCGACCAAGAATTGCAGCAGCAGCGGCTGTATCTTGATTATTGACAGCCTGATTAAAAAGAGATCCGGCAAAAGCTCCGATAGACTTGCGTTGTTCTATATTTGCAGACTCCAGAGAACGCCCTTCCAGCTCTGCGAGCCTTTGGTGTCCAGCGGTTATTTCTGTGATTACGCCGTCTGTTAGCGCATCCATCTCTGCTTCGGCGTCAGCATAATCCATTGCGCCAGTTCTGGCGGCATTAAACGTAGACTGAAGTCTATCGCTATATGAAAGAAGATTTGTGGCGATCTGGGTTTTGGCGGTATCAACTTTCCAAAGCGTTGTTTGTTCACGCTCATGATTCATAAGGCTTCCGCGAAATCTTTCCATGACTTCGCCAGTCTGAAGGTCAAACTGCTGACGCTGCCTGTCATTGGTCAAACCAGCCCGGATTTTTGCTCTGCGTTCCTCCGCTTGTGTAAAATAATTCTGAGTAAGTGGAACTACATTTCCATTAGCGTCCTTGATCTCTACGACTTGTCCGCCAATCTTATTCGCATAACCACTCTCAGGATTTTCCTTGAGATCATTCAACTCACGCATGAGAGCAATGTTTGCTTCTGCTGTCTTCGTGGCGTTGATCTCGTTCATTTCCTTGAGAACCATATCCCCAAGAACATTCAACCCCTGCTCTGCGACTTCAGCAAGACCCTGAAGATTGCCGGCAGCCATCTGCCCAGCCTGATCCGGAGAGAACGGAGCAACACCACCGGGCAGCAGTCCACCACCTTGAACCTGACCGGGAAGACCGAGACGTGTAGTTGACATTAAATTCCTCCGCTCAGCATTCTGTTCATGTTCTGGTTAACCAGATTCATATTGTTATCGACGGATCTAAGAAAGCTCTTTGGAGCTTTAAATCCGCCACCGCCCAGACCGCCAGCCTGCTTCATATTGTAAGCAGATCCAGCAATGTTGATCGCAGATCCAATGGCAGATCCGAGGAACGACATCGTCGGCGATATGGCAGCAGCCTGAGCGCGCTGCCCGGCTGCTTCTGTTCTGGTGTTGCCTGCACGGGCACGGATTCCGAGTGCTTCCCAGCGTGCCTGCTGCATGATCGACTCAACGTCAGTTGCGGTAGACCAGTCAATCGTCCCGGTGATAGAATCCATCGTGCCTTCAGCGTTCACATCCATGCCGCGACCGGCAGCATTGGCAGTCTCAGCTGCCATCTGGAGTTCGCCCTGCGTCTTGCGAAGGGAAGCATTAGTGCGACCGATAGCTGTCTCGCGGCCAGCCTGAGCTTCGAGAGAGTCTGCGTTGATATCGTTAATCTGCGCTTGAAGTCTGAGAGCACGCTTCTGTGCGCCGGCACGCTTGGCTGCGCCCACAGCCTTGCCGACGCCGACTACTGCTTTTGCACCAAGGATAGCAGCTGGGCCACACATAGATTATTCCTCTGCTACTGCGTGAAACGGGTGAAACAATTCGCCCTTTACACCATAAACCTCTGGTTCGCCAATAACAAAACCAAGCGACTTCAGCCAGCGAATTGCGGATGTGTGCTTACTATAGACGTAGTTCACGAGAACATCAAACTCTTGCAGCTTCCCGGCTATGTAGTCCTTGGCTACGGAATGCATGATTTTGCGGTAGCGATACATACTATCAGTTGCGATCATAAAAGGACATCCGAATCCTTCAGGCGTCACCGAAGTCCCGTAAAGGCAAATGGGCTCATCGTTAACGACAAGAACGAAGGTTTCATGTGGAGCGTAGAGCGTTTCCATGAAGCACTGCCACGGATTTTCTACGGCTGCTTCAATCTCTTCGCGGTCGCTGGCGCGAACGAAGATCGAGAAGAATGCCACATCCTGCGGAGTGCCTTGTTTAATGTAATACTTATCCGCCATAACCGCCTCCGATTGTGACTTCCATTGTAATGCCTTGGAGAACGAAGGGCAATGGTTCACGCTGCTCAATCGCAAGCTGCGCCTGAACAGTGCCAGTTCCACGAATAGAAACCTCGAAATCGCCGCGACGATTCTTCGAAGTCTCCGCAGGATCTGTCGGCATCGGTGCCCAGTTTACAGCGAAGATTCCGCCTTCTTCTGCGTCGTCATTGGAGCGGTCGATAGTGTTGCGAACTTCGCCGCCCTTGCCGACAATGCCAATGCGACCACCAAGGCTGTCAAACAGCTTCAGGTAAATGCGGCTGAAGTTCTTGACCAGCGCTTGCACAAAGCCCGGTGTTTCTAGGGAGAGCGGCATCGTCACGAGTCTTGAGATAAACGGACGACCAATCCAGATCGGCCCATCTTGAATGTCGAATGCCTGTTGGAGCGTTACCGTTCCGTCCTCAGCTACCACAACAGGGCGATGCGTCTTGTCATTCTGGCGAACCTGAACCAGCTTGCCGCGAAGGTGAGTCAGACCAGTAAACACAAACCTCGGGCCGGGCGGATCTATCGAGAGCATCGCGCTCTGGAGATAGGGCTGATTGAAAGTGTCAACAGGCCGCATCGGTGCGAGGCGTTCTACGGTGTCGTAGATTGACCCCGGGAACTGCGCACCAGCACGAGCAGGCCAACGAACAACAAAATAAACAGCATCTTCATTTCCTTCTGGCACGACCACGACCGAGCGCGCCTTACCTTGACCAAAGCTGTGACGGTGCCAAGCGTAGACATCTTCCTCAGGAAGATATGTCAGAGCCACGACATTGCCATTATCGAGAACGCACCAGAGAATCGGAACCGGATTCCGCTGGAATGCCATGCTGACTATACGGCGGCGCTCGAAAAGGTGGCGAGCGCGAACAGTAAGATCAATAGAACGATAACCCTGCGCATCGCGAGAGAGACGACGTATAGACGATCCACGTGCTGATTCATAAAGAACGTCACTTTCCTGAACGATAGGACGCGTGCGGCTTGAGCCTACGTTGTCCTGAATTTGAATGTTGAGTGTTGTCGGCGTGAGAGCATTGCTCTGCACAGCATCAATCTTGAAGACACCAGCTGACGTGAACGCCAGCATCTCCTGAAGCGCCACGAGATGGCGAATAGGAGATCCATCGTTCGATGCAATGCGAAAGCGCAGAGCGTCTGTGTCCTGCGCAGGAACGCGGATGCTGAAGTCAGACTCTGAGCCGGTGCGGCTGGCATCCACGCGAAGCGGATCGTCGCGATATCCAGCAAACCAGCGGCGCTGCTGATGGCGCTCGACCGTGCCGGGGTAGTCGCCGGCAGCCGTGAAAACTGGCGTATTGATCGGCGGCTGCACACCGAAGTTAGGAACGACGAAGCGGTCATCGTTGGTAAAGGTGTTCGCAGTCTGTCGAATCAACCCCCAAGATCCGCCGCCTGCCGCACGACGATAGATGTTATAGCCGTTCGCGCCCGTGACAGGTGGCCATGACAAGCTCACGCTGTCGCTCCTGCCAACGGTATTGAAGTCAACAGTTGCCGTGCGAATTACAGAAAGATCTGACTCGGTGTTATCCTGACCAACACTCGTTACGGCGTATTCATAAGGAATAGCAATCGGGCCGGGCGTAGTCGGAAAGATAAATGGCGATGCGGTCAGATCAGATGGCGGCGTAGTTGAAGCACCAAACGTTGCAAGGAGCAACGTCCAGTCTGCCGGCCCGTTGCGGATGAGTTCGTAGGGCGGATGTTCATCTGAAGTAATCGTGATCGTGTCTGCGGACTGCGACCATGACAACTTGCTCAAGTCAGACCACGGGCCTTGCAGTGTATAAGGAAGCCCGGTTGAGGGAGACAGGACTTGCGCTCCGAAGCTGTAGAAAGTGATGGCGCATTGAGGATCAAACAGTGTGATTGGATCTGGATTGTTAAACGCAACTATGCGGTCATAGCGGGTTATGCCGATAACCAATGTATCTTCCTCAGAGAAGATAAACGGAATCAGAATCATGTTTGACTCTGGATCTGCCGTTCCTACTCCTGAAGGTGACGCAGCGACAAACAATGTGCCCGGTGTTCTGGCTGCGAATCCGCGTGGATCGACATACATGTTGGTGATCTCAGACGCGGAAACCTGAAGCTTCGCATCGTCGATACGACCAGCCATTTCGCGGCTCAGCTCGCCGCCAGCAAAGCTACGGAGATACGAGTATGTCTGTGGCATTAGAACCTCGCTTTAATGCTGGGCGGAATGTCGTCGATCTGCGGCTTCTCTTGCAGAGCATCTCGGCCATTAGCAGAATTCAGCAAAGAGTATCCAGTTTGCATACACTCACGCGTAATCCGCATTCCTGCCTCGCCCTTGATGAGAACGCCTGCGAGATCTCCAGCGAGAAACCATGACACGGCATCCGAGAAGTCCAGCGGAAACACCGTTGGATTGGTTATGCGAGCCCGGTATTTGATGAAGATCGAAGGATGGTTCGAGTAGATGACGCGCTGTCCATTCTCGAGAAGTTCGTTCGCATAGTAGTCTGAAGCCAGCGGCCTGACATTGCGGAAGATCTGCGGCGGTAGCGGCTCGTTGCTGGGATCTGCCGACTGAAAGCGGAAGACATCGTGGCCAGCGAATGACGAGTCATAGACGCCTACGATCTGCAAACAGTCATCGGGAATGGCGAATGCATACGACCAACCGAAGAGCGGGGCTTGCTCCATTCGTGGCGGTGCGATGCGCTTGGAATTGAAAGACCAGCTGCCGCCTGTCAGTGCACGGTCGCGTGCAATAGGATAGAAGATCGCAGCCTGCTGCGCTTCTGTTGATGGATCTGGGGGAGAGATCGAGCTGACTACGCCGGTATAACCTATGCGAGAAAGTGCAGCGTTTACGATTGAAACTTCGTTTTGCATTTGTAAGCCTCACACCGGGGGAAAGAATCCCCCGGTGTTTAGCACTATTTCTTAAGCTTCGCCAGCTTCTTCTTCGGCGTCATCGTCGCCGGCAAAGAGTGCTTCGAGCGAGCTGCCCTGTTCGAGGGCTTCGTCGGCTTCTTCTTCAGCGTCCTTCAACGCTTCGTCTTCAGCCTTCTTCTCTTCGGTTGCGGCCTTGCGAGCCTTCCGTTCAGCAGCCAGAGGATCAGCCAGCTTAGCCAGCTCTTCCTTGCCACCGTAGTCGGCTGGGTTAAGCTCGACGGTTTCCCCTTCGAGCTTGACGCCAACATCCTTAACGAAAAGCTTCTCAACCTTGATGCGATAAAGAGCCATGTTTCATTCTCCTTATGCGAAGGGCTGAACAGCCGGGTAGTAGGTGAAGAAGCCTTCATCGGGCTGGTGCACGATGGAAGCGGTGATGCGGCCAGCGGTTGAGTTAGCGCCCGTGGTGCGGGTGCGGAGTCCAACGTAGCGGCGTCCGGTCGGTGCCAGAGCTGGGCGCAGGTAGAAGCCGAAGCGACGACCTGTGGTCAGAGTGGCTACCGGAAGGATCGCCTCACCGATGACTTCAGTGGTGCCGTCTGCAAGTGCAGGGTCATCCGAAGTCACAACTTCAAAGTGAACAGCGGTTCCGCCGGTGAAGCCTGCGTTCACGTCTACTGCGACGTAAACCGGATCACCCGAACCAATGTTGCGGCGGTTGCGGAGATCGATAATCCCGCCTGCCAGCACGTTCGCAGCAGCTGCTCCGAACGCGTTGGCATTGACGGCAAACCGATTGAGTGCGTCAAGAATGCTCATCTTTGGTATTCCTTTCTATTAGGCAACAGCCGGTTCGTTGAGCAGGAGAGCGTCAACGCAACGGACAGGGATGCCCATGAAGCGCAGGGTGTAGATGTCCTTGCCGAACTCGTTCACCGCGTTCTGGATCGACAGCACCTGCTGGTTGCGGTCGTATGCCATGATGCGGAGCTGCGACAGAACTTCACGCGAAGCGTAGAACACCGGCTTGCACAGGGTCTGGCTGGGCAGACGGTCAATTGCGCGAATCATCAAGCGAATGATGTTGGTCGGCGAATTGAGAGCCTGAGTGTTAGCCTGAGTGAGCAGGTCACCTACCTTGACGTTCGCGATACGAACGACATAGCGCCAGTCGCGAACGACCAGACCGCACTTCCACTGGTGCTTGGTGCGGGCAACTTCGAGCAAGCTGCCGTTAGCCTGAGTCACCACAGTGGTGCCCTTGTCTTCCGACTGGAAGCCAGCGGCAGAGTTCTGCGGGTAGATCATGTGACAGGTGTTTTCGCCCCATCCGATCAGGTAGATCGAAGTCAGGTCAACGCCAGCACCACCAGCCAGAAGGATGTTCTTGCCGTTAGCGTCTGAAGTTGCGCGGTAACGCGATGCGAAACCTACGAACTGTTCCTGATTCGCAGCGCTACCGTAGAATGTGGTTTCAGCCACCTTCTGGTTCATCGCTTCGAGGAAGACAGCGTCTTCAGTCAGACGGAAGTTCTTGGCGTTGGTTCCGTAGAGCTTCAGAAGCTCAACGTCTACCTGCGAGTATGCTTCCAGCATAGCACAGTTCTCAGTTACCTGAGCTGTGGTTGACTTGCTGGGCGGCACACCTTGGTTGATCAGACGCCAGTAAACATCGGGCAGGCCGGTGCGGATGACGGTCTTGTGGCCGGTGGGCAGGTTACCCTGAATCCAGACGGCGTCCATAAGGAACTCGTTCTGAGCGGTAAGCAGCTCGACCACAGGCACAGTTGTGCCATTCGGGCCGTGAGTCTTAGCCGCATCCAGAAGAGTAGGGAAAGCATTTTCGAACATATGAATCTCCTAATCAGATCCCGAAATGGAAATGACAGGCAGCTTTATAGGCTTACCTGTCATCCATTCATATTAGTTTATAGACAAGCCTATACGAATTAGTCTTTGTAGAGCTGCTCCGCCAGACTTGCCTTGGTTCCGCCCTTACCCGAAGAACCACCTGAGATTGTCTTGTCTTCGCTCAGGCGCTTACCGATTTCGTGGAACACGCGCACGAGAACTGGGTTGTTACCCAGATCGTTCTCGCCGAGAAGTTCCTTGACGCCGGGAATGTGCTGAACAAGCTTCACACCCTTATCGACGATAGCCTTGTTTGCTGCCGCGTCAGCGCCAGAGAACAGAGGATCGGAAGCAATCTCCTGCTTCCATGCAGCAATCGTATTGGTGTGCTGTTCGATGAGAGTGTTCTCCCACTTGTCGAAGGCCTTGGCTGCAAGGTCAGCGAGAGGCTGGGCCTGCTCTGCTGACAGCTTGTTAGTCTTGATGTATTCACCAAGCTCGCCAGCAAACTCCTGATCGACTTCAAGGCCTTCCGGCCATGAGAGTTCAGGTGCGACGTATTCTTCTTCAGCAGGCTTGTCGCCTTCCGGCTTGGCCGCATCGCCTTCAGTTGGCTTATCGCCTTCCGCAGGTTTGTCGCCGGCAGGCGGATCACCAGCAGGCGGATCGCCTTCCGCAGGTTTGTCGCCGGCAGGCGGATCACCAGCAGGCGGATCGCCAGCCAGACCACCAAGGAATGAGCCGTCGTTATTGGCAGGTGGATCACCAGCAGGCGGATCGCCGGCGGGTGGTGCTGCATTGGGGTCGAGTTCTGGATCCATTTTACTTCTCCGTCAAAAGTTTGGCTTTGAATGCCGGGTTAACCTGTCCAAGGATGTCAAGCTGGCGCAGGACAACTGCCTTGGTTCCTTCATTGTAAGCGGTTACGTCAGAATCGCCGGGCGAAAAAGATATAGTGAGAGGATTAAACTCCTTGATCACTCGCTTCATGAATGCTTCGAAACTTGTATTCTTGCACAGCTGCTCCATCTGAGCGCGGAACAGCGCCTCATCGTGAGACACTGCGCCCTCAGCGCGCTGCAATTGCTCATCGTAGAATCCCATTAGATCCACAGCCCCCGCAATCTGGCGTATGCAGCGTTACGTTCAGCAAGACCATGAGCCTTGCGAGTGGGCTGCCCGGTGTTAATGATGTTGGATACTGCTTCCAACTGACCGCGATCAATCCATGTGTTGAGATTGTTGCGAGTCCAGAAGTGGATGGCTGACTTAACGGCGTGCTCCGGAGTAGCCAGCAAATCTGGGTTGCCAACGTAGTCGATGCCGGTTGCCTTGCTCAAATCGACGTAGTTATTGCGTCCCGTTGTTTGAAGGATTCCACGACCGCGATAACGCCAGCCATCGCCCGGGTTGTTGTTTCCCATCCGACCAGCGTAGACGTTATTAGCAAGTCCCTCTGGATTGCGAACAAAAGGAGCCGCAGCTGCAATTGTCTTGAAGCGCGAAGGCCAAGTCTTGCGCAGAGTTTCTGCCTTGGTGTAGTTCAGATTCTCAGTGAGCCTACGGTAGAACGAAGACTCGATTGCGCACTCAGCGAGGAATCTGCTGAGACGTTCCGGCGATGCAGAGATCGGATTGACCGCCATCTGCTTCGAGATCTCTTCAGCGATCTGCGCATGAAGCGGAACATCCTGCACGCCTACTCCGGCATTGATAGTGCGGATCATACCCTGCACAGTCAATGGGCCTAGAGCACCAGAGATAGGGCCGGTGTAACGCTTTGCGCTGAGCATACGCTCCTGCGCTCTCTTGATCCAGTCAGCCTTACGCATAATCAATTCCTATCGTAGTGTTCTTGCGTCGATCAAGAAGCGTGAAACTTCACCGTGTTCCTTGTCGATCAGAATAACAGTCAAGCTGCGCTTAGATCTGTAACCCTTGAACTTGTGCCACGCGTCTGTCGGTGCCAATGTGTTGAATGATTCCACTTCACATCCGCGATACTCTTTTGCCTGACGGTGATGGAAGTGACCAATATACCAGTAACGATATTCAGTCTGTCCCCAGTCAACCTTGCGGTCAAATGCCATGATAGATGCAAGATCATCCATTTTGGCACCATCGCCGTGACACGTTCCTATGAGGGTATTGCCGTAGCGATAGTAGTATGCAGCTGTGATCGAGGTTTCAATGATCACATCATCAGCCTTATTATAAAAGGCATTCAGCGCTACAGTCAATGCCAGAGTTGCTTCTGGATCGTGGTTGCCGGGGTTGGCCCGGTATCTGACTCTGAGTCCACGACGACGGAATGCTTCGATCATGTAGCATGTCAGCTCGATGCCGGCAGTGTAGACATTCGCCCAACGATCCGAAACGTCGAGGAAGTTGCCAGACTGCGGCGTGACGTTCTTGTTGCCATTGGCGTGGAAGAAGTCTCCGAGGTTGATCAGTAGAACTTCTTCAACGTTGGGGCAGAATCCTACAGCGCGGTCGATGGCGCGCTTGGTGATCTCGATAGCAGATTCGAGGTTGAAGTCTTCGCCGGTTTCCTGAGCCCATGTGAGCAGGCCAACGTGGGCGTCGCCCAGAGGAATAACTGCGATCTGCTCTGCTGAGTCATCCGGCTTGATCGGGGCTGCCGGCGCAAGGCCTGAGCATGTGGTGGCAAGGTGCGTAACGAAAGCGCGGATAGCTGCTTCCTGCTCTTCGGCATTGCGGCGCAGGAGTCGCCATTCGCCAGACTTCTCACCGGCTTTGTTGAAATACTGCGATACACCTTTGAGGTAGAATCCTTCTGGTGCTGGCCGTGTCATTTCGAATTCTGGGCGATAGCCAGCGATACCAGATCTTCGCATGAGATGTTTAAGGCTTGATTGCAGAGAAGCGCGGGAAACTTTCAGTTCCTTTGCTGCCTTCGTTTGGTTGCCATGCTTTTGCATAGCTTTGATATATTCTTTCTGACGATCAGTGGCGTATTCTTCAAAGACCGGATTGCTCCAGTCTGTGTTCTGAATATCATACTCTATCATTACGCGATCCCTTATCTCCCAGACATAGCATTGATCACTTCACTCAGTGACGGGCCAAGGTCTTGGGGGTTACTTGCGGTTAAGTTGGGCCTTTGCTGCGGAGCGGCTGGCTGGCCACCCTGCTGCGCGGCGGCACGAGCAGCAGCTTCTTCCGCCTTCGCGGAGTTGAGCCCCTGCTTGCTTTCTTCGAGGGCACGCTGTTGTGCCATCTGCTGCTCCTGAACAGCAACACGCTGATCGCGGATCTTCTGAACTTCTTCCTTGTCACGCAGAACGCGGGGATCGGAACCAAGGCGCTCTGCATAGTAATCGACATACTTGTCGGTATCGAGAAGATCGACGACAGACTGGTCGAACTGTGCAATGCTGCCGATTGTGGCGAGCAGACGGTCGTTTGTCTGAAGGCCGATAGCGCGCATCGCCTGAGCCAGCATAGAAGTAAACTGAATCGACAGTTCCATGTCTTCAGCTTCCTGCGGTGCAGGCGGGAGGATGCCAGCTTCGAGGCAGTCGTAGAATGTCAGTTCAACCAGCGGCTTGAGCAGCTCGTTGTGCAGCTGCTCAATCGTCGGGCCGAGCATCATGATCTTTTCTTCACGACGCTGGTCAGCCTCTGTCGCGGTCATGCGAGTATCTTCAGCATTTGCCAGCATAAGGAAGAGATCAGCGTAGAACATTGACTGAATCTTCTGACGCAGATCCTGAATATCTCCGATCACGCCCGTGATATCGAGGCGCACATCGAACGCAGACTTCACTGTCTGGTTCTCGTTAGGCGGAACGAAGAATGCACCGCCCGGGAGTGTCTGGTCTTCTTGCCCTTTGAGTGACTGAGGCAGCTGCTTCGGCGGGTCAGCCTGATATCCGATAGCCTTCGACTTCATGATAGTCTCATGCATCAGCTGCTTAACGTCGCCCATGCACTTCTGAGCGGGGCACGACGTTCCATAGACATCGCCCGGTTCTGTCTTCCAGCGTGGAGTGATAGCACGGAAACGGTCGTAGCCAGATTCACGGAGTATCTTGTCCTTGCGTCCACCTTTCTCAAAGTAGATGCTCATGAACGGCATATTCATGTTGTCATAGATATTCACATCGCGGCTGTAACGTGGTTCAATGCCGTGCACGACGGTGACCCACTGGTCGAATTTGCGATTATTATACATGTTCTGCACTTGGTTGGAGCAGTTCTCGAATCCGAACTCTTCAACCACAGCGGCGACAGTCATGTCGATCTCGCGATAGATCGTGTCAATCTCGCCATACTGGTTCTCTGCCAGACAATACTGACCGGCAGTCAGAGGAACCAAGTGAATGATGTTGCGAGGATGCTTCACCAGAACGGCAGCCGCCGTGCCGAAGACGACGAGCTCTTGGTAAATGTGACGCAGAACTGTGTAGGTGTTGGACTTGGCGAAGACACCCTGAATAATTTCAGTGCACTGATACAGCCACTTGCGGACAGCGAGGTTGGAGTTCAGCTCGCGGTCTTCCATCTCCAGCGTGAACCAAGGACGAGACGGCGAAGTCATGCCGCCGAGCATCCCGCCTACCAGAATGTCGAGAGCCTTCGTGGTAATCGAATCGTAGATGTGAGCGTATGCGTTGGCTTCAGGAGAGTTAGGTTTGTGACCGCCAAAGCGACCAGCATTCGGAACGAAGTATTTACCCTGCTCGCGCCACAGTTTATCCCACGAAGAACGTTCGGACTCTAGGTTCGAATATCGTGTGCGGGCGCGCTGCTGAGCGTCAATGCCCTTCAGTTCCTTAGCCAAGTGTATTACCCCCTAAAGGTGAAAGCATTGTCGATGGCGCTGTTGGAGCGGTTGGCTGGTTAACTTGAGCAACACGAGCCCGGTTGAGTAGAATCTCCACTGCGCTACCGAAACCACCACCGGCACGCTGAGCTTGAGTGTCCTTGCGTGCAGCCTTACGAGCTTCTGCGCGGGCCCGCATGATCGGCAGTAGGTCTGTCTGAAGACGATCACGAAGGCTGCCGCACATAACTTAAGCCCCAAGAAGTGAAGAACGACCGAGCATATCGCGTCCTTGCGACATACCCATAGTCCGGTTTGTGCCACGCTGTGAGCGGGCGAATGTCGAGATAGCTGCCCTGCGCATTGCGATAATGTCGCGAGAGTCTGTCATCGGGCCGCGTGCTGCAAGGATTGCAGCTTCACGGGACTGGGCAAGCTGAGTCTGAGCCTCAGCTACGGCCTGCTGTTCTGCTGCTCTGCGTTGGCGTTTGCCCTTCGATACACACATACTGGCCTCATGAAAAAAGCATAGTTGCGATGTAACCGATTTCGACAATGACTACAAGAGCAAAGCGAACCCACACGGGATCTTCCGGGGCAAGCTCAATAAGATGTGTCAATGTTTCTTTCATTTTGAAGCTCCTTGGAGATAGGTTCTTATAGGTTAGAAAACGGATTGTAGTCAAGTCTGACGGATCTGGGCTTTTGCATAGAACCGTCCCAGCTGTATTCTGATCCGAAAGCGCCAGAAAAATCAGGCACATTGTGTGCATAAGCGGACACGTTGACTTCATAAGCGAAGGTCATTGCCAATGCGTCGCCGGCATCGGGCGATTCGAGGCCACGCTTCTTAAGGTCGTCCTTGGTTTCAAGTGCCCACTTGTCGCGGCGGCTGATGCTATACATTGGCCCGGTAAGGTCTTTCTCGAGTTTCTTATGGACAGGTATGTCAGCGCCGGATCGGATCCAGTCGCGCATTTTCATCCACATTTCTGTGCGTATGTTTTCGTATGATGAGTTGGCAGCTTTGCTTCCGAAGGAAACTCCTATAACATTGAAACCCATCTGACGCATACGGTCTACTACGCCGCCACCTAGTCCGCCTTCGTCCACGAATATGGCGTCAGGCTGGAATGTCCTTGCTATAAGTGCTAATCTATTGGCAATTTCCATGAGATCAAGTTTCTGATGAGTCTCAATGTCGAAGGCTCTCATGCCTACGCGCTTAATAATGGCGGTGCTGTCGTCGCCGAAGCGAGCGGGGTCACACGCCAGTATCTTTGGCATCCCGGCGACGTCTTCTGGTTTATATTTTCTCCGTTGTGCCAAGTGAACATCCACAAGAGAGATAAGCTGTCTGTCGCCACCAATGGTAAAGTCACACAGAAACTCTCTGGCAAATGTTTCTTCTGGTATTTCATTTACTATTGCTTCGATTTTTTCCTTAGAGAAAACTTTTGTGTCGTAAACGGTGTAGGATTTTACAAACCAGTTCGGATTGGTGCGCTTGTCGTGGAAAAGTTTGTAGAAAAGATCGTTTCCGCCCGGAGTCCCGATGAAAAGTGCCCATCCTTCGCTGTCCTGAAGCGCAGCAAAGACAACATCATCCCAAATTTCGGGCGGCATCTGCGCAACTTCGTCGAGAACAGCGCCCATAAGCGTAAATCCACGGATTGCGTCCGGGTTATCGGCACCAAACAGCTGTATTCGGGGGCCATGATGCAGTTCGACAGCCTTTTCCTGTTCGAAAATCTTGCATAATCCGAGCTTATACAGGGGTGAAACCAGCTTTTTCAGGCGTCGCCATGCAATTCTGTGGGCTTGGTTAGCAAACGGAGCGATATAAGCGTAGGTTGCAGTGGGTCTTTGGTCGCGAATTGCTGAATCAAACAACTCATTGAGTGCAACTTCGGTTTTTCCGGCACGTCTGTGGACTGCCAGTATCTTATATCTCTGCGGTGCAAGGTGCACTTCCCTCTGCCACTTGCGAGCCACATACCCGGTTGATACTCTGAGGATTCCGTCATCAGTCATCGAACGGATCTCCAGTGTCTTCCGGCAAGACATCTGTCGTCAGGAGTTTGGGAGTGTCTTTTTTACCGGGACTCTTAGTGTCTTCCGGATTATCGCCGTCACGCGGAATCCCGGTAGCGATAACCACTGTCTTCGATTCATCTTTCTTGTCGGAAGCCTTACGATTCCACGCATCTGGTTTTCTTTGTGCGAGCCACGTCTTTGCCGCATTCACATCACCAGTCAGAGCTTTTCTGTATAATGCGCGTTCGACGTTTTCATCGGCTTCATGCATCCAGTCTCGCATAGCTTTATCGAGTTCGGGATTTACAGAACGCATTCTGCGAAATTGTGGAACCGTCATTTCCATTGCATCAGCAATCTCCGCAATGGTGCAGCCCATCGCAGAGAGTTCTCGAACTGTGTCGATCTCGGAAAGTGTCAGGTGTCTCAGCATATACGCTACTACAAAGTGTGCTCCGGAAAAATCTGAATCCTTTATATAGTGTCTTTTGAACTGTGTAAAGTTTTCTTGGGAGTGTCTTTTGGGGAGTGTCTTTTTGGGAGTGTCTTTGAGAACTTACTACACACAGGCAGGAACCATGCACCTTCGTCCCCCCGAGGCTCCACGCAAACCTCGGCCCACGCCCCCGTCGCCGACAGTGTCTTTTCACCTCCCCTACCCCCTCGCAACAAATCCCACAGAAACGCGCACACAATCATCACACAATCATCACACGCGCACACATTCACAATGAAACCACACAGAAAGCGGGCACGCGTTTACACATATCGCCACAATGCGCAGCGTTTACACAGAAAGGCGCACACAATCCCACGCCCTCACAAAAAAATATCACAATAGGGGCTTGCGTAGTTTATACGGTTGGCCTATATACCTACCAGACGACGCAGCGAAGCGCCGTTGTAACCCTACCGAAAGGACACATAACATGCCACAGATCACGAAAATCGAATTGAATATAGGCCTTGAAGCCGGACGCAGCGACGGCGAAGCACGCGCCTACAACACGCCGGATGAGATCAATGTGCGCGCAATCTACTGCGTGAACACGGCTACGGACTACCTCAACGCGTCCATGATAACAGGCCTCAACATCTATGATAACGGCGACGAAGCGGGCGTGGCAGTTGCCTATGATATCGCATATAACGACGAGGACGCATTAATTGCTACGATTGACAAGCTGTGCAGCTTGCTCGGGCAAGAAGCAATCGCTGTCAGATATCACGCCATATATAACAAGCAAGGCGAGCCCCGCCACAGATGGCGCGAAAAGCTTGTCGGGCCGCGTGCTGCCGAATGGGGGTCGTTCAATGCCGCGTTTTGGGTGAAGCCATGAATGCATGATCACACATGAATGCGTAAAAGGGCGGCAACATTGCCGCCCTTTTTTTATGTGTGCACGCGAATGCGCCGGCCACACAGAGCGTGCACGCGCCGGAGCCCGTGATGTTGCATGATGCAACCATGATCACGCGTTGTTCATGAAAACTTGCTGTTAGATTAACGAAAGTGTGCAGCCTCTAGAGCCTGCACACAGACTGCACACCCCTCACGCACACAGGGCGAACGCCCGATAACTGTATGAAAACACAAGGAAAACAGGTGTTGTGTGTAGCCTGTTCACCCTCTTTTCGATTTTTCAAAACCGTCGCCCAGACGCCCGCTTTCCTCACACATCCTGTATTCTCTTAATGTGTATACGCCCTACCGTATAAATCTCTCATACTACTTTTTTATGTTTTCTATAAAAAATAAGTATGAAAACAGGTGAATTCCCGTGTAAAAACAATCACTTACTTCGCCTGTGCAACCTCTGTGCGATCTCTTTTGACAGGTTGCACACATATCAAAAACATGAGCATTTACAGGCGCTTGCGCGTGTGCAACCTCTTGTGCGATCTCTACACAGGCTGCACACATCAAAAAAAATATCAGATACCCTGTTGACATGTTTATACGCATACCCTATCTATTCGTTATCGGAAGCGAAAACGCCCCGAACAACCCGAACACAAGGAACATGAAAAATGGCACAGCGCGTAAAATCGAATGCAGCAGCAGCTGACGCAATCGGCAACCGCGAAGCGTTCACGAATCGCAACAACACATTTTTTGCGAATGTGAAAATTAACGGCGATTATGTCGTCTACAGCTACGGCTACCATTGGCCGCTTGCTGTCTACAATGCAGAGCAAGGCGTGTGGATTGTGAATGATGAATTCGCATCAGCTACCACCACGAAGCACGCCGCAATCGTGAGACGCGGCATCCCGAACGCCTACATCCTCACAGATAAAGCCGGAATCAACCGCGCCGAGATAGGCATCTTCAATAAAGAAGACGCAACAGGCATCTACCACCGGGATTTCTCTGTTCGCGACAAAACAGCGTTGCATCTGAATTGCTTTTGGGATTTGCCGGAATCTGTGAAGCTTGGCGCGAAAGGCAAGAAAGCTTCTGATCTCTTCGGATTCGATTACGGCAACAACAATCTCGTGAATGCGATTGTCGGGCAATTCGTGAATAAGCCTATCAAGCGTGTGAATAATCACTTCTTCCGGCTTGCAGCATAACAGGACGAAACAACGGGCGCACAGCGCGCCCGTTGTCTAGGGATTGTGTCCCTACTGATGAGTCCATCAGAAACATATGAAAAGGAAACCCTACAATGCCCAGAATTGACCAGTATTTCCGCACAATCTCGCACGATCTGCGTGATATCGATTTCGACAAAATCGACGCTGCATGTGAAGAATACGACAGAATTCGAGACTTCTACGAGG
>Ga0210043_1001538_pt1 | contig 18403 bp, 24 predicted proteins | sample CryGeymet201501t_FD_183990 | JGI IMG/M metagenome (GOLD analysis project Ga0210043, IMG submission 183990) | Groundwater microbial communities from Crystal Geyser aquifers in Utah, USA - Crystal Geyser metaG 2015-01t (SPAdes) (version 2) | ecosystem: Environmental > Aquatic > Deep subsurface >... | reverse complement strand
ATGTGCCCCCATCCATGCTGACAGTCACGGTATCGTCGTAGTCGATGACTGCCGTACTGAGAGTCAGGGTCACGTCCGTACCGGATGCCGAAGCCGCCGACAACGTTTTACTCACGCCGCCGATCTTCACCGTCCAGCCGGTAGTGACTGCTGTCATTACCGCGGTAGCACCATACCCCAGCACGACTTGCGTGCCGTCCGTACTGGTGGCGATACTGGAAGGTAGTGTCAGGTCGGCAGGGGTAGACACGCCCAGCGAAGGACTAAGCGACGGCGACAGAGATAACCCGAGTCTCATAGCCCTTGCGTCACAACCACGGTCTGCGTATCGGCTGCGACAGCGTTCTCCAGCGCGTAGTGGGTAGCGTCAGACGGAACACCCAGCAGGATTGCACCTGGACCGTCAGCAGGCGCATGCAGGTACACCCCGGTCGTCGCCCGGTTCGTTGAGTGGGTTAGATTGGCCTCAGCGTCAAGTTCAGAGGTACCAAAGGCAATACGCACCGCCTCAGTCGTCGCCCCGGTATTGACCACGTAAAGACGCCCCTGCCCGAGACTTACCGCCGAATCCAGCGCAAAGCCCTGTGCCGTGCCATTCATTACCCGGTCAGCGTCATAGGCCACCGGACGGAAGCCATCGGATGCGTGGAGCGCCCCGCCCGCGTAGTCCTGCGTGACGACCTCGCCATCGGTGCTGGCGACCCCGCCTTCGACCCGCTTGAAGCCTGAATTAGCCATATAAACTCCTGATTCTCAATAAAAAACCCGCTGGTGCGGGTTGTGGTATACTCTTAAGGCGTACTTTCGCCGGGTGATGAAATGGAACTGCTTACAGTCATAGCGATTTGCTACATCATTTATTTGGCTATCTCATTTTGGTCTGACAAGGGTTGACGCCCCGCCTGGAACAGTCCTTGTTGAGTTAGTGTCGGGGTAATCCCGAAATCAAACAGGTCTGAAATCTCCCGATGCTGGGCGTTATACAGTCGTCTGGCAATTCTCGCCTTGATAGATGGTTTCTCCAGTAAGGCCATGATGGTTCCCACCGCCGCGCCTGGTGCTCCGCCTGCGACCCCACCGGCACCGATGTTTAACGGTGCCATGATCCCGGTAATATCCCGGTTCGCGATTCGTCCAGAGGCTTTCGATAACGGCTCCTTAAGCTGGAGCAGTTCACCAAGTTGCTGGTTCAGGTCTTTTACTTCTGGCGCACTTTCTTCGACCAATTCCTTGGCAGCGCGCGCCATCCCCTTTCTCGCCTCTTCCGCCCCGAGTTTCGCTGTCCCTTGAGATCGTTCGAAGTTAATGCGTTTGTAAGCATCGCGTTTGAATGCTTGAAGTTCTGTTGGCGTTAATCTGTCTTTCCCGAGATTCTTTAGATGTTCATCGAAAGCTTTTGCCACTTTGTCGATCTGCTTTAAATCTTTAGCCGCGTCAACCGTTGCGCCCCCCATCTTCTTACGTGACTCCCTTAAATATTTATAAATTGCCTTCTTGGGAACACTAGCCCCGCTCTTGGTCGCTTTATCGATCAAGTCAGTGATCCGGTTATCAAGCCCGGTCATTACTTTATTAACTCGATCAATACCCTTAGCTGTAGGCAATACACCATGCTTTAGCGCCGTTCCCGACATGGCTAACCGTTGCTCTGGCGTGAACGTGGTCGAGAACTTCGACGCACTTTCATAAAGCCTTGTCGGAAGACCCTCTGGAACGATGGCCTTGGTTGCCGTGCGAACGCCACCTTTTACCAGGTTTAGCGGTTCTACTGCTTTCGCAACCGTGTTCACAGCGGCACCGGCTTTACCTGCAATGCCTGGTGCGCGTGCCGCCAGACCAGAAGGCCCCGTCAGAATGAAGGACAGGTCGGCCATTGCGCCAACCGGGTCGCTTTCAAGGGTCTGTAGTGCCTTTTTGGGCGATCCGTAACGCTCTTTATACAGATTTATAAATGCATCCTTCGTGCCTTTAAGGCCCATCTCACGAAAATTATTAACGGTATCCACCGGGTGCAAAAACGGCTGGATAATGCTTCCTGCATAGTCTTTCGCGCTGCCTGGGATGTTACTGATTATTTCACCGACCTGAAACCCGTTGTCTACCGGCTGGCCGTTTAACTTGGCCAATATTGCTGGATCGGTCACAGGGACAGGCGCAGCGCCGTTGAGCTTGGCGAGGATGGCAGGATCAGTAACTGGCGTCATTGCTGATACCACTGGTCGCCTTGTTTAATGTATGTAACCCCGTCGAGCACTTTTGTTTCCTGAGATTGGGGCATGGTTGGCGCTTTAGCCCCTTCTGGGAGGGTTGACCCATACCGGTCCTTGTCAAATTCATAAGCCTGCTTTAACCGATCCAGTGTTGCGGCCCTTTGATTCTTGATCTGGTCCAGCACCCTGGCCATGTCGCTAATATCCCCGGTCTGTTCGAGAGAACCCCACACCAATTGCAACAATTTGTTTTCCATCTCAGAAACCTGGCCAAGCGCGCCACCAGTCGGAGAGTTATCCCGCATTTCCTGAAGCGCAGCGAACCCGACGTTTGCCTTTATTGTGCTGAGAAGGTTCCTGACTCTATTCGCTTCTGATGCGGGCCAGGACTTGAAAACAGCGCCAAATTCAGCCGACCCACCACTCAGCAGCGATTTAACAAGATCAATAGATTGGTCGATCACCTGATTTTTGTCCGTCATGGTGCCGATGGCGTTTAATAGTACTGGCTCGCTTGCCTGCCATTGTCCCTTAGCTTTCCCTATCTCTTGTGCCGTTGCCTGCTCTGCCTTAACAGCCGGCTCATCATTCGGAGCCAATCCTTTTTTGAATGTGTGGGCTATCTCGTTATTGGCACCAATTATTCCTATCGAATCACCTAGATCGACTTTAGGTGCCGCGCGCTTAACAGACAGGTATTCTTGCTTTTTCTCGGGAGACAGCGTTGTCCAATATTGGTACTCCTTTACGTTCATCGGCTGGCCGCCGCCAGAATCGGGAGTAGCCGCCTGTTCAGGAGTGATCAGGCCAGACCGCAAATCAGCGTTTGTTTTACCGGCCTCTGTCTGCGGGGTTGTGGCCTTGCTCAACTGCTCAAATGTCGCCACTTCGGCCAGTATCGGCAACAATTTGGCCCGTTCTTCGGGTCGCGTGTTGGGGTCTTGCAGCTTGACCATGATCTGGTTGGCCGTCTGCTGGCGCTGGAGTTTGTCGGCTTCCCGCTGCCCGGCATCCTGCTTGGAAAGCGTTTCCTTCATCTGGACGAACTGTTCAGGACGCATCGAGTACAGTTGGATCTGCGCTAACTGATCGCCTTGCGCGGCCCTGGCTCGTATGTCACGTAATACAGGCTCATCTGCGAGCTGTTGCGCCATTGCGCTGTTCTGCATCGACAGCGTCTGGTTCTGGAGCTTGCCGCGCTCTAACGCAACGTCACGCTGGCCTCGAACATCTGAGAGCAACGCGGGCTGGTTCTTATTGGATACGAGGTCAATAAGCGATTGGTTAGGCATGGTTCACCTTTAGCACTGAGAACGCCTTGTCGATTTGCCCCTGATCGCCCGAGGCTAATGCCTGGTACATGCCCCCAATACCTAGCCGTGCATAGGTGTCGTCACCCAGTGCTGTCCGTACCGCCTGCGCCCGTACGTCAAAAGAATCTTTCATAATCCTGGCCGGGCTCAAACCACCTTCGTTACGCTTGATGCGGAAGACATTGTCTTTCGACAGTTCAGCTTTGATGGCGGCATTCTGCTCCGGAGTAAACAAGGCCGACATGACCTTATCGGTCTGCGTGATGGCGTCAAACGCCGACTGGAACGCCTGGGTATTGCTGATATGCTTCTGGAACTTGAAGCCGATAGCGCCCCACGGTCCCTCTGATCCAAGGCCGGATTTGAAGTCATTACTGGCACCTGTAGCCAATTGGGTGTCTGGCTTATCTTCGCCGCCGCCTTTGCCGGAAAAGCCAATGGCCTTGCCAATCTTGCCGCCGATGGTGCCCCCCAAAAATCCGCCGATGATCGTGCCGACACCGGGCATTATGGCCGTACCAATAGCAGCCCCAGCACCCGCACCAGCGCCTTGCGCTACACCGCCCGCAACGTCACCCCCGGTCAGCGCGGCAATGGCCGCACCTAGCCCAGCGCCAGCCAAACCACCGGCTGCCAGGTTATTAACGAGAGGATTGGACCCCAGCGCACTCGACGTTAGGTCGGAAGCACCGCTAAGCCCAAAATTCTGCTCGGCTAACTGACTGGCCTGCTGGCCGAGCGGATTAAGACCGGTCCCGGATAACGAAAACCCGGTACCGTTACCGAAGATCCCGCCAACCTGATTGACCAGATCACCAACCGACGTTTGCCCCGTGACCAATCCTTTAATATTAGACATCGCACCTTGACCGCTATCGCCAAACAATGATGCGAGGCTTCCTTGGGTGTTGCCCATCGCCGAAACTCCACCGAGCACGGCATCCAGAATGCCTGTGTTTTGGATAGCACCTGTGATGTCCTTATTCGCGAGGTTCTCATTCTGCCCTAGCTGGAGATTGGCCAACGATCTGCCTGTGGAAAGGTCAGACACACTCATGGTATTAGCCGCATTCGTGCCCGCGTTTATTAAGGGGAGACGCCGGTTTAGTGCCGAATCCAGGGACGTGGAGGCAAGCCCCTGGTTAAACTCAGACGCCGCATTCAGGCGCGCGCTGGAGTTCAGGAGGTTATTCTTCTCAAGCTGCCGGTCAATGCCCTGCTGCCCCTGCTGCTGCTGGAACTGCACGCCGGGGTCTTGCATTACCTGCGATGGATTGGACAGGAGGCTACGAAATTCTGACAGCGCCGCCAAACCGGAGTCGTAGTACGGCTGTTGATACCCTTTAGCGGAATCACCCAGTGTGGTGATCGTTTTTTGCGCCTGATTGTAGCCCTGGTTGATCTGGTTGGCCGCGTCTTTGGCCCCCTTACCAAGCTGGACCTGGTTGTAGATGTCTGCGCCGGTTTTTACTAACGGGCTGTTTAGAAAGTCTAATAGTGATCCCATATTATACCCCGTTATTCGACCGACTGAGTTCGTACCAATCCGTATTGTTAAACACCAGCTCAATGGTGTCTTCGGCGTTATCTAATGACATATCCCCGGCCAGCTTCATGTTGCCCGTGCCGTCCTTTACCACCACCGTGCGGGCACTGTTGGCCGCTTGCAGGATGACCCGGTAGCCGTTACGTCCGGGCGTGATCGTGTCTAAATCATCGCTGGCGGCGGCGCTTTCGGTGTCAACAATCATGTGCGGGCAGGATACGGTGATCTCACCCGAGGCAATCGTGACTGGCGAAACAGAAGGTTTGACGTAGTTGTATAACCGACCGATCCAGTCGAGCAGCGCCGTTATATCCCAAAACTTCTGCGGCGGGTCGAGATCGATCAACTCAGCCCCTCAACAAGGTCAAACTCCAATCCGTAAACAATGGCGCGTTTGAATGTACCCACCGGATAGGGCCCTGAACTGGTATAGGGGAACGTGACGCTGAAAGCGCGGTAATGAAAGGCCCCCGCTCGCGGAACGATTTGACCATACCCGTTGAGCTTATAAGTGCCTGTGAGTTGTTTCCCGAGTGTGGCTCCATCGTCCAGGTAATTAATTTGCACCAGAAAATCTGTCGTTGAGGCATCACTGACATAGCCGTCAATACGCACGTTGTTCATGTACTTCCGTTTGCGGGTGCCAAAGTCCAGCGCCCCGGTCGTGACGTTGACCGAGATGTTGCCGATTGCCGCCAGGGAGCTGATGTCATAGGGCAGCCAATCACTTCTGACCGAGATTAAATCCCCGTTGCTCAGCATGCCCTGCCCCTGTTCATTGGCCGCCTGTACCGACCAATCGACCAAAGGGAACGAATCAATAAGCATGACCGTTTCCCACACGTACCAGAGCCCCCATCGCGAATCATAGACGTGCGTATAGCTGTCTATCGTCATCATGTAGAAGGTCCGCCCATGCGCTGATACCCCGTGCGCAAAGATGGCCGACGACCCGCTGTTATATGCCTGCGTCAGTTTGGCAGAAACGCCGTGTGTGGAAATCTGCTGAACTGCAAAGTTCTGCATCCGGTACACGGCCAGATCACTGGTGCGGGACCGACTAATAAAGAAGAGGGCCTTCTCCTCTTCGTAAAATGAATCGATATCCGCTGAGCCAATCTCGTGATAGATCGTCTGATTGGCGGAGAGCGGCGAGTTCTGGGGATTACCGTTATGAAAGAAATACTCTATCGTTCTCCTTCCAAAAACCACGATCTGCTCGTTGTGCTTGGCAATCGCTATGCCGTCGTCGGCCTCGATCTCAGCGTTAATATTGTCACCGCCGGACCACGCGGTAGGATCTTCGAGCGCGGAGTTCCAGATGGTGCCCTGCGTATCCAAGATATACAGCCGGCCTTTCAGCTCCACCGCACCCCGAGCCAAACTCAGGGCTGGCGTTTGTTTGGGCGGGAAGTCTACATCGGTTATCTCCACCAGCACCGTAGAGGCCGCGCTATCAATGTAGTAACCCTTATTCCCTTCCGGATCGATGATAGCGAGGTAACCACCAACTTCGGCGAAGTAAACCTTCTTGGTTCCGGTAGCCAGCGTCGCCCCGGTACAGGGTGCCGTGTAGGCCCCTTTGTAGATTTTCGTGACTCCACTAACGGAATCGTCCGCCGCGTAGTAGAACGTAGATAGCGCGTTCCAGTACACGCAACCCCGTCCTACGCAATCCGCTAGCGTTCCCGAGGCGTTTATTTCCTGCTCGAAGCCAGGTCGCTGGGTGGTATAGGGCCGGTCAAACTGGTCTTTCTCGACAATGCCGTTATAGATACGGGCCACATAGGCGTCGCCGATATCATTCCCCGTCGAAGGAGTATAATCGGGCTGTAGGGAGGCTTTCATCAGTACGCGTTGATTTCGGTAGGTTCCTGAGAGTTGTCCACCGCAAGCCCTTTGGAGAGTTCACGGAATCCCATCGTTTCATCGTCCAGATTGCGGGGCTTGCCAAAATCATTGGCCGTGCGCGAGGCGAGAATGTCCCGGATAGGTAGCATCGCCCATACCGGGATACTGTCATCCGGCCCCCAGTCCACTTTGTGGTCGCGCTGTAGGGTGTCATAGAGCGCTGCGTAGGCGTCAGTAATGATGGTCTGATCGGCAGTCGCCAACGTATCGCCCGGCGTTAGAAACCCGATCTTAATGGCCACCTTTGAGGCTAACTGTGCTGCTGTGTAAGCCATCTCTCATACTCCGCCTGTTTGCGTGCTTCACCCCAGCGACCATCGGCCTTGAAGCCTGTCATTTCCAGCGTGTCATACAGCCGGAATTTGGCGATAAGGTGATCTTCTTTTACTTTCTGCGTGTCGCCTTCCTGCCCGCATGGCATGAAGAGATACCCGTAAGCTTCGATCCGCTGTTGCGTCAGGTTGCGAAACACAACGCCGTTAAGGGGTTCGGTTGCAACTGCTTCGGCCTGCCAGAATCGGTTTGTGAAGTCGGAAATCGACTCAATGAACAACTCGACCTCATCGGGTAAAACGATCTTTTCTGGTTTCATCTGCATCGTCCCGGCCTTATTCCCTCTCGGTAGCCAGTCGGTGACGATGTTGAGCCCAAGGTCGGCGTTTATCCGGTCGAGGTAATCCTGACGGTCTGCGGCGTCGATAGGCATGTAATAGGGTTTGTACGGGTCGACCATCTCGATCAGATTGGTCCATTCCTCGATACACTGCGATAGTGGTTGTCCGCGCCTCTGCCAGCTCTTAAACACCCGTCGGGGATGTCTTAGCGAGGCAATCGCCGGGTATCTTCCCAGCAGCGGGATAAACCGCTCGCACTTACGTACAGCGGATAGGTGTTCGTAGTACACCGTGCGCTTCAAGGGTGCTTCGTTCAGCTGACAATGCTGGTACCGCTTGAGAATGTCCCAGCGGACAAAGCGGCTGCCGGTATGCTGGATAGCCGGTAAAAGAACCACCGGGGGAAGCCCCCCGGCGTCCTTAGTCCACTCAGTCATTAACGACGTAGTGAACAACCAACGTGACCTGACCCGCCGCAAACGTGGCAGATGCCGCATTTGCTTCAATCTGGATCTTGGTCGGGACGGTGAACGTCACAGGGCCGTCGGTAATCAGCAATCCACCCAGCGGGTAGACATGGCCGGCTTCCGGACGATAACCCGTAACAACGGCATCATCCCATACGCCCAGATTACCAAACGCATCCGGGTCGGCCGAATCTACGCCATTACCAGCGAAACCGATATCCATATCGAGGGTCGGGGTTGCGTGAGTATCCAACGGATCAGCGTACAGAAAACCACCCACAACCGTGGAGTTCGCCGGCAGCCAGAGCATCTCAAAGATGTCCCCGTCTTCGACGTTGGCCGCGATACTATAGGTGGAATACTGTACCTTGAGGTTGCCAGCAGGACCGACGCCCGGACGAGCGGCGACGGCTTTGCCTTTAGTGGCGGTAAGTGTTTCAGCTGCCATGATTTATCTCCTAAATGTCTTTCGCGGCGTTGACCCAAATCGTCACCATGCCGTGCTGCACATGCTGAGAACTGGTCCCGGAACTGTTGTCATCGAAAAACAGCTTGTCGATGTCGTGTTTCAGCTCGACCGCAACACCCGGCTGGAATCCGTAGTCATAGTCACGATCCACAATGATTCGAGGCCGCTGTCCCATGCCATAACCCAACGCCTGAGCACCGCAGAAGAACACCGGAGAAACACGTCCCGAGCTACCACCAGCCGTTGCCAAAGACGACCAATCCGATCCGTAGCTGTTGTCAATGAACTCACCGATCTCAGGCACTTCGCGGATAATCACGCCATCCCAAACCTCGTCTCCGTCGCGGTACAAGGGATTATTCTTGGACCGTTCACGAGCAGAACCATGTGTGGAGGCCAGCGAGGCTTTCAGGTCGCGGAAGGCGAACGAGTCGCAGAAGGCGATAAACGTCTCCTCCTCTTCCTGTACCTTGACCGGGCGGATGCGCGGGCGGGCGTTCTTCGCCATACGCTTTGCCAGGCTTAGGGTTTCCTTGGTCAACTCATCAGCGGTAGCGTCGAGCTTGGCAAGGTCAGTGGCATGTACGCCTGTGTAGTTGGCGACCGTGGCACCGTAGAGGATTCGGTCAGCGTTGTTGACCGCCCAGCTGTTGCGCTGGCCAGTCGTGGCGTCACCGTAGTTGAAATAACTGGTGCCGTTATGAACCGCCCCCATGGCCTCAATCATGTCGTCGCGGATTTTCTCCATGCTCCAATCCATCAGGAGCGGACGAGCCGCACCCATCAGATCGATGTTGGGCTTCTCCATTTCCTCACGGTCCATTTCAACCGCATTCCGGAAATAGGTCGGGGTCAGGGTATAGCCGTGGTTGGGAATGTTTTCACCATTCCCGCGAAGGGTGGCAGACCCTGATACACCGGTACCGCTCAAGCGGTTGACCAGCGGAATCTCGATCTGCTTTTTACCGTCTTTGACGTTGATAACGTTGTTGGAACTCGTCCCGGTATACCGGGAGAAACGATTTCCGCGTACAAATTCCCTGTAATACTCGCTCAGGAACTGTTTGACGCGGAGTTCTGTGGCTACAGTTACATTAGCCATAATAAATACTCCTTCGGCCCCTTACGGGGCGCTATGGGATAACCTCTGTCTCACGACAGTGGTGGCCTGCTAACGACGGTGAGCGGCGTCCGCTCCTAAAATGTCTTCCAGGCTCTCATCACCGACAGGGGTTTTTAGGCCGCCTGCCGCTCTGGTATCGGCGAGCGAATTGGGAAGGGCTTTGCCGAGCTTCTGCTCGTATTCCTTCCGTATTTTCCCCTCGATTTCGGACTCGACCTTTTCACGCACTTTCTTTTCGTACGCGTCCAGATCGCCGACCTGATCAAGCATCATTTGCCGCTTGGCTGTTTGGAACATAAAATCAGCAGGGTTTGAGGATGCCCTCATATCAACAATCAATGATGGCGTCTTCTCCACCAAGCCCATGAAGGCGCTTAGCTTCTCCTCGTACTCCTGGTCACCGTAGTGTTTCCGGGCGAACGCCTCTGACATTCCAATCCGAGTGTTCTCTAGCTTGGAATCAAAGCGTTTTTCCAGACTTGATTCCCACTCTTCGGTATTTTCCCAAAGATCGGGTTTCTTCTCCGGCTCCTGCTTTTCCTTTAGCTCGCGGTTTTGCTGCCTGATACGTGCCAGTTCCGCCTTCAAGGCACTGACTTCGCTGTCCGCCGACGACGCGGATGGTTCCGGGGTCTGCTCCGGTTCTTTTACGTCCGTAGTGGCTTCGGCTTCAGTCGTCTCTTCGGTTTCTTGAGACTCTTCTTCCTCACCACCTTCCAGCATAGATTCCAGTGTGTCTTCGCTCATTACTTACTCCACGCCCGATACACCCCGGCGACAGGTACCCGCCCGATTAGCCCGGCGACGGCATAAAAAACCCGCAGAAGCGGGCCGTGTTTAGAATTCGTTTGGTCTACCTAACTCCGCTCTCAATTTGCGTCTTTACAGCGTCTGACATGAACTTAGTGGCCTGCGCGCGGTCTTTGTCAATCTCTGCCTTGCGCCCTTCCATCTCAGTATCGAAGGCTTCCTTCTGCTGCTGAGCCTGCTGTGCCGCCTGCTGTGGATCGCCCTTAAGCATGTCCAGGATCTCATCTTTGTTGCGTAGCTGTGAGGCCCTGAATATGGCCTCCCACGGTATGCCGTTGGGGTTGGCCTGGTACAGTTGAACCAGTAGCTCGAACTGTTCCTGTTGCAGCGTGACATAGTTCGGGGCCTCTTCAAGGATGATGTCAACATCCAGTTCGGCGACAACGTTCTCGGTATCCACCACCTGATCCATGCGCGGGTCGTTGTTTATCTGCTGTAACGCCTGCTGCATGGCGGGATCTTGCATGGTATCCGGGGGCAGGGACTCAATGTCTTTACCGAGCTGGTCCCTGACGGTTACAGGCTTATTCAGTCCAACCCATTTCAGGTTGTTATCATTGTCCGTAACCCGAACCCACTTCTCAGCGGTCCAGAACTGTTTGATGCGATTCCAGCACTGGCGGTAAACTCGCTTCTTCCAGTGTCTGTGGCCGTCGAATATCGGACCAAGTTCCATCGTAGACGCTTGCTGGCGGGCAATCTCGGCACGTCCGGACCTTACCTTGTCGTCGGTCTGTGCCGTGGTGGCTACCCGGTCAATTTCGTTGGTCGCTTCCTGGAGGAGAAGGAATTGTCCTTGTGCCAGGTCGGATGTGTTGAGCAGCTCGAATTTAAGGCTGGGATTCGTTTCAACCGCACCATCCGGTTTGGCTAATTCCCGCTTCGCTTTGGCCACATCGTCAATCGCACCCTTCTCGTAGGTAAACTGACGCACCGACAACAGGTGCAGCGCCTTCGACCGGCGTTTGTTGATCTCATCCTGCATGTCGATCTGCGTGCGGACCCAGCCGTAGCGGTTGCCCTCACGGTCGACAAAAGCACTTTGCATCTCAAGCGCACACTCGGGCATGCCGTCCTCATCCAAAAACGGAGACACAATGGGCGTACGGAGAAAGCCGCCCTTGGTGAATCGAGCCCACTTCCACACGCCATTTTTTTCATACCAGATAGACACGATCTTGACACGCTTACGGTCCTTGTCGATCCACTGGATAGGCTTGTCTTCGTAGGTGTCGCCAGTGGACGGGTCTTGTGAGGCGTACAGGACGTTCTTTACGTCCTCCTCGGACATGCCCTCATCGGCCATCGCTGCGGCGTCCTCATAGTCCACCCAAACGACAGTGCCTTTAAATTTGGCGTCCCTGAAGTCGCGCCGACGTGAATGAGCGTCCCAAAACAACCTATCCCATTCATAGCCATTGATTTCGATTTCCCAGCCGTCACGGGCCTGCTTGACCATGACTTCAGCGCCGCCCGTGCCTTCGACCAATTCATTGACAAAAATATCGGAGGACGTGTAATCGAACTCGACGTTATCTGCCACATAGCGAAGCGCATCCGTGGCCGCGTCCGCTGCGTCCTCGTGCTGCGGGGTCCTCGGGTAGGCTTTGGGGTCGGTGCGGGTCTGCCGCTCAAGGCCCTGTAAGAAATCGACCTTGGGCTTGATACGATTGACCGTGATCGCCGGTTGCTTGCGCCGACCCAGGGTATCCCGCTCTTCATCGGTCCACTGCTTGTGGTCGTAATAGTCGCGGTCACGCTCTGACAGGTACCGTGACTCGATGGTCGCCATTTCCGACGCCTCATAGTACCGGATCAGCTGGTCGAGCTCGGCGTCGACGGTCAGTTTAGTTGTATCGTCCATAGTCACTTGTACGTCGGTTGTTGTCGTGGACGATGACATCTAGGTAACGTTCGTCGGTATCGCCTGCGCTGGTCGTGATTTTGTTGACCACTCGATAGCGCCCGGGTGAAGCCGATATACGGGCTGTGGCCGCCGTGGTGGTGCTGGCCGCATTGGCAATGGTCACGCCCGAATCCTCACTGCTCCACGTGGATGTGGATAACGTGACGCCTGTAGCAAACGCCGGCGACCACTTGATTGTATAGGTGATGGCCGCATTCTCATGCTGGCGCACGGTCAGGTTGTAGAATTGCAGGGCGTTGAGGGTTTTGTTATGCATCTACCAAATCCGGTACTTAACCTCGATCCAGGTCTGGCCGTAATCGCGCTCGTCGGGGATGCTTTTATGCGTCAAGGACAGCTCCGCGCGCTTATAGGTCGCCCGGGCTTCGATACTGGCTGCATAGACGGACTCACGGAATTGGTCATCGTAATTGGGATTGTGTAGGGCAATGCCCAGCCACAAGCCGAAGTCAAGCGGCGTCACGGCTTGCCCCTGTACAGATCGAACGGGCTGGCGAACGCCCATATGGCAAAGATTTCCTGCTTGCGTTGCCCGGGCTTTACCCACGACTGTTGGAAAAACTTCTGACAGAATTCCTCGTACATGCCGGCCACAACGTAATCCGATAGCGTCCCAAGTCTCACATCAGACTTTTTGACCGCCGCCACGTCCTGCGCTTTATCGTCATCGATTTGAAGCATTAACGGGTTCATACAACCTTCCAGTTATCTGTGCTGCGGTTGAAGTCGTAGTCGCGCTGCGGCACCTTGCTGTCTTCTTTCGGGATAAAGGCCGGTATGGTCTGGTCCAGCATTTGCCCGAATAGGCTGCATACGTCGACCGCATCGTCATAAGCGCCTGCCGGGAAGCGCAGGAGCTGGTCGAGCAGTCTGTGGCCGATGTCATTGTTGGGCAGGTAGACCTTACCCATAGAGGCGCGTGCCTGAAATGATCGTGCCCGTGTCGGCTTGTCCCGGATACTCGCCAGCCATTCAATGTGGCAATACGATTTGCGCTCTCGCATTCGCTTAATCATGAAAGGCTCGACGGCCTTTCTGATCGGTCCTGCTTCACCGCCCCATAGTAGGGGTTTGTGGGCGATGATTAAGTCGCACTTCGCGTCTATCCAGGCATCAGCCGCTGTCTGGCCTGACCACCAGCCCCCATTCGGCGCGACGTAAATATTGTCGTCGGGGTCTGTGCCGAAAATACCGTGCTCGGTGTAGTCACCGCCGCCATCTGTCACGGCGTAGTCTGACGCGCCATACAGTCTCAGGTGCTTCGGCGCTTCGTCGTACCAGTGAAACCACTCGCGCTTAAAGTACGTACCCTCGTCGGGGACAGGCTTTTGCTGGTAGAGGGCTGACCAATCCCGTTCACCAATCGCCGCCCTGACCCGCTCCAGGACATCCACCGGGTACCATTCCGGCCACAGTGCAATGCCGTTATCGAGGGCTGGCAGCTCAAGCACTTCCCAGGTGTCACCGTTGGCGTTCAGCAGCCGTCCCGCCAGGTCATCGTCGTGCCAGCGGGTCTGGATCAGGACAATGGCCCCCCTGGGCATTAGTCTCGTGTACAGGGTGGACGTGTACCAGTCCCACACCTTTTCCCGCATGACCTGGGAGTCAGCCTCTTCGCGGTCCTTGAGCGGATCGTCTATTAGCGCCACATGCGCGCCACGCCCCGTGATGGCGGTGCCTACGCCTGCCGTGACGTATGAGCCTCCTGAATCCGTGTGCCAGCGATTAGCCGCTTTACTGTCTGCGGCCAGTCGGGTATCGAAAACATTCCCGTATAGCGGGCTGTCGATAATGTTTCGGACCTCGCGCCCGAAATCACTAGCCAAATCAGAGTTATACGACGCTGCGATGATCTGGTTATGCGGATACTGACCGAGATACCACGCAGGGAAGCGACGTGAGGCCAGCTCAGATTTCCCATGCCGGGGAGGCATGAAAACCATCAGCCTGTCAATATCACCCCTCGCGATTGCTTCCAATGCCTCAGCAATCCGGGTGTGGTGTGGCGCTGGGCGGTAAGTGGGGTTGGTGTACTCAGTGAACCTGATCAGGCTTTGCGCTGCGTCCTGGCGTGCCAGTAGCTCCTGCGCGGCCTGAGCTGGCGATATCGAGTAGCTCGTCACGCGTCATCTCGTTGGTGTGGCGATGTTCTACGGCCCCGCTGTGCTCAACAGCAGACAAATCCGGGACAGCCTTCTTCAAAAGTCCTAGCGCAGCAGTGACTTGCGACGATGTTAGGTCTACCTTGCCATTTACATGATCGGTAAGACGATTTATTAGCTGACTGGCTTGTATTTTCTGGCGCGTTCTGTCGTTGTGCTGTGGTCGTCTCGTTCTCGCCGCCATTGTGTCCACCTACTCGCGGATAAGGTCCGCAGTCTAGTCTTCACTCCACGCCAAATCGCGGAGTGCGCCCCGGTTCATTTGCATTTCCATATCGCTCGCCTGCACGTGAAGAGCGCCGATCATTGGCAGGTATTGCCCTGCATAAATCGAGCCGTTGCAGTACATGCAGGACCCCTTCCTTACAGCTATTACCTGAAGACTCATGATCTCGCCAGATTCCACCAGGTCTCTGGTCTGGTCGAGTATTGAGAGCATTTGTGCTTTGTTGGCTGGGTCTAGGTCAATCGCTTTCATTGCTCTCGCGCCTCCACCAGCCACACATGACCTTGCTCGTCCACCTGGTACTGCCCGTGGATGATCTCCCAATCCTCCCACTCATCAGAGTAAGCGGTGTCGACTAGGATGTGCTCGCGCTGGTCTTCGGTGAGGTGGTCGAATTTGAGGTACATGGGAGTGCCCTCGTGTGGGTTGGGGCTGCGTTTCTATACAACGCCCGGTGATCAACCCGGGCGGCCTGCCATCTGACAGGTCTTGCACGAGTTGTGTACTTACTACTATGACCACTGACATCCATTATGCATATATTCGGACTACTGTCAATAAAATCAGGCTGGATGGATATACAGTCCCTATTTCGGCCTTCTGAGACTATTCTGAGCCACCACCGCATCCTCGATTATCACGGCCATAGACCTATCCTGGCCCCTCATCCACTCCACCAGCCAGCGAGGCAGTTTGTATCCGACCGGGATTTTCACTAAGCGAGGGTCGCCGGGTGGTCGCCCTGCCGTCATGCTTCTGTGACCAGCTCTATTACCAGAGAGCCAGACTCCAGCAGATCCCGTCCGTCAGCGTCGCGCTCGGTATCCAGTAATCGATTGGCCTCATCTGCGCATTCATCCTCTGTCGGCATGCTGCCCATCGTCATTGGCATTGACACCTGGCGGTCGTCGCTGATCCACCATGCTACATATTCGCCAACGGCGACCGGGCCGGAAAATTCACGATTGGCGATTGTAATGTCGATTGTCTTTGTCATGGTCCTGTCTCCTATTGGCGATTATTTGAGGACGACGCCTGAAATGGTCTGTCCGGTATGCTCGCTGCCGTACCGGCAGAAGAGCCAGTAGTCAAATTTTTGGCCGTCTTCTTCCAGGTCACGAGCGACATACAGGGACTCGGTGACCTTCTCCAGCGGCAGGCCCAGGTCGGCAGCCAGTCGGTCAATGCATTCGATGTGGTCATCGGTCATGGCCGGAGCAGAGCCAGATGCGGCGGTGATGCTGGCGATGGCTTCTACTGTGAGTCTAGGTGTGGTCATGTCTGCATCCTCGTGGTTATGTGTGACTGTAATTACAGTATAGACCTTTATGGATTAGTGTCAAGACCTTTTGCAAATTATTTTAAATTAATTTCATGCCACCGCCCGAATCTGCAACCGGTCCGCTATCTCCCGGTGCGCTCTGTCCAGTCGGTCATAGTACGTACTCCGGCTCACACCACACACGCGCAGCGCCATAGCCTCATCGACCCCGTGCCCCTCCATACCTACCCATCGGCACAGTATCGCTACCTGGAGGTCGTGGTGCAGGCTCATGTAGATGTCCTGCACGCTGTCGGCTCTCCTGCTACGCTCTCCCGGCCAGTACCGTGGCGGTTCAGGTTTCTGGCGAGGCGCTCTCGGTGCCCGCATGTGATTGTCGCCGCTGCGGGACATTTCGGGCGGATTGTCGATAAATCCGCTGATCGAGCTGCGGCTGGGGTAGGTCAGTCCGCTGAACCCGCCCGTGACCCGCTGCTGCGCCCAGTCGCTCATGTGCTCGGTGAATATCTTGGTGAGTCTCAAGCCGGCCTCCCGATAATATCCAGTGCGCTGTCTACGCTATCCACCCAGCCGTAGATACCGCCGTGTGCCGTGCATAGAGCAATAAACTCTGCCTGTAGCTCCGTAGGGCGGGCTCCGGGCTTTTTGACCTCCAGACCGAAGGATGTACCGCCTTCGAGCATCCCTACGATATCGGGCAGGCCAGGAATCCCCAGCGACACCCAGTAGCCTTTAGCCTTCACCCGTCCCGTCGTCGTCACCATCGCCCACACCACTCCAGGATGCTCAGTGAGCGCGGTCATAATAGCCGATTGAATGTCGGATTCATTCATTTCAACCGTGCCCTCGCCCAGCCGTTCTCAGTCCAAATCAGCATCCAGGGCTCACTCCCGAAGATCCACCACCTGACCGTATCGGCTTCGACTTTACAGGGGCAAAACGCGCCCTTGTACATCAGCCGGTTGGCTATTGGCAAAAGCATCGCCTCATCGACCGTCTTTGGCTGCTGGTCGATCATGTCACCCAGCCCTGATTGCCTCACGCACCAGCCGGCGAGCGATGTCCTGCGACACGACCATCCTGCGGGCGACCTCTTTGTAGCTCAGGCCCTGATCGCGCAGGCCATAGGCCGTCTTCATAAGCAATTTTCGCTCTTGTGCCGCACGGGCCATCGCCTCATCCTTCGCTCGCTCGGCTGCAGCCCGGTCTTCCCGATTCGATTCCCGGTACGATGCAATCCCGGCTTTTCTCATCGCCAAGTAGACGCCGGATGTGGTCGAACCAAGATGCTTGGCGATCTGAATCACGCTATGGCCCTCGCTCAGCATCGCGGTAACGACGGCCATATCGATTTTGCCCTGTCGCGGTTCATTCTTCGTGCACGGGCGCTGGACCAGACCGAGTAGTCTCCGAGCCTTCTCCGCCATCTGTTCGGGTAGTAAAAACATCTCTCTCACTCCTTTTCGTCACGTATCGGTCGCGGGAATGGATCAACCAGCACGCCGGATACGGGTCCGCGAAATTCACCCTGCAATATGGACTGTACCTCTTGATAAAACTCCAGCCATGCTTGTTTGCCGTCATCGTCTAGCTGGCTCCAGAAGTCGCGTTTTGCTTGGTTAATACGTCCAGCCAATCGCCTGTCTCCTCTGGTACCCGGACATCCACCGGGACGCCCTTGATCGCCAGCCGGTTAGCCAGCTCATAGGCGGAAGCCTGGCCGGCAAAATTAGAATCGTGATCCGCGAAGATCGTCAGTCGGCCGACACCAGCCGGAATTTGAAATTTCGCCATGCACGATGTGTTCAGCACCGACCACGTAGGGATGCCAGTCAGCTCGGTCGCCGCTATTGCCGTCTCTATCCCCTCGGCGATACCGATGTGCGCCGCCACTGGATACAGCCGGATCGCCGCGCCGTTGATCGACTCGACTGCCTTCATGATTTTTTTTGGCGCGTCGACCGGCGCTTTCCGACCCTCGTGCAGGTAGGTCACGTGCCACGTCAACGGCTTGCCGGCGACCGAGACTACCTTCCCCAGCATCGAGGGATAGGTCGCTATTTTTTCTCCTGACTCATAGTAATCCACGTCACCCTGCATCAGCCCCGGCGCTACCGTGCTCAAGCCACGATTCATCAGGTACTGCGAGACAGCCTCACCCGTAGCGCCAGCCCTCGCCTGAATCGATCTGAGACGTTTTAGCGGGTCAGTGGCCCTACGGGCAGCCTTTGGCTCACAAACGCCTGATACGCGCTCTACTTCGGCCGCCGCCCGGGCAAAATCCCAGCCGTGCAGCTTCATCAGCAGATCAAATCCTGAGCCCGCGCCGCACCCATTGCAGTA
>Ga0210043_1001536_pt1 | contig 18413 bp, 26 predicted proteins | sample CryGeymet201501t_FD_183990 | JGI IMG/M metagenome (GOLD analysis project Ga0210043, IMG submission 183990) | Groundwater microbial communities from Crystal Geyser aquifers in Utah, USA - Crystal Geyser metaG 2015-01t (SPAdes) (version 2) | ecosystem: Environmental > Aquatic > Deep subsurface >... | reverse complement strand
GATCTGCCGTTCGGTAATGTGACTTTACATTTCATGTTCGTTACTCTCTCTCTCTTTATTAGTACGACGGGTGATTTGATACATCTACTTCGCCGCCGCCGGAGCGGCGAAGTAGAAGCGTCAAACGGTTTTGAAAGAAAACCCTTTAGTTTTAACTCTCTTTTTAAATTGTCTACCGTTCGGCAAAGTAATGGTTGCGGTTACTCCTTTTACCTCAACAAGGCAATTTTCGGCTATTTTTTCAAAACATTGCGGATGACTCCGTGTGCCGCCCCATTCCAGCCATTCAACGCGGCAACCGGTGAAAGTCTCTTTTTTTCCGGAGCGCGAAGGTTTTAAAAGAGCTAACGCTTCGGCAGCTTCAGGGTTAAACGGATCCTCTTCCTCCCCGCTTGAAAAGGGTATTAAACCGAAAGTGCGCAAAACAATTTCGGGTTTGTAAAAATTGGTTTCGTTAAATCGGTTGCTCGTATGATGCCAACTATCTGGCTGGCAAAATCGTTCGACCAAGTACGCCGGAAGCGTTTTATGGATTTTCGAAGCTGGAAGCAACCCTTCTTCATAAGCGGCAGCTGCACGTTCACTCATGCTATAATCTATATAGGCCATGGTCGTTCTCCCGTTTCTTTTTTCCCGCCGAAGCGGGTGATTGATACGTCTGCTCCGCCGCCGTCGAGCGGCGGGGTAGAAGCGTCAACTATTCTTGGCAACACCAATCCGGTGAACCTTCCCGCGTCCAATAAATTTTGTCTTCCTAGACTTCCCTTTAAGCGTAACCGTCCAAACAGCGCAAACCGGCGTAGACTTCTCCAGCCGAAGTACTAAATATTTCTGTTTCTTTGCTTTCATGATCTTCCTCACTGTTTTTGGTTTCCCGCCGGAGCGGGTTATTGATTATTTTCTTCAGTTTAATTGACTAGCTTCTTTTAAAACGGAATTTTGCCTATCATCTGGTTGGAACCAAGGTTCAAGGCTGTAAGTGTCCACGTCTTCCCGTTTTAGAGCGGCAATCGGAAGCCAAATTTTCCCGCAAACTTTATCGCCGGAAATGTTTTTTATTTTTAAAAAAACCGCTTTCGGTCTAGCCTCTTCTACGATTGCGTCTCCGGTGCAACCGGCTCCTATTCCTGTAACTAATAAGATTTTAGTGTACTTTTTCACGATAGTTCTCCTCTTCTATACTGCTCAATAACGCGCTTCATATCGAGTGCCGCCGGTAAAGTTAAACCCCTAGACACCAGCGCACAGCAGCCGGCGTCGTTAAGAGCCAGGGCGAACGAGTCAAGCAGAATTAAGATTTTTTTTTCTTGTTCAACCACTGTGAAGATTGCGTCCATTATCTTTCTCCTCCTTTTTTTAAACATGACAGTTGCTGTGTTCATGATAATTCTCCCTTATTTTGGTTGTTGTCCGCCGAAGCGGGATTGATACGTCTGCTCTGCCGTGCTCATTATTTACCCCGCCAGCTGGTTTGACAGTCGGATATACTGTCCCAGCTCTTGTAAACCAGCTGGCGGGGAGAGTTTTAGCGGCGGGTTTCGGACATTTTTTCAATGCATTGCGGATGGACTCGCGTGCCAACCCACTCCAGCCACTCTGCTACCTCTTCCGGTAATTCTTCTAGATTGGTTATTTCCCGGCACAACAACGGCGTGGGAGCGTATTCCGGCATGTCAGGCTCCCTCCAGCCCGGAATAAAGGAGCAGGCGTTAAAAAACCGAGTAGCGGAAACGTCGTCGAAAAAAAACAAAGATTCGCCGCGGTATTCGAAAGCGTCGTAATCCGAAGCCACTAAATTGTAATTACGCCAAAAAGTTTCAGCGTTATTTTCGAAGTCTGGCAATACTTCGTAACCGTAAACTCTTGTTTCTGTTGCTGTTGCTGTTTCTGTTGCGTTCATGATAATTCTCCTCTTTTTGGTTTACCGCCGGAGCGGGGTTGATGTGTCTGCTCCGCCGCCGTCGAAACGGCGGAGTAGAAGCATCAACTATTCTTAGATTTTATACCAATCCGGTGAACTTTACCGCGTCCAAAATTTGTCTTCCTAGACTTCCCTATAATTCTCCTCTTCTATACTGCTCAATAACGCGCTTCATATCGAGTGCCGCCGGTAGAGTTAAACCCCTAGAAACCAGCGCACAGTAGCCGGCGTCGTTAAGAGCCAGGGCGATCGAATCCGGCAGAATTAAGATTATTTTTTCTTGTTCAACCACTGTGAAGATTGCGTCCATTTTCTTTCTCCTCCGTTTTTTAAACATGACAGTATTATAGTGCGCTCTTATGCCCCTGTCAACGGGTAATTATGAAAAAATACGGAAAAATACAGAAAAAGCACGGAAACAGCTCTAAATTAGCACAATAACAGCACAGAAACAGCACAGAAACAGCACAGAAACAGCAATAAATATAGCCAGAAGGGGGAGTCTGCTAGGTGAAACCTGTCCTAAGCCACAGATAATATTAGGCTTACACGCGATTTCAGCCCGCCTGAAGGCTTTTCAGGAATAATATAGTCTTGCTCCTATATTACATAACATACTGATTTAAATAGGGTTACGATATATTTTTTACGCGGGTGAAAAAAAAAATAAAAAGGCAACCGTTAAATTGCGCGGATATGTGCGCCAGACGCCCCCGCCCGTGATCGAACGACCATACACGCTTAACTCAACCCGTGCATAGACTGAGGAGGGTAAAAAGTATGCGATAGGATGTATTGGAATGGGATAGGTGAGGGAAATTACGGGGAATGAGAATGCGATAGTAGACATTGGAGGTATTAGGGGAGAAAAGGGAGATCGGATAACTCTCATTAGTCCGACCTCCCAAAAGAGCGGGGCGGGGATTGAACCTGCGACCTGTGGGATATGAGTCCACTACTCTACCGCTGAGTTACCCGCGCTTTATTTCAAACACACGCATTAAACCGTATTCGCTGTGCGGCTCCATATTTTTATACCATTCTTATTTCCGTTCCGATAGATTCCAACAAAGTTTAGTATTTATTTCTATGAGATTTTTTATTTGCTGTTGATAATCAGCAACAATCCGCTCGACTTTGAACTCAGTATACAATGCTTTTTCGCGAAGCGCGTCAAACTCCTCAAGCCAGGCGTTCACCTGTTCTTTTGGATAGGTATTACAGGTGAGAAATTCAACCAATTGATCCCGAAGTTCCATCATTCACTCTCCTTCATTTATCCGGATTGTCTTGTTTTTCTTTACCGCTATCCATTATCTTTTCCTCGGAATGATTATCACTTCTATGCCGTATTCGGACGGCATCTGTTTGTATTTGTTTTTTGCATCTTGTGAAATGCGCGGCTTTCCTGTCTTACGAATAAGCGCCTTCACATCCTCAATGCTGGCAATGAACTTCCCATCCGGCAAGATTTTATGGATGATCATAAAATCAGGTCTACACCGAACTCCACCGGGCAACGGGAATGAAACCTCCGGAATCCAATTTGCAATCTCCCCGGCGCGTTTACGAATATCCAGTTCGGCGGCATAGTTTGCTTGGATGCCGGAATCGTACATGCGTCCATCGTACTCTTTCTTGATATTCCGCTCGCGGCTGCGTTTGGGTTTAGCAAGAAGTTCCCGGTATTCAGCCGATGTCATGTGATCGGTCATTTTACGTCCTCCGGTTCAGGTTGCCGCAGCGCATCGGGTGCATTTGTTCATGTTATTTATCTCTCAAAAGTTTTATGCCACGTCCACCGTGCCAACGTCTTATCCAACCGTCTTCTTCAAGCCGGCGCAAATATCGAAGTACAGTTCTATTGCAACCCATACCGATAAGTATTTGCAATTCATCAATCGTTGGCGGGATATCATGTTGATTGATATATTGCCGGATTGCGTTATACACCTGTATTTGCGACCATTTATTGGGTCTGCCCATGTTTTTATCCTCTCAGAGATTCGCCGCTCAGGTGACGGGGTCATAGCATAAAGGTTGCGGCTATATGCTCGCCCGTCACCCGGCATGACGCGGTAAAGTATTCGATTCTACAGGCAAAGGACACCAAGCAGGGAATCCGTTAGGCGTTTCTTCCTCAGCAGGTATTTTTCTTGATGCGTTTAGTTCCGGATGATGGCAGGTGATGTAAGTTCTATTGAGAAAGGGGCAATCCCAAAAGCAGGAATCTAATTTGATTGTTACAATTCGTATCTCTTCCGCCATGCCGCACCATCCAGTTTAGATATACGCCATTATATGCACTTATACAAGACAAGGCAAGTGGAATGTTTACAATTTAGAAAAAAAAGAATGGAGCGGGGAACTGTATGGATTTATTTGAAGATGAATTAGTCTATTTACAAATAATGGAATACCGGTATAATACAATCACCATACACACCTTTCCAGCGCTATACAGCATAAGACCCCGACACCGCATCGGGGTTTTGTGTTTGTACCGGTTTAAAATACTGAGAAGCCGGAAGTTTTTTTGGTCGCCATCGTGACGGCATCATCGTCAACAGGAACCGTGCCCACTATCGTATCCAGTATTTCAGGATTATTGACGAAGTTTTCTTGCAAATCCGGCTCGGTGTCTTCCAGCACGATTTCTAATGTTTGACAAAATTCGTAAATGGATTTTTTCAATTCCATCAAACCGTTCAAACATTGAAAACGAGTTCCACACAAATCAACGCGGCATTCAATTATGTAATCAATGATTCCAGCCAGTTTCAAGGAGTTCGCTTTGGTTGAGTTTAACGCTGTATGAATGCGCTTCATAACAGGCAGTGTTTTTGCTACTACTTTCAGATTCTTTGACATGGTTATTTCCTTTCAGTTGTTATTTGTTTTGATCTTAAATGTGAAATCGGTTTCCTTTCCTCTATTGCCATGCTATTCACTCCTTTCCTGAAAATGGTACAATCGTTATGATCGAAAATATAAATTAGTGCATATAGTGGTGTATGTAAAGTGGAAACTGAAAAAAAAGAGGATATTGTTCCATCCGACATCGCGTTAATGAGATTCAAGGAAAATGACTTTCATGCGTCAACGCCGATGTTGGTATCCATGTACTTTAAAGAAGTAAAGTGGTGGTATGATTATCTGGCAGAAGTGAAACACCACCGTATACATCTGCGTGAAAAACGCAGTACAGCACGGTACCAATCGTTTAGGGATATTATTGACCGGATTAACAATGGTCAAACACCACAAGGAAAAAAAGCGATTCAAGACGATTTATACAACCCCTTCACTTGGTTTACCGAAGATGAAATCGGCGATGATGAAGATGCTAAATCAGTGGCATGGTGGATATACAATAATCTGAAACTGCATTGGAAAATGATGTCACGCCCGGTTCCGTGCAGGGGAGCCATCATGCAAATGCAGAGAATCAAAAGCAGCGATAAATTTGAAAATGACTTCTACCGTTTTTTATTCCTATCCGCAACCCGCCCCAAGAAAAAAGAGGAAGCAAACAACGATGATGGAGAAACCGATAACCTCATTGCGACATGTGAGCAACTACTACATACAGCGCAAGAGCAAGTGGTACAAAAACGTTCCCAAAAACATTGAGGACAATCTGAGATTCCGCATTTCGATTTATCAGCAGTGCAATAAAGATGTTGCCATGCAGCAAGCCGTTAAGAAGATGATTGCGGAAGACACGTTGTTTTTCATCAACACGTTTGTTTGGACGCACAATCCTAAAAAAGTAAAGCGCACGGGCGGGGGCGCGAAAATTCCATTCGTTACCTATCCCTTTCAGGATGAACTGATATGGGAATCCGAAAAACTGATATTTGAATCCAAAGAAGATCATCAACTTGCCTGTGTACTGAAATCGCGCGAACAGGGAGTGTCATGGTGTTTTTTGACGATGGCATTGTGTCATTGGATTACGATACCGGATGTATCTATTTTGATGATCTCCAGAAATAAGGATTATGTTGATAAGCCGGGGAATAAAAAATCACTGTTTGCAAAAATTGATTATGCTTTGGAAAACCTTCCCAAGTGGATGACGCCAAAACATGACAGGATTCAACTCCTTTTATCAAACAATGACACGGGCGGGGAAATAGTGGGGGAAGCCACTACCGGAAACGCCGGACGTGGAGACCGGAGAACATGGTGGTTCGCCGATGAACTCGCTGCCTTCGATATGAATGAAGGGTATGAAGCAAAAGAATCTTTATTCTCGGTCGGGGCTGCCGGATTTGTAAATTCCACCCCGAAAGGAAGCGCGGGGGTATTTGCCGATTTATGCAATAATCCGGATATAAAACAGTTCCGTTTGCACTGGTCACTGCATCCTGATAAAGTGCATGGTTTGTATACCAGCAAGAATGAAAAACTCGAAATTCTTGATCTAAAATATAAGTATCCGCGTGGCTACAAATTCATTTTGGACGGAAAACTGCGCTCTCCCTGGTATGACCATGCCTGTAGAATCATCAACAACAAAAAACTGATCGCCCAAGAATTGGATATGGACATTACCGCATCCGGCGGGCTGTATTTCAACAAAGAAGATTTGGATAAACACGAATATAAGTATTGCACAAATCCATTTCATACCGGAAGAATTGTGTATGACATATCGAGAGAGGTTGTTACTGATTTTATTGAAGATGAAGAAAATTGGAACATCCGGTTATGGATGAAACTATCGGCACAAAAGCGCCCGAATCCAAAACAGAGGTTTGTTGTTGGCTGTGATATCAGTGCCGGGATCGGAAGTTCACCATCAACAGCAGCGATTTATGATATGGATACGATGGAACAAGTGGGGGAAGTCTACACGAACACTATGTATCCACAGAACTTTGCCGAATATATCTACATATTGTGTTTATGGTTAAACCGTGCTAAATTAAATTGGGAAACCAACGGGCATGGTAAGATATTCACCAAAACCATACTCGATGAGTTTTATTACAGAAACATTTATTATGAAGAAATCACCGAAAGAGTCGGGAAGAAAAAAACAGACAGACCCGGGTGGACGTCCGGTATCAACAAGAAAAAAATGGTGTTTGATGAACTGATTGCAAGTATCCATGATGAAAGGATTATCATACGCGATAAACTTGCCATAGCGGAATGCAGGCAATTTACTTATGACTTATCAGGAAGTCCGGTGCATTCTAAAGCGTTGAACAAACAGGATATGTCAACGGCGGTGGAAAATCACGGAGATCGGGTTATTGCGCATATCATGGCATTGTTAATTTTGACGGAATATAAGAAAAGACACACCGAGAAAGCAAAACAGGAATCCGCTCCACCCCCTGGTTCAATCGCCTTTATGCTCCAAGAGATAGAGCGGCAGCGAAACGGTTTGGGAGAACTAAATTGGTTGCAATAAGATCGGGATACATCAAAAACAAAGGCGTAAATATGACCCGTATTTATGAGGCAAAGCGCACGGCTTACCGGAAGATGAAAATCTTTCGAGACAACTACCGTGACCATGTTCGGGAAATGGTTGGCAGTCATTATTCCAATAATGGAACCTCCTACAATAATCCGGTCAATATGATTAACGAAATGATTATGATTTACATGATTAACGTAATGCCGAGAACCCCTGCCGCTTCGGTGTTCGCCAAAGCCGATATGCTGTATGACAGCGCGTTCATGCTGGAAATTGCACTGAACCATTTACTGGAACATGAAATCAATTATGGAAGTTATTTACAGCGTTCCGTGCGCAACTCCATGTTTTCTCTTGCCGTGCATAAGGTTGGTTTGACCAACTCAAAATCTGTGGAGATCGGCGGGGTGCAGCATGACGTCGGTCAACCGTTTGCCGATTCGATTAACCCGGATGATTGGGTACATGATATGGAGGCAAAGACTTGGGAAACGGTATCATTTGAAGGAAACCGCTTCCGCGTTCCTAAAATGCAACTGGAAAAATCGGGTTTGTATGATAAAAAGTTTCTGAAAGATTTGCCGGAAAGTTCACCGCGCCGATACAAAGAGGGTGAATACGGCATTTTGGAATTGTCATCCGAACCGGATGCTTACGAAGCGGAAATCTACGATATGGCTGATTTATGGGAATTGTACTTGCCATTGGAAGGAAAAGTCATCACCATTAGTGACTGCCAATCTGACGGGGACGCCGGGCGAATTGTGGATTGGAACGGACCGGAACGCGGTCCATACCACAAACTGAGTTTGAACGAAGTGCCCGGTCAGTTGATGCCATTAGCCCCTGTTGCCACATTGATAGACCTGCACCAATCCATCAACTATGTGATGCGGAAACTACAACGTCAGGCGGAGCGGCAAAAAAACCTTACGGTTGGCAATAAAGGGGATGATTTAGACATTCAGACGGTTCAACGATCAGGAGATGGCGATTATGTCACATTAGATCAGCCTTCCAGCATCCAAGAGCTTAGTTTTGGGGGTCCCAATCAGATGACCATGGCGTTTCTGATTCAGAACCGCGAACTGTTTAGTATTTTGGCGGGCGGTCTGGATGTTCTGTCAGGCACTACGCAGCAAGCGGATACGTTCGGACAAGAACGGTTGCTGAACACATCATCCTCAAAACGGATGGAGGATATTCGTCAAAAAGTCAGGGTATGGAACAAAGGGATTGTAGAAGACATTGCATTTTGGATGATGTCAGACCCTTTGTTTCGGATGCCGTTGACGTATAAGGATCAAGCAACAGGCATGCAAACGGACTTTGTGATGGAGAAGGAAGACATTGAAGGGGATTACAACCAGTACAACTATGAAATCAATCCTTATTCGGATGTTCACATGGATCCGCCGCAAAAAGTGAACTTTCTGATGAGTTATATTGGGCAGATTGCGGGGCTATTGCAGTTGGCTATGGATCCGAACAGCCCGATTGACATGGATTTTTTCAATCAGGAGATCGCCAAGAATGCGAATTATCCTGAACTGGAAAAACTGATTCGATTTAGCGGGGTTCCGCAGCAACCGATTGAGTCTTCCGGTGGAGACCATGAACAGCGTCAAGCCCCTGTTACCACACGTAATCATGTGCGGACAAACCGTTCAGAGGTCACACAGGCAGGGAAAGACAAAACAACCTTACAGGCTTTGATGGGAAAAAGATCACAGCCGAACGAACAAATATCAATGTTAGGAATATGACATGCCCGTTTATAGTTTTCGCCGTTTAGACAATGATGAAGTGATTGAAAAATATTTCACGATTGACCGGTTAAAAGCGGCAATGGATACCGACCGTTGCATTGTTTTGGAAGATGGAGTGAAAGCGGTAAAGGATTGTGTGGAAGATTTTAAAGGCAGAAAACAGTATTCAGGGGAGTTGATAACCACATCGGTTTCGCTCGGTCTTACCCATGAAGAAGATGTTATTCCTGAAATGGAACGGGCACGAAAACACGGGGTGTTTGTTACGTTCAATGAAGATTTGTTACCTGTCTTTACATCTGACAGGGATTTTAGGAAGTACCAAAAGATAACAGGGACATTTAACCGTGATGACTATACATGATTATTATCAGTTCATTCAGGACTTAATGCGTGATAATATTACATTAGGTGAAATATCATTTGTAATACGTGTGCCGGAAGAAGTGTTTGATATTTATGTTGTAGAGCGGTACGTAAATCTTTTTGGGAATGCAGTAAATAGTTTATTGCACCGGAAAGATACAACATCACTGGAAGTTCAGTGGGGGATTATCCGAAAGATGGGAGAGATTGTGCAGGATGAAAGGTATCAGGGTTTAATATTTTCTCTTGATGATGCCATTCATTATGCAATTAAAGCGTTATATCCTGCTTTAGCGGTTGAGGCTGCCGAGCATAAAATAGGTAAGTATTACCCAATAATATAGGAGAGTGTCATGGCTGACGTATTGGAAGAAGCATTTGCCGCATTAGCGGAAGAATCTGAAACAGCACAACCGAAAACGTTTGAAGACGTTGTGAAAGATACTGCAAGAGTTTTTAACAACGATCTTTCTGATGGGGATAATTCCGAATTGGATGATATTGTTCCTGAGCCGGATGATGACGAAGATGATGAAGAAGATGATGACGAAGCTAAAGGCACTGGCAAAGAAGACGATAAGAAGCCGGAAGATAATAAACCGGTTATACCGGATGAATTGCGCAGCCGTGCCAGAGCGGCAGGCATTTTACCGTCTCTGATTCGTCAACTTTCACCGGAAGATATTGAAGAACAAATCGAATATATTGAATCTAAACACAGTATGCCCGGACTAAAACCGGATGAAACCGTCAAAGATTCAAAAGATATTGAAGTCGAAGATGACGATGTTAAGCCTTTTGACTTCGCGGCCCATCTGAACGAGGATGATGACGAGCTCCATCCTATGCTGCCAAAGATGGATGAACATTACATGGGTTTCATCAAGACGTTGAAGTCAGAGTTGAAAGACCTAAAAAAAGATTTTTCGGAATTAAAGTCTGCAATTGATAGCGAAAAAGGTGAAGAAATATTCAACGGTCTGCTTGAAAAACTTGAGGAGCCTATGCGCAATCATTTCAAAAATACAGATGAACAGCAAGATTTGCTTGAAGAATTTAATTATCGGCGAGAGTCTTTAAATCGTCGCGGGAAAAAGGAATCATTTGAAGATTCAATTCGTTATGCCGCATACTCACTTCATCCGAATGATATTAAAAAGAAAACGGAAGAAGAAATCACAAAAAAAGTTACAAGCAGGAAAGAACAAGCCATCAATCGAGCTGCAACCAGCCCCGCCAACGGAAAACAAGATGATATTGATCAAAATTGGCACGAGGCAATCGAAGCGGCAAAAGGAAATGGCTAATGAAGGGATAAAGTAAATGGCACTCCAACCAGACGCGATGGTCAATCTAGTACAGACCACGCTAGCAAAATACGAAAAAAATCGGATGACCGATTTAGCCTTAACTTTGCAAGATTACATCATCATGCCGCGTATTTTTCGTGGCAAGAAAAACCGGATTAAAGAAGTATCCGGTACTAAGATCAACTGGAAAGTGCGCACGTCTCATCAAGGACAAGCGCAAACTCACGGACTCTACGCCACCATCAACGTTGATGTCACTGACCGTATGACGGAGGCGGAAGCACCGTGGCGCAGCGTTGTTGTACCGGCTGCGGTTGACACAGGTGAACTCCAAGCAAACCTCGGAAACGAAGAACGTTTATTGGATCACATGGCGGAAATTGAATCATCTGCTGATGCAGCTTTTATTGAAAAGATGGAACAAATATTCTTGTCAAAACCTGCTGATTCTTCCGATAACGAAAATCCGTATGGGTTTTTCTACTGGCTTACTTACAGCGCAACCGCAGGGTTTAACGGCGGTAATCCGGCTGGGTATCCCGGTGGAAAAGGCGGTTTATCGTTTGCAACTCACGATCAATGGGCAAATTACACCAACCAGTATACCAATTTCACGGCGGCTGATGCTGTGAAGAAAATACGGATTGCGTTCCGTCAATGCAATTTCAAAAATCCGGTCAGCGTCCCCTCTTTAGGCGGGGAAGGCATGAATATGGTTGACGTGTACACCAATCAAGATGTGCTGGAAGGATTTTACACATTCCTTGAATCCCGAAACGACAATTTAGGAATTGACGCTACCGGGATTAAAGGTTCCGGTGATGAAGTGTTGGTGAACAAACGCCCCTTAATATGGGTTCCGTATTTGGATACGTTTGCGTCCGACCCGATTATGGGGGTCAACTGGAAAGATATCTATATGTACGTGCTGAAAGGCACTAAATTTGAAAACCTTCCGCCTAAACGTGGTGATAAACAGCCATTTGTTATCACTTGGTACACCGGAATAACATGCAATTTGGTGTTCAAAAACCTTCGCTCCAGCTTCTTGTTAGCGAAGTCTGACCCCGTCAACGACCTGTAAGAATGGAGAATAAAGTGATTACTCAACCTATCAGTAAAATGATTGATGAATCGGTGGTAGTACAATTCACCGGTTCAACCGCTGTAAAGCAAGGCATGGGGTTTTGTTATGACGTTGACCGGGGAACCGCAACCGAAGCGGAAGAAACCCGTTTTCGTTATGTCGAAGTTCCCAGCATTACCAACAACAACGAATTTGCCGGAGTTGCCGCGCATGATTACCCGGCTAAAAAAGGCGGTCAGCCTATTCACATATTCCCGCCCGGCTCGAAATGCCTGGGTGCTATCGGGCAAGATGTCACGATTGGCGACCGAGTCACCTGTTGCATATCCGGCGACCCCGGACGGTTCTTAGGTGTAGGACCGTTAGGGGCTGGTTCTGCGGTTGTTCGTCAGACTGTGACCGCGTTATCGGATACTTTTATGGATGGTTCCGCTTCGCTTGATGCGGCTGGAACAACCTTAACCTTAACCGGAATCGGCACGGCGGTACAAACTTTAACGCAGCCGAGAGTGGTGATTCTTGGCGGCGGTCCGTTAGCCTGTACGCCGGGGAATTACACTCCAACATTTGTGACTGCTGATTCCGTGCTGCTGGATTCTGCGGCAAGCGCGGCGGCGGTTACAGCCGTTTTTGGGTATGTCATTGATGGAAACCCGAAGGCGATGATGGAATTGGAATCGGGACCGTGTCAAAGCGGTTTAACGCAGTATGTGGCTGCCAGAGCCAACGCTGCCGCAAGCCCGACTGTAACCCCGTCAGGCAAAACGTTTTTGCTTGGACCGTACACGATTGCAACCGGAAACAGTACCGGAACATTGGCGGATGGTTCATTCCGTGCCCCGAAAAAGATTTTTGAATGCATGGGTTCCATGACAACCAACGATTACGATATTACCGTCACAACCGGACGTGCAATACATGCCGCAGTGTCACTCAACGACCCAACCGTTACACTGGCAGGCATGGTATTTGATGGAACTTCGGATATTGCCGTATTAGATTGGACCGGTTCCGCTTGGAAATTAACTGATTACAAAGGCACTGTATCGGCAGCGGTCTAAGCCGGTTTGATCATTGCAGCCAAAGGGCAGGGGGGGATACCCTGCCTTTTTTGGAATCATCAAACCGAAGGAGAGTGTTATGCTTAATGACAGAGTGCAGGCAAAATTAAAACGCCTTTATGGAGAAAAACAGCCTCAATCATTAGTAAAATTAGTAAAAAATGCTGACGATAAATTCAGAAATTTATCCGGTGGACAGGGGCATTTGCAGGCGGAAAGCATAGCCGTTTTGTGTGCTGTATTTGAATACCCGGAGCAATGCGCTAAAGAAGCGAAAGCGAAAGCGAAAGCGGAAAAATAATGTCGGTATCCGATTTACAAGCCTCGTTCAGTTCATTGCGCAGCGATATCGCGCATTTTCTTGGGTATGGCAGAACCATATCCGGTTTGAGCGCTTCGCAAGTAGCGGATATTGACTCGGCGATGGATAAGGGTATTTTGTTGTTTTACAACCCGCCTTTGGTGGAAAATCCAAACAAGCGCGGGGAAATGGTTAAACATGACTGGTCATTCTTATCGCCAACGACAACCATCGCAACGGCGGCTCTCGAACAACAGCAAGATTTACCGGATGATTTTTCCAGTATCATTGGAGATTTTTATTATGCAACGAATGTCACCGCGCATAATGTGGTGAAAAAGCCAGCCGCCGTCTTACGGGAAGCGCATCAACATAATTCCGCTGCCGGTAAGCCTTATTGGTTCAACATTCGCCCAAAATCTCAAAACGGTATCACGGCACAATTGTTTGAAGTGGAGTGGTATCCAACGCCGGATGCGGTGTATACTTTGACCTATCAGTATGAAGTGATGCCACGAACTTTGTCAGGTCATAGACCGTATCCTTATGGGGCTTCCGTTCATTCCGGAACTATCCGTGAAGCGTGTTTAGCGGCTGCGGAGTTGGAGAAAGACGGGGCGTATGGCGCTCATTATGATGTGTTCTTGGTTAGTTTGCGGTCTAGTATTCACAATGACCGGAAGATGTTTGGAACCCGTAATCTTGGAAATGAAATGGGTGAACGTTTTTGGAACCGTGAATTTGTAAGAATAGACACCGTTACCGTTAATGGTGTTCAATATTAAAGAAGGAGACGGATATGTCGGCTCACAATTTAGTAGCACAAATGCAAGGGGTTGATATTGGTGATGGGGCAACTGAGCAATATTTAGGAAACCCTGATACCAATGGAAAAGTGTTTGCTTGGGGTAATACCGTCCCTACAGATGCAACGGCTGGATATTCGCCCGGTTGCATTTTTGTTCATACCGATGGCGGTGACGCAACATCGGCATACTTAAATGAAGGAACTGTGACTTCATGTGACTTCAACGCACTTCTTGCTGCAGCATAATTGAAAAAACCGAAGGAGAAGCAAATGCGCACGTTATTCGTTTCGCTATTACTGGTCTGTTTATTTGCATTACATGGGGTATCCCAAGTCAGTTTGCCATTGAATGAAGAAATCGAATTTCTGTCTGGGGTGAATACCTATCAAGTGGTGCTGCCAAACGCTACCGCTCAGTTGATTATCAAGAACGCAACGGGCTTAGAGATTGCACGGTTTACTGATGTAGGCGGGCTTATCATGCAAGGAACCGCCAACATTGAGATTGACAGCGCAAGCCAAGTAAAGACATCTGCTGGGGTTGATTCTGCCACTTTATCTGTGAGTGGAAGTTCCACGATTGCGGCTAAACAAATTCGCTATGTTTCCACATATATAAAGTCAGCAAGTTTAGAAATGGCGTATTTTGCTGCTGATGACTCGGCGATTGGTGATTTAGACGCTGATGACTTTGTATTTGGGGTGATACGTCATGCAACCACAAATAGTATAACCGCTATTTTGCCGGCAGTTGCGTCACTGTAAATAAATTTAGCGTCTCCAATTGGCGACCCAGTTCCTATTGAATTGTTGATGTTTCAGGATTAAAAATGCCACGTCCAAGCGATAACGGTACGCAGTTGGTTTTCCCGGCGGCAGGTCTGGACAAAAGTTTGGCGTATCAATCGCAACCGCCTTACACTTCGCCTGACCTGTTGAATGTACGTCCGTATGATGTGATAGAAGATCGCTTGCGCGGCGGCTCACGTCCCGGCATGAATAAATATGCGCAAACTCAACTCGGTTCCGGCTCCCCGATCAATATGCTGGTTGACCTCCATGTCACGGATGATTCAAAATACCGGAACTGGGTTGATTATTTTGAGGGTTCAGAACTTGGCGCGGTATGGCATACCGCCACTTGGATGACCAATCCGGTGACGATTTACCCCGGTGACGGTGCGGAACTGGAGTACCTCGAAACCGGCGGTAATTACCGCGACGCAATCACCAACCTCGATACCGCAGAAGAATACACCGTTGAAATTTACATCTCTCCATACAACGGGGCATTTCATGGAAAATATCAAATCTACGCACGGCTGGATGCTGCCCCTGCTCCTACCACAACAGGCGATGGTGTTATCGCTGAACTGATTACCACAGGGGCAGCAGGGGTCTATTCCGGCACTCTGACAGAATACAATTCCGGCACTCCAACCGCATATAATTTCACTGGTGGAACCTTAGCCAACGCTCAGGCTGATTCCGGCTGGTTCTCTATGACGATCAGCGGAAATGATATTACCTGCAAATGGAACGGAAACACTTTGATTAGTGCTCAAGCCGTCACCGCTCATTCCGGTGTCAAGGTTGGCTTTGGGATGGAATGCACAGTGGAAGGCGGGGCTTGCATCGTTGACTTCTTCCGAGTCCGGTATTTCCGCACTGACAATGATGTATCGAAAAGAACCTATTTGATTGCCGCTTCTAATGGAAACCTGTACCGTGATAATGACACGGGCGGCATGACACAAATCTTTTCCACTCCACCTTTAGCCTCTGATTATCCTATATTCGCGCGGCAACGGGCGGGAAAAATATACATTGCTGATTGGGAACCATGGAAACGCAAGGATGAAGACAACAATGGCACGGTTGCCGCCGATGGAACCACGTTTGATGATGCCGCTGTTTCGGATTGGACAACATTAGGAATCAATACCGATGGGGATGTCATCATCCTCTCAAGCCCGACCGGAAACATCACGGCAGGGACATATAAAATATCGGCGGTTGTGGCTGGAAGTATCACATTAGCCTCTGATGCACGAACAGATACAACCAGTGACACCGGGGGGACGGTATCCTATCGGATCGGAAAAGCCCCAAAAGTGTATGACCCCGATGCCGCAACTTTGTCTATTTTAACGGCAACAGCAAACAAGGGAGTTGTTCCTACCGGATGTCAGTTGATTGCTTTGTACCGTGACCGGATTTGTTTTGCATCCAATATTGAAGATCCGTATAACTGGTATATGTCACGGTCAGGCGACCCGCTTGATTGGGACAACCTGCCAAACAATCCTACGGATGCGCAACGGGCGGTAGATGGCAATAATAGTCAAGCAGGATTAGTTGGACAGCCAGTGACTGCGTTGATGCCTGACGGTGATGATTACATGATCTTTGGCGCGGTGAACTCTCTATGGGCTATGGATGGAGATCCGGCAGACGCCGGAATTATTTATGAAATCTCTGAAAACATCGGTGTGCTTTCAGGGGCAGCCTACACCTATAAGGAAAATGGGGAACTGATTTTTCTGGATACCACAGGTTTGTACCGCCTGAATCACGGACAAAGAATCCCGCCGGAACCACTCTCGGAACGCTCCTTGCCGCAAGAGTTTAAGTTGATTGACCCAAAACAGCAGTTTGTGACCGTGCAATGGAATGAACGATTCAAAGGAATCCATATTTTCATCACGGACAGGGAAAAGAAAGAAAACCTCAGTTATTGGTGGGATGCGAGAGTCAACGCATTCTTTCCTGACACGTTCAACGAAGACAGAAGAACTTATTCAGCAGTATCACATACCGGAATCGGTGCTGACCGGAAAGTGGTGCTTGGCTGTTATGACGGGTATATCCGGTACTTCGACCCTAAACGGATTGATGATGATGGGGAAACATTTTCTTCCTATGTGACGTATGGACCCATCATGTTAGGCAAGTCCGGTGGGCATGAGGGAATATTGAATGAAATCTTTTGTGTACTCGGCGAAAATAGCGGGGCTGTAAATTGGGAAGTGTTGACGTCTGAGTCAGCCCAAAAACTGCGCAATCAAACCGCGCTGCATTCCGGCACGTTTACCAAAGGGGCAAACTATTCAGTGAGACCAAACGCGAGAGGCAGGGCGGCGTTGATAAAACTGACTGGTGACGGTTTTGCATGGGCTATAGAATCGCTCCAAATATGGCGCAGTATTGCCGGAAGGTATAAGAAAAACTGATGAGTTCCTACAATCCCAATGTACAAAATATGGGAGAAGTCCGGCGGGCTTTGCAAAAAATAAAGTCACGTATTGATAAGATCAAAAATACCATCGCCGAGTATCCGGTTGAAAAGCCGAATGGGACAATCACCAATTTTTCAACATCGAAACAGTATGATCCTGGCAGCCTTCGGGTATTCGTTAATGGAGTGCAGCAAGAAGTTAATACGCATTATTCGGAAGATAGCGATTATTTAGGATATACTTTTCTGGTTGGTGCACCGAAAGTAAGCTGGTATGTATTCCACGTTTATGATGAGGATTTTGAAGCATGAAATGGTTAATGGTTTATATACTTATTGCCACCACGCTTTCAGCACAAGCTCAGTGGGGAAACGTTGATTGGGAGCAATTGCCTGGCAATATTCCAAAATATGCCACATTGCCGGCATCGGCGACAATGGCGTTTATTTATGCGCAAGCAGGAATCCCTAATGTCTCTGAAGGGCTTTACGTCAACGTGGACGGGGTTTTTCAATTTATTGGGAATGGATTTACTACAGCAGACCTATCAGCAACAGCGGACATTGGTGGAGTGACTAGAGGAACGTTCGCGGAGACAACCTCAACATGGCGGCATAACCTTGAGGATGGCTTGGCACTGAGCGATTTGTACTCACAAGCATTAACAATTGGTGGCAGTCCATTTAACTTTTCAATCTTTGAAGTTCCCCGTCCATTCAAACCCGGACAAACTCTGTCAGTGATTGTGCAGAGGTCCGGGCAATGGAGAGCCGGAACAGGGTTTGTTGGATTTTTGCAGACAGAGACTGTGGGGGATGTTATCTTACAATCAGACCCGATTGCCACTATAATCAATCCAATTATTGAGACGTTGACGATAGGGGTACTCCAATGAAGTTATTAAGTATTTCTTTACTACTGGTATTATGCGCTTCTCTGTGCAGTTCGGTGCAGGCTCAGGAAAAGAGATTGTTGATTATTCCGAAACGTTCGGAGATCACTCAGTTTAAAACTTTAACGCGGGGGCAAAAAAAGGCAATCAGAAACCGTGTGGCTGCGCTTCGTATATTACGTGGTTCATCCGTTCCTATAAAAATAAATATCAAGAAGATTC
>Ga0210043_1001535_pt1 | contig 18424 bp, 19 predicted proteins | sample CryGeymet201501t_FD_183990 | JGI IMG/M metagenome (GOLD analysis project Ga0210043, IMG submission 183990) | Groundwater microbial communities from Crystal Geyser aquifers in Utah, USA - Crystal Geyser metaG 2015-01t (SPAdes) (version 2) | ecosystem: Environmental > Aquatic > Deep subsurface >... | reverse complement strand
AAGGGGCATGCTGTATTGTGTCCCCTCCCGGCAATCAAAGGCCTGAACGTAGAATGCCCACAAAGGGCGTTCGACAGGATTGGCAAGATGGCAGACTCAAGAATGCTAGCCTTGAGTTCACGCCCTGACGTTGTCAGCGTGCGGGCGATGCCCGCTTTGTCTCCAAAGCTGATCGGCCTAATGGTGGTGGTGGTGGCGGTGGCGGTGGCGGTGGCGGTGGCGGTTTTCATGATAAATACTCCAGTAAAGTAGGGCCATATCGCCCAGGTAGCAAAGCACTATTGCCTTGCATGTAGAGGATTCTACTACAGTAATTTACAGTAGCAAGTATATTTTTTATGAAATATTTATGACAGTTTTATGACAGTGACGGCTATGCTTTTCATAGCAGCCGCAGCCAACCTGGGTTCCTGGGCGCTCTCAACAATTTTGAATTTTTCTAAACTTTTGTAATTACATGTGCTACAATAGCCACATGAACATTACTCGACACTCCGAAAAATTCAAAATACTGGCCTCTCGCATGCACAGTGGGGAGATCACCCGCGAGCAGATGGCTGATGCCTGCGGCATCAAGGTGGGCACGCTGGGTGTGTGGCTGACCCGTAGCAAGCTCACCAAGAAGAACAATGCAGACGGCACCAAAAAGCTCCATGGTGCGGCACTGGGCCTGGTAATCAACGACCCCAACAGGGCCAAGGTCGTAGCCACTGCGGTTGCTCGGGTCATGTCCGGAGAAATTTCTGTCACCCAGGCGGCGCGGGAATACCCGGAAATACCCGCATCCACCCTGTCAAAGCGAGTGAGGCAGCTTAAGGAGTACGCAGGAGAGCCTGTAGCGCGGAGAAACAGGCCCCAAGCCCCGTAAATTTCCCACCACCGTTCAACAACAAGAAAGAAAATATGAACGAAATCACCGTAAACCAAGCCACGCTGGCCATCTCAAGCCTAGACATCGCGGAGCGAACTGGGAAAGCCCACAAGAACGTGCTGGCTGACATTCGCAAGATGCTGACCGACCTCGGGCTTAGCTCGGCTGAGTTTTCAGCCCAGTACATTGACAGCACAGGTAGAAAATTGGAGTGTTTCAATCTTCCAAAGCGCGAGGCGCTGATTTTGGCAACCGGTTACTCCACCAAGTTACGGGCCAGCATCATCGACCGGATCGAGGAACTCGAAACCCGCCAACACCGAATCCCCACCAACTCTACTGTCGTCCCCAAGGACCTGCTCGCGCGCTGCATGTACCTTGGTCCAGTGGGTCGACCCACCGCGCAGGGTAAGTACCTGGCCAAGCTCCAGTTGCCCACCATCGGCCAACTAGGTGTGACCAACAGTTTTGGACTGAAGCCCTGCCAACTGGATGAGGTCGAGCACGAGAGTCTGCTCTCGCTGTACGCCCGGCAGGACCTGGAGTTCAGGCGTGGGGCTGAGAGCCTGATGCTGGACGACCAGAGGAGGCTGGAGGCCCAGCAAAGGCAAAAAGCCAAAGCCAAGCTGCAAAAGCGGATCGCCCAAGCGCAGGCAAAGCTTGTGGCACAAGAGAGGCTCAAACAACTGGCTTGACCCCCGCACCCCTATGCAGCTATCCTTGTCGCCCATAACTAGAGTCGTAAAGACCACCCCTATGAAACACAAATTCCAAGACCCGTACCTCGAGCAGCTCGCCAAGAGGCTTGTCACGCTCGACACCGCGGCCAAGCCGCGGCCCAAGTTCCAGACCGTCAAGGCGTACTTCAAAGATCACGGGATCGACCTTGACCGCTCAGCCAAGGACGCTTTGGTGGACCACGCGCAGCGCGAAGCCACGCGCCGGGGTATGCCCGAGGCGGGGTATGGCAGGAAGACCGTTTTTCACCCGGTGGTGCTCAGGCACCTGCTGGAACTTGTGACGCCAGAGCGTGTTTGATCCCGACGTCGAGGACGTCTTCGCCAAGCCGAAGGATGTGTCGGCCACGCCAACACACTCGCTGCAGGTCAACCTGAACGGCATGCCAGTGGACCAGCTCATCGAGCTGCGCCGTCAGATCGAGGCCCTGCTGCCCGTGAAGGACCTGAAGGACCTGAATCTGTCCCGAGAGCTGGTGCTGCAGGTACAGGCTCTGCAGGCCCTGCAGCAGAGGGTGATGGATGACCGGGACACCCCGGCAAACCAGGTCGCCCAGTGCGCGAACAGCCTGTCGGCAGCGCTTGTGAACCTTGTCAAGTTGCAAACCGACGTCTACACGTCGGATCGGCTCAAACGCATTGAGGCTGTGCTGGTGGAGTGCGTGCAAACCTTGCCAATGGGTGTTCAGGGCGACTTTTTTGATCGATATGAGGAGGCACTTGCTTGACTTCAGCGCCCCTTAGCGGGGGCAGTTTTAACCAGTCGGCCTAAGTCGGCCTCCTGCACCTTACTGGTTGGTGTCCGCTAACGCGCAGCGATGCGCGAGGGGGTCGATTTAGGCTGGCAAACAAGGAGAAGATCGTGAATAACACGACCCCTTGCCAGCCCATCGGCAGTGATGATGGGCAATATTCGGGCGTTTTGACGAAGAAGTGGGAAGTTTACTATGGATGAGATCACAAAACACCACCTCGACCGCCTGCGCCTGGCCACGGTGCACCAACACCAGAGGACGGAACTGTCGGCGTGGATCACGGAGAACACCTTCATCAACGGGAAACGCTACTCCTACAAAGACCACGAGTACCAGAAGCGAATTGTCGACGACCCCAGCCGGGAACTCGTGTACTTCAAGGCCGCGCAGTTGGGCCTAAGCGAAATTTCGCTGCGGATGGCCCTTGGGCTGGTAATGACGACCCACGGGGGTTTGAACCTAGCCTACGTGTTTCCGACGGCGGGCTTCGCGTCGCAGTACAGTCAAACCAGGTTTCAACCGATCATCAATTCGAGCCCTCTGCTGAAGTCGTCAATGACTACGGAGGACCTTGACGGCGCATCGGTAAAGACGTTTGGCCCGAACCGGGCCATATACTTCAAAGGCGCTTCTGCGGGCACTACAAGTGCCATCAGCACTAGCTTAGATGCTATCATATTTGACGAATTGAGCTTCGCCTCACCCGAGATTGTAGGAGATTACACATCGCGCTTGATCCACTCGAAGCACAAGATAAAGGTCAAACTTTCCACCCCCACATTTGAGGGCGATGCCATAAGCACGGCGTTCCAGGCGTCCAGAAGGTGGGTCAACATGTGCAGATGCCACCACTGCTCCACGGTGTTTTATCCAGAGTATTACTCCATGGTGCGGGTACCCGGGTGGGACAAACACTTGGACGAGATAACCTCGGAGAATATTCATGCGATTGACTACAAGAACGCAAGACTCCACTGCCCCGCGTGCGGCAAAGTGCCCTCACTACAGCCAGAGCACCGGTTCTGGGATTGCTTGAACCCGAGTGATGAGCATGTTGCCACTGGGTACAAGATCACGCCGTTTGACGCCCCCAACATCATCTCGGTACCATACCTGATTGAGGCGTCCACCAGCTACTCCAACAAGGCCAGCTTCAGGAACTACAGCCTCGGCGAATGCGCATCGTCACAAGAAAATGGTTTGACCGTCGAGGAGCTGGAGGCGGCGTCAGTCGAAATGGTGACCAGCCCGTTCACGACACACACGATGGGGGTTGACCTTGGCAACGTCTCACACTTCGTAGTTGGGGGAGTTGGCTCGGACGGTCGAGCGATCATTGTTCACTACGAGCGGGTGCCCCTGAACAGGTTCCGTGAGAGGTACTTCGCGCTGAAAGCCATGTACAGAGTGTCGGTAGTCTGCATGGACATTCAGCCGTTTACAGACCTTGTCATGTCCCTGAGCATGGACGACAGTAACCTGTTTGCATGTCAGTATGTGACCCGGAACGGCCTAGAGCTGTTCGAGGTGAAGCAGAAAGACGAGGATCGGGACACGGCAACAGGAGCAATAAAGCAGGTAGCTGTCAATCGGACGGCCATCTTCGACAAACTCATGGTCGAAGTGCGAGAGGGTCGGCTACTGATCAGACGTACTGCGGATTGGATGGTCTACCGGGCGCACGCGACGGATATGAAGCGGGCTCAAGCGCAACTTCGTTCTGGCGAGTTTGCGTCGAACTGGGTGAAAAGTGCTAAGGGCTTTGATCATTTCTGGCATGCAACGGCCTACTTCTTAATCTCGGCCCAGATGCGGGGCCTTGCCTCCGGCGGGAGTGTCATGCCCACCATCAGAACCTTCAAACTCAAGGCGAAAACATGATCATCATCCTCCAGCTCATCAACTTGGTCGTTTTGGTAGTCCTGATTGTCAAGCTCTACAGGATGCTGAGGGAGGACTTGGACAGATAACCCTGGGGATTTACTTTTCCCAAACCCTTGCCCAGTATCGCCCGAATGCTGGACAAACTCAAATCCTTTTTCGTCAAAGCCGAGCCCCAGGCAGCCTCCGTGCTGCCTGTGATCGTTGAGCCGAAGGTTCCCAACAAGTCGCAGGCCAAGCAGTCGTTCAGCAAGCGCACGGCGACGTCCACAAGCGACGTCAAGCTCACAAGTACGGACCGCCGCACAGCGAACCTTGACATTTTGTCTCTTCGCAACGGCACGTCCACCAAATCGACGATCCACGACCTTGCGCAGGTCAGCCCTGATCTATCGGCCAGCGTCTACGCGTACCAACGCTTGGTGGTGACGCGCGAGTTCCACGCAGTGGCTCGTAATCTGGATGGCACGATCAGCCCCGAAGGGACCAAGCTGGTGCAGTCGCTGATCGCTCGGTTTAACTACCTGACGGACTATTCCGACGGGTTTGCGGGGGTCTCAGGCATCCATGTGCTGGCGGAGCAGCTCTGCATGGAGCTGAGACTGTACGGCGCGTGTGCAATGGAGCTGGTGCTGGATAAGGCCCGCGTGCCGAACAGGTTGCAGCCGATCAGCACCACGCAGATCGAGTTCGTCGAGGACAAGACGGGCTACGCGTACCCCGTGCAGCGGCTCAACGGCGACGAGATAAACCTTGACTTCCCGACGTTCTTCTATTCCAGCCTAGACCAAGATGTGCTGTCGGCCTACTCAAGTAGCCCAATGGAGGCTGCGCTGCAGTCCACACTGGCGGACACCGAGTTCACGACAGACGTCCGAAGAACAATAAAACGGGCACTGCACCCACGCCTGAACGTCTCCATCGACTCCGACAAGTTCCGCAAATCCATGCCGATCGACGTCATGGGCGACCCCGACAAGATGAAGGAGTTCCAGGAGAACTTCATCGGCGATCTGGACAGCACCGTAAATTCTCTCGAAGTTGACGACGCCCTTGTGTCCTTCGACAGCGTCGCGTTCACCTACCTGCAGAATGGAAATTCAAGCCTTTCTGGAGAATGGGAGGTTCTCCAGAAGATGATCAACGCGAAGACAGCGACAGGCACAAAAGCCCCGTCCTTCGTCCTTGGCCACGGGTCGGGTAGCCAGAACGTTGCTTCGTCCGAATCACTACTGTTTTTGCGCTACTGCGAGGGCATTCAGCAGCACATAAACGAGGTCATCAGCAGAGCCTTGACGCTGTCAGCACGCCTGCTCGGACAAGACGTCTATGTCAAGTTCGAGTTTGACAGGATCGACCTTCGCCCTGAGCTTGAGTGCGAGTCGTTTTTGGCTATGCGCCAGTCAAGGGTGCTCATGCAACTTGCACTGGGCCTGATCAGTGATGACGAAGCTGGTATTAAGTTGACTGGCAATCTGCCTCCGCCGGGTGCTCCGAAGCTCAGCGGCACACTCTTTATGAGTGGTGTGGTTGACCCGAACGCTTCCGATGTGTCCTCGGCACTCAGCAGTACAGGGGCGACAAATCAGACGCTGCAGTCAGATGCGCCGAAGGCCCCGAAGGGCCCCGCTCAGAATGACCCGAAGAATCTCAAGGTGGTGAAGTGAACAAATCCCTCCAAGTGTTTTTGAGGGTTATGGCGGAGACAAAACTTCTCGATAGGCCATACTTTTCAGCAAGTTCCCTCTGTGTGACGCCTCCAGCGTGGTACTCGTTGAACACATTGAGTATGGCTTCGGGGGTCATCTTTGTGCGCCTGCCTGCACAGGTAAGTCCTGTGGCAGTCTTCCTGCGGGGGGTTCCAGCCATCCTACCCGTGCGTACGCGGGTGACCAAGCCTTTCCGAAGCCCTAGCTGCGCTTCAATAACGCCTCCGCCAAGCTCGTTCTCGTCAAGCAACCTAAGCACCTCAGAGAGTACCTCAGGTGAGCCTGTGCGCGTGCTGCGGCCACCTGCCATAGTAAACCTGCCTGCGGCGTGGGAGTATTTGAGGTTATCCACGTTACTGCAGTACTCGAGGTTGGCAGGGGTGTTGTTCAATTTATCGAAGTCTCGGTGGTTGACTACGCTCTCTGGGTCCGGGGGCGAACCCAAAAAAGCGAGCGCTACAAGTCTGTGGATGCGGAGCCTCAAGACACTATGCTCGGAGGTGTACAGGCCGACTATGGCGTACCCGAATCGTATTTGGGGCTTCAGGGTGCGCCCTCTTAGATCGAAGGGGTGTCCGCCCCGATCCACAACCCTGTCCAACGACCTCACACGCCCCAAGTTGCTGACTTCGTACAGCCCCTCGTACCCGACAACAGGCAACCATTTTTCTTCTTTCATTTTGAACCTTTCTGTGGGGCTTTTGCCCTCTCTTAGGTTGATACGAAACCGACTCAGCCCTGCTTTTTTAGGTACTCATCAAGCGCTCGTCGGATCAGCTCGGCGACTGCGACATCTCGTTGCGTTGCCAGGTACTGGAGCTTTTCCAGCACTGGGTCGGGTATGTAGAAGTTGATTTTTTTCATACCCACATTGTAACCACAAAAGGAACATGTATGTTTAATATCCCTCGGTACTGGGCCGGCACACCGGAGTCGCTGCAGGCGTACCTTGACGCGGTGGCCAAGATCATGGAGTCTGACCTGCCGACCAAGCACGCGGGTTTTCTCGACCCAGAAACCGAGGCCGAGACGCCACACTTGCTGCAAATGCAGGGTGAGGTGGCGGTGATCAGCATCAAGGGTCCTCTGACCAATTCCGACGGTTGGATGAACATGTTCACTGGTGCTGTGAGCTACTCGTCGATCCGCGAGGCGCTGATCTGGGCGGTCAACAATGACCAGGTCAAGGCCATCGCCCTGGACATCCAGTCGGGCGGCGGCGCGGTGAGCGGACTGGCCGACACCGCCGACCTGATCAAGACCATCGACACCAAGATGAAGCCGGTCTATGCCTATGGTGACTCGCTGATCGCCAGCGCGGCCTACCGCCTGGGCGTCAGCGCGCGCTCGCTGCAGATCGGCCGCGAGACCGAGGCCGGCAGCATCGGCGTGGTCATGGTGCACAAGGAAATGACCAAGATGATGGAGAGCGACGGCGTGACCGCCACCGTGATCCGCTCGGGCAAGTGGAAGATGCTCGGCAACCCCTATGAGAAACTCTCGGAACTTGCCGAGGCCACCATGCAGGAGCAGGTTGACCAGCTCAACGCCCTGTTTGTCGAGTACGTGGCATCGTGTCTGGGCAAAACCCCGGCGCAGGTCGAGGCGCAAATGGGCCAGGGTCGCATTTTCATCGGGCAGTCCGCCGTGGATGTGGGGCTGGTCTCCGGTACTGTGAACTTTGACTCGTTCATGTCGGAGATTACCCGGGGGATTGCTATTTCAGAAAGTCGTCCCCAGTATGGCGCAATTCTCACCAAAGGAGCCGAAGTGGCAACAGCACTCACAGACCAACAGATCGCCGAAGCCGCAGCGAAAGCCGCCGCCGAAGCGCAAGAAGCCGCAGCGAAAGCCGCTGTGGAAGCATCCGCAGCCGCCGAACCCAAGACCCCTGTGGCAAACCCTGATGTTGTGGCGCTGCTGCAAGGTCAGTTGGCCGCAGCCCAGGCACAGGTTCTAGCGCTCAGCGTTGAAGTCCAGGGCTTCAAGGCGGCCTGCGCCTCGTTTGAGGCGCAGGGCGAGAAACTGCGACCCGCAGTGCGCGCCGCGGTTGGAAATTTACGCATCGCGCTCGGGGGCACGGCCACCGGTGTCGAGGCATTGAACGACGACGGCCTGATGGCGGAACACGCCAGCTTGTCGGCGCAGTTCACGAGCAAGTTCCCAGCAGGTGGCGTGGCGGCGGTTTCGTCGACTGCTTCTGCGGAGAAGGCGGGTCTTGGGGATGATCCCATCCGTAAAGCCCGTTTGTCAGCCACCCGCCCATCTTAATCTAAGGAGAAATCATGGCGAAGTTCAAATTTGGGGTCATCCTCAACGAAAGCACGAAAGTCACCGCTCGCCTGGGCGACAGCACGACTCCGGCAACCAGTCTGCTCAATGACGCGGACGTTGGCAAGTTCGTCAAGCTGATTGGCGACAGCCAGTACGGCCTGTGCGCTGCGGGCAACGAGATTGAAGGTGTCATGGACACCGTAAACACCGCCACTGCTGACGGTTACGCCATCGGTGGTGTCCAGAAGGGCGGCCGCGTTGCCGTCACGCTGGATGGTCTGCAGGCTACCCCAGGTACCGGTGCGATTGCAGTCGGTGACTATGTGGTTGCCGGCACTGCGGTTGCCCGCAACACAGCCCTGGGTGGCTCAAAACCCAAGGTGAGCAAGGCTACTGCGGCGCCAGGCTCCCTATTATTCAAGTGGCGCGTTGTCTCGCTGGATGGCACCACTGCCGTTGGCCAGACCGGGCTCATCGAGTTCGTAAGCTAACCCATTCAACCAGAATAAGAAGGAGTAAATCCCATGTCTGAACAAGCCATTTACATCGACGCCAAGGGCGACAAGCAAGCCATCGACCTGAGTGTCAGTATGTATGCCGAGGCGGCCGAAAAGAACATGTCCCTGAAGCAATTCATGGCTGTGAAATACCCAACCAACACTGAGAAGCACGGCTCTGCCTACGAGCAGGTGCTGGACCAGGCGGGCATTTATGTCCGCGGCAATAAGGAGTTTGGTATCCGTGCTTCCACTGTCGGTGAGGTGCTGGCGCCCAAGAACGCCGCCACCATCACTCGAGAGGGCATCCCGGCCAGCCGTCTGCTGTTCCCCGCCATCATGCTTGACGTGATCGAGGACAAGATGACCCGTGACTACGCCACTAACCCGGCGGGCCTGACATCCCTGCTGGCTTTGGATGACGGTATTCAGGGAGAGCGATTCGAGCGCCCGGTGCTGAACTTCAGTCGCCCAGAGGCTGCCCGTGGCGCGACCGTGGCACAGTTGGCCCTGCCTAACGCAATGCTGTCGATCACCGCCAGCGACAAGTCCATGCGCATTCCCACCTGGGGCATCGGCTTGGAGATTTCCGAGCAAGCCCAGAAGTCCACCACACTGGACCTAGTTGGCTTGGCCGTGGCCCGGCAGGCGATGGTTGAGACCAATGAGCGTGCCAACGGCTACATCCTGAGCTTGCTGCAGGGTGACGTGGACCATGGCATGGTGGCGTTGAGCACGATCCTTGGCAAGGTGGTTAAAGCTAACAGTTTTGACTCTAGTATTGTGGCTGCTGGCGCGCTGACCAAGAAGGCTTGGATGAAGTGGCTGACGGCCAACGCCAACTACCGTACCATCACTCATGTGGTCACGGACTTCGACACCGCCATGGTGCTCGATACGCTGCTGAATGGTACCAATGTGTCCACGACTGGCCCGCTGGCTACCATCACCAGCAAAGTTTCGGTGATGAACACCAACTGGCCGTCCAACGTCCAGATTTTCGTGACTAATGACCCGAACTGGCCAGCCAACACGATCATGGGCCTGGACAAGTCCGCCGGCGTGCACCGCATCTCCAGCCTGACCGCCCAATACAGTGCCATTGAGCAGTTCGCTATGAAGCGTTCCTCAATGATGCGCTTCGACAAGGGCGACATGGTTTACCGTTTGTTCGACGAGGCGTTTGAGGTCCTGACGCTGACTGTGTAAACAGGGCTGACGTAGTTAAGGGCGGGTCCAAGAGAGCCGCCCTTGTTGTAACAAATGGAGATTACCATGGCAAAAGAAGCCCCGGAAGTGAAAAAAGTCGAGGAAGTAACCCCTGTGATGGAGTCGAAACCGGTTCCTGAGGTGAAAAAGGCCAGCGCCAATGAAAGTGTGTTTGTGCGCGCGGTGCACGGTGAGATGCGGCACCTGTTCACCAACGTCGTGTTCAACACCGATCCCAAAAAGGTCGCAATTGACGGGTTCCTACAGGCGCAGATCGACGCAGGCAAGCTCGAGGTTGTCCAGCTCTAAGCTGAGGTTTACTACATGTCGTTGACCACCTACTGTGACTTCGGGGAGGTTCGCTCTGCCCTCGGGGTGAATGACATCGAGCTGCCTGACGAAGTGCTTGACCTTCCCGTTTACGCGATGGGTCTGATCCGCGAGCTTAATCGGCTCTCGGTGTCTTTGAATACGGCTTTTTTGACAATTTACGCCAAGGCGCCTGCCAGCAGAACACCCGACGAAGCCGAACTTCATGATTCAGTACGCCTCTTCAGTGTCTACGCGGCTGCTAAGCAAGTAGGTGTGTCACTGGCCAATTTCGCGCCCAAGGACGTGGGTGATGGCAAAGCCACGGTTTCCCGCTACGCAGGGGACCCCTTCGAAAAGGTTCTCTCTGGGATCGACGATTACTACAGTGCGCTGCGTGGTGAACTACGGGCTCTCTACGAGGTCTTTTCCAGCGCGACGTCGACCACCCTAGCGTCGACCCAGCCTAGCGCATTCTTTATCGCCTCCAAGCGAGGTTATGACCCAGTTACGGGGGCTTAAATGCTCACGCTCGCGGATGCTTCGCGGTATTTTGACCGCACCCCCATTCGGGATACCGCCACTGGCGCAACGCTGTTTTATGGTCAGGTTGACCCCTACCAGGATGCAGTTCGTGACAGCACCACGGCTTACCGGCGTACCTTATCGGCGGCACCGGGCATCACGATACCCGCTTCCCGGTTGGTGAGCATCCTGGGCAGTGTGTGGATCGTGGGCAATCTGGAGACCGACGGCATGGCGGTGGCGCACCGTGAGAAGTACGTGCTGCACCCGGCGCCCACGCTGTTGAGTGTGCGGGGCCTGAGCAGCCATGTGACTATGGGCACAGCCACTGTGTCATGGGGTAGCATGCTCTGGTTTAAGGACGTTAAAGAGGAAGCGTCGTCATCGCGGCTCAACCTGCTGTACACCGCTTACCTACCTACGAGTGTGGCGTTGGCCGAGTACAACGTGATTTCAGTAGGGGCCACGGGTTACCTTGTCGGGCCGCCGTATACACAGGCGTCTGGGATGCTGTCCGCCACCTGCGCCAAGCTCGAGCATGCCCCAGCGGACGCCACGCTGGCGACACGGGTGTACGACCCTGTGCAGGGCAAGCATGTGTCAAGCTCCAACACCCAGGTGAAGTGCCTGCGCGTGCGCTGGCAGAGCCTGTACGTGTATAACTCGCAGGGCGACACCAAGTACCAGGAGGGCGACTGCTCGCTGGTGCTCCCTGCCGGCACGGTGCTGGCCACCAAGGACCAGGTCACTCTGGCAGGGCAAACCTGGAGTGTGCTGGCGGTGGAGACCATTGGGGGAGCAGTGGTGGCTCATGGGAGGCCTGGGTGATTGGCCGGACTGACCTGACGGGGTTCAATAACGGGGTGGACGTCTGGCTCAGACAGGTTAGAGGCCTTGCTACCCAGCAGTACCGCGACATGGTGTGGCAGATTTTTCTGCGAGTGGTGCGCGAGACACCCCAATACACCGGCAAGGCGGTGGCCAACTGGAACATCAGTGTGGGCCAGCCCGATTTCAGCTTTGACGAAAGTCTGGGTGACCATGACAGCTGGTTTGACCCACCTGGGATCGAGGAGGGAGACACCAACCCGGAGAGCTTACGCCACAAGGGTGATCGCAAGTGGATGCAGATCGCCTGGAACCGCAACCGACCCAAGAAGGACGCCATTCGTTACAGCGATCGGGTGTTCATTTCCAACGGTGCCACCGGTGATAGCGACACCCACAACCCGGAGGAGGGTTTTGCCTACATTGAGGCGATTCAGGAGCCAGGTTACTGGCGCAACCGTTTGCGCACGGAGAACCTGCCTTACGAGGCGGTGCAGGAGTCGATGATCTATGTGATGACCAGGATGCGGCGCTGGGACAGCGCCCGGCCCAAGTTTGGAACAGGAGACTTTTAATGACACCCAAAGAATTCAGGGCCACGGTGTTCGCTGAGGTCCAGGCATGGTCGGCGGCTAGCTACCCGACGTTGCCGGTGCTGTACGAGAACGGCCCGACGCCGGATGAAGACAGGATCGGCCCAATATGGCTTGACATTGAGTTGCGCTGGTACGGCGGGAGCGTCGCTTCCATAGGCGTCCCAGTGCGCACACGATATACCGGTGCGATCTCGGCCATGTGCTTTTACCGAACGGGGGAGGGCACTGACGAGCCCGACAGCATCATCGACTCCTTGGGGGGGTACCTGCAGGCCCGAAGACTGGGCGCGGGAGTCCTTGAAGCACCCCAAAGATCAGTGCCGACCCACCTACGTGGCTGGTTCAAGACCGGCATGTTCCTGCCCTTCACACTGGGCTGACCATGGGGATTTACTTTTCAGAAAAGTTCCCCCAGTATTGCGCGAATCCTTCCTATAACAAGAAGAACATAAGGAACTAACATGGCATACGCATCCAACGCCTTCGGGCAGCTTCGCTATATCCCAGAGGTCACCGCAGGCGTTATCCCTGGTGCCGGCAATGCCGTCAACCTGCGCCAGACTGGCCCCACTATGAAGGCGTCCATCGCGTCGGTCAAGTCTGAGGAAATCCGCTCTGACCGCTTGTCCACGGGGTCCACCAATACCGACCTCAACCTTGACGGCGGCTTCAACTTTGAGCTCAGTGGCAAGGAGTACGACCCCTTCCTATGTGGTCTGCTGGGACAGGCGGCGTTCACACACTTTGGCACCAATGGGCTGAGCGCGGTGATCCCGACGTCGTGCACCACCACGTCGAGTACCATCACGGCGGGCACTGCGACGAGTGGTAGCAGCATTTTCACGGGCCTCGCAGCGGGTTCCTGGATCAAGGTGATTGCGCCCGCGGCTGCGCCCACGGCGGTCAGGGATTACTTCACCGACAAATGGTTCAAGGTGCTAAGCACCACGGCCACGGCCATTACCCTGAACACCAGCACGCCAATCACAGCGCCGGGTATTGGCGCCCTTGGTGCTGACTACAGGATCAGTCAGTCTACTATAGCCAACGGCAGCACAATCAGCACCTTTGCCATGGAATACGCGCTGACGGACATCACCCAGTTCCTGACTTTCACTGGCATGCAGGTGAACACGTTTGACCTGAATCTGGATGTGGGCGCCATTGCCAAGGGCTCCTTCGGCTTCATCGGCCGCAGCCACACCATACAGGGCGTCACTAGGCTGCCAGGCACGCCTGTGCCGTCGAGTTCTCTTGAAGTGATGAATAGCGTGTCGGACCTTGGTGCGATTTACGAGAACGGCACTAGCGTTCTAGGTACTACATCATTCATCAAGAGCATGAAGCTCAGTGTCAATAACAACGCGCGCGCGCAGAAGGCCCTCGGCGTCTTTGGCACAGTTGGTGTTGGCCTGGGAGAGCTGGCGATTTCCGGCACCATGGACGTCTATCTGGAGGATGCCGCCTACTACGCCAAGTGGCTGGCGGGCACCACCACCAGTCTGTCGGTGGGCATGGCTGACGGTGTGGGCAACGGCTACATGATCGACTTAGACAAGATCAAGTTCACCGATGGTGGCCTGAGCATGTCGGGGCGCGACGACGTAATGCTGTCACTGCCATTCGAGGCGTATTACGACGCGGCAACCAACCGTGGCATCCGCATTACGCGCGCCATTGCGGCATAAGAAATCTGAGGGGAGGGGCGACCCTCCCCGAAAGTCAGCGGGCCTGAAGAGGCCCATTTCAACTCCTGAAAATAAGAAGACCCCATGGACATTTTTGAACAGTACGCCACAGACGAAACCGCTGAGCTGGAGGGCCGCTGGTTTCCCCTTGACAAGAAGACTAAGGTGCTGGTTGCACGAACTGGCAATGCCAACTACAACAAGGCCCTTCGCCAGCGCATGAAGGACGCACAGATCGACCTTGAGGACCAGACCGACGAAAACGAGAAGTTGGTGACCGACCTGGTGATTGAGACCATGGCCGAGACCATCCTGCTGGGCTGGAAAGGGCTGTTCCTGAAGAAGGAGGAGTTGACCTACTCCAAGACCAATGCCATGAAGGTGCTGGCCGTGAAGGGCTTCCGGGAGCGCATCTCGGGCATTGCCGGCAAGCTCGAGTCGTTCCGGGTGAAAGAAGAGGAAGCCCAGGGAAACGCCTGAGCGCCGACCTACTGTGGAACCTGCAGTGGGGTTCCTCAGTCAAGGCATTCAAGGCGCGGGAAAAAGCCACTGGTGTTAAGTCCCGACCCATGCTCAACCGGCCGGGCCTAAAGCGGAAAGACCTCCCATACAGGGAGGCTTTTCTCATGCTCAATGGCGCCAGGACCTATGGTATGTCGGACGCCAACCCGCTGGCAATCACGGAAATCCTGGGTCTGGTTGATATGGGGGGGATTGCGTATATCAGCGACAGGCCCAAGTATCTGCGTCTGATGCAGATACTTGACCGAACCTTCCTCAATTACCAAGCTGAAAAAGCCACCAGAGCGTAGACCATGAGTGAGCCTATCCTGAGCCCAGGCATAGACCCCAAGGACGTAGTCCAAGGGGTTAAAGTCATTGAGCAAGAGGCTACAAAACTGGTCGATAGTGCCGAGAGGATGTCCAAGGCGTTTGACGACTTTGGCAGCGGGCTCGCTAAAAAGGCACGACCAGGACTTGACGCCCTGAAGGCGGCTACGGTGGGGATGGTCTCAGAGCTTGCCAAGCAGGTCGAGCACCTCACCACGGCCAACGACAAGATGGCCCGGGAGATGGCCAAGAGTACTTCCGAGATGGCCAAATTGAGCCAGGCCCGGGTCACTGTGACCCGGAAGGCGGCGGTTGACGTTGCGGCCGCTACTCGAGAGGGCGCGGGTCTGCTCCAGCAGGTCTACGCTGGAATGCTGGCGGATCAGGCGGGCTTTGTCGCAGGGGCGTCAGCACGGTGGGACGGTCTGGTGGCCAACCAGCGCAATGCCACGGCCAAGTATTTGCGCGAGGTGGAGACTCTACGTGTGGCCCTTAAGGCAGAGTACACCGCCATGGCTGCGGATGAAACACGTGCCCGCCTAGGCACCCCCACCGCGCGCGTGGAGGGGCTGCGTGGGAGCACCGGAGGCAGCTTGTCTGCAGCCCTGGGCGCAGGGGGTGCAAGGACCTTCGTCAGTGACCTGGAAGTCGAGAGCGAACGGGTCAAGGGCGAGTTCCATAAGTCGTGGGCAGCCACCAAGGAGGGCTCTGCACAGGTTCTGTCAGCCATGCGGGAGTACTATAGCCAGCAGGATGTGCTGTACTCGAAGCAAGAGGCGTCAGCCCTTGCCCATGCGGCCAAGATGGCGGAGGCTGAGCGGCTGCGCTTCCGGAATTTCAACCTGCGGGCTGCCGAAGCCCAGACGGCCTATGCCACGGATATGGGGGCCCTGCGCGCTTACTATAAGGAGCAAGAGGCGTCAGCCCTTGCCCATGCGGCCAAGATGGCGGAGGCTAACCGCAGGCAAGTGGCGCTTGCTACCAACAATCCTGCGGGCCAGTACTCGATGCTCGAGGGCCCTAACGTAGGTAAGACTTACGACGTTGGTCCACTGCAGCGGTTCACAGCCGCACAGACTCAGCTCAACGCAGCTCTGCGTGACGGGCACTCGGCGGCAAGAGGTCTGGCGTCCGGCTTCGGGGCCATGTGGCTGACCTGGGGCAACATTGGCCCGCTTTTGGCAGGGGCCGCCGTATCGAATGCGCTGGTTCAGATCGTGAAATCCGGCGCTGATGTTCAACATTCCCTCACACAGGTTCGTGTGCTGGCAGGCGAGTCAGCGGAGAGTGTTGAGAGGCTAAACGGCCAGATGCTCGAGCTGGCCCGAGCAGGCCCGTTTGGTCCTAAAGAGGTTGCCGAGGCATTCAGGATCATGGCGCTTGCGGGGCTGTCTGCGCAGTCAGCGGGTGAGGCGATACGGGATGTGCTGAACTTTTCGCTCGCGGGCGACGTTGGCATCAAGGAAGCCGCCGACGTATTGACGTCCGTGGGCACAGCCTTCAAAATCAGCTCTAGCGGGTACGGTCATATCTCTGACGTGATCGCCAAGGCAGCCGCAGAATCCAAGTCATCTGTGGAGGACTTCTCCGGCGCCATGAAGACGGCGTCTGTTATTAACCTGCAGTACGGGGTTTCCCTAGAGGAGACCGCCGTGGGCATTTCGCTGCTGGCCAACGCGGGCATACGGGGTACAGCGGCCGGCACCGCCCTGCGCAACATGTATGCTGACCTGTCGGGCCGGACCCAGGATGTAACTAAGGCGCTGAAGGAACTTGGTGTTCAGGCACTGGACCCCCTGACGGGCCGGATGCGTGTCACCAGTCAGGTGTTTGATGACCTCATTAAGGCCCTTAGCCAGAAAACCCCCATTGAGGCTACAGACTTCATTAAGCGCATTTTCAGTGAGCGTGGGGGCAAGGAGGCTCAGGCGGTAATGGACGCCTTGCGCACTAAGGCGCAGTCCTTGGGGGCAGACGTTGGCTCCGTATACGAGGAACTGTCCGAGAAGGTAGCCAACGCGTCAGGCTTTGCCGCCATTGCGGCTGCGGAGATGTCTCTGACGCCACTGAATCAGATAAAGTCTGTATCCGCTGCACTCCAGGCTACGCTGGTGGAGTCGTTTGGGTCTATCCAACCCTTTATCCTTCAGATATCTAGGGACCTCAAGGGTGTGTTCGCCTCCGAGAACTTCAAGGTGGGCCTACAGGACCTAGCTGTGGGGGTGGGCAACATCATCAAACTGGTGGTCGAGTGGGCGCGGGAGATCGCTACCGTGCTGCTAGCCTACAAGGGATTTACGAGCGTTCTGGGGGTTATGTCAGCGGTAAGCGCGGGGGTAGCCGCCGCAGGAGCAGCAGCCACAACCACAGGGGTGGCGTTCACGGGAATGAGCATCGCCATGCGCGCAGCCACCCTGGCGAACCCGATCCTGCTAGGGATCACTGCAGTGCTCACTGGTGTGGCTATGGCGTGGGCGCTTGTGAAGGTGAATCAGGACAGCGTTACCAGCACGCCAGTGTCAGAGTCTAATATGCCAGAACTGATCAAGGCACTGGAGGATGAGCTAAAACATATCAATAATGTGAACCAGGCCAGGAGAGAAGGGGTCACCCTCATGGAGCTTGAGGCTACGCAGAGGGCGGCCCTTGCGGGGATTAAGGCAAAGTCGGAACTTGATACTTTGCGTGAGCAACGGGAGCAGGCGGCTCAGGCGGTTCGGGATGCGGGAAACCGCCCATCGGGGGACCCCACAGTGGGCGACCCTCGACGCATCTCACGGCGCCACGCTTGGGATATAACCGTGGAGGAGTTTAAGCGGGCTGACGAAGCCTACAGGTCTGCGTCTGAAAAGGCTCGCAAGGAGTTGGGGCGGGTGGAGGAGCTTAAAGCTCAAATCAAGGCCGGTCACGCGGAGAGCGCCGAGGCAGCCCGCAACCAACCTGTGAACGTGTTGGGAAACCCAAACCTGCTGCCCGAGCTCGAACGGGGCAAAAAGGCACTCGCCGCAGCCACCAGGACCCAGGCAGACGCCGACAAGCTGTACGGCGACATGCTGAATCGAAACGCGGGATACCTAGAGAATTATGATGAGGAGATGTCGAGGCTTGCCTTCGCGTATCACAACACGGCTATGACTTCCGCTGAGTTCTCTGGGGAAGCGCAAAAAATTCTTGCCAAGCAACCCTACATGATTGCCGGCTTGAAGGCTGAGGCCGATGCCATTAAAGAAACCAACAAAGCGCGTGAATCTGCCATCAAAGCGCAAGACAAACAAGCAAAAACAGTACAGGACGCACTCGACAAGCAACTCAAATCCAATGCCGCCATTGGTTTAACCAAGGAAGCGTTAGCGGAGCTTGAATCCAGCACCATACTTGCCAATGCGGCTGAGCTTGACCGCCAAGCCAATCTTGCTGATGGTGTCATGCGTAGTCCAGAAATCATAGACGGGCTGAAGCGAGAGGCAAAGGCACTGCGCGACCTGGCCACAGCAAAAGTATCCGGTGCACAAAAGCAAGCCGGTGTGGATGCCGCCGACGACATGCTCAAAGAGCAAAAGCGCGCAGCCGAGGAATCCGGCAAGTATTGGGAAGACGCCCTGATGCGCGCCTTCGAATCCGGCAAAGGCTTTTTCCAGTCGCTGTGGGACACCATCAAAAACACCCTAAAGACGCAAGTGCTCAGGGTGACAGTACAGGGCACCATGGGCGCGC